>ENA-ORXM01001466-ORXM01001466.1-marine-metagenome-genome-assembly--contig:-NODE-1466-length-33016-cov-14.218586_pt1 | contig 33016 bp, 28 predicted proteins | sample MGYA00237867_ERZ511480 | MGnify/ENA primary metagenome ERZ511480 (study PRJEB26309, sample SAMN06266103) | marine metagenome | isolation source: Algal blade | place: United Kingdom:Sidmouth, United... | reverse complement strand
CAGCACAACAATATTCCTATCAAATCAATGTTAGGACAAGCAGACAAAGCGATTATTTATATACACGATTACGAAAACGAACAGAACCCCTACCGTGCCATTGGAGAACTATCTGAAAAAGAAATCCGACGCTTTCAATTAAAAGACACAAAAGCAAAAACGGCACAACAAAACTGCCCCTTTGAAGGCACAATTCACTTCTTCGCAGGCAAAGAATCCCTCGTCAAAATGAAATTCAATACCCAAGACGACTGCCAACAAATCATCTACCTACTCAACGACCGCCTATACCAACAATCCTTCTACCCACCCACTCTTTACACCTTAAAACAACGTCTAAAAATGAAAGAAGACCTCGTCAACCGTTGAACCATATCATCTCGACTCCGCTCAATGACCAAAGTTAGTTGAGTTTTTCAAAATTATGTGAGTTCAGGTCACAGCATTTCCAATGGACATGAGTACAATAAAAGTTACCGAAAATCAAAAAATACATTTATACCCAAATCCCACAAAAAATATACCGAAGGAGATATAAATACAACCATCGACCTAACACTTTTTGACATCGTAGGTAACAAAGTCCTACATCAAAAAAACAACAGCCCACACCAACAACTCCATTTACAAGAATACTCCAAAGGCATTTACTACCTGCAAGTAAGAATAGGCAACAAAGTTTTCAACGAAAAAATCACTCTACAATAAACGTTTTTTTAGGAGCGAAAGGATACTGCTTCGTCGTCACGTCAAGTCCTGCTATCCGTTCTTATGGCAAAAATAACAACGAATAATCACGTCAGAACCGCAACGACTTAAACGACTTAAACGACTTAAACGATTTTGCCATACCACTCCTATCAGGGCTATTTTAAATGGTCTCAACAAAAAAGTTCTGAGCGGTTCTGTCCATTCAAAATAGACTCGATAGGAACGGTATGGCTTTCTTTCTCCAACCACAAAAACGACTTAAACCAAGAAAGCCATAATAGTGGATAGCGAGACCCTGCGTCACGACGAAGTAATCCACCGTTCTCTCCATAAAAAAAGAGCAATAAATGAGACCGAAATTCGCTCATCCATTGCCCTTACTTTTTTTCAATATTTACTTTGTGCTTAGAGCTTGTTGGGACTTTGAATTTAAAAGTGAAAATAGTGTATTTTTTGACTGAATGAAGCATTTTTTGAAGTTCGTAGCAGGGCTACGGTGCTGAAAAAAATGCAAAAATCAGGTGAAAAAGACGCATTTGACCGGCAGGCGTTCCTGTTAAATCTGAAAATCCCAACAAGCTCTTATAAAGGTTTATTAATCATTTTTTGATTTGGTACTTGAATAATAGGCTCTCCTAATTCAGCTTCTAACTTAGCTAAAGAACGAAGTGTAAAATTATGCTCACCATTTAACCATTTGCTTATTTCAGAAGGTTTTTTATTCATACCTTCGGCTAATTGCTTTTGATTCAATCCTTTCTCCTCAATTAATTCATGAATACGAACAACTATATCTCCATAAAGACGAACATAAATTTTCGTAGATTTAGGTGTTTTATCTAAGATTCTCTTTGCGATTTTACTTCTCATAACACTTGTTATTATTTAAGATAAAATTTATCTATACAAACAATAAGTTACAAATAAAAATTCACTTTTAAGTTATTTTTTTCAAAAAAAAGGACAATAAATAATAGTAAATCTATCATCTATTGCCCTTACTTTTTTTCAAATTACTGCGCACAACATCACTCGCCACCTGTCACTCGTCACACAAAATCACTTAAAAGCATTAAAGCCCGTAACATCCATTCCCGTAATCAACAAATGAATATCATGCGTACCTTCATACGTCACCACCGACTCCAAATTCATCATATGGCGCATAATCGGATATTCGCCCGTGATGCCCATACCTCCGTGAATTTGACGAGCTTCTCTTGCGATTTTCAACGCCATATCAACGCTATTTCGTTTTGCCATAGAGATTTGCGCAGGCGTCGCTTTGCCCTCTGCTTTCAACACCCCCAATCGCCAAACCATCAATTGCGCCTTCGTGATTTCTGTAATCATTTCCGCCAATTTCTTTTGCGTCAATTGAAATCCACCGATAGGTTTGCCAAACTGGATACGCTCTTGTGAATAGCGCAATGCCGAATCATAGCAATCCAACGCAGCCCCAATCGCTCCCCAAGCAATCCCGTAACGAGCCGATGACAAACAAGTCAAAGGACCTCTCAAACCTTTTGCATCAGGCAACATATTTTCTTTAGGTATTTTTACATCCTCAAACACCAATTCGCCCGTAGCCGAAGCTCTCAATGACCATTTTCCATGCGTTTCAGGCGTGCTAAATCCTTCCATACCACGCTCCACAATCAATCCACGAATCACCCCTTCTTCATCCTTCGCCCAAACCACCGCAATATCCGCAAAAGGTGCATTAGAAATCCACAATTTTGCCCCATTGAGCAAATAATGGTCGCCTTTGTCCTCAAAACGAGTCTCCATGCCACTCGGATTCGAGCCATGGTTGGGTTCTGTAAGCCCAAAACAGCCCATCCATTCGCCTGTCGCCAATTTAGGCAAGTACTTTTCTCGCTGTGCTTCCGACCCGAATTTATAGATCGGATACATCACCAACGAACCCTGCACAGAAGCCGTAGAACGGATTCCAGAATCCCCTCTTTCCAATTCCTGCATAATGATTCCATAAGAAATATCATCCAAGCCTCCACAGCCGTATTTTTCGGGTAAAGAAGGACCAAAAGCCCCAATATCCCCTAAACCTTTGATGATGTGCTTAGGAAAAATTGCTTTTTGGGCGCAATCTTCAATAATGGGCGAAACCTCTTTTTTCACCCAATCCCTAACAGATTCACGGATAATTTTGTGTTCATCCGTTAGCAAATCGTCCACCCCATAGTAATCGTGGTGCGTATAAAGGTCTTGACCTGCCGATTTTTGTATTTCATCCAATACATTGGTTTCCTTACTCATATTAATTTTATTTAAAGATTTGTTTTTATTTTTTTTTGGAGCGAACGGTTGATTTCCTCCGTCGTGACGGAAAGTCCCGCTATCCGTTAAAGGTCGGAGATGTAAGGCATTTTGAAAATGCCTTACATCTAACCGCCCTACCACTCCTATCGGGGCTATTTTTCATGGTCTCAACCGCTACAGCTATATTTATGCCTAATAATTTGGCTAACTTAAATTGAATTACAAACTTTGTTTATTTTATAAACAATTTTAGAAGCACAAAGTTACAAAAATGGCGGTTATTGCGTTAGAAGAAATGGAATTCTATGCCTATCACGGCTTTTATCCCGAAGAAAATAAGATTGGGGGCTACTATCTCGTAGATGTGTACTTAGAAACACCTGCTGAGATTGCCACAAAAAAAGACGAGCTTTCGGGAACTATTAACTACGAAACGGTGTATTCTATATGTAAGACAGAGATGCAAGTCATTTCCAAGCTTATAGAACACGTAGCCCAGCGCATTTTTGACAACATTCATCAAAAATATGCCTCATTACAGTCTTTAAAGGTTCGAGTATCCAAATTAAACCCACCTTTGGGCGGCAAATTGGCAAGAACCTTCATAGAAATAGAAAAAAAGTTTTGAGAATTGAAAAATTGTTTTAACTTTGCGTTCCATTAATGGAAATGGTCGGATGGCCGAGCGGCTAGGCAGAGGTCTGCAAAACCTCGTACACCAGTTCGAATCTGGTTCCGACCTCTTAGAAACCGTTATGAATCTTATGATTTGTAGCGGTTTTTTTATGCCCTTTCCCCAATACTGCTATTCTGAACCTTTACTGCTTCCCACCTCAAAATATAGCCTATGGAGCTAACTGACTTGTATCTCATAGCTTTTTATGGTATTTTTGATAGTATCCAATGCTTTAGATTCTGTAAAAGGCTTTTTCACAAGACATTCGCTCAACAAATAAAGATAAATGTTAAAAACAACCATAACGCCTGAAAAGGCACAAATACAATTTTCTATTCCTGCTGAATATGTGGGAAGAAAATTAGAAGTCTTATTATATCCTGTCGATGAGGTAACAGAACAACAGGATAATAAGCCACCTGTAACAATGGAACAGTTCAAAGGAATTTTGGATAATGAAACCGCAGAACGATTACAAAAAGAAATAACTAAAAGTAGAGAAGAATGGGACCGAGATATTTAATGGACACTAATGTCATTATTGACTTTTTTGCAGGGAGAATTCCACAAAGAGGAATGACTTTTATCAGTTCTTTACCTCCCATAATTTCAGTAGTAACAGAAATGGAAGTTTTAGGATGGTACAATCCACAACCTACACAACTTCTAAGTTTAGAAGCTTTCGTCAATACGGCTATTGTTATTCATTTAGATAGGAACATCATCAACCAAACAATACAAATTAGGCAAACCATTAAAACCAAATTACCTGATGCTATTATTGGGGCAACTGCTTTAATTCACAATCATACTCTTTTAACTCGTAATGAAAGTGATTTTAGAAGGATGACAGGATTAAATGTTATCAATCCTCATACACTATAAATAAAAAAGCCCCTCTACTTTGGTATAGGCTTTCTATGACTTTATTGAATATTGTGTTCAAAAAACAAAAATTTAAAGCTTTCTTTGAACAAAACCTATATCTTAAAAAATCCGGTAGTGTGCGACTATGGTATGGAAATCGCTAATTAGTTGATTTACAATCTTTTATAAAAAATGTAATTTGTTGATTTTCAGTCTTTTATCATTTTTCCATACTTTATTGGGGCAGCACCGAAATAAGGAGTCTTAATTTTATTGGAATAGCTTCTGAAAAAAGCAGAAGATGTTTTAAATTATCTGGTACTTTTTCATTTTTTATGTTCTATTTTTTTAATATCTGCTTTTGTAACATCCCTGTTATCCCCATAAAGACCATGAAAAATAGCCCTGATAGTAGCGTTATGCTAAAGGGAAGGGCTAAAAGTTTTTGGGTTGGCATTTAGCATAGTAGCGGATAGCAGGACTGAGCGTCACGACGAAGCAACGACCTTTCGCTCCTAAGAATTACTAAAAAAATAAAAAAAAGGACGTTCTCCTATTGGAAAACGTCCTTTGTCATTTATGACTTAGAGCAAGAAACTTAGCATTGACTAAGCATCTTTTTCTTTCTTTTCTTCTTTATCCTTGCCTTTCTTCACCGTTATTTTAATCTCACTCTTTTTGTCTAAGTCTATTTGGAAAGTGTCGCCCTCTTTGACTTTTGCATTGAGGATTTCTTCTGCTAATGGATCTTCGACGTACTTTTGAATAGCTCTGTGTAAAGGTCTTGCGCCAAATTGTGGATCGTAGCCTTTTTCTGATAAGAAGTCTTTCGCTTTGTCTGTCAATTTGAGACCGTAGCCCAATATCTCTAAACGTTCTCTTACATCTTTTAAGGCAATGTCAATGATTTTGAAGATGTGTTCTTGTTTGAGTGAGTTGAAGATGACTACATCGTCAATTCTGTTTAAGAACTCAGGGGAGAAGGTGCGCTTTAATGCTTTTGCAATAACGCCTTTTTCCATATCTGATTCGGCTTCTTTTCTGGCACTTGTACCAAAACCGACGCCTGTTCCAAAGTCTTTCAATTGTCTTGCTCCGATGTTGGAGGTCATAATGATAAGGGTGTTTTTGAAATCAATTTTTCTACCCAAACCATCGGTTAATTGTCCATCATCCAAAACTTGAAGTAAGATGTTGTACACATCAGGGTGCGCTTTTTCAATCTCGTCTAAGAGAATGACACTGTAAGGCTTGCGCCGTACTTTTTCGGTCAATTGTCCACCTTCTTCGTATCCTACGTATCCTGGAGGTGCGCCAATTAAACGAGAGATAGAGAATTTCTCCATATACTCCGTCATATCTATGCGAATCAAAGCATCTTCTGTGTCAAATAAGTAGCGAGCGAGTGTTTTGGCTAACTCGGTTTTACCGACACCTGTAGGTCCTAAGAAAATGAAAGAACCAATTGGTTTTTTCGGATCTTTAAGTCCTACACGATTTCTTTGAATGGCTTTAGTAATGACTTGAACCGCTTGGTCTTGACCAATAACGCCTTTTTTCAAATCATCTGCCATTGTAATCAACTTGTTGCTTTCAGACTGAGCCACCCGTTTTACAGGGATTCCCGTCATCATAGCGACAACTTCCGCTATATCTTCTTCGTCTACAGGATAGCGTTTTGTTTTTGCTTCCTCTTCCCACTCTTTCTTTGCTTCTTCGAGTTGATTTTGCAACGTTTTTTCCTTGTCTCTCAAACGAGCAGCTTCCTCATATCGTTGACTTCTGACGACCTTATTCTTTTCCTCTTTGACTTCCTCAATTTGGGCCTCTAAATCAATGATATTTTTAGGAACGTGGATATTTTTGAGGTGTACTCTTGCCCCAACTTCATCCATCACATCAATCGCTTTGTCTGGTAAGAAACGGTCAGTAATGTAACGATTACTCAGACTAACACAAGCTTTGATTGCTTCTTCTGTATAATCGACATTGTGGTATTCCTCGTATTTACTTTTGATATTTTCAAGAATGTTGATGGTATCTTCCGTAGAAGGTGGATCAACCAATACTTTTTGGAAACGACGGTCCAATGCGCCATCTTTTTCAATGTATTGACGATATTCATCTAAGGTAGATGCTCCAATACATTGGAGTTCTCCCCTAGCTAAAGCAGGTTTGAAGATATTTGACGCATCCAAAGAGCCAGTAGCTCCCCCAGCACCGACAATGGTGTGGATTTCGTCAATAAAGAGAATGACATCACGGTTTTTCTCCAATTCGTTCATAATCGCTTTCATACGCTCCTCGAACTGACCACGATATTTTGTACCAGCCACCAAAGCAGCCAAATCCAACATAACGAGTCGTTTGTCAAAGAGAACCCTTGACACCTTTCGTTGAATAATGCGTAGTGCAAGTCCTTCGACAATAGCCGTTTTACCTACACCTGGTTCACCAATCAGGATGGGGTTATTTTTCTTACGACGACTAAGAATTTGCGAAACCCGCTCAATTTCGACTTCTCTTCCCACAATTGGGTCCAGTTTGTCTTCTTCAGCGAGGCGAGTAATGTCTCTTCCAAAATTATCCAAAACAGGTGTACGAGATTTAGGCGTATTTTTAGTACCCCCTAAACTTCTTTGTCCTCTACCTGGTTCATCAAAATCGTCATCATCTGAATCTCTCGGATAATCGCCCGTAATGTCGTGGCGAGCATAGTCGAGTTCAGATTTAAATATTTCATAATCAACATCATAGGATGCCAATAATTGAGTTGCGATGTTATCTTTATTTTTGAGAATGGACAACATAAGGTGTTCTGTATTGATAATTTGGCTTTTGAGCGACTTCGCTTCCAGCACCGTTACCTTTAATACCTTTTCAGCTTGTTTGGTAAGTGGAATATTATTTGCATCAAAGCTAGCTTGTACCATTTTGTCTCCCACGGCATTTTCAATGCGCCTTCTCAACTCCTCAAAATCGACAGACAATGCTTTCAATACTTTTATAGCGATTCCATCACCATCCTTGACAATGCCAAGAACCAAGTGTTCTACACCAATATGGTCATGCCCTAATCGTAGGGCTTCTTGTCGGCTACAGGTAATTACATCTTTTACCCTCTGTGAAAATTTTGCATCCATAGCTTTATATTTATCTAAAAGTGAGCCAATTGACCTAAAGTGAACTTTTGTCATATTACTTCGGAAAAATAGTCATTAAACTCATAAAATGAAAGGATGTAGCTGCTAAAAAGTCATACTTTGGTACTTTTCTTGGCTTTTGTCCACATTTTAGACTTTAATATGGGAATATGGTAAAAACGAATTGTATGTTTTTTTCAATAAACCACTCCCGTTATCCTTAAACGTTATAATCAATAACAAATTTTATGTTATAATGATTTCTTAAACAGCGTTTTTATTTCAATTTTAGCATTTATTAAGATTTTCTTTTTTTTGGAGAGAACGGTTTCCCTTCCATCGTTACGGAAAGTCCTGCTGTCCGTTCTTATGGCAAGTAGTAGCAGTTACAATAAACACAACCACAAAAACTACTTAAACCACAAAAACCACTTAAACTACTTGCCATACCACTACCATCAGGTCTATCTTAATATGGTTCGTACTGCTATTTACGTTTTTTTTGTGTTATTATGTGTAATTATAAGTACGAATCTGATGACAATGGACTTTTTTTAAAAGTATTTCGCTTAAACGTCAGTAAAACAGCATCTTTAAAGCCCTGAATTTCAAAACAATTACATTTACCAATCCCAATACATTATGTATAATTATACATGTTAGTGTAGTTTAAATCGCATTGTTTTGAATAGAATTTTTCTATTATCAAGAAAATATTCTGTGATCTGTGATCTGTGATTTGTGATTTGTCTTTTTTTATGGGCAGTATTCAATAAATACTAACAACAATGTACATTTATGGAGAGGAGACATTATTGTAATAAGCATGGCATTATGGCGCATTTATTGAGGAAATCCATATTTTTATGGACGTTTTGGTACATTTACTTGGTTGAAGTTCCTTGTAGTTGAATGCTTTTTACATTTCTGTTGTACTATAATACTACATAAATCGTACCATAAGCAGTAAATAAGGGGATTGTACAAATTTTCAGCACATAAAGTTTAGTCTGATTACTTATTTTTTTCCTTTTGTGAAGGAATCCTATAGAAACAAATGTTCCTTTTTAGCTGGGTCGCCAGTCCGAGCCGATATATTTTGTTAAAAAGCCTCGTCATATCCCTGCTACGACTACATTTTTGCCCGTTTCGGCAATCAATCATCTATCAAAAAATCTCTTTGCAAAAAAAAACCATTTATTTCTACAACATTCCTAAGTAATTCTTTTATATTTCCTTTGTTGCTTCTCTTTTTCCTAACTTTGCTAAAATGCCAAATATATATACAATGAAATATACGATAGATAAAAAAGAAAGTTATACCATATTTACGCTCCAAGAGCCTAAATTAAACTCTTTGGTGGCTCCTGAATTGAAGACGGAGCTTATTTTGATGGGTAATGAAGGGGTACGTAATATTATCTTAGATATGTCTGAGGTAGAATTTGTAGATTCTTCTGGTTTGTCTGCTATTTTAGTGGGTCATCGACTTTGTTCTAACCAACAGGGCTTGTTGATGGTTTGTCAGTTGCACCCTAATGTGGATCGCTTGATTAAAATCTCTCAATTGGATAATGTCTTGAATATTGTCAGTGATTTGCAAAAAGCGAAGGACTATACGATGATTAAGGAGTTGGAACGGGAGATGAGTAGTGAGGAAGATGAAGGTGAGGGCCAGAGTGATGTGGATGTTGAATAAGTAGTTTTTGTCGTTTAAGTAGTTTATGTGGTTGTTATTTTTTTCACCATATCATTTCGACTACGCTCAATGACCAAAGTTATATAAGGTCATATAAGCAGTTCATATGAGTTCTGTCTGTGAAAGATAGACCCGATAGTAGTGGTTGGATGATTGCGTTGGCGAAGCGTCGGCTTTTTCACAGAATATATTGTGAAAAATGGAAGGCATCTTGGAGATGCCATCCATAAGCGGATAGCGGGAGCATGCTTTGCGACGAAGCTGCTGGCTTTTCTCTCCTAAAAAAACACTTTTATAAAAAAGCTTTTTTTGTGCATGGAATTTAGTGTTAAAATATTGGGGAATAGCGGGGCTTTGCCTGGTTTTGGGCGACATCCTACGGCACAGGTGGTGAATCATCATGAACGGCTTTTTTTGGTGGATTGTGGGGAGGGGACGCAGATGCGGTGTAATGATTTTGAGGTGCGGAAAAGCAAGATTCACCATATTTTTATTAGTCATTTGCATGGCGATCATTATTTTGGGTTGGTGGGGTTGATTACTTCTTTTCAGTTGTTGCAACGAATTCAGCCGTTGCACATTTATGGTCCTCCGAAGTTGTGGGATATTATCAAATTGCAGCTTTCTCCGTGGGGGATTCCTCCTTGTTATGAGCTGGTTTTTCATCCGACACAGGCGAAGACGACGATGGTGTTGTATGAGGATGAGTTTTTGGAGGTGGAAACGATTCCACTTAAACATAAGATTCCTTGTACGGGCTTTTTGTTTCGGGAAAAACCGAAGGTGCGGAAGATGCGAAAGGATAAAATCAAGGAATTTGACATTCATTTTAAGTTTATTCCTGAAATTAAGGCTGGAGCCAATTTTACGACGGCAACGGGACAGGTCATTCCTAATTTGGAATTGACGGATGCTCCTTTGCCTCCTCGTGCCTATGCTTTTTGTTCAGATACGGCCTATCACGAGCCGATTTTGTCGCAAATTCAGGGAATCGATTTGCTCTATCATGAGGCGACTTTCACGAAAGAATTTGAGGAACGTGCGGCATTGACCTTGCACTCGACGGCGGAACAGGCGGCTCTGATGGCGAAAAAAGCGGGGGTGAAGCGTTTGTTACTGGGGCATTTTTCGGCGAAGTATCCTATTTTGTCGCCCTTGTTGTCGGAGGCGAGGGCTGTTTTTGGGGCGAGTGATTTGGGGGTTGAGGGGAAGGTTTTTGGGGTTTAGACCTTACTTGTGTGTTGTGTGTGTACAAGGCATGCCTTGTCCTTACATCTACAACCCTTTATTTTTTCGTTTTCTTTCTTCTTTGTCTCGACGGGCTTTTACTTTATCATTTTGATTTTGACGGTAAACGTTATAGGTATTACTTCCTCCTGGACATCCCATATTTCTTTCACTTGGCGGTTTGTTTCCTCCTAATATTCCAATTCCGCTATTGAATAGTATGGCTATTGATGCTTCTACTGTCCCTATTGTTCTTGTTCCTAAGCCTCCACCATTGAATTCATAACTTAACTGTATTTCGTAATCTGTATCTATTGACTTGCTATAAAAATCATAGCTTGCGAGAAATATGTATGCGTTGGTGTTGATTGTTTCGTAGAAAAGTGGGGTTCGGTTTTCGTAAAATGTGCCTATTTGAAAATTGTATCTCTTTAGTAGAACTCCATAGTTAAAAGATGTTAGATTGGCTTGTTTGTTGATTCTTATGTGGGGCTCAAAATTAAGATAGTAGTCATTATCAATCACGACGGGTACATTTATGTGTGCATGGGCTGTGATTTGTAAGGGAAGTGTGCTTTGTTCACCGCCTATAAATGAAACATTTGGGGATGCTAAGTATTTTACACTTCCTCCGATTTGAAATGTGAAGACAGGATATTGACTTCCTGATTTGGGTATTTCTCCACTTAATAAAAGCCCTCCATCGACAAAGTAACTGCTGCGGTTTAGGGCATCGGGGGTGATTGCTTGTGAATTTCCTACATTTCCTTGTACGGGGTTGAATTGATCGCTAAATTCTAATTGACTCCAATCTATGGATTGGTGATGCCACCCTCCTCTTAATCCTCCTACTATGGCAATATAATCATTGAAAGGTGCGTAATAGCCGATGCCTGTACAAATATTGGTGTAGGTGAGGCTTCCTGCGCCTTCTTTGCTTTGGTTGGCGATGAGTCCTAATCCCATTCTCCAGGCTGGGAATGATTGGTTGATGTTGATGGTGGTGTTGGTGAATCCATCGGGTACGCCTGTCCATTGGTTGCGGTGGTGTATCCCTATGAGTGTGCCATGTTGTGCGCCTGTTTGGGCAGGATTGATTAGTGCGGGATTCAGCATATATTGGCTGTAGGAAAAATCTTGGGCTTGGAGGTTTTGTATTAGTATGGTTAGGAGGGTGATGATGATTGGGTATATTTTGTGTTGCATGTTTTTTGTTTTTCGAGTTGATTTTTGTTCTTTTTGGTGGGGTCTTACACACCTCTGATTTCCCTTGCGGTCAATCGTTCCCTCTTTTAGAGGGGATGGCTTGGGTGATTTTAGTTTTTAAATTCTTTACTTTCAATATATCTAAAAACTCTTATACCCTTTTGTAAAGCGGATAGCTTGATTTGTGCTATTTTTTTTTAGCGAATGATTGTGACTGTTCCGATGGTTTTATAGCCATTTTTGTATTCTTTTCCTTTCCAGATGCTACCGTCGAGAAATACGGCACGAGCTTCCCAGACGTATGCTCCTTGTGGTAAGGCTTCGTCTGTATCTTTAAATGTTCCGTTCCATTCTCCTATTGGTTTTCCATCTATGAGTTCGTTGGATTCCCATACGATGTCGCCCCATTTTGAGTATATTTTTATGTCAAATTCTGATAAGCCAAAGCCGATTGGCTTGAAAACACGGGTTAGTTCTGGTCCCCATTCTGGTGTTAAGGCATTGGGAATAAAAAGTCTTCCAAAATCGTTAATGATGATGGTGGAATCTATTTGAGTCCAACATCCCAAATCATTGAAAGCGGTTAAGGTTGTGGTGATTTCTCCGCTTATGTTGTATTGGTGGGATGGGCTTTCGAGGTCGCTGCTGTCTCCATCTCCGAATGTCCATAAGTAGGCTGATGCGCCTTCTGATAAATTGAAAAAGTCGATAACTCCTGTTGGTTGTGAAATTCCTTCGGCATCTTCTATTTCGATATTTTCATAGCTAAAATTGGCAATTGGCGTGGGTTTGACTTCGACTAAATTTTCAAAGGTTTCGCTATTGAAACAGGTGTTTTCGTAATTGGCTTCTATCGTTACTGTATAAATGCCTTCATTGTCATAACTATAATTAGGGTTTTCTTCTGTACTTGTATCGCCATTTCCAAAATTCCAAATATAGTTTGTTGCATCATTGGAAGAGTTGGTAAATTCGATTTCGATGTCTTCACAAACATTTATATTTGAATTCTCAATACTGATGTTGGGTATTGGTAATATGGTGATGGTATCGTTGAATATTAGTGTGTCTTTGCAGCCGTCTGTGTGGGTTGCGATTAGTGAGATACTATATACTCCGTCTGTGTTGTAGCTGTATATAGAATTTTCGGTTGTTGCATTGTCTCCATTCCCAAAATCCCATTCGACTGTACTGGCATCTATGGATAAATTGGTAAATTGAATTTCGCCTCCTTCACAGACTTTGGTTGTATCTATTGTAAAATTTGCTGTTGGACTTTCGTAAATATTTATTGCGTTTTCTAAGATTAGGGTATCATAGCAGATTGTGTCGTAAGTAGCGATTAGTTGTGCGCTGTAGATTCCTGCATTTTCGTATTCATTACTTCCTGTTTCTTCTATTGAGGTGTTTCCGTCTCCAAAATCCCAATAGTAGTTGGTGGCATTGGTTGTGTTATTTTCAAAAGTGATGTTTGTTGGTTCGCAACCTTCTGAAAGATTGGGTATAAAATTGGCTTGTGGCTGTGGGAATACTTGGATGGTTTGTGTGTAAGTATCTGTACAGCCAAAAGCAGTATTAACGGTTAAAGAAATAGTGTACTCTCCGTAATCTGTAAAAGTGGCAGATGGATTGTTGAGTGTTGAGGTGTTTCCATTTCCAAAATCCCATAAAAATCCTGCGGCATTATCAGATGATAGATTTGTCAGTTGAACTGTTGCTGGAATATCGCAAAAGGATTGTGTATCTATCATAAAATCACTGATTGGTTGTGCTTTGACAAAGATATTTTGTGTTGTGTCCTCTCGACAACCTGCTTCGTTGATGCTTGTGAATGTTACGACAAAGAAAGTGTCTATTGTACTTGTAAATTCGTGTGTTGGCTCGCAATCTGTGGCGGTATTTCCGTCGCCAAAATCCCACAAACAATTTGTGTTTGAGGTAGTCGTAAATTCTATAGATGAAGGACTACAAACATTATCTTGTGCATAGGTAAAAGATGCAACAGGATTATCAATGACTTCGATGGTTGTTGATGTGGTTGCAGTACAATCAAAATTTGTGCTTGCCACTGTTACTTCAACATTAAAAATTCCAATAGAATCAAAGATGTGTGTGGTTTCTTGAAAATAGGCAGTATCTCCATCTCCAAAGCTCCATGTATAGTTGCTAATATTGTCGTTTGAAGCTACCGAAAATGTGGCAGTGTCATTGATGCAAATAATAGTAGGCACAATTAGTGAATCTATTGTGGGGGCTGGATGTACAATGATGTCTTGGTAGGCGGTATCATAAGCACAACCATTGTTGACAATTTCGGTGATGATGTATGTGCCTGCTTCGGTATAATCATAAGTTGTATTCGGGAGATTGTCATTGTCTCCATTGCCAAAGTCCCAAACGATATTGATACCTTCCGTTGAATAATCCTGTAAATTAACTGTTAAGGGTTCACACCCTGTGGTATCGTCTGCAAAAAAGAAGGCTTCGACGGTATTGGGTTTTACGGTAATTTCCCATGATAGTGTGTCAAATCCACAGTCATTTCCTGCAATTAGGGTTATTAGGTAGATAGAGTCTTGTGTATCTGCGTAGTAGGTTTGGGGTTCTGGTTCAAAGTCTGTACTTGTATTTCCGTTACCTAAATCCCAATAAGATGTCTCTGGGTTTCCAATTGTTAAATTATTGAAAACAATGGGCGTTCCCGAACATATTTCGTCTACATTAATTCCATAATTTATTTGTGGTGTTGGTGATGCTCTGACAGAATCCATGTAGATGGTCGTATCACAATCGTTCCATACTGTTAGTGTTACGTAAAAGGTTGTATCAGAAATGACTTCTTCGTTGTATTCGATGGAAGGATTTTCGAGTGTGGACGTATCTCCGTTTCCGAAGTCCCATAGGTAATTAAGGAATTGCCCTTCGCTATCATTGGTAAAGTCAACTAAAAGTGGGGTACAAATAAAAGTGGTGTTGTTTATATTATCTGAAAACAGTGCAATGGGTGAACCAATGATGTTGATTTCTTGGGTAACTTCGTCTATACAACCACAAACTGTTTCTATTTTTAACGTGACTGTTTGTGTACCTTCTGTATCAAAAACATAGTCTGGATTGGGGTCTGTTGAAATATCTCCATTCTCAAAACACCAAGTGTAGGTTGTTCCTGATGTCTCATCATCTTCGATGCTTAGTTGTAGTGTATCGCCAACGCAAGCGACACTATCTATGCTAAATGCAAAAGGTGGTATTCCCTCTACTGTTACTATTTTTGTATCCTTGCTTTCACAATTTGTATTTTGATTCGTGTAGGTATAGGTTAGTTCAAAATCGCCTGTTGTTGTGGGCGTAAATTCTCCTGTATTGGCATTGGTAATTCCTTCTCCACTCCATAAACCACCTGATGGAGAAAATCCAGCTAAAGTAATCGGCACTTCGTTTAAACAAACACATTGATTGTCTCCTGCCTCGACTGCTTCGACTTCTTGTATGAAAATGATTTTTGTATCAGTAATGTCACAGATTCCTACAACTCCGATGGTATAGGTCAAGATATTTTCTCCAACAGTGGCGTTTTCTGGATAAAAAACATCGTCAATGACGCCTGTACCACTCCAATTCCCCCCTGTTGTTGGTACAATATCGGGTAATTCTAATAAATTGATTGGCTCGGCATTTTGACAAAGGGTATCGGTTGATCCTGCTTCTACCATGCCTGTTGCTGTAACGCTTACGATTAGCGTATCTATACAGTCATCTAATGCATAAATAAGTGTATCGTATCCTATTCCTCCAACTGTTGGAACGTTGGAAGGGCTGAAAATTCCATCTGGTGTGATATAATTTCCTTGCCATATTCCTCCATCTGGTGGTGTGGCTGTGATTGGTATATCGGAATCTATGTCACAGTAGGCTGTCTGTGTGGTTGTGATATTTACGTCAAAAATATTTACAGTGAGTAGATGCGTATTACTGCACTCCGTCATAGGATTTGTGTAATTGTAAATCACTGTCGTTGAACCTGAAACGATGGTTGGATCAAATATTCCTGTGATGGAATCTATTATACCTATTCCTGTCCAATAACCACCAGTTGGATTTATGGTCGGTAAATTTATGGAACTGCTTGCTCCACAAATTTCGATAACATCTTCGCCTGTCAGTATTGGGGTTGGGTGAACGATGAGGGTTAATGGTACTGTTGTTTCACAAATAGTGTATACTTCTAAATTGTATGTTCCTTCTAAATCTGCCGTATTAAATATATCGTTATTGATACCTGCTCCACTCCAAGTTCCTTCTGCAATACTGTCTAAGTAAATAGGTAATTGGTCTTTACAGAATTCTTCTGAAGGCAAACTATCATTCGATTCTAATATAGTAAAAGTTTCAGTAGAAGTATCTGTTCCACAATCATTGGTTACTGTTACAGTAACAGTATATTCTCCTGCTTGTGTATAAGTAATTTCTCCTGGATTTATATCTGTAGAAGTTGCGGAACTTCCTCCAGGAAATTCCCAAAGTACTGTTTCTACATCGTTGCTTAATATTGCTGTTGGTGTGAAGATAAAGGGTAAGACACAAGTATTTAGGATTGGATCTAAGCTGACATTGGGTTCATCAATGATGGTAATCGTATCTATTTGTATGTGTTCACCACATGCATTATCGGCAATTAGGGTAAAAACATACTGTCCTGGCTGTTTGAAAAGAACTCCAATTTCTCCTGAATTGAGTGTCATCGTTGTTGTATCCGTAAAACACCATGAAGTTGTGTCATTGATTAACGGTGGAAGGGCAGTGATTTGCCATTGGGTGTTTCCGTAGGATTCGGCGTCGCTGAACTCAGCCGTAAAATCATCACAGGCTATTAGGTTTTCTTCGTCTTCGTAATTGCCTGTTGTCGTGATACTTGCTATGGGATTGTCTACTACTTGTATTGTTTGGCAGTCTGTGTCCATACCACATTCATTTTCAACAGTCAAACACACCTCATAATTACCTGCTGTATCATAATTTAATACTGTCGTCATGCCTGTATCAGTTCCACCATTTCCAAGTGTCCAAGAATAATCTACTCCATTGCAAAACATTGATGCAACGAATAAATCTGTATTGACACAAATTTGAGAAAGATCATCAAAAATAGCAAGAGGACGATGTATGATACTTATACCTGTACTTGCATAATGACAACTTACACCACCACAATCTGTTTCTATAATTAAACAAATATTATAGGGTGTTTTGTCATCATCACAAATTTCATCTTCTGGAATATCGTAAGCATGTGAAGGCTCTTCTGTGAGAGAATAAGTTGTATCTACTGTACCATCGCCCCAGTCCCATATATATCTATCAGCTTCGTTAGAATCATTCGTTATAGTGAATTCAAGACCATCACAAGCCTTCGCCTCTTCTGTATTCAACGAAAAGTCGGCAATAATATCACCACAGTCATCTTCGACACAAAGACATTGAGAAGTCAATATTTTTGGAGAAATTGATAAAATAAAACTTATTAAAATGATAACATAATAATGTTTTTTCATAAAACAGAAACTTGGGGATTACCTTATTGACTTGTCATTTTTTTTGGAGTCTTACACCTTTGATTTTCTTGGGTGGTTTTTCTTTTGTGGCCAATAAGGTATGGTTAGATAAATGTGTTGTTGTTTGTTGTTTTTCTTATCTATTTTTTTTGGAGCGAATGTTTGCCCCTTCGTCGTTTCGTTTAGTCCTGCTATTCGTTCTTATGGTGGCATTGCCAATACCGCAAATAGCCAGACAGCCACCATACCACTACTATCAGGGCTATTTTTCATGGTCTCTATGATTATCTACAGTATTGTTTTTTCGATAGTGGTTCTATCCTTTCAAAATAGACCCGATAGAAACGGTAGGAAGTTGCGTTGGCTGTTGGGCTTTTCTACAGAATGTATTGTAGAAAAAGGAAGGCTTGTGTCTAAAGCCTTCCTTATAGTGGATAGCGGGACAATGCGTACCGACGAAGCATCCCCGTTCTCTCCTTATAGATATATTTTTACAAATTGATGTTTATTATTCTAAGCAGTTATGTAGTTGTTAATATCCAAAAATGCTATGGAAAAATAAAATAAAAGGGATCAAGTAATCTTTCTAAATAAAAACCACTTGATACCTTAAAAAACACACATAATAATCAAAAAGTACATCTACTACCATTGTAATAGATGGTTTGCGCTAAAATATCAATATCTTTTTAGATTATCTCATCTTGCCAATTTCTTTCTTGGAGAATTTTTAGGTTTTTTTGTGCATAAAAATCTACTTATCTTACTACAAATACGTTTTAAAACATTGAATATGAATATTTTGTATTGTTAGGAAAAATGACGATTTTTGTTAAATTTTTGTGCAATAAAAAATTGAAGAGAACTTATGCAAACTACAGAAGAAAAAATGCTCAAGAAGATTCAACAAGAATATGATAAAAGAATCAAAATTCAGCAAATTGGTAAACGAGATAAAGAACCTAATTTGTTGAACATTTCTAATAGGTTAGATGAGTATTATATCTTTACTAAACTCAAAAATTATTGTCTGTATTTGAGTTATCGAAATATTGTGAGTGAAGCCAAAATGCCTTATAACGCCAGTGATTTTAAGCTGATGCCTGCTATTCTCGAAGAACTTGATACGCATTCTTTTGAGCATCCTATTATTGAGGTGTACAATCAAATTCGTTTGTTGTATGAAAATGGCAATGCATTTGTAACACCTTCTGACTTTGAAAATTTATTGACAAAAATTGCGGAACTAACGCCCAAATTAAATGTAGATGAAGGAATCGAAATTTATTCTTTTTTGACAACTTATTTTGTTCGTAAAGTCAATGAGGAACAAACTGATTATCAAATCTTACTTTTTAAAACTTACAATCAAATAATTAATCTCCGATATGGTAGAAACAATCGCAAAAGGATGCCTTTGCCGCCTGGTATGTACAAAAACATGGTCGTTATGGCGATTATCCTCAAGGATTCAGACATATTTGATACTTTAGAAACAGCTCATATTTCCATTAAAAAAAGTCTCAAGGGCACTAAACGTACTTTTGCTTGGATTGAAAAATTCATTGACATTTATCAAAAGAAAATTGAGCGAAAAGAAGCTCCAAATTATGTCAAACTGTGTAAAAGTCTTTTATTTTTTGAACAAGAAAAATATGTCGATGCTTACAACACTTTAGATTATCCTTTACATGCACATGGTCTCTTTATCAATATGGATATCAAAATTTTATACCTCAAAGTTTTGTATGAAATTGAGACGACGAAACCAACTACATTGAAAAAAGATAAGGTTGAAACCCTTAAATTTTTAGAGGCATATCGAGCTTTATTAAGGGATAATAAAAAACGTAAAAAACGCCTAAATTATCAGGAAGATTTTTACAATGCTTTCTATAGCGTTTATAAACAATTGTATGACGTTTACTACAATCCTCATGACCAGAAGATGAAAAAAAAGCTACATCAAGCCATTCTAAAACTCCCCTACCCTTTTAAAACATGGTTTCTCCAAAAGTATCAAACAACTATTGAGAAAAAACAATAGACCTAAATCATTATAATTTAGACCTATTGTTATCATTTTTTGGAGAGAACAGTTTGTCTCTTCGTCGTTATGGAAAGTCCTGCTATTCGTTCTTATGGTGGCTTGCCTGTCACAGACACACGGCCGTGTGTCTCAACGCCCAAACGCCACCATACCACTACTATCAGGTCTATCTTGTAAGGTCGGAACGTTTATTGACATTCTTTTCATTGAATTCTATTATTCAAAAATCAATTTCGTTGTGTAGGTTTCTGTTGCTCCTTTTAACGTGAGCAAATAGATTCCTGATGAGATATTTTTTCGATATAATCGGTGGAACTGTTTGTTCGATACGGCTGTTTCTGCATAAACGACCATTCCTTGTGTATCTGTAAGTACCAAATCATAAGTATCGCTACCATCATTTGGTAATTCAATATTGACTCTATCTTGTACTGGATTGGGATAAACATTGATTTCTTTTTTGGGAGAAATCTCTTGTTCCAAATCCATTTTGTGATTGCCATTGTTTTTAAGCTCATTTATCAGTAAAACATAGGTTCCTGTCTCTGTTATTAAGGCTTCTTCTATATCAATGGTTGTTCGTTTCTTCTTAGGTGTAGACACGATATCTTCTTTAACCAATGTTATCGAAATATCGCCTATCTCATAAAGTACATTGTCCTGTTGAATGATGTCGTACAAAACATTGTCTTGTTGAATGATGTCGTACAAAACATTGTCTTGCTGGATGATGTCGTACAAAACACTGTCTTGTTGGATGATGTCATACAAAACATTGTCTTGTTGGATGATGTCATACAAAACATTGTCTTGTTGGATGATGTTTAATAAGGTTTTATCCAAATTTCCGTTACTGTAAACGGCTTTTGCTTTTTGTAGATTCTCATTCTTTTTAATGAAACCTAAAAAGGTTTTTCCTTCATTTGCAGTATTGGTGCTATTTTCTTCTAACCGAAGAATTTGATAGCTAATGCTTAAATTTTTGTTACTTTTGTTTCTTATAGAAAAGTAGCTATCGTCTACTTCTAAAGAGGCTTCTAAATTTTTTAATTGTGCCTGTACATTTGTTGTGAAACCTAAAATGCAAGCGAGTAACATGAATATTTTTAATTGTTGAAAAATCATAAAGCAATTATTAATAAATTAAATAATTGAGCTATGAAGGCCTTCGACCATAATTAGTATGGTCACTCATTTCAAAATCTTGTTAACAACACTACAATATTAATACAGATTTCACTCAAAAACCCACACGTTTGCAAACGTTAATAAACGTTGCCAAACGTTTTCAACCATTCACCAACAAACTATGAAAAAGACTGAATATCAATGCTTTAGAAATTTAATAGAAGAAGTTTTTGAGCTTTTTTCTAACAGAAAAAATGCTTATAAAAAATATGGAGAGGAAGATTATAAGAAGGTAATAAATGATTTAGACCACATTTTAAAGACAAAGCATGCCACAAGTATTACAACTTTAAAAAGACATCTAAATTTAAAAACAGAGGATAATTTACCTCGTATTGCCAATTTGAATTTATACTGTAAGTATTGTTCAATTAAAGAAAGCGTTTGGTGTAAAACAGAGAAATGGCATTTACTATTAGAAGAAAACCAAGAAAGTGTTGAAGAGGAAAACAAAGCAAATACGGAAGATAAAAAACAAATAAATACCGAAGAGGAAAACAAAGCAAATGCTGAAGAAGACAAACCTATTATTGTCACAAATATTTGGTATACTCCTAAACCTTTCAAATTTAGGGATTTTTGGCGCAAAGATGATGAAGGCTCTTTGTTTGTAGATTTCTCAAAGAAACAAATACGTTTTGAATCTAAAAACACTAAATTATTGCTGATTAAAGGAGTTTACATGAGTCAGGTTCTCCATACTAAAATGCTTGGTGATGTCGCCAATAGTTGGGTCAAAATCACCTATAAAGGCGAAGGAACTAAAAACAGAGAAGCTTGGTTTCAAGACAAAGGTAAAGCAAGTGGACTTAGCAGTATGTTTGGGGGAAGCAAAGAATTGTATAAACTACTTTATCAATTAATGACGGAAAGTAAATCATAAGGTTTTTGAGGTTCTGACCATGAAAAATAGACCCGATAGTAGCGTTATGCTGAAAGGCTACATTTCGACTTTGCTCAATGAACGAGGTTTTGCGAGGGTGGCATAGTAGCGGATAGCGGGCCTTTCCATGACGACGAAGCAACGAACCATTCTCTCCAAAAAAACTCGCTACTTCCGACGAATAATCCAACTTGAAATGTAATCAAATGCACTTGAAATAAGCGTCTTATTTGGACTTAAATATGCGGTTGAATCATTGATATTTGCCATCATTTCTCCTAATTCTTCTACTGTATCTTCAATCACTAAATTCTCTCGTCTGACCATTCTTTGAAAAGCGGAACTTGGTGCCAATTGTGCTTTGTGTGGCATCAGTTTAAGCAATTTTCGTCCATACTTTAGTTCATCCTCATTCAATTTTCCATCTTCTCGTTCTTTCATATTTTCTAAAAGCCCATCAAACAGTTCCAATTCTTTAGAGGAAGGAAATACCCATACTTGTATGTCTTCTGAAAACTCAATAGACATTTTTTTAGCTGTTTTTTTAGTTGTTGCTTTCGTTTCTTCTTTCGCCTTTTTCTTGGATTCGTTTTCTTCCTCTTTGGATTTCTTGTTTTTTGCTTCTTTTCTGGCTTGTTTTTCTTCTGCTCTCTCTTTTTTTCGATCCGCTCTTATTTCTTCTTTACTGCGATATTTCACTTCCCAATAAGAGAACCATTCTTTATTGCCAAAAAAGTTTTTGACCAAAAGTGGGCGTTCTATTTTCTCAGAACTCTCTTGAATCAGCTCAATAATTTCTTCGTAGTTATTAAGTATTTGTGCTTTACCTTGTGGCTGTTTCGCATTTCGAATTGACAATACTTTCGTCAAAAAACTCCTTGTTTCAGAACGACTTTTGTTCAAAAAGTCCATTAGTGGTTGTGGATTTCCTTGTATCAACTGTCCCAAGATTGCTCCCATATCTTTAGGATATTGCGCTATCAATTCTTCCAAATCCTTCTCTGTAAATTGATTTAAAATACTAATAATAAGCTTTATAAGAATGTCCGTTAACATGTTTTTTTTTTAGTGTGACGGGTGACGAGTGACAAAGGACGAGTGACAAAGGACGGGTGACGAGTGACGGGTGACGAGTGACGAACCAATCTCCATCAACTACAAAAACCACAAAAACTACACAAACCACAAAAACTACTCCCCCTCCCCCATCTTTTCAACTGAAAATCCTACATTCATAATTTCTGTCATAGGATTTACCCGCATATCTTGATAAATTTCAAAGCGATACGTTCCTGTTTGTTGCAAGGAAGCATTTTTTTGGATTGTTACGTCATTGGTCAAAACAGTACCGATGCCTCCACCATACCAACGTCCTTCATCATCAGCCATTGGAATATTGAGCGGATCTGTGCGTTCCTCTCCATCAGGATAGATGGTCTTGATTTTAAGCCAAAGATTGGAATAAGCATATTCATTGGTATGTCTCACATGAATTTGCAGATGGTACAAGGCATTTATGTCCTCTATATTGGTCTCAAAATTTAAGACATTATCATAATACCAACTATTTGCTTCAAAGGCATAACTCTGCTCATAAACTTGATTTTGTTTACAAGCCATTAGACTGATTCCCATAAAAAAGAAAATCAAAACCAACCGAAACCATTTTTTCACATCAATCTTTCTTCTTATTGTCATCATTACGCTGACTGGGCTTTTGGGTGTTTTTAGCTGAATTTCGACGATTGCCTTGTCTCCGATTATCGGGCTTTGTAGGCTTCTCGCTTTTTTTATCCTTAGATTGAGTAGTGTTTGTTTTCTCTATTTTTTTATCTGGCATTTGCTTAGGCTTTGGCGTCGGCTTAGATTTTTTTTCATTAGTCTTTTTAAAGGGATCTACCGCCTCTGTTTTTTTAGCTTTTGCATCTTTTGGTTTATCTGTTGTTTTTCTATTACGAGGTGGTCTATTTGTATCAGTTCCTTCTCTATTTCTGCTCCTATTTCGATTGCGAGAGCGTTTTTTATTTTTCTTTAAGTTGGGTAAATCAATTTCCTCTACTTTGCCAATGTGGTTGTCGTCTTTGTTTTCCTCCAACAGCATTCTGCGGTTTTCTCTGGTTGCTTCAGATAATAGCGATTCGGGTACTTCTCCTTTGACATTCATTTCCTTAATATGCTTGACCCGTTCAAGGCTTAACATGGTCAAAGGACTTTGGGGCAAGGCATACCACATTTTTCGCTTAAAAATATCGGTTTTTACCAATCTCGCCCGTCCTTTTTTCGTCTCCAAAAAGTCCACTTTTTTGGGAAAATCCCTCAAAGCATCCAAATAAGAGTCCAATTCATAATTCAAACAACATTTCAAACGTCCACATTGTCCTGATAATTTCGATTGATTGATGGCTAAGTTTTGGTAGCGAGCCACGCTTGTATGTACTGTTTTGAAGCTTGTGAGCCAAGTGGAACAGCATAGTTCTCGTCCACAAGAGCCAATTCCGCCCAATTTGCCTGCTTCTTGTCTAGGTCCAATCTGGCACATTTCTACCCGCACTTTAAATTCTCGGGCAAAAACCTTGATGAGTTCTCGAAAATCGACTCGATCTTCTGCTGTATAATAAAAGGTGATTTTTCGTCCATCTCCTTGATATTCGACATCGCTGATCTTCATGTTCATATTCATATCTCTTGATATGACTCTTGAATGTAGCAAAATGCCTGGTTCCTCTTCTCTAAAAATCGTTGCTCGTTCAAAATCTTGCTCTGTTGCCAATCTCAAAATCTTCGTAATTTTTGGAGAATCTTCATCAATACGCTTTTTACGCATTTGTAAACGGACTAATTCACCGCTTAGGCTAATTTGTCCTATATCTTGTCCATAATTTGTTTCTACAACAATGGTATCGCCTGTTTGAATAACAGCGTTCAAATAATTTCTGTGAAAACCTTTACGGCTTCCGTTTTTATAGCTTACTTCTACAATATTAAAGGAATCTCTTTCTCCAAAATTCGGCAAATCTGCCAGCCAATTGTAGGTATTCAAGCGGTTACAACCTCCTGTGCTGCAATTGCCTTTGCTTTGACAGCCCGATGGTTCTCCGCTTTTTTGGTTTCCACATGTTCCACATCCCATATATAAATACTCCTTTTTTTAGTTTTAGTTGTTTTCAAAATTTCTTGGAAAGACGTTCAAACCATTTATGATAGACCTGATAGTAGTGGTATGGCTTCCTTTGGTTTATGTAGTTTTTGTGGTTGCCCTTTTAACGCTGCCCAATAACCTAAGCCATAATAGCGTATAGCAGGCCCATGTGTTACGACGAAGCAACCTACCGTTCTCTCCATATTTTTATACAATTACTTCTTTAGAATACTTGTCAATTGAATAGATATATTGAAAAATAATATCTTTGCATTAACATTGCGTTCAATATAGTAATATGCTTTGTTAAAGATAGTATTTAATTTTTCAATATCGTGAATATTGAGATGCTGAAATAAAACTTGTGCCGTATTTTGTTCATTTTCATTCAAAATTGTGGGCTTTTGCTCGCCACTTATTTGGAGTTTTAGAACTTCTCTGAAAAAAAACAAGGTATAGCGAATAAAATTCTTTTGGGCTTCTCTTCCTAACTTTGCTACATCATCTACCCATTTACTCAATTTTAGAATATTGTTTTGGGCGCAAAAACTCAAAAACTCTAACAATAATGTAGTATTGTCTTCTTCTGTATCCTCTAACATATGAAGGGCTTGGTGCATGTTTCCCTCACACAAAACGGCAATTTGTCTCGCTTGCTGGGCTTCAACTTGCTTCTCTTGCTCTAAATACTGTTGAATTCCTGCTCTTTCCATCCGCCCAATTCGGCTGATTTGTGTACGGGATAGAATGGTTTGTAAAATTTTTTCTTCGTTTTGTGCCACCAATAAAATTATGGTCTTATCTGGTGGTTCTTCGATGGTTTTGAGCAATGTGTTTCCTTGTGCTTTTAATTTTTCTGCCAGCCAAATAATTTGAACTTTATAGGGCGATTCAAAGGTTTTGAGGTTGAGTTGTTTGATGATGCTTATGCACTCTTTTTTGGTGATGTTCCCTTGTTTGTTCTCGGCTTGAATGCGCTGTAACCAATCAAATTCATTCATATAGGGAACTTCCTGTAAGGCGGTGCGCCATTCGGCATAAAAGTCCTTGCTCACGGCATCTTTCCCAATCGTCGGAAAGGTATAATGCATATCGGGATGCTGATATTTCGCTGCTCGCTTGCAGGAACGACATTCGCCACAAGAATCCTCCTCAGTGGGATTGGTACAGCAAATATATTGGGCATAGGCTAAGGCCAAGGGTAAATTCCCACTGCCTTCTGTTCCTAAAAATAATTGGGCATGCGCTATTCTATTTTCTTGTACGCCTCGTATGAGTTGTTGCTTTAACGCATGATGGCTGTGTATGTCCTTGAATTGCATTTTTTGTTGTTTGAGTTGTTTTTGTGGTATAATCCTGTGTATAGTCTTTTGGTTTGTATTCTTTCGGTGATTTATGTAGCTTTACAACAAAACAACCATTCCTTTCGTCATTTGCTCATTGAGCGGAGTCGAAATGAAAACAACTTAAACCAATAAAACGATTTAAACAACTAAAAACCACTTAAACATAGAATGAAAGTAGCTGTATTTCGCAAGGCACATTTTAATGCTGCCCATCGCCTCCACAATCCAACCTGGAGTGCTGAAAAAAACAAACAAGTCTTTGGAAAATGTAACAACCCTTCCTATCATGGACACAATTACGAGCTAACCGTCAAGGTCAAGGGAGAAATTGACCCCGAAACGGGCTTTGTCATTGATATGAAGGTCTTGAAAGACTTGATAAAGGAAAACGTAATAGAACGTTTTGACCACAAAAACCTCAATGTCGATACCGAAGAATTCAAGGATTTGAACCCAACTGCGGAACACATCGCTGTCATTATTTGGCGGATTTTGCGAAAAGAGCTCAAAGATGGTTTGGAATTGACCATAAGATTGTACGAAACTCCCCGTAATTTTGTCGAATATAGTGGGGAATAGCTTTTTTTAGGAGAGAACGGTGGCGTCCTTCGTCGCAAAGCATGGTCTCGCTATCCGTTCTTATGGCTTACAGAAGAACCGTAAATCACATAAGAACCGAACCACAGCACTAAGAACCAAGAACTACGGCACTTGTTAGCCATACCACTCCTATCGAGTCTATTTTTCACAGCTTGAACCCCATACAAAGGATTTTTACCGAACCACCGCAAAATGCGTCTCATCTACCGCCTCCACAATTTGATTTTCCGTTATTTTGGTCGCATCATACGATACCGTCGCCATATTGTTCTCCAAACTCACCACACAAGTCGTCACCCCTTCCAATTCATCAACCGTCGTTTTCACAAAATTGGTGCAATGTTCACAGGTCATGCCTGTTATTTTTATATTAATTGTTTCCATTCTGCAAAGTTGCAACAAACATCTATATTTCCCAAATCGCAAGAGTGCTATATTGTCGTAGAAACGTTATTTTCCCAAACGAAATCCCCTTACTTTTGGCGTTGGTTAATTTTGAGATTTGGTATATTAAGGAATTAGGCTCACCAAACCACAAGGCCTTTGAATCACGGATTTTTATGGATTTATTGGATTGCTCAGATTTTTTTCAGTTCATTACCACAAAACTAAGAACCAAGAACTCAACTACAAAAACTCATTGTTGACCAGCACGTTTTTTTTGCTCTCCATATTACTTTTAACGCAAGGTTCGCAAAGGTTGCGCAAGGGGCGCAAGGTGAAATGTCGTTCTAATTCTTTGCGAACTTTGCGTGACCTTTGCGCCTTTGCGTTGAAAGGAACATTGCACAGGAAACTCAATAATCATACAAGTCAACAATGGCAAAAACGACTCAAACAACTTAAACAATAAAAATATGTCCTATTTAGAAACAACGAAAAATGTATATAAAGAAGCAGCAGAGACGCCAGATATTGGCTTATGTTGCACCACTACTCCCGTTTGGCAATTGCCAGGCTTAGATATTCCCAATATTATGTTGGAAATGAACTATGGCTGTGGTAGTACGGTCAATCCTCGTGATTTGGTTAATGATCCAACGATTTTGTATGTCGGTGTGGGCGGTGGAATGGAGTTATTGCAATTTGCTTACTTCTCTCGTAGAAAAAATGGCGTGATTGGCGTCGATGTCGTTGAGGAAATGATTGAGGCGAGTGCGAAAAACTTCAAAGTTGCGGAGGAACAAAATGATTGGTTCAAATCGGAATTTGTGGACTTGAAAATGGGCGATGCGCTCAATTTGCCTATTGAGGATGAATCTATTGATGTAGCCGCTCAAAATTGCTTGTTCAATATCTTTAAAAAAGATGATTTGATAAAGGCTTTGAAGGAAATGTATCGTGTCCTTAAACCGCATGGTCGCTTGGTTTTATCTGATCCTGTTTCGGAATCCCCTATTTCGGATGAACTCAAAGATGATGAGAAACTGAGAGCCTTGTGTTTGAGTGGGGCTTTGCCTTTGAAAGAGTATATTCAGATGATTACGGATTGTGGGTTTGGAACGGTGGAGATTCGGGCAAAACGTCCTTATAGAATCCTTGATTCTAAAAATTACCCTACGGACGAACTCGTTTATATTGAAAGTGTAGAGGTTTGTGCGATTAAAGATCCGATGCCTGAAGATGGCCCTTGTGTGTTTACAGGAAAGACGGCTATTTATTATGGTAGTGAGGAAGCCTTTGATGATAAAAAAGGGCATACACTTTTACCAAATCAACCTTTGGCGATCTGTGATAAAACGGCAGGGGCTTTGGGGGATTTAGGAAGACCTGATATTTTTATTTCTGAAAGTACTTGGTTTTATGATGGGGGTGGTTGCTGCTAAACCTTTATGCAACGGTTATGACCATGCAACATAGACTCGATAGTAGTGGTATGGCTATTGGTTTATGTGGTTTTAGTAGTTTTTGTGGTTTATGTAGTTGTTGCTCTACTTTATTGTGCAGCACAATATCTATAGCCATAAGAACGAATAGCGAGACCATGTGTGACGACGAAGCAACTGACCTTTCTCTCCTATTAGAAATGATTAAAACAAAAAAAAAGAGGAACCTAACCATTCCTCTTTTCTTTATTTAGCTATTTATCCATTGAGCTAATTAATTGTTTACAAACATATTGGATTCTACCAGCACCAGTCATGGCTATAACTTCCACCATTGTTAGAACCATAACTATAATCACTACTGTCGCTATACGAGTATGAGCTAGAGTCAGAATATGAGTATGAGTTAGAGTTAGAGTTAGAGTTAGAGTTAGAGTCATAACTTCCTGTGTTATAACTGCTACCTGAATCCCATGACCAATTTGTTCCACCATTCACTGTTCCTGTTTGAGTTTGAGTCATTTCAAACTCATTGAAGCTGTTTAAATCTTTCATAATTCAATTTAATTTTAAAATGTTAATATAATATTCGCATATAGACAGTTTGTCTGACCTTATGCATATAATTTGTTTTATGTAAGAGGGGAGATAAAATAGTTGCTTGATAACAACACTGCAAATATAACGTCAAAGCTCAAGAAGGGGCAAGCTAAAGATTAACTCAAAAATAAATTTCTATCGGACTTTAATGCCACCAAAAAATCAATACTAAAATGTAGAAGGATCGCTTATAGGAATACAAATCATCAATTGCCCATACTCATTAAGCTCTACACGGGTTGTAGTATTGGAATTTTCTGGTTGTGCAAGATAAAATTGAAAAAAACCACCCTCAATGGTGCTTTGTTTTTGGGGAGTTAATTTATGGGCTTCAAATTTCTTAAAGCTTGATAACTCAGTTACTTTCTTCTGCATAATTAATTAATTTTCAAAAATTTACAAATTAAGTTTATATTAATTATGAGGGGATGTAATACAGGGAAAGAAGCTATAATATTAAATTAATATGCATACCTTCTCCCCTATTGACTGATATGTACGTAGATGTATCAGGTTTTGTTACCATAAAATTACAGTATAATTCTATAAGAAAAGGGTAAAAAAAATGGGTAAAAAAAAATTCTAACCCCCAAAAAAAATATTTTTAGCACAAAATAAAATAAAGAAGTCTAAAATATTGTCAAAAAAAATACAATAAAATGAGTTGCTTTGATATATCTTATTGGTTAACCTCTAAATAATTTAGCCAATACTCCAGTTTCATTTCCTGAAAAAAATTCTTTTCATACTTATCAGCACAAACTTCTTTTAGTTTTTGTGTAAGTTTATCCAACTTACTATTTAAATGAGGTGATCCCTCGTTTTCACCGACCCACTTAAAGAAATTCAACATCACTCGCTCGCCCTTAAAAATCCGTTCATTCTTATTCAGATAGCGTTTGGTAGAACAAAACAGCGAATACAACAAAAAGAAGTTCTTTTTTTCATATTGAATCATCAAATTCAAAATACGAGCATTACAAATACAGGGAATTTTTGGATTGTTTCTTTCTTCATCCAACAATATATCGACCCATGCCTGTGCTTTATCCAATTGTTTGTTAAAGAAAAAAGCTTGTGCAAAGAAAAAACCGACGGTCATTCGCCAATCACTATCTAAAAAACGCTGTTGTTTTTTCCAAAAAACAACGACTTTCTCCTCCATCTCTATAATTGTCTCAAAATCATTCTGCTCTATCCAATAATGCAACTTAAAATTATAGTATAACTTTTCAATCAAAACCTCAAAATGCGTTCCGACATTCTTATGCGCCAAGACCTCCTTTTGAAACACTTCATATTTCGCTTCAAGCTCTTGAAACAAAGCATCATCTTTAGATTTAGCACAAGCCAACAGTCCCGTAACCAAATTGGCGACCAATGTTTTGTAATAAACAGGCGAACGGTCATCTTGTGCCTCCAAAAAAACAACGGCTTCTTTAGCATCTATTTTGACTCGCTCATAATCCAACATCGCCATATGTAGCATATTTTGACATTCATAATATAGACTTTGTGCAATGATGGTTTGTGCTTCTTTTTTATCTTGTAATAAAGGATTTTGTAAAAGAGTAAAAATTTCTGCTTCGTGTTCTTCGCTACGCAAAGGATGCAAGATTCGCAACATATTTTTGATGTCCCTTGCCAAAGCACGATAAGAGACAATACTTTTGGCATATTCTATATACGCCAATTTTTCTTGTTGTAAATCCACCAACTTATCTGTCATCTCTTTATTGGGCAAATAAGACAACCACAAAGATTCCCCTGTATTCAGCAATTCCACCAAAAACGTATAAAGGTGCAGTTGTTTCAACTTTTTATACGTTCGTTCATAGACCCGCAAAGCATCTTTAAACAAACCCCGATTTCGCAATAAAGAAATATTCTGAAAGTTGTCAATCAACTGAAAAGCTTCATTGTGTTCGGCATGATAAATACGCAATGTTTTTAATATATTTTCAAACAAGAATTTTTTATAAGGCGATAGATGTTTCACCTTCATCTTTTTGGTCAAGACAGCTTCGTCATATTCCTCCTGTTTATCTATCGCATCAAACAACTTTAAATAAACACTGTCTTTTTTACCAAAAGCCTGCGTAAAAAGCTTAAAATGCCTTTTTTCACTTTTACTCATCGACTTTATCAATATGAAGAGGTTATTCATTCCACTTTATTTAATATTTTTTTGGAGAGAATGGTCAATTGCTTCGTCGTTACGCAGGGTCTCGCTATCCGTTCTTATGGCTAAAAAGAACCAAAAATCAGATAAGAACCGAACCACAGCACTACGGCATTAAGCACGACAGCACCCGTTTAGCCATACCACTACTATCGAGTCTATTTTGCATAGTCAGAACAAAAAAGACAGTTATAAGAGAAGTTTGATTCTCAATAGCAAGATGTCAGAAAGGACATAAATTAGAGGGTGGGATAAAATAGCAAGTTCAAAGGTAAAGTATTCTTTACAACAATCAAAATCATAATCCTATAGAACACTACACTACCCTATTCTAATACAATTGTAATACCTTTGAAAATGAACTGGTAGTAATGAGCCTCGTTATTACTATCCTGCTTTGCCGATTAATTTTCATGGTGGTTTGGTGGTTTCTTGGAGACTTTGGTTAATTTAGTAATACAAATTATGCCCAGATCGTCAATGGACTTTTTTCATCATAAAAACCAATAAAGCAAGAAGCTGCTGAACGAGTACCACCTTCACTACTGGTTACTGAATGAACACAATTTGATCGGAATAAAATCAACTCCCCTTCTTTTGGTTTCAACTTTTGAGAGAGCACTGGAATTTTTGCTTTATCTATAAAATCATAATTTCCTGTAAAAAGTGCTTCTAATTCTGATGGATTCGGTGCATAATTCCACAATTCTAATTCTCCACCTTTATCAGAAACATCAAAATACAAATTAGCTGCAAGTTGACACTGCATTGCGCTAAATTCCTTACTATCAGGTAAATCCTTTAATAGAGAATCAACATGTGGCGGCAAACCTCCTTTTAAGGAAGCTTCAAACGATCTAATAATTCCAGGATTCATTGCTCTTTTAGATATTTTCTGAATCTCACAATCATATTGCCAACAGACTGTCAATTTGTCTATTATCTGGTCAAGAGGATTTATCTCGCCAAATATTTTGCGAATATTTGCTTGTGTATGTTCACCTTTTTCTAAATATTGAGTGATTTTTTCTGGCTTATTTTCAGTTTCAAATAAGGTCATACCAATTCGATTCACTGGCACATCCAATGCATTTGAGTAACGACTCAAATTTCCCTTTAGCTTTAAACTTTCTTGCCATTTTCGACAGTTTGACTCATTTTCAAATGGATAAATTCTCAGCGCAAGTATATTGCCAAATAGTAAGTCAACAATATCTTTTTGAAGTAGTTGTGTAGATTGTTTAATTGTCAAGTTCATAATTAGAATATAAAGTTGTTGTTAAATCTAAATTGTAATATATATTACCAACAAATCTACTAAATTATTTACTAAAAGCTTTCTAAATTAGCTCTAAAAAAATATCCAAACCAAACTCAATTCTATTAGGAATAATAAAGTATTTTAGATTCCATTTATAGAAACGAGCTATCCAGTTCTGTTCATGCAAAATAGACCTGATGGTAATGGTATCGTTTTTTTGAGGGGCAAATGTAGGGGAGGCAAAACGATGAGAATGGACAGCAGGAGCTTGCGTCACGACGAAGCAATTGACCGTTCTCTCCAAAAAAATAGAATTTAGAAATTATGATTTAGAATTTAACAATTCCGTTCTCTCCAAAAAAAAGATAATATTATATATAAAAAAACATTTTATTAGGTAAAGGTTTTCATTAGAGGGCTTTATTCGTATTTTTGTGTCCATTTTGGGTAGTACTTATTTTCGCCAAAACATATAAACTTACATTCTTTAATTGTGCTATCCTTTTTATTCATTATTAAAATACAACAACTATGTCTGTACAAGAAAAGTATACAGAAGAAGAATGGTTCTTACTTC
>ENA-ORXM01001463-ORXM01001463.1-marine-metagenome-genome-assembly--contig:-NODE-1463-length-33053-cov-5.200722_pt1 | contig 33053 bp, 20 predicted proteins | sample MGYA00237867_ERZ511480 | MGnify/ENA primary metagenome ERZ511480 (study PRJEB26309, sample SAMN06266103) | marine metagenome | isolation source: Algal blade | place: United Kingdom:Sidmouth, United... | reverse complement strand
GTACCGCCTAATCAAATCTATAATGTTAAAAAAATGGTGTCATAATAAACTAAACAATACTTTTAAGCTGTCCTAAGGATTGGGAGCATAAAGTATATGTTTTCTTGAATCACTTGTATTGTTTTGTGTCACTTAAATTCTCCTTGTGCTGGATGATTAAAGCTTCTAACACTATTCTAGGAGATATCCCAGGTCTACCTTGACTAGGGTTCATCAAAGAAATATGCAAATCAGCAAAGGTATCCCAAGGCACAATCGATACCAGTTTAACCCACCTATTATCAGGATGTAAACCCTAATTGTGATTTGTTAAACCTCTATTTTCAAGACGAGAGTGGATTTGGGTTTATAACCAAACAAAAAAGAGTTGTATCGGATAGAGCAGTAAGGCTCATAGGTAAATATAAACACAGTTATTAGTACAAATTGGCTGTGGGGGATTTTATCTACCATTCCAAGGTGATGATTCTGTGTGACAACCAATCAATTTTATAAGGAACTCTTTATAAGAATACATTGAATATTTTGTAAAACACAAGCCTAATGAAAAATCTTAATTACTGACAATACTACTTTTTTATTCCACAAAAGATATCGTTTTATCATAAAATATAACCCTGATGAATATACCTCCTTGTTGTCCAGAGCTAAATACAGCTGAGAGGATATGGCAGTGGATGGAAAATAAAATAGCAATGAAGATATTTGGTACTTTACAAGATTTAGAAGTAACAAAAAATAGACTAACTCATACAAACTATAGATAATCAAAAGATAAAATCTATAACTGGCTACCAATTTTACTTAAACGTTTTTCTAGCGTCTTCAAAATACAAATGGTGTAACACAGGGATAAAAAAAAGGCTCTCAGAAATATTTTAGAGAGCCTTTTTAAAATTAAGTTAATTGCATTAATTTTTATCTTACGATAACTTCATTTATACTTAAGTTATCCATATAAAATTTAAGGTTTCCTGTATTATCAGGGTTCCATCCTCTTAAAAGTGCAGTATATTCAGCAGTTGTAGCAAAATCTACAATAATGCTACGATATACCCATTCTCCAACAGGAAAACCACTATCAAAAATAGCCAAAGGTCCAGCAGAAAAATCAATAGCACCACCAAGGTTCCAGTAAAATCTGATGTCAGGGTCAAAACTTGATGGCATAGCTCTATCTGCTAAGTAAATCCATACTCCTAATTCATATTTTTTACCAGTTTCAAGACTAACTGGAGTGGTTTTTTCAATCCAAACAAATTGATTAGGATTACTTGGGTCTTCTGGGCTATTAAATACATGCGAAGCAACTTCTGTATAAGCACTAGAACTCCCATCTTGAGCTTGGGCAGTAGATATAACTAACGAGCCAAAAGAACCCCAAACGACAGGCCAATCAGCATCAGTAGAAGTTTCAAAACTTGGTCCGTAACCAGAAGTAGATGCAAATAAATTTTCACCCTTAAAGCCTTCTATGTCTGTATCAACAAAACTGTCTATTAAATAAGCATCTGTAGATAATAATCCCCCTTGAGTATAAGAAAAGGTTCCAGTATCATCGCTAAACATTTGTTCTCCATCTAATGTAATTAATAGTACATTTCCAGCACTAGGATCGGCCGTTATTTCAGAAATATTACTTGTAATTGGGTTACCCCCATTTTCGAGTGTTACAGAAAAATCAGCAAGGTCTATAGAGTTCACATCTATTTCTCTACTAAACTCAAGCTTAATTTTACCATCAAGGGTAGATGAAGCTTTATCAAGTGTAACAGGTAATGTAGAAGGAAGTACAGATAATAAATCTTCATATGCAACTTGAAAGTTACCTTCAGGTCTATTTCTTCCAGCATCAACACTAAAATCATATACACCTAATCTTGTATATTTAACATCAATTTCATCAACAAATTCAGAAACAACTTCTGGTGATGATCCTTTAAAAGTCCACGTGTAGGATTCTGGTTCTCCTGAAGATTGTATGAAATAGCGAACAGTAGTACCTGCTAAAATAACATTTTCAGCATTATCACTCATACTTAAGGGGGTACCCAAAGTACCATCAGTATTAACAACATTTGCAGTAACAGTCGCATTAATACCAGAAATAACACGAACAGTAATAACAGTATCTAGAACTTTTCCAGCTAGCCTAGAGCCTACAAAAGCATCAGTTTCAAATACTTGGTTTAATCTGATTTCATGAGTACCTAATTGCTTAAAAAAAGCATTAACAACTTTTTCTGAAGAAGTAATATTTCCTTCATCAGAAGGAGATAATACAGCTACTCCATTATCTACACTCCACTGTCTGGATACAACTCCAGGAGATACGTCAGAAAAAGTAATTACATCATCAATTTCAACAGTATTATCAAAATTTTCTTCTGATGAAGACACAAATCGTTGGCTTGTTTGTTCTTTATTTAGTGTGTCTTCTTCACATGATTGTACGAAGAACATCGCAGCTAATAAACCTATGAATGTATAAATTGTTTTTTTATATTTTAACATAACTTTTGTTTTTAAAATTATAGTCCATTATTTGTTCTTTGCTCAGACGGCGGGACTGACCAATAATCATGAATGCTAGCGTCATAGTTTGATAAAGTTAACTCAAAATCTCTTCTAGGAGTACTTTGTCCTAAAGCACTAGAAAGGAAAAGAGGAGCTTGGTTTTCAAATGTTGCAAAGTTTGTGTTTCTGTACATTTCTTCTTCAACAAGCTGTGTAAATACTTCTTTAACAATACCCCAACGTACAAGATCTTTCCAGCGGTGCCCTTCAAAGCATAATTCTAAGGGACGCTCTACTCTCATAATATGAGTTAGTAAGTTATCAGCATTTAAGGGAACTAATGGTTGGCCAGTAATGTTGAAAATTTTACTTATATGCAATTGAGGAATCATACCTCCATTATCTGCAGCATATTGTGTAATAGTTTTAACACCTGCTCTAGAACGAACTAAATCTATATACTTTTGGGCTTCTGCAACATTGCCTGTAGCTTCTAAAACAGCTTCAGCATACATTAAATATACATTGCTTAAGCGCATGTGTCTAAAGTTGATTCCAGAACGATTATTAGCAGGTTCATTTTCTAAATGATATGCATTAGTCCATTTTCTAATATAAGCAGATTGTCCAGATCGACCCGTTGCTTTAACTGAGGTAGGTTTTGTATACCATGTTCCTTCACCTTGAGGTACAGCTAACGTTGCAGTTAAACGAGTTGAATGATTGTTGCCAGTGTTTATTGGGTTAGTTGGATCAATTTCTTCGTTAATGAATAGTTCATGCAGGTGATAAGAACCCATTAAGGTATTAAAACCTCCATTATCTAAAAAGCCAAATTGTGTTGCAATGTTTGTTGTTTCTGCGCCAGGAGAATTTCCAGGATCATTATCAGGAGTATCATCAACATTTTGACCAAGAACACCAGGAGCAATATCACTATTGAAAGCAACTTCGAAAATAGATTCTGAATTTAATTCAGTATCATGCTTAAAATTATCTTGAAAGTTTTTAGTTAATGAATAAACATTAGAGTCTATAACATCTTTAAATAGACTACTTGCTTGTACAAAATCTTTATTAAATAAATATACTCTACCTAACATAGTAGTGGCAGCACCCCAAGTAGCTCTACCTTTATCAGCACTAGACCATGTTTGCGGTAAATTAGTTATAGCATAATTAAAATCAGGAATAATTACATCGTTAGTGATTTCTTCTATAGAAACAAAAGGAGCTGATACATCTTCCAAGCTCTTAGGAGCTTTTAATCTTTTTACAGCTCCACCAAAACTATGAGCAACTTTAAAATAAAACCAAGCTCTTAAAAATCTTGCCTGTCCTTCAATAATTTCTCTTTCTCCTTCTTTAAAAATTGCAGAATCGGCAGTTTGAATATTCTCAATTAATTGATTTGCTCTAAAAATACCAATATACAGTGCATTCCAAATGTTTTCAATTCTATCAGAGCCTTCCCCGTAGGTTAGGTTTACAAATGAGAATGGATTTTGCCATGAATCAGTACCACTAATATCAGCTTTTGCCATTTCAAAAATGCTATTTTCTCCACTAATACCAGAAAATTGTAAAGCACCGTATACAGTTGTTAGTGCAACATCAAATTGATTTTTAGTTTTCCAAAAGGTCTCTATTGTAGGAGTATTTGGATCTAGTTCTGTTAAAAACTCATTTTCATCACATGCTGTAAATACAAATAAGCATGGGATTACTAAAAGTGCTATTATTTTTTTAAAATTTCTCTTCATGATTTATTTTTTTTAAAATTTTACTTGTAAACCCAATAAGAAACGTCTTGCAACTGGGTAATTACCAGAATCTACACCTCTACTACTTAGTCCGTTACCACCAACTTCTGGATCAAAACCACTATAATTAGTAAATGTTATTGGGTTTAAAGCTGATAGGTAAAAACGTAATTTGCTAATACCACTCTTCTCCATAACTTTAGAAGGAATAGTATAGCCTAAACTAATATTTCTAATTCTAAAATAAGTACCATCTTCTATCCAAAAATCATGGTCAGCACTTTTGTTTGGGTGGCTGTCAGGTAATCTATAAGTAGGAATGTCGGTATTGGGGTTTTGAGGAGACCATTGAAAGTACTGATCTTGATGACGACCAGTATTATATGCGAGATACTTAGCTCCATTAAATATTTCGGCACCATAAGAAAAATAGTTTTGAATATATAAATCCCAATTCTTGTATCCAAAATTAAGATTTAAACCAGCTTCCCATTCCGCTTGTCCAGAACCTGCGTAAACTCTATCTGCTTCGTTAATTTTACCATCCCCAGCATCAGCAACACCATCCCCATCGGTATCTATATTAATTTGATCTTTAAAACGTAAGTCACCTAATTCAGCATTACTATCAATTAACTTGTATTCGGTTAATTCATCTTGTGTTTTAATAACGCCTAGATTTTCTTTTAAAAAGAAAGCACCAGCTTCGTATCCTACAGCATTAAATGTTGTTGGAGCTGTTGCTGCAGGATTGAAATTAGAAGGTCTACCACCTTCGAAACCTCTTTCGATATCATTTAAATCAAGAATTTTATTTTCGTTCATTGTCCAAGTTGCGGCAACATCCCATGAAAATTCTTTTTCTGGACGGCTTCTAAAACCTAGAGCTAGTTCAATACCTTTGTTTTCCATGTCACCTGCGTTAACAGGTAAGCTACTAAAGAAATTAGTTCTAGGTGCTCTAGTACCAAAAGAATTAGGTAGTTCTCTTAGTAAAATCATATTTATTCTGTTATTTTTATACAAATCAGCACTAAATGTTAATCTGTTTTCGAACATAGCTAAATCTAGTCCTATATTTCTAGAAATTTTAGTTTCCCAAACTTGATTTGTATTAGCTAATCCTCTTTGTATTGATCCAAACGAGTTTTCTTCATTTACACCAAAAGGATAATTTACACCTTGATTTATCTGAGAATATATTCCATAATTAGGAGTGTCTTGATTACCAAGTTCTGCCCAACTAGCTCTTAATTTAAGACTATTAATTTGTGTATCAGCATTTTTCATGAAGTTTTCATCAGATATATTCCAACCTGCAGAGATACCTTTAAATACACCATATCTATTTTCTTCAGAAAACCTAGAAGTTCCATCTCTTCTAATACTTGCAGAGATTAAATATTTTCCATCATAATTATATTGTATTCTACCCAATAATCCAGATAGTGAGCTAACTTCGTCTCTTGATGTTGCTGGTAACGTCTCACGACCAGCACCAAGACCATTAACACTATTAGATAGTAAGCCAAAAATACCCATACCCACTTGTTTAGAAGTAAAGTGTTCGTATGAATTTACAGCGGTTAAATTAATATTGTGGTTGCCGAAATTTTTTCCATAGGTCAAAATATTTTCTATAATGTCGCGCTGTGTAAATTGAAACTGTTCAGAGACTCTACTATCCAATCTACTAGCTGATACATTAATGTCACCAGTTAAATCTGTAACTAAATATTGTGGTTGAAATAGTTTTCTTCTATAATTCCAATTGTTTCTACCTAAGTTAATTTTATAATTTAGTCCAGGTGAAATTTCGTATTGCATGTTAAATGCCGCATTGTAACTGTTCACAACACGTTCATCCTGATCACTTAATAATTGTGAAATATAGGCATATTGTATTGCGTTATTTACTCTAAGAACAACATTATTATCATCAAGGCGCTCTACATCTGCAAATGAAACTTGCCAAGGACGTTGTCTCAATGCAAGCTCATATAAAGCCCAAGGTTCTTGCTGTCTGTTTTCGTATGTTATTCCAACAGAAGCAAAAGCTTTAAATCTACCTTTATTGTAAGTTGCATTTAATCTAGAACTTAGACGATCAAAACCAGAATTAATAAGAACACCTTCTTGGTCATAATAGTTAGTATTAAAACTAACGGTAAATTCATCTGAACCACCATTAATAGCAATAGCATAGTTACGTAGTAAAGCATTATTGTCTTGTACATCACCAACAAAATCACTATCGTTATTCAACCCTTGAGGATTAAAACCATATAAAAAAGGAGCAGAATTTACAGCCTTTGTAGCAACCGTCTCAACTAAGAATTGGTCTGTTGAATTTAATATATTAATTCCAGATGTTATATTTTGAACACCAGCATAAGAAGAAAGCTCTATTTCTAATTTTCCTTTTTTACCTCTTTTTGTTGTTATCAAAATAACACCATTTGATGCACGTACACCATAGATAGCTGCTGAAGCTCCATCTTTTAAGATATCTAATTTTTCAATTTGTTCAGGTGCTATGTTTGGTACACCTTCGTATGGAATTCCATCTACAACATACAAAGGAGGATTATTTCCTAAACTTACGCCTCTAATTTGAATATTCGATGCAGCACCAGGTCTACCACTAGAAGCTTGTACATTAACACCTGCAACCGACCCTTGAATTGAAGCAGCAACATCTGCAACAGGAGCTTTAGTAATAAGATCAGATTTTATTCCAACTACAGCACCAGTTACTTCCTTTTTCTTTTGGCTACCATAACCTACTACAACCACTTCTTCTAAAGCTTCTGTATCCTCTTCTAATATTACAGATAGTGTTTTAGAAGCCCCTACGGTTACTTTTTTGGTTTTAAAACCGATGTAAGAAAAAGAAAGGACATCACCTTGTGATGCATTAATTATAAAATTACCATCAATATCTGCAGCAACTCCATTTGTTGTTCCTTCCACAACTATAGTAACACCAGGTAATGGTATTTCAAGATTATCTTTTACTTGACCTTTAATACTTTCTTGCGCATACAGGTTATAAGCGCAAAAACTTAGAAGAAACAACATTGTTAAGAATGTCTCCTTCCAATAATAATTCTTTTTTTTCATGAAAATTTAGTTTAAGTTGATTATCAAATATGCAATATAGTATGCATATAATTGATAATTTAAAATTAGTTCAGTGTAAATTTAGTGTTATAGTTAAATTATTCTTAATAATTTAACTTGACAAAAACTGAACATTTTTGTTTTAATCACTGAAAAACACTATAACTAAACATAACTAGACAAAATTATTAAGAATTATTTTGTTTGTTTATTTAGTGTCTTTTTTAGATTTTGTCTAGGTGGTAAAAATACTACAAATTATATTTTTATTATCAAAAAACAGTTTAAATTGTTATTCGTGGATGCATAAATTAAACATGTTTAATTATATAGGTATTTAATGTGCAAGTATTTGTATTTTATTTAAATGAATAACAAAACCGAATTGTAATTTTAAAGGTAAAATGAGGTGTAATAGAAATAAATTATAAGGCTTGTTTTAGTGCTTGAGTGGTATGTAGTCGTAAATGAAGAATAACGTTGAACTGTTTTTGGAATTATTCATATAAAATAGTGATGCGAACGCATCACTATTTTATATGAATAATTTTTTAATGCTTGTAGAAAAATATTTTAGTTAAAAAGAAGAAATAAAATCTGTAAGGTTATCATCTCTTTTTAGTTTTAATTTTTTTCTTAATCGATGTCTAGAAGTGTGTACGCTTTCAATTGATATACCAAGTAAAGAAGCCATATCTTTGCTTGAGAAATCTAATTTGACTAAAGCACATATTTTCAAATCTGTTTTTCCTAAATTAGGAAATGTCTCTTTAATTTTTTTATAAAAACTTTGGTTTATCATGGTGAACCTAGTTTCAAATTCTTTCCAGTTACTTCCAGGAGAGCCTTGAATATTATTAATCATTCTGTTGATTGTTCTCATATCTATAGAATCATTATTTTTAGACATTATACCTTTAAGTTTTTCAATAAACTCTTCTTTTTCTATTAGTTGTAGTGCTGAAGTTGTGAGCTCTTTGTTTTTTACTTCTAAGATAGAATTGGTTTTTTGCAATTCCATTTTTCTTTTCTCCTCTAAAACATTTTTTTCAAGTTTATGTTTGCGTGTTAAGTTCTTTAGTAGTAGTGTTCCATACAATAATAAAGATAGAATAACTACCCCCATTAAAATCATCTTTAAAGACCATACTCTTTTGGCATTTTCTAGATTGTTAATGCGTTGCTCTTTTAAAAGTGTTTTTTCTGTTTCTTTTTGAAGCCTGTGTTTATCTTTTATTTCAAATAAGTATTGGTTGTTTTTGCTTTTCCTTCCAAATGTTTGTTCATTTAAAATTCTAGCTTTAGAAGAGTGTAAGTAGGCCATTTCATAATTCTCGGTTTTAGAATATATATCACCTAAAGCCTCGTGTATCATTAAAGTGTAATTTGTGTGTCTTTGGTGTAGTTTGGTTAATTCTAAAGATTTGTTATAGTGGTCTATACTTTTTGAGTTGTCTCCCATCATATAATAAACTTTAGCGTATAAATAGTTTATTATTACAAGATACCATGGGTTGTTTGTTTTGAAGTGTTCTTCTGAATTTTTTAAATTAGATAATGCTTTTTCATAATTTTTTTTATAAGCATTAAGATAGCCAGCTTCGGCTTCTATGTAATAATTTTTTTCGTTTACAATTTTTTGTATGTTATTGCAGCTGTCAAGGTATTTTGTGGCATTTAAAATGTCGTTATTTGTCCTGTGAAGGTTTACTAAGGCAAAATAATCACTAGATAAGTAAGCTATATGTAGCTTATCTTGTTCAATAAGTTCTTTTTTTAATTTAATAGAGAGATTAAAGTGTTTTAGGGCTTCTTTATCTCTTCTGTAAAAAAGGTAAAGCCAGCCTAATGCTTGGTATATCCTTGATTTGGAATAGATATCGTTAGACTTGTCGGCTAAAATTAATGCTTCCCAATACCCATCATAAGAATTTCCGTAATCAACAATATGTGCATAATGTTCAGATAATTCAAACAATGAGTTAATGATATTTAATGTGTCTTTTTTTTGTTTGTAAAGGATAATATCTCTTTTACGATTTTTTATAACGCTATCTGAATATTTGAGTTGTAATCTATCATCACCAATTTTATGGTTGCTGTTTTTTAAACCTTCTTGTGATACTGCAAATGTGTTAAAACCAACAGTTAAAAACAATAATATAGTCAGGGCATCACTGGATGATTTGATAAATGTTTTAATATTATTCATAATTGAATATGGCATGTCTATAATCTATATTTAAATATAACGACTTGTTTAGCTGTTTTAGTATTCTATGTCAAGTTTAAACAATGTTTTATTTGTTTTTTGTCAAGTTTTTGGGTGGCGTATATTCATGAAAATAGTACATTGTTTAGTTTTTGTATAGTTTATTTAAAAATACCGAAGATCTTATTTGTGTTACTTTGCTTTTAAGTTTTGGATAGTTAATAAAATATGAAAAGATTATTTTCAATAGCAGTATTTTTTTTGCTTATTACTTCTTGTGAAGAAAATAACATAAAAAGTCCTTCTGATATTGTATTAAATGATAAAGAAGATTTTAATTTTGATTGGGAGTTTAAATTAACAAACTCTAAAGATTCTAAGTGGCATAAAATAAGACTGCCTCATGATTGGAGTGTTGAGCATTCTTTTGATTCTATTAATGGTGAAGGGGCTACAGGGTATCTTCCTGGAGGAATTGGATTGTATAGAAAAAAATTCTTTTACAATATAAAAGAAAATCAAGTAGCTTATATAGTATTTGATGGGGTGTATAACAACGCAGATGTTGTTATTAATGGTGATAAGCTAGGTTTTCATCCTTATGGATATTCTCCTTTTTTTTATGATATAACTTCTAATTTAAACGATGAAACAGAAAATTTATTAGAAGTAAAAGTAGATAGAGCTAGGTATGTGGATAGTCGTTGGTATACGGGTTCTGGTATCTATAGAAATGTAAAGTTAATTACAAAAGATAAGTTACACATTCCTGTCTGGGGAACTTATGTTACTACTCCTGAAGTTTCAGAAAAGGAAGCCAAAGTTCAGATAGAGGTTAAAGTTAAAAACAACTATACCGATATAAGTGCTTTTAAATTGGTAACTCAATTATATCACAATAATAAAAAGGTAGGGGAGCAGTCAGATGAACTGTATGTAGACAAGAATATGCAAAGTGTTTTTAAACAAGATATTATTGTTGAAACACCCAATTTATGGAGTGTAGGTAGTCCAAATTTGTATAAAGCAGTAACTAGTATTGTTAAAAATCACAAAGTTGTTGATGTAAAAGAGACTACTTTCGGAATTAGAAATATAGTTTTTGACGTGGATAATGGATTCTTCCTTAACGGAGAGAATATGAAAATCAAAGGAGTGTGCTTACATCATGATGGAGGATTGGTTGGTTCTGCTGTTCCTAAGGGCGTATGGAGAAGACGGTTTAAAAAATTAAGAGAAGGTGGGTGTAATGCGATACGAGTATCTCATAACCCAGCTTCAGAAGAGTTTTTGGAATTGTGTGATGAGATGGGTTTCTTGGTTCAAGAAGAATTTTTTGATGAATGGGATAATCCCAAAGATAAAAGGCTTAATAAGTGGGAAACAAAAGTTGATTCCATAACTCAAGGGTATGGTAGGTATTTTCAAAAATGGGCTAAAAAAGATTTAACAAATACAATGTTAGCACATCGTAATCACCCATCTATTATACAATGGAGTATTGGCAATGAGATAGAGTGGACATACCCTAACAGTTCAAAAGCTACTGGTTTTTTTGGTAACATGGAATGGACAGGGAATTATTTTTGGAAAAAATCACCTTATTCAATAGCGCAAGTAAAACAGAAAGTAAAAACCTTGCCAAAAGGCAAGTATGATATAGGGGATACTGCTAAAAAATTAGCAAAATGGACTAAAGAATTGGACACAACTAGGTATGTAATTGCTAATTGTATACTTCCTACAGCAAGTTATGAAACAGGATATGCAGATGCATTAGATATGATAGGTTATAGTTATCGTAGAGTTTTGTATGATTATGGTCATAAAAATTACCCTAAATTACCATTAATGGGAACAGAAAATCTAGTACAATGGCATGAATGGAAAGCTATAGAAGAACGTCCGTATGTTTCTGGTACATTTTTATGGACAGGTATAGATTATATGGGAGAATCTCATGATAGTTGGCCAAGAAAAACCTTGAGTTCAGGTTTGTTGGATCAGGCTGGTTTTAAAAAACCATCATATTATATGTATAAGACTTTGTGGTCTAAAGAGCCATCTTTGTATATAGCAACCCAGCAAATAAATAAGTCTATTAATAAGATTGATGAAAAAACGGGCGATATAGTGGCTAAAGATTCTGAAGCGTGGAAAACTGCATTATGGGTTTGGCATGATGTAAATAATCACTGGAATTATGTTAAAAACGAAATGGTATCAGTAGAGGTGTATTCTAATTGTGCAGAAGTAGAGTTGTTTTTAAATGATACTAGCTTAGGTCTTAAAAAATTAGCTAATTTTGACGATCATATATATAAATGGGCTGTACCATTTAATGCAGGTAAATTAGTAGCTAAGGGCTTGTTTAGTGGGCAAGAGTTTAGTACTGAATTAGCAACAGCTGAATCTGCTGTAGGTATAGAATTAACTATAGATAAAAAGGAGTTAACAGCAGATGGTTATGATGTTGCTCACGTAGTAGCGCAATTAATCGATAAAGAAAGTAAGCCAATAAAAACAAAAAATGTCAAAATAACCCTTAATTTACAGGGTGATGTTATACTTTTGGGGGCAGATAATGGAGCGGCAACAAATGTGCAAGATTATAAATCTAGTAGTGTAGTAACAAATAAGGGTAGATGTTTGTTTATAATACAAGCAACAAGGAGAGCATCAGAAATAAAAATAGCAGCAACAGCAAAAAATATAGAAAGTAATAAATTAATAATAACATCTAAGTAATTAATAATTAATAGTATAAAAATGAAGAGAACTAGTAAAATATCGATTTTTCTATCAGCATTAGTGTTTATGGTAGCATGTGACACTAAAGTAGAAAAAAGTAATGTTGCAAAACAAGAAAGTCAAGAAAAACAAGAAACCACAGAAATTTCTGGAGAGCAAATAGATAAATTGGGTATTACAGATGTTAACCATTTGAGTGCTGCAACAAAAAGAGCATTAAAATGGCCAAAAGATTTAGGTAACGATTGGTTTATAGAATTTTCAGATTTAAAACCTTTAAAAGGAGATTTAGCTTATGAAGAAGGTGTAGTTCGTAGAGATCCAAGCGCCATGATTAAGGAAGATGGAAAATATTATGTTTGGTATTCTAGGAGTACTGGGCCATCACAAGGCTTTGGTGGTAATGTAGAGGAAGATAAAGTGTTTCCATGGGATCGCTGTGATATTTGGTATGCTACGTCAGAAGATGGCGTTACGTGGAAAGAAGAGGGATTAGCGGTAGCTAGAGGTGAAAAAGGAACATATGATGATCGTTCTGTGTTTACGGTTGAGATTATGAAGAATGAAAATAAATATTATTTATGTTATCAAACAGTACAATCTCCGTACAGTGTACGAGTTAAAAATCAAGTAGGATTAGCTTGGTCAGATTCTCCAAATGGTCCTTGGACTAAAAGTAAAGAACCTATTTTGAGCCCAGCAGATAACGGGATATGGAAAGGTGAAGAGCAGAATAGATTCTTAGTAGAAAAGAAAGGTGATTTTGATAGTCATAAAGTTCATGACCCTTGTATTATTCCATTTAAAGGTAAATTCTATTTATATTATAAAGGAGAGCAAATGGGAGAAGAGATTACATTTGGAGGAAGACAAATACGTCATGGTGTTGCTATAGCAGATAAGCCAGAAGGTCCTTATGTAAAATCACCTTACAATCCTATTAGTAATAGTGGGCATGAAATTTGTGTATGGCCTTATAATGGAGGTATAGCTGCATTAATAACAACAGATGGTCCAGAGAAAAATACAATTCAATGGGCGCCAGACGGAGTGAATTTTGAAATTATGTCTGTTATACCAGGGGTTGATGCGCATGCTATAGGTTTAAATAGAACCGCAGATAATGAAAAAGACCCTACAGAAATACTTCGTTGGGGACTATCGCACGTTTATAATAATTGGGATTACCAAAGTATTATGAGTTTTCAGTCGCATAAAAAAACTAGACATGTTGCAAAAGGAGCAAGCGGAGTTAGTAAATAATTAATATTTTGTTTTTTAATTAATCATTAATACAGGTATTTAAAAAAAGGGGTAATGTAAATTACCCCTTTTTTTGTGTAAATTTTTAAGCAAATTAAATAATGTTATTTTTGTTCTGTAAATAAATGTTTTTATGAATAGTGAAAAAGTAGATATTAAACCCACCTACAATGTCCCAAATTTAGAAAGAGGGCTGTTAATTATAGAATTATTGGCAACAGTGAAAAGAGGATTAACATTGGCGGAAATAACAGAAACATTGTCACTAACTAAGACAACAGCATTTAGGGTTGTTAGTACGTTAATTTTTAAAAATTATTTACAAAAAAATGAAACAACCAAAAAGATAACGCTTTCTAGAAAAATGCTAACTTTAGGCATCTCTTCAATGAATGAGCAAAGTATAGTAGAGGTGTCTATAGATGTTATGAGGGCGTTGAGAGATGAGCTTAAGGAGTCTGTAATGTTGGGTGTTTTGTTGGGGTCAAAAGGGGCAATCTTAGAACAAGTTTTGTCTTCTTACCCTGTGAAATTATCTGTAGAGCAAGGAACACAATTTAGTCTTCATAGTTCAGTAGGAGGAAAATGTATTTTAGCAAATTTATCTAAAGAAGAAGCAGATAAAATATTAAAAGAAATTACTTTAACGAGTTTTACAAAAAATACGATTACTTCTAAAAAAGAATTCAAAAATCAATTAAAAGAAGTGAAAGATTTGGGTTATGCAATAGATAATGGAGAAGATATACAAGGTATACATTGTGTAGGAGCGCCAATTTTTAATGAACAAGGGTATCCTGTAGCTGCCTTGTGGATAACTGCACCGCATGGTAGGCTTCCGCATGATGAGTTTGGGAAAAAAGGGGCAATTATAGCAAAATACGCAATGGATATATCTGTAAAACTTGGTTATTTATTTACCTAAAATAATTCTTTTTATCAATTTTATTTTAATATTTATAGACTGTTAAATTAAACTTAAAAGTCTTTTATAGATTGATTTACTGTGTGTTAACAAGTTGTTTTTTTCTTGTTTTTTTTTCATAATAAATCGTATATTTGTTTCAAATAAGAAACAAGTTTATCATTTGAAACTAAAATAAAAAAATGAGAGCAACGCAGTACGAGGGTAATAAAACCTTTAAAGTTATTGAGAAAGAGCAAGAAAACCCAGCAGAAGGTGAAGTGAGAATTAAAGTAGCCTACTCTGGAGTTTGTGGAACAGATGTGCATATTTATCACGGTATGATGGATAAAAGGGTTGCAATGCCTCAAACGATTGGTCATGAAATGTCAGGTGTTATTGACGCTATAGGTTCAGGAGTTCAAGGATTTGTTGCAGGAGATAAAGTTGTAGTACGCCCTTTAGATGATAGTAAAGCAAAACCTTCAGATAAAGGTTTTAATCATATTTGTGAAGAGTTAAACTTTATAGGTATTGATAGTCCGGGTTCTATGCAACAATATTGGAACGTACCCGCTTTTACATTACACAAGCTTAAAGAAAATACAGATTTAAAACTAGCAGCTTTAATAGAGCCTTTATCTGTAGCAACACATGATGTACGTTTAAGTGGCTTAAAATCTGGTGAAACAGCAGTAGTTTTAGGAGGTGGACCTATTGGGCTTTTAGTGGCAATGGTGGCTAAAGAAGTTGGAGCTCAAGTAATTATTTCAGAAGTTAATCCAACAAGGATAGAGAAAGCAAAATCTATGGGTTTTGAAGCTGTTAGCCCTGTTGATGTTGATTTGGTTGACTATGTAAAAGGAAAAACAGAAGGAAGACTAGCAGATGTGGTTTTTGAAGTTGCAGGTGTACAGCCAACGTTAGATATTATGACCGAAGTTGCCGGTATTCGTGGTAGAATAGTTATGGTAGCTATACATGGCCAGCCAAAACCAGTTAATTTATTTAAATTCTTCTGGAAAGAATTAAAATTAATTGGAGCACGTGTATATGAAAAAGAAGATTACGAAAAATCAATAGCATTAATTACCGCTAATGAGTTACCATTTGAGGAAATGATTACAGATGTACAACCATTAAGTAACATCCAACAAGTATTTGAAAATATTGATAAAAATCCTGATGGAATGAAAGTTCTTATGGATTGTCAATTGTAATAAAATAGAATTCCAAAAGTATAAAAGATAAGCAATGAGTATTTTAAATAGTTTTAGTTTAGAAGGAAAAACAGCCATAGTAACAGGTTGTAAAAGAGGAATAGGGAAAGGAATGGCAATAGCTTTAGCGGAAGCAGGAGCAAATATTATTGGTGTTTCAGCATCACTTGAATTATCGGGAAGTGCTATAGAAAAAGAAGTAACAGCTTTAGGAAGAAAGTTTTCAGCATATCAATGTGATTTTTCAGATAGAAAAGCGCTTTATACTTTTATCAAAGCTGTAAAAGCAGACCATTCTCAAATTGATATTTTGGTAAATAATGCAGGAACTATATTAAGAGCTCCAGCAGCTGAACACCCAGATGATATGTGGGATAAAGTAATTGAAGTAAACCAGAATGCACAGTTTATCTTGACTCGTGAAATTGGTAAAGATATGATTGAGCGTGGCTCAGGTAAAATTGTATTCACAGCTTCACTATTAACGTACCAAGGAGGTATTACTGTACCAGGTTATGCTGCAAGTAAAGGAGCTATTGGTCAAATGATTATGGCTTTTGCTAATGAGTGGGCAGGAAAAGGAGTAAACGTAAACGGTATTGCTCCAGGTTACATCGCTACAGATAACACAGAAGCATTACGTAACAACCCAGAACGTGCAGATTCTATTTTAGCACGTATACCGGCAGGGCGTTGGGGAGAACCTCAAGATTTTGCAGGACCAGTTGTTTTCTTATCATCAAAAGCATCAGATTACATGCACGGTTCAATCACACTAGTAGATGGTGGTTGGATGGGTAGGTAATCCAAAAGTAAAGTTTCATTAAACGTATGCACTTATGTGAAAATGGGTGCATACAATAAATAAAAAATCCAAAACATTATGGCAGAAATTAAAGAATACCAATTATTTATTAACGGTGAATGGAGAACATCGACTTCTGGTGAGACTATAGATATTATTAGTCCGTCTACAGAAGAAGTTGTAGCGCGCGTACAAAACGGTACAGCGGAAGAAGCAATAGAAACATTAAAACATGCAGATAAAGCTCAGAAAGAATGGAAGAAATTACCAGCTCGTGAGCGTGCAGATTTATTATATAAACTAGCTGATGAAATCGATGCTAACACAGAGTATTTAGCAGAATTATTAACTAAAGAACAAGGGAAGTTGTTAAAAGTAGCTCGTTTTGAGGTTGCTGTTACGGCTTCTTTTATTAGATATGCTTGTGAAGGTGCTCGTAGAATTGAAGGAGATATTATTCCTTCAGATAATCCAAATGAACAAATTTGGATTCAAAAAGTACCACGTGGTGTAGTAGTTGCTATTACAGCTTGGAACTTTCCACTAGCTTTAGCAGGGCGTAAATTAGGGCCAGCGTTAGTAGCAGGAAATTCAATTGTAATTAAGCCAACTTCTGAAACTCCAATATCTACATTAGAATTAGGGAATCTTGCAAATAAAGTAGGTATTCCAGCGGGAGTTATAAATATTCTAACAGGACCTGGTCGTGCAATGGGTAATGCTTTGGTAGAAAGTCCTATTTGTAAAATGGTAACAATGACAGGGTCTACACCTGTTGGTCAGCAAATAGCAAGAAATGCGGCACAAAATTTAACTCACGTTCAGTTAGAACTAGGAGGTAAAGCACCATTTATTGTATTTGAAGATGCAGATATTGATGCAGCTGTAGCATCTGCGTTACATTCTCGTTTTGACAACTGCGGACAAGTATGTACCTGTAATGAGCGTATGTATGTACATGAAGGTATTTATGATGCATTTATGGAGAAATTTATTGCTGCTACAAAAGCACTTAAAGTTGGGGATCCAATGTTAGAAGATACTGATATGGGACCAAAAGTAAATGCATCTGAGCTTAAGCATATGGAGCATTTAGTGGAAGTAAGTGTAAAAGAAGGAGCAACTATTGCAACAGGAGGAAAAAGACCAACTGGAGCTGGATTTGAAAAAGGATATTGGTTTGAGCCAACTGTACTTACAAATGTAACACAAGATATGACGATTGTACATGAAGAAGCATTTGGTCCAATTTTACCAGTATTAAAATTCAAAACTTTCGAAGAAGTTATAGGATATGCTAACGATTGTGAATATGGTTTAGCGGCTATGGTCTTTACGAATGATATGAATACTATTATGAAATGTAACGATGAGCTAGAATATGGTGAAATCTACGTAAATAGAGGTCATGGTGAGCAACATCAAGGTTTCCATAACGGATATAAATTATCTGGTTCTGGTGGAGAAGACGGTAAATATGGTTTTGAACAATATTTAGAAAAGAAAACTTTTTACATTAGACACAAGGCTTAATAACATTTTATAAGCAGTTTAGATTCATGAATCTAAACTGCTTTTTTTAGAATTTATATTTATACTAAATGAGTACAAAAATATCAAAAGTTGATGTAAGATTATTTACAGTGCCATTACCAGAAGTAATGTCAGATGCTAAACACGGCGATCATTACCATTTTGAATTGGTGACAACAACTATAACCTTAGAAGACGGAAGTGTAGGAACTGGTTATACGTATACAGGAGGAAAAGGTGGATTTGCTATAAAAGCAATGATAGAACATGACTTTGCTAAAGCTTTAGTAGGGAAAGATGGAACCGATATTGATGGTATTTACGATTTTCTAGAATGGCATATTCACTACGTAGGTCGTGGTGGTATTGCTTCTTTTGCTATATCTACTGTGGATATTGCTTTGTGGGATATTAAATGTAAAAAAGCAGGTCTTCCATTATGGAAAATGGCCGGTGGCGCAGGAAACACCTGTAAAGCTTATTGTGGTGGTATTGATTTAATGTTTCCTATAGAAAAATTGTTAGATAACATGAAAGGTTATTTAGCAAAAGGTTTCAATGCGGTAAAAATAAAAATAGGTAGAGAGAATTTACAAGAAGATTTAGATCGTATAAAGGCAGTACGTGAATATATTGGTCCAGATGTCACTTTTATGGTAGATGCAAATTATTCTATGACAAAAGAAAAAGCTATAGAAGCGATAGAAGGATTTAAGCAGCACGACATTACTTGGTTCGAAGAGCCAATTATTCCAGATGATTACAAAGGATTTGGAGAAATAGTAGATGCTACAGGATTTCCTTTAGCAATGGGAGAGAATTTGCATACTATTCATGAGTTTGAATATGCATTTGATCAAGCAAAATTATCTTTTGTACAGCCAGATGCTTCAAATTGTGGAGGTATTACGGGATGGTTAGCAGCAGCCAGATTAGCAGATAAGCATGGTATACCAGCATGTTCACATGGAATGCAAGAATTACACGTAAGTCTAGTGTCTTCTCAGCCTAATTCTGGTTGGTTAGAGGTGCATAGTTTTCCAATTGATGAATACACAACAAGACCTTTGGTAGTTGAAAACTATAGAGCAGTAGCTCCAGATTACCCAGGTGTTGGTGTAGTTTTTGATTGGGAAAGATTAAGCTCCTACGAAGAAAAATAAAAAAAAACAAACTAAAACGTTATAAAATCATATGGGTGTAGCAGTTTCAATTTTCGGAAATTATCAAAGTGAAGATATTAAAGAGTTTTCATTGAAAAATGAAAATGGTATTGAAGTAAAAATAACCAATTATGGAGCAACAGTAACTTCAATATTGGTTCCAAATAAAAATGGGACTATTGAAAATATAGCCTGTGGTTTTGATACTCTAGATGGTTATTTTGCTAAGGACTATGTTGAAAATTCACCATATTTTGGAGGTACAATAGGTAGATATTGTTCTCAAATAAAAGATTCAAAATTTACTTTAAATGGTAAAGAGTATAATTTAGAAAAAAACTGTGGTGAAAACAACCTGCATGGTGGGGTAGTGGGATTTGATAAAAAAATATGGAAAGCAGAAGCTTTAGATAACGCTGTAAAAATGTCAATTTATAGTAAAGATTTAGAAGAAGGTTTTCCAGGAAACGTTGAAGTTTCTGTTACTTTTACATTATCTTCTGATAATGAATTAAAGATTGATTATAACGCTACTCCAGATCAAGATACGCCTTTGTCCTTAACAAATCACACGTATTTTAATTTAAACGCTTTTTCTTCTACAGTAGAAGGTCATAATGCCAGGGTTAATACATCTAAAAGACATGTAATGGATGAAACAGGAGCAGCAACAGGAGAAATTGAAAATGTTTCAGGAAAGGCTGATGATTTAACTGAAGGAAAAATTATTGGAGACGTTCATACAGCAATGAATGACGGATTCGAACATTTTTATGTGTTTGATAATAATAATTTCAAGCTTAAAGAAGTAGCTAAAATTAAATCTAATGAATCTGGACGCTCTCTTGCAGTGTCTTCTACAGAGCCTTGTATGCTTTTATATACAGGGAAATATACCTCTGATGCTATTAAAAGAGAAAACGGGGAACAATACGGGAAGTATCGTGGTTTCTGTTGTGAAACACATAGATACCAAAACGGACCAAATATTGAAAATTCACCAAAGTCAATAACCAAAGCAGGTGAGGAATTTAAAAGTACAACCATCTTTAAATTTGGGTGGTAATAAACCAATTAATAACAAACTAAAAAATTAAATTATGATTGAAGGTGTTTTGTTTGCAATCCTTGCGGGTTTACTACTTGGGCTATATGCCTTACCAGAAAAATTTACAAAAGATTATGAATTTGAAAATACGTGGAGTATGTTCTTCGCTATTAACACATTTATAGTACCTAATGTTGCTGCATTTTTATTGATTGATGGCTTTGCAGACGTTTTAGCGGCTATACCAACAAATGCTTTAGTAGTAATGATAGTTTGTAGCATACTTTGGGGAATTGGAGCTATGATGTGGGGTAAAGCTATTAACCATATAGGATTGTCGTTAGGTTTTTCTATTTTTATTGGAACTATTATTCTAGTAGGGTCACTTTTGCCATTCATACAAGTAGGTTTACCAAAGACCAATGTATTATTAACAATATTAGCAGGTTTAGCAGTAGTTCTTATTGGTGTTATGGCTAATGGTAAAGCTGGTATTATACGTCAAAAAGACGAAGAACGTAATAGTGATACTGGAGAAAGGAAAAGCGGTTCTATGATTACTGGTATTTTAATTGCCATAATTGGAGGTTTACTAGCGACAGGGTTTAGTTATGCATACGCAGCTGGAGGAGAGATAATAGATGCGGCTTCTCAAGCACAAGGAAACGCTCCTTGGAAAAGTGCTATTGCAGTAATGTATGTAATTTACATGGCTGGTGGTGTAGCTATAGCTATCTATTTTGCACAGCAATTATCAGCAAAAAAATTATGGAGTAAATTTAAAACACCCCATTTAGGTAAAAATATAATGCTTACTTCTGTTATGGGAGTATTTAACTTTGCAGCATCAGTAGTTTTTGCTTACGCAGGTTTTAAATTAGGAAAAGAATTAGGCGGAACTGTAGGATATGCTATTTTTAATACGGCATGTGTTGTAACAGCTATTGTAAGTGGATTGGTAACTAAAGAATGGGTAAAAGCATCAGGCAAGGCAAAAAGCTTTTTGTACGTTGGTCTTTCTTGTATGGTTTTAGGAATAATAATTGTAGCATACAGTAATAGTATAGGATAATTAATATTAAGTATAGTGAATTAATTTAATTTTTTTAATCCCAAAAAAGGGTTGTTTCTATTTTGCGTTCTAATACGTAAATAGGGTCAGCCCTTTATGTATTAATGTACTAGATAGAGACATTATAGAAAAGGAAATAATTATTGACAATACTGCTTTTCATTCCACAAATAATATTGTTATACCAGAAAATATAATCTTGGAGAATATACCTCCTTATTGCCTAGAACTCAATCTAGCTGAGAGTATGTGGTAGTAGATGAAAAATAAATTGAAATAAAGATATTTGATATTTTACAAGATTTAGAACAAAAAATAGACTAACTCATACAAGCTACTGATAATCAAATGATAAAAACTATAGCAGGGCACCATTTTACTTAAATGTTTTTATATCGTTTTAAAGTCTAAACAGTGTAATTAGAAATTTTTAATTGCTTATACTAATAATTATTTATTTCAACTCTTTGTGTGTAAAAGATGTATGCACAAAATTTGATTTGCAAGTTATCTCTTGGACGACTGGAAATTCTAGTAATAAAAAATCAAAGGAATCTGAAAGTGCAGAGTTAAAAGGAGCAGTTAGTTATGATTATAATTCACAAAAAGAGAATCAATACTTAGAATATTAGATTATTTTAATGTGAATTTAAATTTTGATGTCATTGTTTATAATTGATTCCAGTTTATAAGTTGTTTTATAAATAGGAGATCTACTCAGTAACCAACAATATTAAGTACTTATATTTCTAATTTCTTAAGTTTTATATTTAGAATAAGAATTGCAATGGCACCAAGAGTTACAGATACGTCTGCCATATTAAAAATACCTGTCTTAAGGAAACCAATTCTTATATGGAAAAAATCGGTGACCGAGTTGTATAAAATACGATCTATTAAGTTACCAATGCCACCACCAATTACAAAAGCAAAAGCTAAGGCTTGCCATTTATTTATTTTACCGTTTTTTAGAATACTAAAAAGCATGACTAATAAAATTACTATGGGTAACACTTGTAAAAATATTATTTTTAAAATAGGAGGTAGGTCTTGACCAAAACCTAGCATTGCACCAGTATTTTCTACATTGGTGAGAATAAAATTATCACTTAAAAGGTGAATGTAATCATTAGGAATCACTTTGTCTCGTACTATATTTTTTGAAATTTGGTCGCAACCAATATTTAAAAAAACAATAGAGATTAAAATAATTTTTTTTACAAATTTTTTAATTTTTTCAGATTCAATACTGTTCTTCATCGCTTGGGAAATCTTTTGTTTTAACATCGGTAACATATTGCGAAATTGCAGCACTCATTTCTTCATACAAGTTCATATACCTACGTAAAAAACGAGGATTAAATTCATGCGTAATCCCTAACAGGTCATGGATAACCAATACTTGTCCGTCTACACCATTACCAGCACCAATACCAATAATTGGGATATTTACACTTTTAGCAACTTTTTCTGCTAATTTAGCAGGTATTTTTTCTAATACAATAGCAAAACAACCCGTTTTTTGCAATAGTAAGGCATCTGCGATTAATTTTTCTGCTTCTTCTTCTTCTTTTGCTCTAACGGTATAGGTTCCAAATTTGTATATAGATTGTGGTGTTAGTCCTAAATGCCCCATTACTGGAATACCAGCATTTAAAATTCTTTTTATAGATTCTTTAATTTCTTTACCGCCTTCTACTTTTACAGCATGTGCACCAGACTCTTTCATTATTCTAATAGCAGAACGTAACGCTTCTTTTGGATCGCTTTGGTAGCTTCCAAACGGAATATCTACAACAACTAATGATCTATTAATTGCTCTAATTACAGAAGAAGCATGATAAATCATTTGATCTAATGTAATAGGAAGTGTAGTTTCATGCCCAGCCATTACATTACTTGCAGAATCGCCTACCAAGATTACATCTACATTGGCAGCATCTACAATTTTTGCCATAGAGTAATCATAGGCAGTAAGCATAGATATTTTTTCTCCGTTTTTTTTCATGTCCACAAGGGATTTAACGGTAACTCTTTTATATTCTTTCTTTGCAGTAGACATAATATTAATTCTCTGGTATTTATTTGGTGGTATAAATGTAAGGAAATTGTTTATTAAATACCCCTTAGAGATTTATATAACAACACTAAATACTTAAAAAAGCTTTTAATAGCTGTCATTTTATACCAACATGCAGGGATTACAGGTGTTATTATACTCTTGAATTACATTGTAGAAGCTTAAGAATGACAACCTGTCAGTTTTTTATGGTTGGCATATTGTTTGTCATTTACTAATCGATTTGAAAAATATAAATTAATTATTTAAGCAATATAAAATGAGTAAGATTATTGGAATAGATTTAGGAACAACAAATTCTTGTGTTTCCGTGATGGAAGGTAATGAGCCAGTTGTAATCCCAAATGCAGAAGGTAAAAGAACTACTCCATCCGTTATTGCCTTTGTAGAAGGTGGAGAGATAAAGGTTGGTGATCCTGCAAAAAGACAAGCAGTAACAAATCCAGAGAAAACAATATACTCTATAAAACGTTTTATGGGGAATAAGTACTCTGAGTCTAGTAAAGAGGCAAATAGAGTTCCTTATAAAGTAGTAAAAGGTGATAACGATACTCCTAGAGTAGATATAGACGGTCGTTTGTATTCTCCACAAGAATTATCTGCTATGATTCTTCAGAAAATGAAGAAAACAGCAGAAGATTACTTAGGACAAGAAGTTTCTAGGGCAGTTATTACAGTTCCTGCATATTTTAACGATGCACAAAGACAAGCGACTAAAGAAGCTGGTGAAATTGCAGGATTAAAGGTAGAGCGTATTATAAATGAGCCAACATCTGCTTCTTTAGCATATGGAATGGACAAAAAAGATACAGACCAAAAAATAGTTGTTTTTGATTTTGGTGGTGGTACACACGATGTTTCTATCCTAGAATTAGGAGATGGTGTTTTTGAAGTATTAGCTACAGATGGTGATACGCACTTAGGTGGTGATGATGTAGATCAAAAAATTATAGATTGGTTAGCTGAAGAGTTTAAGAGTGAAGAAAACATAGATTTACGTAATGATGCTATGGCATTGCAACGTTTACGTGAAGCTGCTGAAAAAGCAAAAATAGAATTATCTTCTTCTGCTTCAACAGAAATTAATTTACCATATGTAACAGCTACTGCATCAGGACCTAAGCATTTAGTACGATCACTTACTTTAGCTAAATTTAACCAATTAATAGATGATTTAGTTAAAAGAACAATAGAGCCTTGTGCAACAGCAATGAAAGCTGCAGGTTTATCTAAGAGTGATATTGATGAGATTATTTTAGTAGGTGGGTCTACAAGAATCCCTGCAGTACAAGAAGCTGTAGAGAAATTCTTTGGTAAAAAACCTTCTAAAGGAGTAAACCCAGATGAGGTTGTTGCAGTTGGTGCAGCTATCCAAGGTGGTGTTTTAACAGGAGATGTTAAAGATGTATTATTATTAGATGTTACACCTTTATCTCTTGGTATTGAAACAATGGGGAATGTAATGACAAAATTAATTGAGTCAAATACAACCATCCCAACAAAAAAATCTCAAGTGTTTTCTACAGCAGCAGACAATCAGCCATCTGTAGAGATTCATGTATTACAAGGAGAAAGACCAATGGCAGTAGATAATAAAACTATTGGACGTTTTCATTTAGATGGAATTCCACCAGCACAAAGAGGAACACCACAAATTGAAGTTACTTTTGATATTGATGCTAATGGTATTATTAAAGTATCTGCAACAGATAAAGCAACAAATAAAACGCAAGATATTCGTATTGAAGCTTCTTCAGGATTAACAGAAGAAGAAATTCAGAAAATGAAGGCAGATGCAGAGGCAAATGCTGAAGCTGATAAAAATGCAAAAGAAACTGCGGATAAATTAAATGAAGCAGATGGAATGATTTTCCAAACGGAAAAGCAGTTATCTGAATTTGGTGATAAAATATCTGATGATAATAAAAAACCAGTAGAAGAAGCTTTAGTAGAATTAAAAGCAGCTTATGAAACTAAAGATTTGGCAGTAATTTCACCGGCTTTAGATAAGATTAACGAAGCTTGGAAAGGTGCATCCGAAGAAATGTACAAAGCACAGGCCGAAGCACAAGGAGGCGCTGCACCACAAGGTGAAGCTGCACAAGGTGATGCAAATACAGAAGGGGACAACGTAGAAGACGTAGACTTCGAAGAAGTAAAATAAACCACATTTGAGATGAGGTATTGAAAAGGGAGCTAATTAGCTCCCTTTTTTTATTCCTAATATTTTAAGGTCCTTTTCTGATATATTATAAGAGCATGTTTAAAATAAAATTATGCTAAATTTTGAATAAAATATTTGGATAGCCTCTACTTTGTAATCAACAAAAAAAAGTTAATGCAATCGAGTTACACCCAACTTACTACCCAACAGTGGGAAATTATAGAAAAAATCCTGCTCTTTTTAATTAAAAAATGACTTTTTCAGTAACCTCCTAATTAGCGAGCCTTGTTTTTTATATAGCCATTTTTATTCAAAATCAGCATCACTAACACCTTCATTTAATTTAATCTCGTTTATGATAAAATCAATTTTTTTAGGACCCATTGTTTGTGATAATATAAACGGTAATTTTATGCCAGATACTTCTTTATAGTTGCTATAACTAAAAGTAGATGTCATTTGTTGTCCTTGTATTTTTGCTGTAATAATATCTCGTACTTTTAAACCACTTTTAACATCAAAGAGACTAAATTTTTGGTCTGATATTTTTAGTTTGTACGCTTTATTCCCATCTAGGTCTTCAATACCTTCCAATGTAATAGAATTGCTGTTGTAATTAATTTCAGGAAAAGGAGTGGATTCTTCAGATATTTTTTTAATTTCGTTAGCATCCATATCTTTTTGTTGTCCCTGCATGATTATATAACCTTTTTTTCCGTTTAGTACTTGTTTGCTCATGGAGTTGCCCATAACTTTTACCTCTTGAAAAAATTGTTCTTTCGTTGTCTTTTTCATGTCAAGTGCTAATTTCATTCCTTGCATTTCTGCTTCTGCTTGCATTGAAAAAGAATTTACTGCTTTTAATTTTTCTAAACCACCAATTGCTTTAAAATAAGTGTTTAATATAGATTGTGTAGTTACATCAGCTTCTACAGTATCATAGCTAGGCTTGTCTGTTTTATTAGCAAGCTTATCATAGTAAAATATTGGAATTGTTTTTTCTTTGAAAGTCACTTTTTCAAGATTTTCTAATACATCATTACCTTTTCCTGTTATCACGATTCTAGCATTATCAATAGAAAAATATTTTTGGGCAGCCTTTTGTATATCTTCTAAAGTAACAGCATTAATACGTTCTAAGTAAGTTTTGTAAAAATCTTTTGAGAGTCCCTGTGTTTCTATATTTAAAGCATAATTAGCAATAGTTTGTGGTTTTTCCAATGCTAATACAAAGTTACCTACATATTTAGCTTTTGCATCTTTTAACTCTTTAGCAGTAACAGGTGTTTTTCTAATCTGATCTATTTCTTTTAAGATTTCTACAACCGAGCTATCTGTTACCATGTTACGCACACTTGCAGCAGCTTTAAATTTTGCAGCAGCATACTTGTCATTAGCTAAACTAGAATAAGAACCATAGGTGTATCCCTTATCTTCTCTTAAATTTAAAAACAAGCGAGCCTCACCACCGCCACCTAAAATTTTATTTGCTATAAGTGCAGGTAAAAAATCTGGGTCACTCATTTTTAAGTTTACTAGATTTTCAACTGTAATTTCTGATTGTACTGCATTGGGTACTTCTACAAAATTTATTTGTGTGTACTGAACATTTGGAGGGTTTGAAAATTGAAGTGATGGAGGAATGGCCTTTGTCCAAGAAATAAAATGTTTTTCTACGAGTTCTTTTACTTGTTCAAATTTTATATCTCCAATAATTACTAAATAGGCATTGGCGGGAACAAAATATTCAGAATAGAATTTTTTAATATCTATTAAAGTTATATTGTTTAGAGTTTCTTCAGTATAAAACTCTCCATACGGGTGCTTTTTACCATAAGCTAATGCATTTTCTACTCTTCTTGCAATGGCAGAAACGTCTTTTTCTTGGGTTTTAAGTCCTGTAATTAGTTTTTGCCTTTCTTTTTCAAATTCTTCTTGTGTAAAGTTAGGGTTAATTGCAGCATCTGCCATTAATTCTAAAATTCTTGGAAAATATTTGGATAAAGAACTTGCAGAAGCATTTTGCGCACCAATATTTAAACGGGCACCTAAAAAGTCTACTTCTTCATTAAATTCATCTTTACTAATGGTTTTAGAACCATTTCCCAATAAGCTACCTGTTAGGTTGGCAACACCAGCTTTATTGGCTTCTAATATAGGTGGATTGTCTATTTTTAATTGGATAGATACTCTGGGTAGTTTATGGTTTTCTACCACTAGAACCTTAAGCCCGTTTTTTAGTTCAAAACGTTGGGGTTCGTCTAAATTTATTTGTGGAGAAGGTCCTGCTTTTGGCATAACACTTCGGTCTATTTGTGCTTGTGTGGTAAAGGCAATTAATACCAATACAATTAAAGTATATTTTTTTTTCATGTGTGCTGAATTTATTTCAGTGTCAATTATTAGTTTGTAATTTTCTCTTTGGGTAAGTAGTCTAATATAGCTCTTTGGTTAAGGTTTAGATATTTGTTAGCTACTTCTTTGATTTCTTCTCTCGTTATAGAACGGTAAATATTAATTTCTTTGTTTACAAGCTCTGTATCACCATATAACATATAGTATCTTGCCAAAGAGTTAGCAATACCTTCTATGCTTGCATTTGCATTTACAAATCTATTTTCAAATTTATTTTGAAGCTTTTGGTAATCTTTTTCAGAGATGATTTGTGTTCTAATTTTAGCAATTTCTTCTTCCATTTCATTTATTAATACCTCTAGGGTGGTATCTCCAAGAGGTAAAGCATAAATAATATACATGCTATAATCTTCTTGACTTACATTGAAAGCACCAACTTGTAATGCTTGTTTTTGGTCGTCTACCATTTTTTTATACAACTTAGAGCTTTTACCATCACTTAAATAGGTTGAAATCATATCTAATACATAAGCTTCACGTTCTTTAAAACCAGGTGTTCTATAAGATACTGTTACTGCCGGAATTTGTATATTAGGATCGTATGCTTTTGTATTTATTTGTGTGGTAATAGGTTCTTCTTCAGGAAAATTTCTAGTAATAGACTTGCCTTTTGGAATATCTTCAAAATAATCTAAAATCATTTTTTTAGCAGTACTCTTTTTAAAATCACCAGCTACAACTAGTACTGCATTATTTGGAATGTAATATTTTTTATTGAAGGCTAAAAATTCTTCTAGTGTGGCCGCATCTAGATGAGCCATTTTACCTATGGTTGTGCCTTTATATGGGTGTTTGTTAAATAATTGTAGTTTTATATTTTCTATAAAACTACCATAAGGTCTGTTATCTACACGCAACCTTTTTTCTTCTTTTACAACTTCATTTTGAGTATCTACTCCAACCTGATTGATAACTGGGTGTAGCATTCTTTCAGATTCTAACCACAATCCTAATGCCAAGTTGTTAGAGGGGAAAACCTCGTAGTAATAGGTTCTATCATCGGTAGTATTCGCATTGTTTTTTCCACCATTAGAACTTACTATTTCGAACCATTTTCCGCGTTCTATATTTTTTGTACCCTCAAAAAGAAGGTGTTCAAAAAAATGAGCAAAACCTGTTCTTTCTGGATTCTCATCTTTTGCTCCCACATGGTACATTACAGAAGTAGTAACTACCGGAGCACTATTGTCTTGGTGAAGAATAACATGAAGCCCATTGTCTAACTTATATTCTTCATAGGATACCTCTTGGGCAGTTACAGATACTATTTTGCAAAGCAAAAAAGCAATTAAAAATAATTTTACTTTCATTAGAATTAGTGTTTAGTAGTTTTTTGTTGTAATTAATTTTTTTCACCTGCAAATTTTACGTTTTGCACCTTAATTTTATTATTTTTTAGAGTACTATAGCTGTGGCTAGAGTACTCTAAAATATCTTTGTAACAGTATAAAGCCCCAACTATGGGTTATAAATAAAAAGCTTAAATCACTTTAATTAGTATACATTATAATCTTTTGTTACACTAAAGTAAATTTTTTATACGAAAAATTCGTAGGAGGTCATTTTTTTAACGAGAATTTAAATGAAAATTATTATTAACACACTTGTCTAGAGCTCATGCTAAGCGCTATCCAAGTATAAAAGTACTAAAATTTGATACTTTTTAATCTAAAAAATGCAAGTTTGAGTTAAATTAGGTATTATTTATCCTTCATCAAAAAACAAATCGGAATCTTCTTCTGTAATATTTTGGAATAATAAAGAATGCTTAAAATATTTTGATTTAGTAGATTTAAGTGCGAATTATTTGGGTATTTTAGTGGCAAGCGTTTTGATTTATTGGATTTATCGGAAATAACTTTTTGTCTCAAACCTAACATTCAAGCTACTTGCAGCGTTTTAGGTTTAATTAAATGCCTAATTTTATTTTCTGAATTAAAAACTGCTTGATAAAACTTAAATTGAATGTACTTTAAATATATACTATTTTTTTTCTTTCTAAATGGCTCTTGCCTCAACGCACAAATCTATATCAATGAAGTCTCTTCCTCCAATGATATGGTCGTGTTGGATGAAGAAGGCGATGCGGAAGATTGGGTAGAATTGTACAACGCAGGCACGACCGAAATCAACCTTGCAGGTTGGTTTTTGAGTGATAAAACGAGCGAACCCAAACGTTGGATTTTTCCAAACAAAACTATCGGCGCAGGAGAATTTCTACTAATTTTTGCTTCTGGAAAAGACAAATCAGAGACTTTTTTGCACACCGATTTTAAGTTATCAAAAGATGGTGAAACGGTGGTACTTTCTGATACTGCGGGCAATTTAGTGGATAAGGTTTTTGTTCCAAGTCTGGAAACCGATATTTCTTACGGACGCCTAACGGATGCAAGTAGCGAATTGGGATTTTTTCAGTCTCCTACCCCACAGTTCTCAAATAATGATGGAACAATCATTTGGCAAGCAGCTGTTCCTAAATTTTCTGTTGAAAAAAACTTCCAATCAACTGCCTTTTCTTTAGAAATAACAACTCCCGAAAATGGAGGAATTGTCCGTTACACTTTAGATGGTAGCGAACCTGTAGCTTCCAGTTTTGTGTTCAACAATCCGATTTTTGTAGAAGACAATACGCCTGTGCGAGCGCGAACGTTCAAGGATGGAAAATTGCCTTCAGAAATGACTTCCAAAACCTATTTTATTGACACCAAACATACGCTTCCAATTATCCATATTTCTTCTAATCCCGAAAACTTTTTTGACTACGAAAATGGCATTTTAGTTGATGGCCCAAACGCATCACCTAATTACCCTTTTTTTGGAGCAAATTTTTGGAAAGACATTGAAGTCCCAATTCATTTAGAGTATTTTGATAAAGCCCAAAATTTGGAACTATCCATTGAAGTTGGAACACAAACTCACGGCGGTAGGGGCACTCGAACGAAGCCTCAAAAAGCAATGCGTTTGATTACAAAGCCAAGGTTTGGAGTAGATAAAATTAACTATCCATTTTTTAGGAATAAGACAGCTGATTCCTTTGAACGATTGGTTCTACGAAATTCTGGAGGAGATTTTTCCAATACTCATCTTAGAAGTGGATTCATGGCAGATTATCTCTCTACCAATAAAATTGATGTCGATGTTTTGGGCTACCAACCCGCAGTTTTTTACATCAATGGTCGCTACTGGGGGTTGATTAATTTGAAAGAAAAAATGGATGAATTTTATGTTGAATCCAATTACGGCATTTCGCCAGATAAAATAGACTTTTTGGAAGAAGACACCGTCGTTGGAGCAGGAAATTTTGATGCTTTTGACCAACATTTTGCTTATATTATGACACACGATATGAGCGTAGAAAGTAATTTTCAGCAAGCAGCTGATTACTTTGATTTGAACTCCATGACGGACTATTTTGTGTCACAACTGGCGATTGCAAATACTGATTGGCCACAAGGAAATATCAAGTATTGGAGAGAACGAAAAGAGGGGGCAAAATGGCGATATTTGATGTTTGATTTAGACGCTGGTATGGGTCTGTATCCTTGGTCAAATGTTGACCGCGAAGCCTACAAACGCATCATTACGCAGCAGGGTGAAATCAACCCGCATGTGATGATTCACATTGAGTTGATGAAAAACGAAAACTACTACAATTATTTTATCAATCGGTATGCAGATTTGTTAAATACAATTTTTTCAGCAGACGAATTTGTTGCAGCAGTTGAAGCAGCAGATGCTCGAATTCGTCCAGAAATAGGGCAACATTTGTCCCGTTGGCCAGGCTGTGGTTTTTGTTCCACTATGGAGACGAGAGATACGCTGCATTTACCAAATATTCTATCTTTCGCAAAGTTTCGAGCGATAGAAAATCGCAAGCATTTACAGGCATTTTTGGGCTTTGAAAATCAGGTAAATTTGACGCTTAGAACTTATCCAGCAGAAGCCGGAACTGTTCAAATCAATACAGTTATACCCGACGAGTTACCTTGGAATGGCTACTATTTTAATGGTGTTCCCGTGACGATTACGGTTTTGCCAAATGAAGGTTTTGAATTTTCTCATTGGGAAGCATTGGAGGCAGATTTGAGTGATAAATCAGGAACGACTTTTAGTTTAAATTTTGAAAAAGATGACCAAATTACGGCTTATTTCGGTGTAAAATATGAGGGACTAAAAATTGATGTTTTTCCAAATCCAACCGCTGGAAATGTGGAAGTTTCTTTTGTTTTAAATCAGATTGATACTATCGAAATGCAACTATTTTCTACCGATGGAAAATTGATGCAACAGTTTCCAAAACAGCGATTGAATGGTGGTTTGCAACGCATGAATTTTGATTTTTCTGCTTTTAAAACAGGCGTTTATATTTTACAAATTCAAACGGGAGAGACAAGGGAAGCGGTAAAAATTGTGGTAAATCAGTAATTTTAAACTTTTTAAAATTTGGCATTGAGTGTACCGCAAACATTCTGTTTGCGTAAGTTTTACACTATGAAAATGCTGTTTAAACCTCTATGGAATCTCTTTCAACAGACGCAAACAGGATGTTTGCGGTACACTCCGTAAATTTCAAATAAAAACACTCTTTTCAAACCAAATTTCCCCTTATTTTCTACCTTTGCCAAAAATTCAACCTCCTTTTTCAATTTTAAACTGATAATAAAACAACTACTTGTTAATCAATATATTATGAGCAACGACATCACAAAACATCCCGATTTAATTAAAAAAGAAGGCATCATTAAAGACCTCCAAAAGCAACTTAAAAAGAAACAAACGACGCTAAAGAGTTTGAAAACGCGCTTGCAGAATATGCAAAAAGGGGTGGAAGAAATTTCGCGGAAGATGCAAAATAGCGTCATGCGTAAATTGGAGGAGATTGATAAATTGCGGGAAGAAATTGCAAAGTATGCTGGACTGTTGAAAAAGTCGAAAAATATCAGCAAAGAGGATAAAAGAGCGTTGACCGAAATATCGGAAGAGTTTACTGAAGATGAAGAAATGTTCGGAGAAGGATATG
>ENA-ORXM01001462-ORXM01001462.1-marine-metagenome-genome-assembly--contig:-NODE-1462-length-33060-cov-3.513568_pt1 | contig 33060 bp, 20 predicted proteins | sample MGYA00237867_ERZ511480 | MGnify/ENA primary metagenome ERZ511480 (study PRJEB26309, sample SAMN06266103) | marine metagenome | isolation source: Algal blade | place: United Kingdom:Sidmouth, United... | reverse complement strand
TTTGCGGAAGCCCTCAGATCCTTCCTTCGACAGGATCCTGATATTATTCTCGTGGGTGAGATTCGAGACTTGGAAACTGCCGAAGTGGCATTCCAAGCCTCATCAACGGGCCACTTGGTTTTAAGCACTCTTCACACCAACGATGCGACCAAAACCGTTGATTGAAACTTTCGTCGCCATGAGAGAAACTCCTGCTTATCCGTTGAGATGTTTGGTGATTTGCGGGACAATCGCGTCCGCAGTAAGGCCGAATTTTTCGAATAGATCGCTTGCCGGAGCAGACGCGCCAAAGCGGTCTATCCCGAAGTTCAATCCGTCCGTGCCCGTATAGCGTTCCCAGCCAAAGGTGGTGCCCGCCTCGATAGAGATTTTCAGCGTATCGGTTGGCAGCATGTCGACCTTGTAGGCCGCATCCTGCTCATCGAAAAGCTCTGTGCAGACCATGGACACGACGTCAGCGCCGACGCCTTGTTTCTCCAGCTCAGCTGCGCATTCCAGCGCGAGCGAGACTTCGGAACCGGTGGCCATCAAGACAACAGCACGTTTGCTGCCAGCGCGCTTCAGGCGGTAGGCCCCAAAATTGCACATATCGACTTCATCAGGGGCGTTGCGCACTTGCGGCAGACCCTGACGGCTGAGCGCGATGACGCTGGGCCGATCAGTCTGTTGCAGAGCAAGCTGCCAACATTCCGCGGTTTCAACCCGGTCAGCCGGGCGCATCACCAAGACATTGGGCATCGCGCGCAGGCTTTGCAGATGCTCGATCGGCTGGTGCGTCGGGCCGTCTTCGCCAAGACCGATGGAATCATGCGTCATGACGTAAACGACCGGACATTGCTGCAGAGCCGAAAGACGGATTGCGCCGCGCGCATAATCGGTAAAAATCAGGAAGGTACCGCCGTAAGCTATGATACCTCCGTGAAGCGCCATCCCGTTCATCGCAGCGGCCATGCCAAATTCGCGAATGCCGTAATATAGATACCGTCCGCCGTAATTCTGGGCAGTCAGCGGCTCGGTCGCGGCGGTTTTGGTGTTATTCGATCCGGTCAAATCAGCCGATCCGCCGACCATCTCGGGCAGCAATTCGGTCAGCTCGCCCAGCGCCATTTCGGAAGCCTTCCGGCTCGCAACCTTCGGCTTTTCTTCAGACAATTTCTGAAGATAGCCGCGCAAATCGAAATCCGGAAGTTTGCCAGACATGCGGCGCGTAAATTCATCCTTATCAGAATGACTTGCAAGACGCTCTTTCCACTCGGCATGAGCATTTCGCCCGCTGTCGGCAAAGCCGTTCCATGCTGTCTTGACGTCATCCGGCACTTCAAACGGGCCATAATCCCAACCCAGTTCTTTACGCGCAGCCGCTATCTGTTCATCACCCAGCGGTGATCCATGTACGGCAGACGTTCCCTGCTTTTCCGGCGCGCCGAATCCGATGATTGTGCTGCATGCGATCAGGCTGGGCCGCGGATCAGCAATTGCCTCATCAATCGCACGGCGAATATCATCAGCATCATGGCCATCGCAATCGACCACATGCCAATTGGTCGCTGCATAGCGCGCGCGGACATCCTCGCTGGTCGACAGATCGGTGCCGCCATCGATGGTAATCTTGTTATCATCCCACAGCACGATCATCCGGCCCAACTGCAGATGCCCCGCCAAACCTATGGCTTCGTGGTTGATACCTTCCATCAGGCAACCATCCCCGGCAACGACCCATGTTCGGTGGTCGACCAGGTCATCACCGAACACCGCGTTCATATGCCGCTCGGCTATCGCCATACCCACGGCCATCGCCAGCCCCTGACCCAACGGGCCAGTGGTGCATTCAACGCCATCAAGCAGGAAATTTTCCGGATGCCCGGCGCACGGGCTACCTAACTGCCTGAAATTCTTTATATCCTCTATCGTCGGGGCGGCATATCCGGCCAGATGCAGCGTTGCATAGGCCAGCATGGAACCATGCCCTGCAGACAGAACAAACCGATCACGATCCGCCCAGTCCGGCGCAGAAGGATCATGCTTCAGATAATCGGAATATAAAACAGTCGCAACATCGGCCATTCCCATTGGCATTCCGGGATGACCGCTGTTTGCCGCCTGCACAGCGTCCATAGATAGAGCCCTGACCGCGTTAGCCAGATGCCGCTGTGATACCGTCATACATTACCCTTCCAAGCCGATCCGGCGGTGTTATCCAAATTTGGCGCGGAGCGAGTCGCGCTTCGCGTTCAAGCCATTGCGAATGGCCAGCTTATCGTCAAGCCAAGCCCGCAGAATATCGCAGAAAAAGTGGCAACATGATCGCCGAAATTACGGGCTGAAACGATAAAACGAAGTCGTAAAGTCAACTTGCCACTGCCGCTGCTTGTGATTATAGGGGCCGCAGTGAAGGGATAAAGCATGGCAAAAGAGCAGCTTATAATGAATATCGGCCGGATCGAACGGGCGCTTTCAAGGATTGAACGATACGATCCCGGTGCCGCTGCAAATATCAGCAATTCCGGCTTGGCGTCACGCCACGAAAAACTAAAAACCGAACTGCGCGATGCGATTGTATCAATCGATACTATGCTAGCCGGTAAAAAAGGATAACATATGGCAGATGTCAGGCTGAATATAGCGGGCCGCGAATATCTGGTTACATGCCGCGATGGCGAAGAGGACCGGCTGATGACGCTGGGCGCTATTGTCGATGAAAAGGCGCTGGAGGCCGGAGGTTCCGCCAGCGGGCTGAACGAAAGCCGTCAGCTGCTGTTCGCCTCGCTGTTGCTGGCAGATCAGATCGCTGATGCACCGCAGGCCGATACTCCGGTCATCACTTCCCCTGCAGCCGATGATGCCGACACGATGAAAGTGGCGGAAACATTGGAAAAACTGGCGGATAGAATAGAAGCTGTTGCGGATAAGCTTGAGCAATAGGCCGATACTGCCTACATGGGTAGTGACGGTGCTGCCCGGTACGAACTGATGAGAACATCCCTGAGGCGATACATCATCCAAGGGAGCTGTCCCTGCCCGGACTAACGTGGTTACACGGGGGTTCGGTGCATATGGTGCCCACCTGACGTTACTGGCGTCAGAGGATATTCCTGGAAACGACCCATGGTGGTTCCGTCACTGAATTTTCTTTTAGCAAGATTATGCAGGGGCCGTTGGTGGACGTCGCATTACAGAAACAGACGATGCGCCGCGATATTAAAGCGGCGCGTGATGGCATGGTTGGCGATCTGCCTCCTGCTATTTCAAATATGGCATTTTCGATACCGCCCAGCCCGCTGCGGGTCAGGTTTCGTGCAGGTTTAACCATCGCCGGTTATGCCGCAACCGGCAGCGAGGCCGATATATCGCGGCTGTTGCAATTTGCGTTTGAGGCTGGCTGTCACACTGCCCTCCCGTATATAACCGGCGTCACGGCACCGATGCGTTTTTTAAGCTGGTCACCCGGCGAACCGCTTGTCACCGGCCCTTTTGATCTTCAACAACCGCAAGCCGAAGCCCCTGAAACCAAACCGGACATCATTCTGGCCCCGATGGTCGCGTTTGATCGGGGGCTACACCGGTTGGGCCAAGGCGCGGGCCATTATGACCGCGCATTATCGCTGCTGGACGACAGCTTTGTAATCGGTGTTGGCTGGTCGATACAGGAAGTTGCAGCGGTGCCCGTGGAAATATGGGATGTGCCGATGAACGCGGTGCTTACCGAAAAGGAATGGATTGAAATATGAGTGCGGAGAACCCAGCCCCATCTTGGCGCAAACCAGCGGGAATGCTGGCGATATTGCTGCTCATCGCTTTCTGGTCGATCCTGATTGCCAATCTTGCCGAATATATCAGCCAGCTGCATTGGGCGTTGCAGGCGATCATTTATACCGTTGCGGGGATAAGCTGGATCTGGATTTTCCGGTTGCGAAACATCCTGATATGGATGGAAACCGGGCGTTTCCGCTAATTTGCGCGAGCTTACAAGGCAGCTATTTACGCACACAATGGCGCGAGTGACGAGACTTGAACTCGCGACCTCCGGCGTGACAGGCCGGCGCTCTAACCAACTGAGCTACACCCGCTAAATTGCGATGTGCGCGCGTTAAGCGTAGCCGGAGATTCTGTCAACTGCCCAAGCTGTCCAAATACATATTTTCTGCGCAGCGGCTAGCGCCTGAAAAGAAGCCGGGGCACCGATTTTGTAACATAGTGCTTAACAAAAAGATTGCGTATAAGTGTCTTTATTGTTCTTAATCAGATACTTATATGGTTAATCTAGATATTTGTTCTTAACCTTTCGTTGATGTTGTTCTGGCATAACACTGACATGACCAGAACTCAAAAACCATTCTCAGCGTCGTCGCTGTCACTTAGCCGGGCCCGGTTTGCTGTCTCTGCAGCGGCATTGGCCTTACCCTTCACCATGGCACCTGCTGCGTTGGCAGCGGGCACGCCAGCGGGCACCGATATCGAGAACGTCGCCAGCGCGTCCTATGAAACACCAGCCGGAACGACCATCAACGTCGATTCCAACGCTGTGATCATTACAGTCGATGAGCTGCTGGACGTTGTAGTTGTCAGCAGTGACGCTGGTGATATTCCCACACAGCCCGGCGCGACCGAAGAAGTGTTGACGTTTCAGGTTACCAACAGCGGTAACGGCAATGAAGCATTCACTCTGACACCTGATGTCGCGGTTGCCGGTGATGATTTCGATCCCACGTTAAATCAAGTCGTTCTCGATACCAACGGCAACGGCGTATATGATGCCGGCGTTGATGAAGTCTATGTGCCCGGCACAAATGATCCCGCGCTTGATCCGGACGAAAGCATTACGGTTTTCGTACTGACGGACATCCCCAATACGCCGGAAGATGGCGACCGCGCTGAGGTTAGCCTCAACGCTGTAGCAAACACCGGCAGCGGCACGCCCGGCACCAGTTTTGACGGCCAGGGCGAAGGCGGCGGAGATGCGGTCGTTGGCTCCACAGGCGCAGATGATGAAGACAGCAGCTTCCTCGCCATTCAGGCGGCGATCCTTGAGCTGATCAAATCTGCAACAGTGGTAGATCCATTTGGCGGAGATCAGGCGGTTCCCGGCTCGGTAATCACCTATCAAATCGTGGCCACCGTATCGGGTTCAGGATCGCTCAGCAATCTGATCGTATCCGATCCGATTCCAGCGAACACGTCCTACGTCCCCGGCTCTATAGTATACGAACTCTCCTCGCAGACAGATGCAGACGACACCGATGAAGGCAGCTTCGATGGCTCGCAGATCACGGCCGAAATAGGCAGCGTTCCGTCGGGCAATACGCGCACCGTAACGTTTCAGGTGACAATCCAATGACCATTTCTTTGATCAGAAAAACATTCGTGGCGGCTTTAGCGTCAGCCGCAGCTTTGCTGGCCAGTGCTCCTGCACTTGCAAAATCGCCCCTACAACTGAGCAGCGACGTTTTTGTCGAGCGCAGCAAGGTGGACGAAACGGGACGCAAAGCCATCACATTGGTAGAGCCGAAAATGGTGCTGCCGGGCGATAGGCTGGTATTTGTGTTGACATATCGGAACATTGGAACCGTTGAAGCCAGCAACTTTGTTATCACCAATCCCTTGCCGGGCCCCGTGCGCTATAACGGTTCACCCAAAGGCTTGGAATTGGTTTCCGTTAATGAGGGCCTCAACTGGGGAGTTCTTTCCAAGCTGACGGTCGAAAATGCGGATGGCACGACACGCCCCGCCGGCCTGGACGATGTCACCGACGTCAGATGGGATCTCAAACAAACGCTGGCCCCCGGACAGGGCGGCAAGCTCGTATTTCGTGCAATTGTCAGATGACCATTTCGAAACCGCTCCAATTGCTGCGGAACTAAAGCAATTTCTACCAAGCAACAGAAAGTAAGCATATGACCAGTAAGCTTAAATTCATCGTTGCCTCGGGGTTAATCTCGGCTGGGATCATGAGCGCAAGTTCTGCTCACGCAGCCGGAACCACCCAAGGTACCGATATCGACAATACCGTAACCGTTGATTATCAGGTTGGCGGCGTAGCCCAAACGCAGGAAGACGCGACCGACAGCTTCAAGGTTGACCGCAAGGTTATCTTTGACGTGGTCGAACGTCCAGCCGTCGGAACCACGCAGGTTGTTCCGGGCCAGACAGGCGCTGTGACGACATTCAATGTAACCAACACGTCCAACGACACGCTGGACTTTCAACTTGGCGGCACGCAGCTGACAGGCGGAACAGCCGAACACGGCGGTACCGACAATTTCAACATCGCGAATTTGCAGGTGTTTGTCGATGCCAACGGCAACGGCACATATGATCCAGGCACCGATACAGCAACGTCGATCGACGATCTTGGTGCAGATGAAACTGTCGCCGTGTTTGTTATCGGTGACATTCCAGTGTCGCAAAGCAACGGCGATGTGGCCGGTGTCACGCTGACCGCAACCGCGCAGAACAGCGATGGTTCAGCGATCACAGCGTCCACTGATGCTGATGCCAACACGGCCGGCGTTGAAACCATCTTCGCCGATACCGACGATGATGGCAATGTAGCCCGCGACGGCAGCGATTTTGCTGGCGATGATTATACGGTTGGCGCAGCTGACCTGACTGTCACGAAGCTTAGCCGTATCGTAAGCGACGGCATAAGCGCAAGCAATCCGAAGGCGATCCCCGGCGCGATAGTTGAATATTGCATCGTGGTGACAAACGGAGCGACTGCTGCAACCGCAACTGCGGTCAATGTACAGGATGACATCGGCGCGATCGGCAACGTCACATATGACGGCAGCTTCACGCCAGCCATCAACGGGACCGTTGTTTCGGGTGATACCTGTACCGCTGGCGGAGATGACGGCGCTTACAACGCAGGAACTGACACCGTGTCAGGCACGCTGGATGATATCGCTGCTGGTGAAACCCGCACGCTCGTCTTCCGCGTTGAAATCGACTAGAAGAAAGGAGGCGGCGCGCGGGGGCCAACGCCCTTGCCGCCGCCTTATTTTTGCATGAAGCAATTAACCAAATCTATTTTCAAAAGCGCAGCCACGCTGGCCGCAGGGATGTTAATTCCTGCAGCCAGCGTGGCCGCGCAATCGGCGCCCGCCGATAGCCCCAACGTTATTTCAAACACTGCGCTCGCCGAATGGGATTCGGGCTCGACGCGCTTATCGCAGCCTTCGAACACGGTAGATATACCGGTTGATACGCTGCCAAATACCCCGCCAACGCTTGTTCTCTATCACTTCGCAACCCCGCCCGGTGCGACACAGGAGAATTTGCCACCGACAGTCTGCGTCGGTAGTGGCGGTAACCAGCCAGTCCAGCTTCGAGGCGCATTTGCCGGGGTCAATACCTCGCCTGCCAGCCTTGAGGTAGCGACGGCCATTCGTGCAGGCGAACCGCTCATCCTCGCGTTGAATTATGCGTCTAAAAATGTCAGCTCGACCGCTTTGGACACATTCGAACTGACGATCAACACGGCGATCGGCGATGAAGAGCGCATCATTCTGACTGAGACATCCGTCAACAGCGGACGTTTCATCGGGATGATCAATACTGCGGCCTCCCCGCCGGCACCGGTGCAGCGCGATTGCAAGCTCACCGTGCGTCCCGGGGACCGCCTGACTGTCAATCTGGACGATGCAAGCGATGGTAGTGATATTACCGTAGGCAGCGTTGATATCCTGATTGATCCCTTCGGCCTCGCTTTTGACAGCGGTGACGGCGCGCCTGTAGATGGCACACGCGTTACCATTGTAGATGCGGCCACGGGAACCCCTGCTGAAGTGTTTGGCGACGATGCTGTATCCAGCTTCCCCAGCACGGTCATAGCCGGTTCGACTGTCACAGATGGCAGCGGGCAGACCTATGATTTTCCAACAGGCTTCTATCGTTTTCCTTTCTTGCGCCCCGGTGATTACCGGCTGGTGGTGGAGCCGCCCGCTCCTTACACGGATCCGTCCGATGCCACGCCAGCAGATATCGCCCGGTTGACGCGCCCTGATGGCGGGCAATTCGTCATCGCTGACGGCTCCTATGGCGGCATTATCACGCTTGATGATCCTGCGCCGGTGCGTATCGACATACCGCTGGACCGTCCCGGCGGCACATTGCAGATCGCCAAGGTCACCTCGGCCGAACTGGCGGTGCCCGGCGATGTCGTGCAGTACCGTGTCGAGGTATCGAACCCGGATCGCCTGCGCGCATCGGGCGCTGTGACGATAACTGACCGGCTGCCGGTGCAGATGCGCCTGCGCGAAGCCACAGTGCGCTACAATGGCGATGCTGTTGCAACCGATATTACGTCGGACGGTCAGAACTTCTCTGTCACCGTGCCATCATTGCCCGCTGGCGGCAGCGGATTGCTTACCTATCTGGCCGAGGTGCGTCAGGATGCACGCCCTGGAACTGCGCTTAACCTTGCATCGGCACGCGACAGCCGCGGGGCCGTATCCGGCACCGTAGATGCCGCAGTGCGTATTGAACGCGACGGTATCAGCGAACGTTTCACGCTCATCGGGCGGGTTACCGAAGGCGGTTGCACCGTCAGCCGGCGTGAAGCGCCCGGCATCGGCAATGTGCGCGTGATGCTGCAGGACGGTACTTACACCGTTACCGATAAGGACGGCCGCTATCATTTCGAAGGTCTGATCCCCGGCATTCATGTCGTTCAGATCGATCCCAACAGCTTTCCGCTGGACCAGAAACCAATCGACTGTGCCCGCAATACCCGCAGTGCCGGAAGCGCGATTTCACGCTTTGTCGAAGGCCGCGGCGGTATGCTGAAACGCGCGGATTTCCGGGCTATAAAGACTGCGCCCCGCGAATCTATCGGCGTGGTGGTAGCACCGCTGCCGGATGTAATCGGCGATGCAGAAGCCGCCGGTGCAGACCGCGATTGGCTCGAAGGCCAAAAGCCGGGTATCGGATTTCTGTTCCCTGCAACCGATCACAACCCGCGCGTCAAATCGATCCGCGTCGCTGTGAAGCATCTCAAAAACCAGAATGTCGAATTGAGCGTCAATGGCAAGCCTGTTGGCAAGCTGAATTTTGACGGCACGAAAAAAGATGCCGCTGACAGTATGCGGGCCAGCACGTGGCGCGGCGTGAACCTTGCCAATGGCAGTAACACACTCACTGCGCGCGTTCTGTCGAAAAACGGCGATCTTATCGAAGAGATATCGACCAGCGTGCATTATGCAACGCCGCCTATGCGCGCAGAGCTCGTCAAATCTAAATCGGTGCTTATTGCAGACGGCGTTACGCGCCCCCGCATTGCACTGCGTATGATCGACCGTGCAGGCAAACCTGTTCAACATGGCACAATCGGCGATTTCGGCGTGAATGCGCCCTATGCTCCGGCTGTCGAGGTTGACGCGCAGCAGGCCAATCAACTGTCCGGCCTTGAGCGTGCGGACCCGGTATGGCGCGTGATCGGTGACGATGGCATTGCGTATATCGAACTGGAGCCCACCACAGCATCAGGCAGCCTTTCCGTTCGGTTCAACTTCACCGACGGCGAAGTAACCCGCGACCAACGTGTCGAAACCTGGCTCGATCCGGGTGACCGCCCGTGGACTGTTGTTGGCTTTGCTGCTGGCACGATCGGGTTCAACAGACTGGAAGAAGGCCTCGAAGATCTGCGTGATGATGATGATCAGTTGAACGTGGATGGCCGGATTGCGCTGTATGCCAAAGGCCGGGTGACCGGCAAGTGGCTGATGACGCTGGCCTATGACACTGATAAGAAAGAAGATCAGACCCGCTTTGCCGGGATCATTGATCCGCGCCGATATTACACGATTTACGCTGATCGCAGCGAACAGCGCTACGACGCCGCGTCAATCCGCCGCCTGTATCTGAAACTGGAACGTCCGCAATTCTATGCGCTGTTCGGTGACTATACGACCGGAATTGATGAGCCGGAGCTTGCGCGGTATCAGCGTGCATTCAACGGAATTAAGGCCGAGTATCGCAGTGAACAGCTGCATGCGCAGGTTTTCGGCGCGGATACGCCGTACCGGTTCCGCCGCGAAGAAATTCAGGGCAACGGCCTCACTGGCCCCTACGCTCTTTCGACGCGCGATCTGCTGCCGAACAGCGAAACAATTATTATCGAAACGCGCGATCGGCTGCGTTCGGATCGTATTGTCGAGCGCAAGCAGCTGATCCGTCATATCGATTATGACATTGATTATCTCGCCGGAACATTGCGTTTCCGTGCGCCAGTCCTGTCACGTGACAGCGGACTGAACCCGCAATTTATCGTTGCCAACTATGAAGTGCTTGGCATCGGCGAACGCGTGAACAATGCAGGTGGCCGTGTTAAATGGCAAACCAAGGACGGCAAGCTGCAAGTTGCAGCGACCGGCATTCACGACGAAACCGACCAGAGCCGTACCGATCTGCTGGCCGCCGACATTCGCTATGCGCCCGGCGCTGGCACCGAAATCCGCGCAGAAATCGCGCATTCGGACAGCGAAGCACGCGCTGGCACAACTGGCGAAGATGCCAAAGGCGCGGTCGCCTGGTTGGTCGAGGCTGAACATCATGATGAGAAGTTCGATGTGCTCGCCTATGTTCGTCAAACCGATGGCGGTTTTGGTGTTGGGCAGATTAACGCAGTTGAATTCGCAACGCGCAAATATGGTGTCGAGGCGCGCGTGCGCCTGTCCGAAGATCTCAGCGTTTCTGCACTTGGCTATCAGGAAGATTATCTGAACAGTCAGGCACGCCGCCGCGCTGGCCAGATCGAAGCTGAATATCGCAGCGGCGATACCACAATGCGCGCAGGGCTTACCCACGCCAATGATCGGCTGAACGATGGCAGCATCAACAAATCGACGATTGCTAAACTCGGCGCGTCACAGCGGCTGTTGGATGGCAAGCTTGAAGTAAACGGCCAAACCGAATTTGCACTTGGCGGACAGGACGACAGCATTGACTTCCCTGCCCGTCACACGCTGGGCGCGCGCTATGCCATTAGTAAGGATGTGCAGATCGTCGGCGCTTACGAGATTGCCGACGGCGAGAATATCGACGCGCGCACGGCCCGTATCGGATTTGATATCGCGCCTTGGGCTGGCGGACGGATTACCGCGAGCGGGAACCAGCAGGATATTACCGAATATGGGCCGCGCAGTTTTGCGGCATACGGTCTGGCCCAATCATTCAAGCTGAATGACAAATGGTCACTTGATTTCACGCTGGATGGCAATGAGACTTTGAGCGGCGTATCGCGCGAAGACGTATTGAACCCTCTCCAGCCGGTGGCTTCTGGCGGCTTTCTGGGTGCGGATGATAGCCTGACCGAAGATTTCATCGCCGTTACTGGCGGAGCTACCTACCGCAGCGACCAATGGAGCTGGACAGGCCGCGCGGAATATCGCGATGGTGAGACCACCAACCGCTATGGCCTGACAACAGCAATCCTGCGCCAGATCGGTGAAGGTCGCGCAGTGGGCGGATTGTTTAACTGGTTCGAGGCCAATCAGAAAGATGGCGCATCGACCACAACCGCGCAGGCAGAACTCAGCTGGGCACACCGCCCTGCCGATAGTCGCTGGTCGTTTCTTAACAAGACCGAATATCGCTATGATGCGGTGCGCAATGCTACATTTGGCCAGGCCGGCCCGATTGGCGGAGCTGCCCTGACAATAAGCGGTGACGCCAAATCCACACGGCTGATCAACAGCTTCTCTGTGAATTATACCCCGATTGACCTGCGCGAATATCGCGACGGTCGGCCTAGCGAATTTATCGAACGCGGCGAATATGGCGCTTTCGTAGGGCTGCGTTATGTCACCGACAAATTCGGCGACGATGATATCAAAGGCTTCAGCGCAGTGCTGGGCGGTGATATGCGCTACGATCTGAGCGATGTTGCCGATATTGGTGTTGCCGGAACCGTTCGGATCGGCACAGACGCCCGCAACATCGCCTATTCCGGTGGACCGGTGCTGACAGTATCGCCAATGAAGAACGCGAATATCTCGCTGGGCTATAACATAGTTGGATTTGATGACCGGGATTTCGAGGAAAGCCGCTACACCCGCAGCGGTGCATATCTGACCTTCAAACTGAAATTCGATCAGGACAGCCTGAACGGGCTTACATTCTGATCGCATAAAAGGAGCGTTGCGTTAATTGACACATCGATAGGTTACATTGCAATATCGTGCAGCAGCAAACGGATCGGGCGGTCCTATGCTGTTGTTGGAAACGGGATCGGGCGGTCCTGAACCATAACGATACACGGTGACCGATCGGCAAATCCGGTGTCAGCTATCCAACCCTCCAAACGAGAAGCGACCTTTACGCTGGCAATGTGATTGCCAGTTTGTGCCGCGCTATGATGTGCCTTCGGGTGCAAGGATATTGCCTGCGGGCAGCGACGTTTCTGATGAGCGAATCAGAGCGTCATTAAGTGCGTGGGTGGCTTGGTCGCCGCGGCCATATGGCTGCGCGGTGTTATTTCAGACTGCGACCGGCGCGGCAATATGCTTTTGCGGCGCATAATCGCGCACGTCGAAATCGGTGATGTCATAATCAAACATGCTGTCGGGCGTACGCAATAGATGCAGCGTCGGCGCACCATCCGGCGAACGCGACAATTGTTCCTGCACCAATTCTGCATGGTTGAGATACAGATGCACATCGCCCCCCTGCCACACAATTTCGGCCGCTTTCAAACCCGTCTGATCGGCGAGCATGCGGGTGAGAAGCGCCAGCGAGAAAATGTTAAACGCAAATCCCAGCCCCAGATCACAGCTGCGTTGATATAACAGCCCGGTCAGCTTCCCGTCAGCCACATGGAACTGGTATGTTTTATGACAGGGCGGCAACGCCATCTGGTCCAGCTCAGCAACATTCCAGCCTTCAAAAATATGGCGGCGCGATGCCGGATTGTCCTGTAATCCGCGCACCAGCGCCTCAATCTGGTTGATGCCCTTCGCGCGGCGGCGATACAGCCCCTGCCCCGGATGGTCCTGCGCCGGTTCATAGACGGGCCAATCGGTCCATTGTTTGCCGTACACCGGCCCCAGATCGCCCCACTTCGCCGCGAATCCGGCATCGTCGGCAATCCGCCTTTCAAAATCTGCCAGCGATATTTCATCACCCGTCTCGTTGCGATATCTGGCCAGCGGCCAATCGGTCCAGATCTTTACATTCTGCTGCACCAGCGGCCGGATATTGGTATCCCCGCTTAAAAACCAAAGCAGTTCGCGTGCGGCAGTTTTCCAATAGACCCGCTTTGTCGTGAGCAGCGGCACAGCGCCGCCATCCAACGAAAAACGCATCTGCGCACCGAACAGGCTTTTCGTGCCGACGCCGGTGCGGTCATGCTGTACCGCGCCGTCTGTCCAGATCCGGCGCATCAGTTCAAGATATTGCTGTTCGTAATGCGCCATATTTCGCCCTGATCATTCTGCCGCCGGAATATTCAGCCGGTTCACGCTATGTAGAAGCGCCTATTTTTGCAAGCGGCGCGGAAAATAAATACGGATGCGGACTGCGCAGCTTTCCATAGGCGCAGGGGCGCGGCGTGCGGGACAGAAGAAAATAATTCCATGTAAACATACGTATAACGATGGGAAATAATTTTTGTCTCGCAATAGCTATGGCGGCGTTAACCCTTCCCTTTCCTACAAACTCCATGGGTTCGCAAAGAAAGTAAGCCCCGGCGTTAACCATTCCTTGACGCGGCGCGGATACATCGGTTGCCATGCAGGCGCGCATTTTAATTGTCGACGATCGAACCACTAATCTGCGGATTTACGAGCAGTATGTGAAGTTGATGGGTCCGGGCTATTCTGCCCATTGTTTCCACAATCCTGTGGAGGCGCTCGATTGGCTGAAAACAGAGCGTGCTGATTTGATGATTGTCGATTACCGGATGCCGCAAATGAATGGCGCCGATTTCATCAGAGCTGTGCGCCAGACTACCAGAGCAGCGCCAGTTCCAGCCATCATCATAACCGCCCGTCAGGATCGCGGTTGCCGGATCTCTGCTATTGAGGCAGGCGCAACTGATTTTCTGCAAAGTCCGGTTACGCATACCGAATTTACCGAGCGGGTTCAGCTGTTACTGCAACAGCATCAAAACCTCAAAGAACGCCGGGCCGACAATCAATCGCCACAATTTGCCAGTGAAGCGGAAGCGCAGCAGGCGGCGGTTTCGCGTTCAAGGTCACTGCTGGAACAGATTATAGATACAACGCCGGTGATGCTGAATGCGACTGACCGGAACGGGAAGGTTCTGTTCATGAACGCGCATCAGGCTGCGATGCTTGGTGAAGAGGCGCACAGTATTGTGGGGCGTGTCATTTACAAGACTCTGGAATCCAATCTGGCGCGCCGCGAGAAGAAGCGCAACGATCAGGTGATCCGCGAAGGCATTGAAATTCCAAGCTACGAAGAACAATTTCGGGCCGATGGCATCAGCCTCACCTTTCACTGCAACAAATCGCCTTTAACGAATAAAGACGGTCACACGATTGGCGTTCTCACCACCGCGATCGATATTACAGCGCGCAAATTCGCCGAAGAACACCGCGCGCATCTGGCGCTTCACGACATGCTTACCGGAATGCCCAACCGGTCATTGCTGCACGAACGGATACATGAGACCATCAAGGAGAGTAAGGAAGGCGGCAAGCCTGCGGCTATGCTGCTGCTTGATCTTGACCGGTTCAAGGTAATCAACGATACCAGAGGGCATCAGGCCGGGGATCAACTCCTGCGTCAAGTTGCCGAACGCATCAATGCCGTAATCAGCCCCGGGGATTTTGCCGCGCGGATTGGCGGCGATGAATTTGCGGTCATTCTGCGCGATGTGGATAATGATGGCATTATCGAACTTAAAAGCAATAGCCTGCTGCGCGAACTCGGCCGTCCCTATTTGATTGATAAGGTGGATCAGGTGATCGGTGCCAGCATCGGCGTTGTCGTAATCCCCAGTGATGGCGAGGATCCCGACGATCTGCTGCGACAGGCCGATCTGGCAATGTATGAAGCCAAGGCGCTTGGCCGCAACCGGATCCATTTCTTTTCATCAGAGCTTAACCGGGTTGCGCAGCTTAACGCAGAGATTGAAGGCGAACTGCGCAGCGCGTTGTTACGCGATGAATTCATTCTGGAATATCAACCGATCGTTTCTGCCGACGACAATCGCTTTTGCGGACTGGAGGCTTTGTTACGGTGGAACCATCCCGAACGCGGACGGCTGATGCCGAATGCTTTCCTGCAGATTGCAAATGATTCCGGGCTGATTGATGAAATCGGGCAGAAGGTGATCGAAACCGCCTGCCGTGAAATCAGCAAGTTCAAGGATCAGGGTATTCAGCTGCCCACGGTGGCCGTGAATGTATCACCGCGGCAATTCTATGCCGTCAGTATCGCGGACGCGGTTCTTGCCAATGTTACGAAATTCGACATTCCGGCGGATAGCATCGCAATCGAAATTACCGAAGAATTGCTGCTCGATCAGAATACTGAAATTCTGGGCGAGCTGGACAAGCTGCGGCGGTATGGCGTTGGCATTTCCATCGATGATTTCGGCACTGGGTATTCGTCGCTGCAATATCTGCGCGATCTGCCGGCAACCAAACTGAAGATTGATCAGACATTCGTGTCACGCGTCGAAAACTCTTCCGCTGACCGCGCGATCATATCGACGATTGCGCATCTCGCCCATGCAATGGACATGCGCATCGTGGCAGAGGGCGTGGAGAATGAAGCGCAGTTCGCGCTGCTGCGCGCAGCCGGATGCGATGAATTACAAGGCTATTTTATTGGCCGTCCGCTCACTACCCAGCAACTTCGGGAGCTGTTCCTGCGCGACAATGTGTTTTTCAAAGCCGGGCCGGCGTGAAGCTGCCCCGCCTTCCTAAGCTGTCCCTGACATCAGAGCAGGAAATACTGGCAAACCGTCTGGTGATGGGGGGTGCGAGCGCAGCATTGTCACAGTCAATTGTTGGCCCGGGGCTGATATCCACCGCATTCTATGTGTATCTTTCCGCCAATATCGTGCTGTTGTTACTGCAGCTGCGCGACCGGCTTACGCTCGACCACCGCGTTCTGATCGGGATCTCGCTCGATTTTTCAATGGTGTTCTGCGTGATGAAGCTGGACCCGGCAAATATGGCAATGTTTTACCCGCTCATGCTGTGGGTCATCATGGGCAATGGTTTTCGCTTTGGGCTGAAATATCTGGTCGTCGCCTCCATATGCGCGATGGCGGCATTTTCCGGTGTGTTTTTCACCACGGATTACTGGGCCGAAAACAGCGTTCTGGGCTATGGCCTTCTGACTGCGCTCATCGTCATTCCTGCCTATTGTTCTACACTTATCCGAAAATTATCGCGGGCCAAGGAGGAAGCCGAAGTCGCCAACGAAGCCAAGAGCTTTTTCCTTGCCAGCGTCAGTCACGAACTGCGCACGCCGCTGAACGCCATCATCGGATATGGCAACCATCTGAAGGAAACCCGGCTGGTGCCAAGCCAGAAACAAATGGTTGAAGCGAGCGTTCTGGCGGGGGAACATTTGCTGCATTTATTCGAACAACTCATACAGGTGTCACACACCAAAGACGCAGCGATTATTTCCAAGAATACTGATTTCAGCCCCGCGCAATTGCTATCTGATGTGCGCGATATAATGGAAATGCGGGCGAGCGAAAAAGGCCTGTATCTGCGGATGCATGCAGAGGTAATGAGCGACGAGATACTGCGCGGACCGGCGGAAACAATACGCAACATCTTGATGAACCTGATTTCCAACGCGCTTAAATTTACCGAAAGCGGCGGTGTATCTGTGACGCTGCGCGTCGTTGAATCGCCTTCGGGCAACAGAATTGATTTTGAAGTTGCCGACACAGGTATCGGTATCGCGCCAGAAGCGCAGAAACACATTTTCGAGGCGTTTCAACAGGCAGACAACACGGTTTCAAGCCGCTTTGGCGGCACCGGATTGGGCCTTGCGATTTGCCGCCAGCTGATCGACAGCATATCCGGTCGTATTGATGTTACCAGCCAAATCGGCGAAGGTAGCTGCTTCCATGTGTCCGTACCGATGGAACCGGCGCGCGATGCCGCCGATCGCCAGAACGATGAACCAACGCCCACCCCAAAGACCAGCATAGTCGCATTCGGCGAATTTACCGGCAGCATACTGGCCGATGCAAATATAGCCGGCAATTACGACTTACATCAGGTACGTTGCGGCACAGCAGATGATCTGCACGGCGCGTTGAACCAAACCAAACTCGGCAGTTTTGATGTCGCTCTCGTCGATCAGCGGTTGGTATCGCATACCAGACCTGATGACGCGATCTGGGATGAATTTGCGGCCAGCAAAATCGCTCCGGTTCTGGTGCGACATGACGACACCATAGATATTGAAGACATCGCTCTGCGCGCCGCTTTCGCCAGCGTGGTGCCGGCCAGCGCGGACTTTGCCGAACTGCGCAGTGCGATCCGCATCGGCTGTTCCTTCTCGCGCGGGATTGATGAAAATGATGACACTGTTAGCCATGAGGACAAAATGCCCAGTGCCATCACTGCGACACCGAGATCCATTCTTGTCGCAGATGACAACAGAACAAACCGCAACATTCTCAATACGATACTCGAAGCCGCCGGACATAGCGTCACGATGGTCAGCGATGGCGATGAAGTGATCGACGCGCTGGAAGGCGGCGGTTTTGATATCGTATTGCTCGACGTCAATATGCCGCGCATGAACGGTATCGAGGCGTGCAAAATGTGGCGGCAAATCGAAGGCGGCCGCCGCAGCGTGCCGATCATCGGTGTAACTGCGGACGCGACCGAACAAACGCATCAGGACTGTTTAAATGCCGGTATGGACGCCCGGATCACCAAGCCCATAAATGCAAAAGACCTGCTTGCCATAATTGATGAACGCTGCCCCGGCGACGAAGGCACGTCTAAGGAAATAACAATCAAGGATCCTTTGTCGAAAGTCGTATCGATGATCAACCAAGGAAACGGACCGATGGTGAAAACCTGCCCCAGCATAGACGGCGACCAAATCACGTATTTGCTGTCAATCGGCGACGCTGAATTTCTCACCAGCATGGTGGAGTGTTATTTTGAGGATGCGGCCGAGAATCTTCCTAAATTTCTTGACGCCATCAACACCGGCGACGTTGAACAATTCAGATATTGCGCGCATGCGTTCAAAAGCTCTGCCAAAAATGTTGGCGCGAAGAAACTTGCCGAACTCTGCGGTGCCCTGGAATTTATCACCCAGCATGAATTTGCCCGCGACGCGCAGCAGCACGGCTGCACGGTGCAGAATGAACTCAAAGCTGTTGATGAGGCGCTGAACCTTATTTTGGCGGAACACACGGCGGAACAAGCCGCCGGTTGATGGCTTTGCGCGCTAGTTTATAACTGCCAACTTACGCGAAAGTTTACGTTCCTGCGCGCGGGCCAGACGCTCCATCTTGCGCACATCGGCCTCTTTCAGCGTCATCGCCGTTTCAGCCCATAGCACGGTAATATCCATCAATTCCTCAAGCGAGATTGGCATCGCCCGTCGGCGCGCCCGATATACCGCGCGTTCGGCTTCGAAGCGGCGGCTATTTTTCTGCGTATATTCGATGATCGCCCGCTCGCCATCGCCATCTTCTACCAGAATATCGACTATGCCCAGATCATGCAATTCCTCGGCCGAATAGATTTTGCCTTTCAGGATCATGCGTTCGGCAATGTCCCGGCCAACCCGGCGCGTGAGGAAGCTATATGCCCCCATGCCGGGAAACAGATTAAACATTATTTCAGGCAACCCCATGCGCGCGCTTTTTTCCGCGACAATTATGTCAAAAGCCATTGCGTGTTCAAACCCGCCGCCAAGCGCATCGCCCTGTACCAGCGCCATCGTAATAATCGGCGCATCAAAACTGTTTGCGTTGGCATATTGCATCCGCACACATGTCTCCGCATAATGCCGCATCGCCCCAAGATCGCGGGTGCGAATGCATTTGGCGAAGTACAGCAAATCGCCGCCCAGATTGTAAATGCCCGGCGTCTTTGAACCAAAGACAAAATATCTGAAATCATCCCGAGGTTCAGGCGAGCCGCTGCCGTAATTCTGGCTGATCCAATCTTGAACGCATTGAACCTCTTCGCCCAGACTGTAAGTATAGCTGGGCCGGCCAGACTGGTTCATGAAACACCATAATATCTTGTCCGGAACGTCATGACGCACGATCAATTGATTGAATTGGCTGCCGGAGATATCATGAGGAGCCGGGGCTGGTTGATCGCCCTGTTGCTTAAGCTGAACTAACTTTTCTACGGCTGGCGACTGCGACACAATTGCGATCCTTTATCCCTTTAACCGTTGGCCAATCATCAGATATGATGCCCATATCCCAAGAGTAAGTTTTGCCCACACGGCAAAGTTACACAAGCTAAAAGCCGAAAATGCCTTTATATCCTTGATTCTTCGTAATATTTAGCGTGCTAACTTGACCCATTCATTAACCATGATGGCAAATCTGGTAAAAATGTAACATCTTGCAAAGCCTATCCGGCACCGGAAAAGATTCGGGATTAACGATGTTGTAAAGGGTTAACGGTACAACCGACCGCGAAACGAATGGCTGCTATTTTGGCAGCGATCATTAGCTGTCAGGACTTTGAATGCCGCATACTCCTCTCCCCCATGTCACGATGATTGGTCTGGGTTATATTGGTTTGCCTACCGCTGCGGTGATTGCGCAGGCGGGATGCAATGTGCTGGGCATCGATGTGCAGCAACATGTCGTTGATACTATCAACCGCGGCGAAATTCATATTGAGGAGCGCGACCTAGACGTTCTGGTGAACGATATGGTGGATTGCGGGCGGCTTTCCGCTGCAACGCGCCCGATCGAAAGCGATGTATTCCTAATCGCGGTCCCCACACCGTTCGGCGAACATAATACACCCGACATCAGCTATGTCCTGAACGCGGCTGAGCTTATCGCCCCCGTTTTGAAACGCGGCGATACCGTCATTCTGGAAAGCACGTCGCCGATCGGCACTACCCAGAAGATCGCCAGCCTCTTGCAGCAAAAACGCCCCGATCTTAGCGTACCGAGCGACGGCGTTAGCGGGCCTGTAGATATCAACATCGCCTATTGCCCTGAGCGTGTTCTTCCCGGAAAAATCATTGCTGAACTGGTTGAAAATGACCGTTCCATTGGCGGCCTGACACCAAGCTGCGCCCGCAAAGCCCGGCGTTTCTATGAAATTTTCGTCAAGGGAAACTGTATCGAGACCACTGCGGCCACGGCCGAGATGGTGAAGCTGGTTGAAAATGCATCACGCGATGTGAATATCGCGTTTGCCAATGAATTGTCGCTTGTCGCCGATCAGGTCGGATTGAATATATGGGACGTTATCGCGCTGGCCAATCGGCATCCGCGTGTGAATATCCTGCAACCGGGGCCGGGCGTAGGCGGCCACTGCATTGCGGTGGACCCGTGGTTTCTGGTTGATTCCGCGCCAGAACTTACACCGCTTGTGCGCACGGCGCGCGAAGTGAATGATGGCAAATGCGATTATGTTATCGGCAGATGCGATGCGATGGCACAGGCAAATCCCGGCGCGAAAATTGCCTGCCTCGGTTTGGCCTTCAAACCCAATATTGATGATTTCCGCGAAAGCCCTGCCTTGAAAATCGCTGCTGCGCTGGCCGCTAAACATGGAAATCGTATTCACATTGTGGAACCTTTCGCCGATGAACTGCCGCCGGCATTTGATGGCAGCCGCGCACAGCTTGTATCGCTTGATACCGCGTTGGAGCAGTGCGATATCATCATGCTGCTGGTTGATCATGCCGGGTTTGCGCAGGTCACAGCGCCGCAGATTGCAGGCAAGCAGGTTTATGATACGCGCGGGCAGTGGTCGGCTATCTTGCGCAAATCAAATGTCGCGGCCAATCTGCGCGTTATCAAAAGCCAGCCAGTCGCCAATACGGAAAAACCGGTACGGCGCGTAAGTGGACAATAGCGCGGCAGTGCGCATCATGGGGCATATTCATGCATAAAGTTTCCGTCATATTCGGCACCCGTCCAGAGGCGATAAAGCTGTTTCCTGTCGTCAATGCCATGAAAGCGCATGCCGACATAGACTGTCATGTGCTCGTGACAGCCCAGCACCGCGAAATGCTGGATCAGGTGCTTGAAGTGGGTGAGATCGTGCCGGATGACGACCTTGATTTGATGCAGCCCGGCCAATCGCTTGATGCATTGACCGCGCGGCTGCTAGAAAAGATCGGCGCTGTGCTTGACCGGGAAAAACCGGACCGGGTTATCGTTCAAGGCGATACGGCCACGGCGATGGCAGGGGCGCTGGCGGCCTATTACCGCAAAATCCCGGTCGGTCATGTCGAGGCGGGACTGCGCAGTTATAATATTTATCATCCTTGGCCCGAAGAGGTGAACCGCAAAATTATCGGCAGCATCGCCGATCTGCATTTTGCGCCGACAGATGTTTCGGCAAATGCCTTACGCGCGGAGAATATTCCCGATGATCGCATTTTTGTGACGGGCAATACCGTGATTGATGCGCTCCATTGGGTAACGGCAAAATTGGAACGGCAGCCGGAACTGGGGAGCGGGCTATCCGATCTGGAAGCGCGTTTTGCAGGCAAGCGCATCATCGGCGTCACCACGCACCGGCGCGAGAATTTCGGCGACGGTATGGATAATATAGCCGGCGCAATCGCCGGATTGGCCCAGCGCGGCGACGTCGCCTGTATATTCCCCGTGCATCTTAATCCTAACGTCCGCAAGGTAATGGCGGAACAGCTTGGCAGCCTTGATAATGTGGCGATGATCGAACCGCTCGACTATCCCCACTTCGCCCGATTGCTGGCGCTAAGCCATTTGATGCTGACCGATAGCGGCGGCGTGCAGGAAGAGGCGCCCGCGCTGGGCAAACCTGTATTGGTGATGCGAGAGACGACCGAAAGGCCGGAAGGTGTAACGGCCGGTACAGCCAAGCTGATCGGAACCGATAAGGACCGTATCCTATCCGAAGTAACGCAGCTGCTTGACGATGAAGCTGCCTATAATGCAATGGCGAAGGCGCATAACCCGTTTGGTGACGGGCATTCGGCTACGCGCATTACCGATATCGTGGCATCCGCCGCGAGCTGAACGCGCGCTACCTTGGCAGGCTGGTAACCCCCATCAGATGTTCGTCTACCGCACGGGCGCACTGGCGGCCTTCGCGGATCGCCCATACGACAAGGCTCTGCCCCCGGCGCATATCACCGCAGGCGAAAATGCCATCCTTGGTCGTCTTGTAATTTACGACATTCGCAGCGACATTGCCGCGCGCGTCCAGCTCGACATCCGCCTGTTCGATAAGACCTTTGGCCCGCGGGCCTAGAAAACCCATGGCAAGGAAAATGAGATCGGCTTTAAGTGTAAATTCGCTACCGGCCACTTCCTGCATTTTGCCATCAATCCATTCCAGCCGGATACATTCAAGCGCCGTGACCTTGCCATTGTCGCCAATCACACGCTTCGTCAGGATTGACCAGTCACGCTCCACGCCCTCCAAATGGCTCGAAGACGTGCGCAATTTCAACGGCCAGTTTGGCCATGACATTGCCTTGTCTTCCTTTTCAGGCGGTTTCGGCATAATTTCTATCTGCGTCACAGAGGCCGCACCCTGACGGTTTGACGTGCCAACGCAATCAGATCCGGTATCGCCGCCGCCGATCACGATGACATGTTTGTCTTTCGCGGAGATAGAACCCTGCGGTGCCGCGCGCATTTCATCATCGCCCGCCACGCGCTTGTTCTGTTGCAACAAGAAACGCATCGCAGGATGCACACCTTCAAGCTCCGCACCCGGAATTTCCAGCGGACGCGGATTTTCTGCCCCGCCCGACATTACGACAGCATCATAATTCTGCTGCAGCGATTCCAAAGATACCGTCACGCCAACTTCGGTGTTGGTGCGGAATTCAACGCCTTCAGCCTCCATTTGCAGAACGCGGCGATTGATGTGGTGCTTTTCCATTTTGAAATCCGGAATGCCATAGCGCAGCAGGCCGCCAACCCGGTCGTTGCGTTCAAACAAGGTAACGCTGTGCCCTGCCCGCGCCAGTTGCTGTGATGCCGCCATGCCAGCAGGACCGGAGCCGACCACGGCAACTTTCTTGCCGGTCTTCACGTCGGCTTTCTGCGGCGTGACCCACCCTTCGTTCCATCCCTTGTCGATGATCGCGCACTCGATTGATTTGATCGTCACGGGCGCGTCATCGATATTCAATACGCAGCTCGCCTCACAGGGGGCGGGGCAGATCCGGCCTGTAAATTCGGGGAAATTATTCGTGGAATGCAGCACTTCGAGAGCAGTTTTCCAGTCATTTTCATAGACCAGATTATTCCATTCCGGGATGATATTGTTCACCGGACAGCCATTGTGGCAATACGGAATACCGCAATCCATGCAGCGAGAAGCCTGAGATTGCAGCGCATCTTCGGGTAACGGTTTGATAAATTCGCGGTAATTGCTCAGCCGGTCCTTGGCCGGTTCATATTCGATTTCTTCGCGATCAATTTCCAGAAAGCCTGTTACTTTACCCATCGGGTGAACTCCATCTTCTAATGTCTATTCGGCTGCTTCGATCGCGCCAAGCTTTTCAGCTTCCTGGCTGCGAAGCGCAGCGGCGTAATCGCGCGGCATTACTTTCACAAATTTGCCGAGCGTTTCTTCCCAATTGGAAAGAAGCTCGCTCGCCTGCCTGCTGCCGGTATGCAGCTTGTGCCGTTCCAGCAGGATGCGCAAACGGGCGGCATCATGATACAGCATGTCGCCCATGCCAAAATCATTCACGTCCACCGGCAATTGCTGCGGCTCTTGTGAACCGCTCGGCGCTTCGCTGCCATTGGCGATGCTTTCGATATCGACCATCGCTAAATTACAACGCTGGCGGAATGATCCATCGGCATCATAAACATAAGCAACGCCGCCAGACATTCCAGCCGCAAAATTGCGTCCCGTCGCGCCCAGCACGGCAACAACGCCGCCGGTCATATATTCGCAGCCATGATCGCCTGTGCCTTCCACCACGGTGACGGCGCCGGAATTGCGCACAGCAAAACGCTCGCCCGCAACGCCGCCAAAATAGGCCTCGCCCGCAATTGCGCCATACAGCACGGTATTGCCGACGATGATATTTTGCATCGGATCGCGTTCCACATGGCTTGGCTGCTTTACAATAATGCGCCCGCCCGACAGGCCTTTTCCGACATAATCATTCGCATCGCCTGTTAATTCCGCGGTGATGCCATGCGCAAGGAAGGCTCCGAAGCTTTGACCTGCGACGCCTTCGAAAGAAAGCTGTATGGTGTTGTTCGGCAACCCGGCATGGCCATGCGCAGTGGCAATCTCCCCTGAAAGCATCGCGCCGACAGTGCGGTTCACATTCTTGATCGGCCTGTCAATTTTCACATTCTCGCCCGCCGAAATTGCTGGCTGCGCAGCGGAAATCAAATCCATGTCGAGCGCCATGTTCAGCCCGTGATCCTGATCAACAGTGCGGAACAATGTTTCGCCTTCGGGCAATTCCACCGTATGCAGCAATCGTGACAGGTTGATGCCTTGCGCTTTCCAATTATCGATAGCCTCTCGCATATCAATCCGGTCAACCCGCCCGATCATATCATCCAGTTTGCGGAAGCCCATTTCTGCCATAATCTCGCGCAGTTCCTCTGCGACAAAGAAGAAGTAGTTAATGACATCTTCTGGCTGACCCTTAAACTTTTTCCGCAATTCAGGGTTCTGCGTAGCAACGCCGACAGGACAGGTATTCAAATGGCATTTGCGCATCATGATACAGCCTGCCGCAATCAACGGCGCGGTTGCAAAGCCAAATTCGTCCGCGCCCAGCAACGCGCCGATCGCCACGTCGCGCCCCGTGCGCAATCCGCCATCGACCTGTACCGAAATACGCGAACGCAGGCCATTGAGCAGCAACGTCTGCTGCGTTTCAGCCAGACCGATTTCCCAAGGGCTGCCGGCATGGGTCAACGATGTGAGCGGCGATGCGCCGGTGCCGCCGTCATAGCCCGAAATGGTGACATGATCGGCGCGGGCCTTCGATACGCCCGCAGCAACCGTGCCGACGCCGACTTCGGATACCAGCTTTACCGAAACGCGCGCCGAAGGGTTCACATTCTTCAAATCATGGATCAGCTGGGCAAGATCCTCGATCGAATAGATGTCGTGGTGCGGCGGCGGTGAAATCAGCCCGACCCCCGGTGTCGAATGGCGGATCTTCCCGATATATTTATCGACCTTCTGCCCCGGCAACTGGCCGCCCTCGCCCGGCTTTGCGCCTTGCGCCATCTTGATCTGAATATCGTCAGCATTTACCAGATATTCCGCCGTCACACCAAAACGCCCGCTGGCAACCTGCTTGATGGCAGAGCGCATGGAATCGCCATTTTCCATTGGTTTGAAACGGATCGATTCCTCGCCGCCCTCACCCGTATTTGATTTGCCGCCGATACGGTTCATCGCGACGGCCAGTGTCGTGTGTGCTTCTTTGCTTATCGAACCCAGGCTCATCGCTCCGGTGGCAAAACGCTTCACAATATCGTCTGCTGGTTCAACCTCGCTGATGTCGATTGGCTTGTCCGCCTTTCGCAAGTTCATCAGGCCGCGGATGGTTAAAAACCGCTCACTCTGCTCATTGATCGATTTTGCAAATTCGGCATAGTTGCTGTAATCATTGCCGCGCACCGCATGTTGCAGATTTGCGACATTGGCCGGCGTCCATGCATGTTCTTCGCCGCGCAGACGGTATCCATAAATGCCGCCGACATCGAGCATGTTTTTATAGATCGGATTTTCACCATAAGCCTCGGAATGCCGATGTACCGTTTCCTGAGCAATCTCGGTTATCCCAACGCCTTCAATCGACGTGGCGGTATGGGTGAAATATTTCGCGATAAATTCGCTCGATAGCCCCACAGCGTCAAATATCTGCGCACCGCAATAGGATTGATAGGTCGAGATTCCCATCTTCGACATTACCTTTAATATGCCTTTGCCCACCGCTTTGACGTAATTGTCTTCAACCTGCTCTTTGGTTAGATCAAGCTCGCGGCGTGTGCGAATATCTTCCAGTGTTTCGAACGCGACATACGGGTTTACAGCTTCTGCGCCATATCCCGCCAGCGCGCAGAAATGATGCACTTCGCGCGCTTCGCCAGTTTCCACGACCAGCCCGGTTTGCATACGCAGCCCCTGACGCACAAGATGGTGATGCACGGCAGCAGTCGCCAGCAACGCCGGAATTGCTATTCGCTCCGGCCCCTGTGCGCGGTCAGACAGGATGAGTATGTTGCGATCCGCCAACACAGCTTCGGTCGCGGCGGAACACATGTCCTTGATCGCCACCTCAAGCCCCTCAGCGCCTGCATGTGCATCCCAGGTTATGTCGACCGTCTCGGTACGGAATGCCCCGTCCAGCGCCTCCTCAACCGACCGGATTTTTGCAAGGTCGGAGTTGGTCAGAACCGGTTGGTCCACTTCAAGCCGCTTGTGCGACCCTGCATCAAAACCAAGCAGGTTTGGCCGCGGCCCGATCAGCGACACGAGCGACATTACCAGCTCTTCACGGATTGGATCAATCGGCGGGTTCGTTACCTGCGCAAAATTCTGCTTGAAATAATCATACAAGAGGCGCGGCTTTCCGGAAAGCACCGCGATCGGCGTATCAGTGCCCATCGATCCAATCGGATCCTGGCCTTGCGTGGCCATAGGCTCCAAGAATTTGGAGATATCCTCCTGCGTGAACCCGAAGGCCTGCTGACGATCAAGCAGCGCGTCATGATTGGTGACGGTGTTGCCAGCTTCCACGCCGACTTCGTCGAGGTCTTTCAGATTATACTGCGTTTCTTCCAGCCATTTGGAATAGGGCTGCGCTGCCGCCAGCTCAGCCTTAATCTCGGCATCCTCGATAATCCGGCCCTGCTCCATATCAATCAGCAGCATCTTGCCCGGCTGTAAACGCCATTTGCGCGTGATGTTGGCTTCCTTAACCGGCAACACTCCGGATTCAGAGGCCATGATGACATGATCATCATCGGTCACGCAGAAACGTGCAGGGCGCAGACCGTTACGATCCAGAGTCGCGCCGATCTGGCGGCCATCGGTGAAGGCCACTGCTGCCGGCCCGTCCCATGGCTCCATCAATGCGGCATGATATTCATAAAATGCTTTACGTGCAGGATCCATAATCGGATCACCTGCCCACGCTTCGGGGATCAGCATCATCACGGCGTGCGCCAGCGAATATCCACCCGCCACCAGCAGTTCCAACGCATTATCCAGCGAAGCGGTGTCAGATTGGCCATTGGGGATCAGCGGCCACATCTTGCCAAGATCCGCACCAAGCAGATCGGATTCCATCGTCCGCCGCCGTGCATTCATCCAATTCACATTGCCGCGCACCGTATTGATTTCGCCATTATGGGCAACGAAACGGAACGGATGCGCCAGCCGCCAGGACGGAAAGGTATTCGTTGAAAAACGCTGATGCACCATCGCGATGGCCGATACTGTCAACGGATTGCGCAGATCGGTATAAAAACTGCCAACCTGATCGGCAAGCAGCAGCCCTTTATACACAATAGTGCGCGTCGAGAATGACGACATATAGAATTCGGTAAGGCCCGGCATGTCGTTTTTCTCGGCATGTTCTTCGAGCGGGTTATGCACCTGTTTGCGCAGCGCCAGAATCTTGCGCTCCAGCGCGTCCTGATCCTTGATCGCGTGCCCTTTGCCGACAATCGCCTGACGAATCAGCGGCATATTATCGAGCACAGCTTTGCCCAAACCTGTTTCGTCGGTAGGCACATCGCGCCAGCCAACCATCTCCAGCCCCTCGCGCTCCACAAATTTTTCAAAATGCGCTGTAGCAAAGGCATCTTCTGCCGGGTCCGAAGGGAAGAAGCACATGCCGACCGCATAATCGCCAGCGACCGGAAGTTCCAACTGCTGCCCATCTGCCCAATCGCGCAGCAAGGCGTCCGGGATTTGAATCAACACACCGGCACCATCGCCCAGCAGCGGATTAGCGCCAACGGCACCGCGATGATCGATATTCACCAATATCTGAAGACCACGCGTTACGGTATCATGCGATTTTTCGCCTTTGATATTCGCCACAAATCCGACGCCGCACGCGTCATGTTCATTTTGCGGATTATACAGGCCTTGTGCTGGCGGGAAACTCATTGTCCGTCCTTAACGTTATATGCAATTTTTGGTATTCTGCCTTCCATTAGAGAAATTTTGCAAAATTGAAAAGTTTTGAATCGCAATTTGCTGCATTGCGCAATCATCGGGCGATCGATTGCAACCATCGCGATAAAAAGTTGTTGTATTGCAATGATTTGCGTTGATCAGCTTTGCGCCTGTATGCGCCACTATCGCAAATGCCAACGCAAGGAAATGGTGCCCGGGGGCGGAATCGAACCACCGACACGCGGATTTTCAATCCGCTGCTCTACCCCTGAGCTACCCGGGCATCGGGACATACAGGGCGGAAGCACGTTGGCCCGTCACTGTCATCAGGAAGCGTGGCTATAGGCAGGAGAACTGACGATTGTCCAGCCTTTATTCATGGCTAATTTTCCGGCGGCGATGATGGCGAATCCTCATCATCTAAAAGCGTCACCGGGCCGGGAATCCGGTATCCATCACCCAGCCATTGCAGAAGATCCCGGTCTTTACAGCCAGCACTGCAAAACGGCTTGAACGCGTCGGCGACCGGCATGTTGCATAACGCGCAATTCGCGGCTGATTTATTCGGTGATCGTCGCTGCATATCCGCCGCCGATAGCGAGTTTCGGATTTGGCCGCAACACCGCACTACGCCCGCTGCGCCGCATCAACTCCTCGATCCACGCTGGATGCTTGCTCAAATGCCCGGTAATCGCCGGATGCGCGAACAGCCCAGTGGGGCCTGCGCCGGACGCCGCATTTGTCGCAGCCGCTGCATGCCGTTCCGCTTGGCGCAGCAATTCCAGCGCATGTGCGCGCATCGCCCGCATTTGCAGAAGTTCGGGCAGCGACGGCCCGGTCCGGCGCATAACGATCTGCATAAAACCGAACCCGTTGATGGCGGTGCGTTCGCAGTCGAGCTGCATCGCATCATCGAATATATCCGCAATCTGTGCCCGTTCGGACTTTGACGTCAGAGCGGGAAAATCAATGCCGATTGATCCCTGCAACTGCAGCCGCCGGATTGCCGATGCCGCTGCTTTCGCCCCAGCCGCGCATAGCGCAAACGCATCAACTTCGCCGTCAATATCAATCAAAGTCATCGCCGCAGTTACAAAGATCTCAAGGCTTCCGCCGTCAAACTGCACAATACCGCTGCGCGCTTCTTCGATCAGATCATGCCAACCGGCCTCACCCAAAAAATCGCGTTCATGCGCGTTGCATTCGCGCACGGGCATTGCGCTCGCGATCAAGCGGTCCTGCAACGACGGCGCAGGTTGCGGCGCGCAGTTGCTCGCCTTGGCCCAAGGTAATTTCAATCTGCTCCGCTCCGAAATCGCCTCGCGTGTGATCTCTACATTCAGCGTCCGGCCTTCGGTGGCATCTGCTGGCACGGGCGAGAGCAACGCCTGCCCGCCGCCATCAAGTTCGATTATAGCGCGGTTCTTTCCCGGCAACGTCTTGACCAGTTTTGCAGGCGCCACCAACCCTGCCTTCACGCCGCCATGCCGCACGATATGAGCCTCGGCTATCTGCCCGTTTTTCAAAAGCGCCGCGCGGTCCTCGCCAATGCCTGTTTCAAGCAGCCAGCCATCTGTGGGCGCATCATGCAATGTCGTAGCCCGATGATCGCAGCAACGCGCGCGTTTCATACAGCGGCAGCCCGATCACGCCGGAATGGCTGCCTGACATCCAATCTATCAGCGCCTCGGCCCGGCCCTGTATGGCATAGCCCCCCGCTTTGCCCAGCCCCTCGCCGCTTGCCACATATGCGTCAATCTCGTCCGGCCCCAGCCGTTTGAAACGCAGTATGCTTTTCGAAATGCGGCTGCGCGCCCGGCCACCGTGATCGATCACGCACACGCTGCTCCATACATGATGCCGCCGCCCGCTCAGCTTGCCAAGCAATTCGCGCTGCACCGCCTCGGTATCGGCGGGCGGCAGAATGCGGCTGCCCAATGCCACAGTGGTATCGCCTGCAAGGATGATTTCGTCTGCGCCGCGCGCGATGGCGGCCGCCTTCTCCTGCGCCATCCGCAGTGCATAGCCGCGCGGCTTTTCGCCGGCCACGGGCGTTTCATCTATATCAGGGGAAGCGATTCTCGCCGGTTCCACTCCAATCCGCGCAAGCAGATCGCGCCTGCGCGGGCTGGATGAACCGAGCACCAGATTTTGCGTTGAACCTTGCCGCGTCATGGGCGGCGCGCGCTATTTGAAGCGGTACGTGATCCGGCCCTTGGTCAGATCATATGGCGTTAATTCAACGAGGACTTCATCGCCGGTCAGCACGCGGATACGGTTCTTACGCATTTTTCCCGCCGTATGCCCCAGCACCTCATGGCCGTTTTCCAGCTCGACGCGAAACATCGCGTTGGGAAGCAATTCGCGGATAATACCGCGCATTTCGAGTAATTCTTCTTTGGCCATTCAATACCTGATCGTTTCCGTTTATACTGTGTTGACGCGGCCAATAGCGGGTTCATCCGCAAAAGGAAAGCAAAGAGCGCAGCGCCGCAAATTGGCTATGCACCCAAAGGTCTGCATACAATTTGCGACATCTTTCAATTAGGCGTTATCACCGCATCACATTAGGTTGCCCGTAACGCCAGATTAACGCAGGACAGTCATGCCCCTTCCCCGCTCACCGAAGCATTGCGCCATTGGCGCGCTTGCCATGGCGTTGCCCTGCGCTCCGGGATATGCGCAAACGGATAGTGACGCCGCTGACATACCAAGCGGCAACGGTGATATCATCGTGACTGGCAAGCGGATCAGAGGCAGCGTCGTGACACGCGTGCCGCCGCTGGAGGAGATAGACGCAGCGGAGATCGAATCGCTGGGCGCATCGTCGGTTGCAGAGGTGATCGAAGCTGTATCGCCGCAGACAAATTCAGGGCGTGCGCGGGGCGGCAGGCCGATCTTCCTGCTTAACGGCCAGCGCATCTCCAGTTTCAGAGAGCTACGCGATTTACCGCCCGAGGCGATCCGCCGTGTGCAGATTTTCCCTGAAGAGGTCGCGCTGCAATATGGCTATCGGCCTGACCAGCGCGTTATCAATTTTATCCTCAAGGCAAATTTCGCCAGCGCCCAGATCGAAGTGGAACACGGCCAGCCACAATCGGGCGGATTTGGCGCGCAGGAATATGAAGGCGGCTTCACCCGGATCGGGAAGAATTACCGGCTTAATATCGACGCCGATTATGAAACCGCCACTGCATTGACCGAGGATGAGCGCGGTATCGAACGCAGCGAAAGCGAAAGGTCCACATTTCCCGGAGACCTGGGCCGGTTCCGAACGCTGCTGGCGGCGGAGAACAAGTTTGAAGTAAACAGCACCTATAGCCGGACCTTCGCACAGCAGGCATCACTGTCGCTGAACGCCAATTACGAACTGGAAGATACGCAGGCGCTGCTCGGGCTGCCGTCCGCGTCGCTGACCTTGCCGGCAAGCAACCCGTTTTCGCCCTTTGCTGACGATGTTATTATAGACCGGGCGTTTAATTCACCGCGGCCATTGTCGCGCGACCGGACGGCACATGCCCTTAATTTGGGAAGTGCATTCAACAGCCTGATCGGCCCGTGGCGGTGGAGCCTTACGGGCGATTACAACTTAACCGATACCGAGCAACGGACGTTTCGCAATGCCGATTTTGCGGCACTACAAGCGGGGTTGAACGATGGAAGCCTCAATCCATTTGCCGAAAGCTTTGGTAGTAATCTGCGGTTCCTCGCGCCCGACACCAGTGACAGCACAGCGCAGACGCTGGAAATCCGCAACAGCTTTTCCGGTGAGCTGTTTCAAATTCCGTCGGGGCCAGTGCAAGTTACGCTGGGGCAGAATTTTGAACAGCAATGGCTCGATAGCTCATCTGTCGTGGCCGGAACATCTGCCGAGGCAAGCCTGCGCCGCCGCGTGATTGCCGGAACCGCAAATATCGAGGTGCCTCTGGTCGAACGCGATTTCGGCGTGCTTGGATTTCTGGGCGAAGTATCAGTGAACGCCAATTACGGGCTGACCGATCTGTCCGATTTCGGGCAGCTGCAGGAATATGGTTTTGGTGTGACATGGGCGCCTGCGGATAGGCTAACGATACAGGCATCGTTTATCAGCGAAGAATCACCGCCCGGCATCACCGCGCTGGGCGCGCCGAACATCGTAACCCCGAACGCAAACTTTTTCGATATCGCGAACAACGAGAGCATTCTGATTAACCGCATTACCGGCGGCAATCCCGATCTGCGTGCGGAAAAGCGCAACGATATAAAGCTGTCGGTTAGTTGGAAGCCTGAATTTCTGGACGGCGCGACATTACAGAGCGAATTTTTCCGTAACAAAAGCAGCGATGTCACTGCAGCCTTCCCGCTTCTTACACCCGAAATCGAAGCCGCTTTTCCCGGCCGTGCGGTGCGCCGCGCGGATGGGCGGTTGTCAGCGGTCGATCAGCGCGCCGTAACTTACGATGCGCTGCGATCAAAAAGCCTGCGCAGCGGGATCAGCTATCGCGGTCAGATTAAATCGGGCAACGCCGGACGATCGCGGGATGGCGCAAGGCCGCGTTCTGCGCCCGGTGGTGACGGCCGTGCGCGTGCCGCACAAAGCACGAATGCAGGCAAACCAACTGCGGACATTCCATCTGCGAACAATCCATCTGCTGGACGGGGCCGGCCAACGAGACCACGCGCTGGCGGAGGGCGGCCCAGCAGATGGAACATTTCACTGTTTCACACATGGCGCTTTCAGGATGAGGTTCTGATCCGCCCCGGCGTTCCGGTGCTTGACCGGCTGAATGGATCG
>ENA-ORXM01001457-ORXM01001457.1-marine-metagenome-genome-assembly--contig:-NODE-1457-length-33138-cov-5.595505_pt1 | contig 33138 bp, 15 predicted proteins | sample MGYA00237867_ERZ511480 | MGnify/ENA primary metagenome ERZ511480 (study PRJEB26309, sample SAMN06266103) | marine metagenome | isolation source: Algal blade | place: United Kingdom:Sidmouth, United... | reverse complement strand
GATGGTAATTCTAGAAAGTAATCACATACTACTTACATATCGGGTTTTTATTAATAATATTGCTACACAAATAGTAAAAGAAATTAACGAAGAAGGTGAGGTGATTTGGAAATATATTCATGATGGGCCAAAAGAAAATTTTTCATTTTCTTTTATATCTATTGGAAATGATAAATATTTAATCGGTGGAGCAAAACCCAACCTAAATCCAACTGACCCTGAAGGCGAATTCACTCCATTCTTAATGAAGTTTGACTATAATCAAAGAAGAGTAGTCTCATCTACAGACTTCGATATATCTGATAATGAATGGTTCAAATGGAATTCTGCAGTTCATGAAATCATCCCTACTCATAATGGAAATGATTACCTATGTATTGCACAGTTGTATGAATTCCCATTGAATCCTGACACACTTCAAAGTCATGGTATGATAGCAAGAGTAGATAGAGATCTCAATGTGATATGGAAGAGAAAATATGCTCGTCTTGAGGGCGAATATTATGAGAATAAATTTAATGATATCATAGCCACTTCAGATGGTGGATATTTAGCAGTCGGAGAGAGTCTTGATTTCTCTTTAGATGTAGAAGAATTACCTTGGATTCAATCCATACTTCTAAAAGTAAACAAAGACGGCTTATTAGACACCACAACTTCTGCAGCTATTATTCCAATCGATAATGATGATCCCATAAACATTTTTCCTAATCCTACGCAAGGACCACTCTATTTGACACAGACTTTAAATCAAAAATTATACATCTCCATTTATAACCAAAGTGGTCAAAGAATAGACAACTATATTTCTGATCATGCGCAGCACACGATAGTGATGGATGTCGCAAATTATCCGAGTGGTATTTATACTTTGATTGCTGATAATAAAAATGGCAAAAGGTTTACCAGACGATTTGTGGTGGAGTAGATTTTATTTTTTGCAACTTTATATAAAATGAATAAAAAGGGACATTCAATCATATTCCTATTTTTAAATGTAATTTTCTTAATTGCAATAACTTTTTCTATTTCATCTGCCCAATCAGGATTCAAACAAAGCATAGCATTACAGTTGGACGAACCCAATGGCGCACATCATGTTGCAGAACTCAATCAGGATACATTTATTGTTAGTGGCCAGTACTTTGATCAGTCTCTAGGACATTGGACAGTGCATGCTTCTATAGTTAATCATAAAGGTGATTTATTACACACTTCAACTCACAGAACAGATGATATTATTGGTCCTGACATTTCGAATATTTCATTTATTTATGATAATAAATATTGGTTTATGGCTGTGGGTATTGAAAACTCAAGATTTGCATCTAAAATTTTAAATTATTCGCCAAAGACCAAAGAGGTTTCAACATTTAATAGTTTTCAAGGATTTGCTGGAGTATCATTTTTCATAGAAAATGATTCCATAATTTATACTGGTGGTTTTGAGTATCCTCAAAATAACATTGAAAATGCTTTAGTATACAAACTAACAACAACTGATACAATCTTATATAAATTCCCAAATACCAATAAACATCAAAGAGTAAGAAATATTCTTTTAAATAGTGAGGATAATTTCACTATTGCCTGTATAGATAGAGAATTAATACCGAATGCAACTAGGGATAGTTCATTTTTTATTTTTTTAGACAAAAATCTTAATTTAATTGGAGACACTTATAACGGTACTGATAAATCAGATTTTAGGTTAGGGAAAGGTATGACAATTGATAACCAAGACAACATTATTTGCACTGGATCAAAGCAATTACCCACAGCAACTAGCATAGACCAATTAAATGTTCAAGGTATCGCAAAATTTAATCCTGAAGGAAAGCATCTTTGGACTAAATATATTGGCAATAGTATAAATAATGAATTAGGTTATGGAAAATGGAATTCAGTAGTTGAGTCTTCTCAAGAGGATGGATACATCATTGCTGGTTCAGAAAGTTATCAAGACTTAGCAGAGGATACACTTATGTCCAAAGCAGCCATTGCTAAACTCTCTTACGATGGAGACAGTTTGTGGATGCATACTTTTAGTTTTAGACAAGGCACACGACTTATTGAAAGATTTAATGATGTTATTGCTACATCTGACGGAGGCTATTTAGCAGTTGGTGAAGGTCTTGATTTTTCTCTTGAGGTTCCAATTTTGCCCTGGCTCCAAACCATCATCTTAAAAGTAAACAAAGACGGTTTACTAGACACCACAACTTCTGCAGCTATTATTCCTATCGATAAAGATGATCCCATAAACATTTTTCCTAATCCTACTCAAGGACCACTCTATTTGACACAGACCTTAAATCAAAAACTAAACATCTCCATTTATAACCAAAGTGGCCAAAAAGTAGACAACTATATTTCCGATCATGCGCAACACACGATAGTGATGGATGTCGCAGATTATCCGAGTGGTATTTATACTTTGATTGCTGATAATAAAAGTGGCAAAAGGTTTACCAGACGATTTGTGGTGGAGTAGATTTTATTTTTTTGCAACTTTATATAAAATGAATAAAAAGGGACATTCAATCATATTCCTATTTTTAAATGTAATTTTCTTAATTGCAATAACTTTTTCTATTTCATCTGCCCAATCAGGATTCAAACAAAGCATAGCATTACAGTTGGACGAACCCAATGGCGCACATCATGTTGCAGAACTCAATCAGGATACATTTATTGTTAGTGGCCAGTACTTTGATCAGTCTCTAGGACATTGGACAGTGCATGCTTCTATAGTTAATCATAAAGGTGATTTATTACACACTTCAACTCACAGAACAGATGATATTATTGGTCCTGACATTTCGAATATTTCATTTATTTATGATAATAAATATTGGTTTATGGCTGTGGGTATTGAAAACTCAAGATTTGCATCTAAAATTTTAAATTATTCACCAAAGACCAAAGACGTTTCAACATTTAATAGTTTTCAAGGATTTGCTGGAAGATCATTTTTTATTGAAAATGACTCAACATTTTACACTGGTGGATTTGAGTTTACTGAAAACAGCATCGAAAATGCTCTAGTTTATAAACTATGTGGATCAGATACAATTTTGTATAGATTTCCAAGCGAGACAAAAAATCAAAGAGTCTTAAATATCTTAGTCAGCAGTGATGGAAAATTTGTTGTAGCCTGCACAGATAAGATATTAATGCAGGACAGAAGTCAAGACAGTACCTTCTTTCTTTTTTTGGACAAAAATCTAAATTTAATAAAAAGCACATACAATGAATCAGGAAAAGTTCCTTTTAGACTACAAAGAGGAATGACCATTGATCACCTAGATAACATTGTCTGTACTGGTTCCAAACAATTACCCACAGAAACAACCTTAGATCAATTAAACGTCCAAGGACTTGTAAAGTTTGATCCTGAAGGCAATCATCTTTGGACTACCTTTATTGGAAACAGCATTAACAATGAATCGGGTTGGGGCAAGTGGCATTCTGTTGTAGAGTCTTCTCAAAAAGATGGGTATATAATTGCTGGTTCTGAGAGCTATCAAGATCTTGAGCAAGATACATTCATGGCAAAAGCAGCAATCGCTAAGGTTTCCTACGAAGGGGATAGCCTTTGGATGCATTCCTACAGCTATAGACAAGGAACTAAACTTATTGAAAGATTCAATGACGTAATAGCCACTTCAGATGGTGGTTATTTAGCAGTTGGTGCAGGAACAGATTTCAGTATTGAAGTTGTTGATTTACCTGCTACCCAATCCATACTTCTAAAAGTAAACAAAGACGGTTTACTAGACACCACAACTTCTGCTGCTATTATTCCTATCGATAAAGATGATCCCATAAACATATTTCCTAATCCTACACAAGGTCCACTCTATTTGACACAGACTTTAAATCAAAAATTATACATCTCCATTTATAATCAAAGTGGCCAAAAAGTAGACAACTATACTTCCGATCATGCGCAGCACACGATAGTGATGAATGTCGCAGATTATCCGAGTGGTATTTATACTTTGATTGCTGATAATAAAAAAGGAAAAAGGTTTACCAGACGATTTGTGGTGGAGTAGAAACTATTTTTTGCATTTTATTATAAATAACTGTTTACCTTTTCAATTTTATTTCATCTATAAGAAGAATGGTCATCCTGTCTCCTCAATAGTTCTACAGAAATATTGGGAAATCTAGGATTCCCCATCATTAATCGACTATAAAAGTTAAGATTTCAATTTAGGTTTTTTCAACAATGAAAAAGTCTACTTTTAAATTTTATTTGATATTAACTAAATTAACAATAACTAAACTTTAAGAACAATGAAAAAACTCTTCTTTAGTAAACTCATTTTTTGCATTCTATTCACCTCTTCACTACAATCACAAAACGAAGTGCGTATTGTCAAAGAGTTAGGACCAGGTGCCGAAAACGGTTTGACCGATGATGCGCAAATTATTGGGACTGTGGCTAATTCTATTCTTATAGCTGACAGTGGAAATTTCATTACATCAAATGGAACAGATCTCGGAACAGTAATTTCTGGCGAGCTGGGTGAAGGTGGTAGAATTTTGCATCATAAGACAACCCTAAATGATAAATTATATTTTTTATTAGAAAATGAAACAGAAGATTTTCAATTGATGGAGTTTGACCCTTTTTCTGGTTCAATAAACACTATTTTATCAGGATATGACAACATCAGTAACCTTATAGCTTATAATGGTAAACTGTATTGCTCAGCCGAAGGAAACGATGAGGATGACGCTTTTATTTCTATTGATCTTAGTACAGGTAATATTGAAACAATTTTTGAATTAAATTCTTTTGGTGGCATGCGAGATGTTGCCATACACAATAATTTAATTTATACCATCCACTGGTCTGCAACCCAAGACGGTGCCTACCTAGCTAGCTCAGACGGTACGCCTGGAAACGTTAACGAATTTTACTTTTTCCATGACGGCAGTGATTTTAGTCAAGGCAGGACAATCAACATGACTTCAGCGGATGAGAACTTATTTATGTGGTATGATAATGGTCCTGACAATTATACGCTATTTGTTTCTGATGGCACAGCTTCTGGAACATTAGAATTATCAAATAGCTTTGTACCAATAAGCTTCTTTGATATAGAAGCGAATCGTGGTATTGGTACACTAGGTAATAAAATATTCTTTAGAGGAGAAGTTGAGGGTGATTCTGATGAAAATTTATGGGTTTCAGATGGTACTATAAGTGGCACATTTCCCATTTTGATTGATGGTGAATTAGAAGTCAAGCCCAGATTTTTTACCACATTAAATGATAAAATTTATTTTAATGGTGCCCATACAAATAGTTCATTCGGAGCGATATCTGGAGCAATGGTTTCTGATGGAACTGAGAGCGGCACTAAGCGTTTATTCCAAGGTGGAAACCATCCAGAAGATTTTAACAATGATGGTTGGCATATTATAACACACCAAAACAAACTTTTCTTTGCTGCAAACAATAGCCTACATGCTAATGAATTGTACGCGTCTGATGGGACCTTAGATGGTACAGAAAGACTGTCAACAATTGGCCAAGAAAATGAATTTAGTAGTGTTTTTAATTTAAGATCAGCTGGAGAAAACCTTTTCTTCTTCGGAAATTTCGATGCGTCAGGCAGAGAACTTTACATATATGGCCCTACTACCTCGTCTATTTATAACATAGTTGATCATAGTCTAGATGTTTTCCCTAATCCTGTCGACAACATACTCAATATCAACAGTGATTTTAAAAACGTAGATCAAATAGAAATTTACGATTTTGAGGGCAAACTTGTTAAGACATTTCTCCAGCCAAATCGCAGAACACTAGATGTTCAAGATTTAACTCAAGGCAGCTATCTCCTTAAAGTGAGACAAAGACAAGATATTTCTACTTCTAAATTTATGAAGCTATAAAACATAGAAGCACGAAACTTTAAAACATTTTGATTTGGCATATTTCAAGCTTGATCAAAATGTTTTTTTTGAAAAATTCTAAAAATTTACCTTTAATCGCATAATAGCTCTAAATATTGCGCATTTAAGTGATATTCCTTTTCAATTTCATAAGCTATCTCCTCTAAAAAACTGTTATTTTAAACTAATCCTCACTACATTTGTCTACTTAACAGAAAAATAGAATACAATGGCTGAAATAATCAGAATGCCTCGTTTGAGTGACACAATGGAAGAAGGTAATATCGTTGGATGGCAGAAAAGCGTTGGAGATGCTGTCTCGCCAGGAGATATTCTTGCAGAAGTAGAAACAGATAAAGCAACAATGGAATTGGAAAGTTTCAATGATGGTGTTCTATTGCACATTGGTGTTGCAGAGGGACCGGTTGCTGTAGAAGGTGTTATTGCGATTATCGGAGAAAAAGGAGAAGATATTTCAGAACTATTGAAGCAAATTGAAAACGAAGGTAACCAAAGTGCTGCTCCTGCAGAAGAAAAATCTGCAGAACCAGAAGCTGAGAAAGCTGAAGCTGCAGCACCTGCTACTCAAAAATCGGCTGCACCAGCTGCCGAAAAACAAGCAGCTCCGAGCCCTTCACCTGCGCCCGCAACCACACACATTCCACACCACAGTGATGGACGTGTTTTCGCATCGCCATTAGCAAAAAAAATGGCTTCAGAAGAAGGCTTAGATATTTCTAGAATTGCAGGAAGCGGAGAAAATGGAAGGGTCGTCAAAAGAGATATTGACAACGCCATAGAAAATGGCGTATCAGCACCAGCTGCTGCCGCACCTCAAATGATAAGTCACATTCCTGATCCGAGTGTATATGGTGACAAGCCAGTTTCTCAAATGAGAAAGGTGATTGCCAAAAGATTAGGACAAAGTAAATTTAGTGCCCCACATTTCTATCTTACAATGGAGATGGATATGGGCAATGCTATGGAAGCTAGAAAAGCATTAAACGAAGATGCGCCAGTAAGAATCTCTTACAACGACATGATCGTAAAAGCTTGCGGTGCTGCTTTAAGAAGACATCCAGAAATTAATGCTTCTTGGCTAGGAGACAAAATCACATATCATCAAGATATTAATATTGGCGTAGCTGTAGCTATTGACGAGGGACTTATGGTTCCTGTTATCAGACAAGCTGACCTTAAAAGCTTATCAGCTATCAAAACTGAAATCAAAGAATTAGCTGGAAAAGCTAAAGAAAGAAAATTGTCTCCTGATGAAATGTCAGGCAATACTTTTACAATTTCTAATTTAGGTATGTTTGACATAGATGAGTTTACGGCTATTATCAATCCACCTGACGCTTGCATATTAGCCGTAGGATCTATAGTAGAAAAACCTGTGGTAAAAGATGGAGAAATCGTAGTGGGTAATATCATGAAAGTAACTCTCTCTTGTGATCACAGAATTGTTGATGGTGCCAAAGGAGCTACTTTCTTGCAGACGCTAAAATCTTTCTTGGAAAACCCTGTTAAGATACTTTATTAGAATTTGGGAGTTCGGGAGTTCGGGAGTTCGGGAGAAGTCAAGAATTTGGTTTCTTTGAAAGTGCTAAAGAATAATCATAATCCAGAATAATTGCGAATCACGGATTACACAGATTCAGAAAAGGATTACGCAGATTGTTTTAATGGCAAGCTAAGGCTTGCTCACTTGGATTAAAAAAATCAAGGCAATCACATAATCATAAAAATCACAGTTCTGATTAATTGTGAATCACGGATTACACAGATTAAAAATTAGATTACGCAAATTGTTTTATTGGCAAGCTAAGGCTTGCTCGCTTGGATTAAAAAAAATCAAGGCAATCATGTAATCAAAAAAATCACAGTTCAGAATAATTGTGAATCACGGATTACACAGATTCAGAAAAAGATTACGCAGATTGTTTTATTGGCAAGCTAAGGCTTGCTCGCTTGGATTAAAAAAAATCAAGGCAATCACATAATCAAAAAAATCACAGTTCTGAATAATTCTGAATCACGGTTATACATCTCATTTGCTGGGTGATTGAAATCACCCGCTTGTGATTATAAGACCCTTACTTTATATAACATAAGTTTCTTTGAAAGTGCTAAAGCACTAAAGCGGATTGCAATATCAAAAATTATTCTTTGAAGCCCTACGCTGGTCGAAGTATTTACCTTTATTCCTTCTCATGAAAATATACCCCAATCCTATCATCATACACATCCTAAAAATCCTAATTCTGACAATTACGATAATTTAATCTTGATGAAAAATTAACATGAAATAGAAACTGTTTTATTTACGAAACATCAAAAAATCAAGGCAATCACATAATCAAAAAAATCGCAGTTCAGAATAATTGTGAATCACGGTTATACAGCTCATTTCTGGGTGATTGAAATCACCCGCTTGTGATTAAAAGAAATTGCTCTTCAAAACATCAGTTTCTTTGAAAGTGCTAAGGCACTAGAGCGAATTTCTTTATTAAAAAAAATGAAAATCCTATCAACATACACATCCTAAAAATCCTAATTCTGACAATTTCGATGATAGAAATTTTGATGAAAAATTGTCATAAAATAAAAACTGTTCTATATATGATAACATCAAAAAACCAAGGCAATCCTAAAATCAAAAAAAATCACAGTTCAAACATGAGCTAATGTGAATCACGTATTACTCAATTGAAAACAGCATTTGATATGAAGCCATCGGTTGTTCGTCAGTGATTGCTGTGGGCCGATCGGAATTGCGTTTCTTAGACATGCATTTCTTTAATCCACCCACCCTAATATGTTAATGAGGTTCGTTTATTATAATGTAACATTTAGTTACATTATTCTCAGTAAACTGAGATCATGTACTCATGCTTACTTTTTTTGGCAATGCAAAAAAGTAAGAATCTCATCAATAAAAAACAACTTTCCATAGAAAAATGTAACGAAAGTCAAATCACTTCCGTATTATCATTGTTAGAAATTTAAAACCAATAATAATGAAATTAGAAAAGTTAATTCCTACACTTCTTTTACTATTCCCTTTTTACTTACAATCTCAAATAAGTGCAAAATTGATACAATATCCAGATGTATCTGAAAGTCAAATTTGCTTCACATTTGGAGATGATGTTTGGATAGTAGACAAAAATGGAGGCAATGCATCAAAGTTGGTATCGCCGCTAGGTAGAGAAACAAATCCAAAGTTTTCCCCCGATGGCCAGACTATTGCTTACGAAGCCAACTATGATGGCAATAATGATTTGTATACACTGCCTGTACTTGGAGGGGTGCCCCAAAGAATTACGGCGCATGGTATGTCAGAAAATATTTTAGACTGGACAAGTAATGGCGATAAAATTTTATACTCAAGCAGTATGGAAAGTGGTAAACAGAGATGGGCCCAATTTTATACTGTAAATAAAGATGGTGGATTGCCTGACAAACTGCCTATAGAATTAGGCGCATTTGCAGCATTATCGGATGACGGATCAAAAGTCGCTTTCACTGATAAATCTCGTCAGTCAAGAACATGGAAAAGATATCGTGGCGGTACTGCCCCAGATATTCACATCATGGACTTAGAAACGATGGAAACAAAAAACATCACAAACAATGATGCCAATGATGAGAGGCCGATGTGGCGCGGGACCAAAATTTATTATATGTCTGATAATGGACCCGCTAAAAGAAATAACCTTTGGGTTTACGACACCAAAGCGAACTCTAATACACAAATTACTTTTTTCACTGATTATGACATCCACTATCCATCTATAGGTCCTTCTGATATTGTTTTTGAAGCTGGCGGAAAAATTCATCTTTTAAATTTAACCAGTAACAAAATAAAGGAAATTCAAATTAATGCAGTTGGTGATTTTACGAGAATAAAGCCTGTCACAAAAAGCACTAAAAACGATATTAGTTGGTTTAATATTTCGCACGATGGTAATAGAGCAGTCATGGAAGCCAGAGGAGATATTTATACACTTCCAAAAAAAGATGGTTTTGTAAAAAACATTACACGATCTTCTGGAGCTGCCGAAAGATATCCTGCCTGGTCACCTGATGGAAAATCTATTGCTTATTTCAGTGATAAATCTGGTGAATATGAATTGCATCTCAAAGACATCAAAACTGGAAAAGAAAAACAAATTTCAAATCTTGGCCCAGGCTACCGCTACAATATTTTTTGGTCACCCGATAGTAAAAAGATTGTATTCATTGATCAAACCATGAATTTTTATGTCTTGGATGTAAATACAAAAATCCATCAAAAAATAGATCAGGCTACTGATTTATTTGAAGGAGGCTTAAGAGGCTTTAGTGTAAGTTGGTCTAGCGATAGCAGATGGATAGCTTACACTAAAACAGGTGACAATGGCAATCAAGCAGCTTACATTTATGACAACTCAACAAAAAAAATAAACCAAGTAACCAGTGGTTTCTATAGCGATAGTCAAGTAGCATTTGATCCAGAAGGTAAATATTTATACATCACAACAAATAGAGAATTTTCTCCTTCTTATAGCGACTTTGATAATAGTTGGGCGTACGTTAATGCCACAAAAATAGCTGCCATTCCGCTAAGGAAAGACGTAAAAAGTCCTATGGCTCCCAAAAATGATGAAGTCAGTATTGAAAGTGAAGATGAAGAAAAAGAAGAGGAAAGCACAGATGAAGACAAAAAGAAGAAAAAGAAAAAGAAAGGCAAAAAAGAAGATGATGAAGATGAGGACACTGATAAGAAAGATGACAAACCTGTAAAAATAGATTTTGATGGCATAGAAAGACGCATGGTCATGATGCCCATCGAATTAGGTAACTCAGGTAAACTATCCGCAGTAAAAGGAAAAATAATTTTCGTAAAAACACCCAACACTGGAGCTGGAGGCGGAGATGCAGTTATCAAATTTTGGGATATTGAAGAGCAAGAAGAAAAAGATATTATTTCTGGTGTGTGGAGTTATGAACTTTCCGCAAATGGCGAAAAAATGATCGTCGGTAACTCCAGTGGTGAAGCCATAATTGATGTTGCTCCTGATCAAAAAATGGAGGACATGATCCCAACTGGAGAAATGAAAGCTACCATAAATCCGCGTGAAGAATGGCATCAAATATTTAATGATGTTTGGAGAATGGAAAGAGATTTCTTTTATGATAAAAACATGCATGGTCTTGACTGGGATGCAATAAAAGCAAAATATGAACCGCTCATTGACCAAGCGATGTCAAGATATGATGTCAACTTTATAATCGGCGAAGTTATAGGCGAATTGAATGCCTCGCATACCTATAGAGGTGGTGGAGATAATGATTATCCTAAATATCAAGGTGTAGGATATCTTGGTGTGGATTGGGCGAAAGAAAATGGTGAATTCAAAATCAAACGTATCATCAAAGGCGCTGATTGGGATACAGAAGTCAGATCACCTTTGGAGATACCTGGTGTTGATATCAATGAAGGCGATTATATTCTAGCCGTAAATGGTGTGCCACTGAACGAATCCAATGACCCATGGATGGCATTTGCAGGGACCGCCGGAAAAACGGTAGAACTTACCGTCAATAAAACAGCATCAATGACAGATGCTAAAAAAGTACTTGTAGAACCGATCAGATCAGAAACAAGGTTAAGAAACTTAGAGTGGATCGAGAAAAATAGAAAAATGGTAGATAAAATGTCTGATGGTAAGATTGGATACATCTATGTACCAAGTACTGGCATGGACGGACAGCATGAGTTGGTCAGAATGTTTTATGGACAATGGAATAAAGAAGGATTAATAATAGATGAAAGATTTAATAATGGTGGTCAGATTCCTGATCGTTTCATCGAATTACTCAATAGAAAACCTCTAGCATATTTTGATGTAAGAGATGGCAAAAATTGGCAATGGCCTCCAGTGGCGCACTTTGGGCCAAAGGCTATGTTGATCAACGGCTGGAGTGGTTCTGGTGGAGATGCATTTCCAGATTATTTTAGAAAATCTGGCTTAGGTCCACTTATAGGTACAAGAACTTGGGGTGGACTAATTGGCATTTCAGGTGCACCAAGTCTTATTGATGGCGGAAGTGTTACCGTTCCTACATTTAGAATGTATGATCCTAATGGCAAATGGTTTAAAGAAGGTCATGGTGTTGATCCAGATATTGAAGTCAAAGAAGATCATTCTAAATTGGCCAAAGGTGAGGATGCTCAAATTGCAAAAGCTGTTGAGTATATTTTGGACGAATTAAAGAAAAAAGGCTCAATTCATCCACCTGCCCCACCAGCAGAGGATAGAAGCAAATAGATTAAATGGGGTTGTTGTTCAGATTCAACAACCCTTTTTTTCAATTCGCTAAAATTTATGCGCATAAAAGCAACATTTATAAGCGTTTGTATCGTTTGAAATATGTCTTTACTAAATCCCCATTTATTATATTAAAAAAATTTGTAATATGGTACTATAATTGTACTATTAACTTTGAATCTAAATTTTGACACCTATGAAACAATTAGCTATTCTTATCCTTACAATCTTCCTATTCGGTTCTTGTGCTTCAAAAAAGAAATTGGAAGAATTATCAATGGCCCATCAAAAGGAAATGGACATCGCCAATAAACAACTAGGTAAGTGTGGAGAAGATTTAAATCAATACATGGCAAGATTGGCGGAAAGCCAGAGAGAAATAGAGAGATTAAAAGGATCCACAAATACATCTAAAAACACTGTAGAATTATTAAAATCTCAACTGGATGATTGTCTTAAACAACGTGACAGACAAGTAGATCAAGTGGGAGATCTTACTGTCCTTTCGCAATCAGCAAACGATAACATTAAAGAAACTTTAGGGCAACTACAATCTAGAGACAAATACATCAAACTCCTTCAAGCTGCAAAAACGAAAGCGGATTCTATAAATTTAGCATTAGCGGTAAATCTGAAAGGTGTACTTAAAGATGGTATTGAGGATGACGATGTTGAAATTAGAGTAGACAAAACTGTTGTCTTTGTAAATTTATCTGACAAAATGCTTTACTACAGCGGGAGCTCTGACATTACACCTAGAGCGACAGAAGTACTCGGAAAAATAGCTAAGATTATAGAATCTCGACCAAACTTAGAAGTAATGGTTGAAGGTTATACGGATAATGTGCCTATTAGAAATTCTTGTGTTAAAGACAATTGGGACTTGAGTGTCAAAAGAGCCACTTCTGTGGTCCGCGTGTTACAAGAAACTTACAAAGTAGATCCTAATAGATTAATAGCAGCAGGAAGAGGCATGTACAATACTTTAGCAGATAATTCAACTGCAGAAGGACGTGCTACAAACAGAAGAACAAGAATAATTATTCTGCCAAAACTCAATGAATTCTATGATCTATTGAATCCTGATATGGCTCCTAAAAAATAGAATAATTTAGATTCTATAGGGCTTTCAGCATTATACCCCACTATTAAAATGTGTAATTTTAACTTGGGAAATAAAAAATAAACTTAATAAGATCGAGGTCAAGCATTACTTGCTTGGCCTTTTTTGTTTATGGGCTACTCATGTAAGAAAAAGAATCTTTGACTTACGCAACGATTTTATTCTAGACCAGATATAGTAGTTAAATAAAACAGCAGATCAATGCGCAAATCGACAATCATTCTACTTTTTACACTACTCCCCTTCCTTTGCTTAACGCAACAAATAGTGGGTCCATTATCAGTAGGTATTAATAAGTGCGCTGATTATGAAATTACTGATGGTGCCGGAGGACCATACATTTGGTCAACAAGCAATGGCCTCATGAATACAAATCAAGGCACTACTGTTAACATCTGCTTTAAATCTATTGGGACATCAAGCATTCAAACCATAGATTTTTCTGGTCCAACTGGAACGCAAATTTTTGATTTAAACATTGAAGTACTTTCTGAACCTATTGCTGAAGTTTACTTTCCAGATCTACCTATTTGCGCAAGCTCGGATACCATAGAAATGATCGATCAAGAATTACCACCTCTTTTTTGCCAAACTGCTTGCGAGGAATCACTTGCTAATTATTTTCTATCATATGAAAATCAGAACAACGATTACAAGTGGGAAATTAGAGGAGGCACATTTGAATCCATTCCTAACAGCAATGCTATTAGCGTTAATTGGGGACCTGCAGGTATTGGCAATATAACTTTGACCGAGACAAATGCTGCAGGTTGTACTATTACCACAGATTATTGCATAGAAATATTAGAAAAATCAGATGCCGTAATTACAGGTGCCCCTACAGGATCAATCTGCCAAGAACAAAGCATTTATCTATCTACACAATCAACAAATGCTGTCGAATTTCAATGGATTGTAGATGGTGTATTAACAGGAAACAATTCAAATCTTGAAGTCAGCTTTGCAAGCGAAGGCAACCATCTTGTTGAACTGGTTTCTAAAACGACTTGCACATGCAGCGATACAACATCAGTTGTTGTTAATGTCACTTCCAATCCAGGACCAGAAATATTATGTGTGGGTACAGTATGTATGGGACAAGAAACCACTTACTATGCTGGAGATGTCTGTAACGCCTACGACTGGTCCGTTAGCAATGGAAGTATCGTTGAAGGCGGCGCGACTACAGATAATTACATAACTGTGCTTTGGGGCTCTGCCAATGAAGCCTCAATAACTTTATCTGCTACAGGATGCAATGAAGCCATTTGCAACCAAGCCACAACTGTCAACATTCCTATCATTTCTTTTCCAAATATTGAAGGTCCAGACGTAGTGTGCAAAGAAGGTCAAACTATCTATTCCGTACCTGCTTGGCCAGGGACTTCTTACAACTGGTCTTTATCCGGAAATGGGTTTATTTATAATGGCAGGGGTACAAATGAAATCACAATCCTGTGGGACGATTTACCTTGGGCAGATAATGAAGCGTTATTAGAATTATCATACGAAAACTGCTTGGCGGGATGTGGCGCAACGTTACAAAAGAATATTGATTTAAAACCGCGCTTTGTTATTTCAGGAGATCCTTTTGCTTGTCTTGATAACAATGCATTCATTCAAGGTATTGCAGATTGGAACGATGTAGAAGGTGACTGGGAAGTCAGTGATGCAAATGGCACAATCGTCTATACTGAAAGCAATGCTTCCTCTCTAAGATTTCCAGAAGCCGTCGGTTTATCAAATCTGGATCCAGGCTTATATCAAATAAAATTAACCAATAACTCAAGCGATTATTGCAATACCGAAGCTACAGGTGTTTTAGAATTAAAAGCCAATCCTGATACACCTACCGGACTGATAGGGGATGTATCTGTTTGTCAAGGCGGCATCAGAACGTATAGTATTAATAATATTAATGATACCGACATACAATTAGAGTGGATTTTTAGAGACAATAGCGGTAATACTAATACAACTTATTTTGGTAATCAAGTATCTCACATGTGGTCAGGCAATGCACCCTACTCTATTGATGTATTTGCAGTAAATCTTATAACAGGTTGTCAATCAGAAACTTTAATAACAGATATTTTAATAAATGACAATGAACCTTATATTGATTTTAGCAGTGATATAAAATGTGTAAATCAGACTGATACATACACAATTTTTAACGCTGAGCCTAACATTGAATTTGTTTTTATCCCAAGTAATGCAGGTGTTGCCAATCAGATTAGTGATAGTGAAGTAGAAATCACTTGGTTGGATTCAGGGGCGATTACAATAGAAATGAATGGAGAATGTTGGACAAGTACAGGAAATGTAGATGTCATAGATCTTCCTGAATTAAATGTAAATTATGACAAAAACATTTGTGAAGGTGGGACTTCATTCTTAGAAGTTTTACAAAATTCACCAGGTGATATAATAACAATAACTGATAGCTCTGGAAATATCATTAATAACAATTCCGATGAGCCTGCCGGCAAATATTACATCACTATTGAAAATGCAGCAGGTTGCATTAGCGACAGATATATAAACATAAGAGAAACGCCTAATCCAGACGTTTACATTTCTACACCAGATGAAAAAGGATTTTGCCAACCTGAAACCGCAACACTTCATGCACTGGAAACAAATGAAGGGTATACTTATCAATGGTATCAAGATGGTATTCCGGTTGGCACCAATTCATCTATTTATACAGCAACAGATTTTGGAATATTTCATGTAGAAATCACAGATCACAATGGTTGTCCTTTTATTTCAAATGAAATTGAATTATTTGATTATTGCGGTCCAGAACATGGCAACTCAAGATGTACAGGTGGTGGTGGTTGTTTTTCTAATTCCGAAATAAGATTTGACTATAATACATTTACATCTTGTAATCAATTTTCATTCGTCAATCAATCAGGTCCAGAATATCTTCCAGGTTCAATTTGGTATTATTTTGAAAACCCAAGTACAGGAAGAGAAGACAGCACACAGTTAGAAAACTTTGATTACACTTTTTTAAAAGCAGGTTACTACGAAATTATACAAACTGGTTTTGTTCCAGATATAAATAATCCAAACATATACTGTTTTGACTATCATGTCGAATATATAACGGTACCGGTGTCAGCAAGCTTTTATGCTTTTGACGGTTGCCCGAATGAAAGCATTGAATTTATAAATACCTCCACATACTTACCATCTGAAAGTGTGGCAAGCTATGCATGGGATTTTGGTGACCCTTCTTCAGGAATATCCAATAATTCTAATTTAGAAAATCCTGAGCATGTATTTTCTGGATCGGGAGCATATTCAATTACTTTAACTATTACAGCAGCCAGTGGGTGCACTTCGGAATATGTTCAAAGAATAACAATATCTCCAGAATTATTTCCAGATTTTAATTCTCCAAGTATCGTTTGCGTTAACCAAGCTGCTTTCTTTGAAGCGCAGTTACTTTTAGATGCCTATAAATACGAATGGTCTTTTGGTGATCCCAATGCATCCGCAAGTGCTAACTATAGTAATGGAACAACAGCGTACCACTACTACAATACAATGGGCGACTATGATGTGACATTGACAGTGACAGACCAAAATGGTTGCGAACATTCAATTACCAAAAACATATCCACAATAAAAGAAGATTTAACTGGTGACATTGTAATGATGCCAGATCAACAAATTTGTGAAGGAGATTTTGCCACTTTAACGGCACCTGCAAATGCACTAGCTTATTTTTGGTCTACAGGTGAGACAACAGAAAGCATAGAAGTGGGCGTGGCAGGCGAATATGCTGTTACTATTACAGGAGAGCAAGGTTGCACTTACGAACCAGAGAGTGTATTCCTCAATGTCACCAACGCACCAAACATTCTAATTATTGGAAGAACCTATCCAGAAGGAACAGGTTACGATGGATTGAGACATGTTAATAGAATGGAAGTATGCATAGATGAAGTATTTGATATTTCCACAAGTTGGATTAGCAATGCTACTTTTTTATGGAGTACTGGAAGCACTAATAGATGGTTAAGTCAAAATGATCTCGTCTCTACTTTAGGAGTAGGGGAACATGAAGTAACTATTGAGGTCACCGTACCATCAACAAGTTGCACATTTACATCAGATCCTTTCATCTTAACTATAAACGCATTGCCTAATAGACCACAAATAAATTCTGACTCAGCAGATCCTTGTGAGGGACATCCTCAAACATTAAGCATTGCCAATCCTGATCAGCAATTAAGTTATTACTGGAATACAGGTGCAAGAGGTAACGCCATAGTTGTGAGTGCCCCAGGTGCATATTATGCAACTGCCGTAAATGAATTTGGTTGTGATATAGTGAGCAACTATTATTTTATACAGGCTAAACCCAATACAGATCTTGCACCTAAAGGTTGTGTCAAAACATGTTTCCCAGCTCAAATTTGCATGTCTAGTGAAAATAATATTCAAGCATATCAATGGCTAGTGAATGGCGATCCTTTAGGCCCTCCTTCTAGCACAGCAGATCTCGATGCAAACCTTGCAGGTGACTATCAAGTAGTCATGACAACATGGGCAGGTTGTATTGACACATCAGACATATTGACTTTAGAACCAGATGTCTTAGATCATACTATAAATGGAATTGCCTTTAACGATTTGGACGATGATGATATTTTTAATAATGCGGACACACCTATTCAAGGAGCACAAGTCACGATTAGTTCTGGACTGACGATCATAGCCACAATAACCACTGACGTTAATGGTGAATTTACTTTTAATAATATAGAATTTCCAAATATTATTGTACAGATAGATGTAAGCAGCACATCAAATACACTTCCAGCAGGCGAGGAAATTATAACACTCAACTTTAATGATTGTCAAGATACAGAAGAATGTCAATTCGCATTTACGGATGCTTGTTCACCTACATTTGAGGTAGAGGAACTTTTTGCTTGTCCAGGCGAAACCTTAGCATACGAGGGACAACAGATTCCAACTGGAGAGAGTTTTGTTTTTCAATATTTAAACACATTGGGTTGTGATTCTCTTGTTGAGATCATGGTCAGTGCAGCACCACCTACATTACTTAATTTTAATATTATTGAAAGCTGCCCTGATCAAGACAATGGACAGTTACTTGTGACGACAGCTGATAATTTCAGTTTTTCATTAGATGACAGTATTGAAAGCAGCAACCTAATTTTCGAAAATTTAATGCCAGGCTTCCATACTTTGGTAGCTACTGACGATTGGGGTTGTCAAACCATCCTAGATTTCACAATTGACGAATTAGTAGCTGAGCCAATATTTTTAACACCTAACAGCACTTGCTTTGGAGATGATAACGGAACAGTTGACATAAACTATGCCTCTAATGTTTTGCATCAATTTTCTATTGATTCAGATCCAAATATTGGGCATACATTTCAATTTAATAATTTATCTGCAGGGATGCATACACTCTGGCACCACTTGACAGATGACTGTATTATTCCATATGAATTTGAAATTCTAATATCCAATCCACCTAGTGTTGTAATCACGCCATCTAATAGCTGCGATAATTTAGCTACAGGAAGTCTTGAAATTGATGAAGCAGGATTTTCCAATTTAACTTACAGCATAGACAACTCATCAAACTTTGTTTCTCAAATTAACTTTGATCAAATTTCAGTAGGCACTCATACTTTATGGATACAAGATGAATTTGGCTGCATCAGCAACTTAGCGTTTGTGATTGATCCCAACACTATGCCGACACTTGATTTAATTACGAATTCTAGTTGTCCAGGACAAGATAATGGAACACTTCAAGTGATTCCTGATATTCCAGGAAATTACACACTTTCAGTTGACAACGGTAATTCACAAAATAATCAATTTGACTTTGATCAATTGACTCCTGGCAATCATGAACTATTCTTAATTGATGATTTGGGATGTGCGTATACATACAACTTTATTATTGATGAAACGGTGACCCCTGACATTACTTATGACATCACAAACTCATGTCAAAATATGGCATCAGGTTCAATTGACATCAATCTTCCAAGCAACAATTTTATGATTGCTTTTGATGGTGGTACAAATTTCATTCCTGACACCAACTACGAAGATCTTTCGGCAGGTGCACATTATTTTGTAGTACAAGACAACAACGGATGTGAGTACAGATTTGATTTTGATATTGACGCTTTCGCGAATGTATCTGTTGTTTTACAAGCTGGAGAAAGTTGTCCAAATGCACAAGATGGTATCATAACCGGCATGAGCCCTCAGTCAAATATTCAACTATCAACTGATGGCATTAATTTTTCATCAACTGAAATCACAGGTCTGGGTGCAGGCTTTTATGATGTTTTTGTTCTTGATGAAAATAATTGCACCGAAGAATATCAAGTAGAAATTACTGAAGCGGAAATTATCGACATCAGTTTTGAGGACTATGAATTAGATTGCCAAACTTCAGAAATTTTAATTGAACCTACTATCAATGCCGCAACTGGAAATTTAGATTTCAATTGGAGTGATGGTTCAATAAATTCAAACCTTTTGGTAAATACTTCTGGTATTTATGAAGTTGAAGTCAGCGATCAATGTTTTTCAATTACGCATTCATGGGATTTAGAATTTATTGAAAGTGTACCTGACGAAAACATATATGTACCCAATATATTTTCACCAGCATTGGATGCACCCAATAATATATTTAAACCTTTTGCTAGAAGAGACATAGAAATAATTGATTACGAATTTGATGTTTTTGATCGCTGGGGCAATAGCGTATGTACTACGATAGATTTGGATGAAGGATGGGATGGTACACACTTAGGCAAAGATGGAGAATCCGGCGTTTACGTTTGGATGTACAGACTGGAAACTGAGATTTGTGGTGACAGAATTGTTTTACAACAACATGGAGATGTGACAGTCATTAGATAAGAAAGGAATTTATTTACTAGTATAGGAGGAATGTCTATAAAGTTAGGCGTTCCTCCTTTTCTTTGGAGGGTGTCAAGAGTATCAAGGTATCAAGGTATCAGAGGGTATCGAGGTAACGCTTAAAAAAAACATTTTTATTCATAACATTGTCATCCTGAAAACATAGAAAGATTTCTCCATTTCAGTCGAAATTATAAAATAAAAGTACAGCCTATTCTTCGACGCGCTACGCTTGCTCAGAATGACAAGCCAGGAAGAGGTGTTAAGGGTATCAAGGTATCAGAGGATGTCGGGGCGTTAATGATTGTAGAGATTCTTATCCACATACTATTATCCTGATCGAAGTAAAAAATCCTTTGGGTGTCAAATATTGAAAAGATATAAGATCACGGCATCTCGATTTCTCATTCTCACGATTTTCTCTCTTAACCAACATTGTCATCCTGAACGAAGTGACAGATCATGGGTGAGGGAGTCAGAGGGTGTCGAAGGGCATCAAAGGGTGTCGAAGTTTTAGAGGGCAACAGAGAGTTTAGGAAGGTATCAAAAGGTATCGAGGTATCATAGTCTCAATAGTGTTGTCAAACAATTTCAAGAACATAAAAAAATCAAAAGTCTAAAATCGTAAATCAAAAATCAAATATTCCCTACGTTATTTTTAATCCCACCATAAATTCCTTACCATCTTTTTGACCTAGGGCAAACATCTTCCGCATCTCCCTTGGCTTAAACTCTAATCCATTAGTTCCAGCCTTAAGCACTTCTGAAGGTCGGATTAAATGAATAACATGAGGTGCTTTTCTCAATTCAAATTCTTGCTGAGGTAAGGTAAAATTAAAAGCCTCGTCAATTTTACTTTGAGAGACACCAGCAGAAAGCAATCGATCTTTGGTTAACTTTAAATATTGCAAATGCGTATTTTGTATTCTAGGGATACGCAGATCATGAAATCCTACATTTCCCGTTAAAATCCCAACTGTTGGGCCGAGCATATCAAAAATTTTAGAATAGGTTTTTGTAGAGACTTGATCTTCTTTAGAAGATAAGAAAATTGTAAAAATCTCATCCGCTTGTGCGTCCATTGCCATCTCAATACCTGCATACTCTGCCAAGCCTCCATCAATATATTGTCTTTGAGCTTTATCACCGCTGAGGATATCTTTATTCACTTTAATAGGAGGCATAAAAATGGGTTGATTAGCAGAAGCCAACATGGCCCTTTTTAAATGTTGCGCAGATTTCATTTTTATACAATCATAAATTCCAGACTTTGAAATTGGCAATTGTCGATTTGAAAATACAGTCAGCTTTTTTGTTTGTAAACAAACCGTGAGTATATGAATATCTTTGGTGCGTGACCTAAGTAGCTTCTCGCATTCCGCATCTGAAAGATATTTATCAATTATTTTTTTTAACGGAGTGGTGCTATATAAACTTGACTGTTTTAAAACAGCCTTATTGTCTTTTTCCTTTAGCACTTCTTTAGTCTTGGTATTCTGATAGATATGGACCAAATCATTAAATTTGTCTAAGGCTAAAAAAGGAGCCATTAACGCACCAGTACTTGTCCCTACAAATACATTAAATTTTAAATGGGGTTTGTCCTTTTTAAACTGATCCAGAACGCCTACTGCATAAGCGCCTTTAGATCCACCACCGCTTACAACTATTGCTCGTTTCATATCCTATAATTTATTCGTCTTCATCAGTTTGTGGTTTAGAAAACATAAATGCAAAACCATAACTAAACCAGTTATTATTAAAATGATAATCCCTTCCATAAGTGAAGTTGATACCAATTTGTGTGAATTCAAATAACAAAGAACCATTAATGATTTTTTGCTGATCACTACCCCATGCGTGGCCAACACGCAAATATATTCCGCCAAGGCTATAATTATTATTCAGCATTGAAATATTTTTTAAGCGCAGTGTTGAATTTAATCCACCCGCAACATTAAATTTTTTATAGCTGTAAAAGCCACCAACATTTGCGCCAAGCCTAAATTTATCATCAGCCAATCTGAACTGCGGAAGATAATCTAACTTACCCACATACACATCAGATACTGGTGCGGAAGCGAGTCCGCCGTTAAGTTGTAATATATTTAAAAATGATTGACTGTGAAGTTTGGTAATATTTGAATACGCTAGTATTAGGATAAAACCAAGAAGCCATTTAATGGAGATTTGCATTTCATTTGTTTGAGGTCTGTCTAAGTTAGACAATCCAATCTTAAAATAAAACTCAATTGACTATATTTATTTAACAAAAAAATGTATGCCGAGACCTCAAACTAAAAAAGAACTGCTTTTTCAAAGTCAACAAAATTTTGATAAGCTGATAGCTTTGATAGATAGCTATTCAAAAGAAGATCAAAAAAAGACATTTAATGGCACAAGTTTAAACAGAAACATTAGAGACATTTTCGCACATTTGCACCATTGGCATTTAATGATGAAAGACTGGTATACCATTGGCATGAAAGGTAAAAAACCTGATATGCCGTGCAAAGGTTACACATGGAAAACCATGCCTGATCTCAACAAACATATCAGGCAATTATACCTCTCTGACACTTTAAATGTTTCTAGGAAAAAATTTGAATCTTCTCACCAAGACATACAAAATATTATTGCCAGCAATAGCAATACGGACTTATTTACTAAAAAGAAATTCGCATGGACGGGCAGTACCTCAATGGGCGTATATTTCGTTTCAAATACTTCAAGTCACTATGCTTGGGCTATTAAGCAAATTAAAATAGGTTTAAAATAAAAGTCCAATCATAAAACTTAATGGAATGTCGGCTATTATGAATTTGAGAATAGAATCATCTGTTTCTAAGGACGTTCTAACATTCAAACCTTAACTTAGGTAATTCTTGTTTTAATGATTTGCCCATAGCTTTGTTTTTAAACATCGATTGAAAAAGTTTACATGAAAAACTCTGTCTTTATTATTCTCATGATATGCCTAACTACTTCGTTCTTATCTGCCCAAAAAATAGATGATACTTTTTTTAACAAGGTTGATCTTTTCATGAAAGAAAATGTAAAAGAGGGTCTCATTGAGTATACTAGCTTAAAGAGAAATAGAGACCTAAACGAGTTGGTCACTCTGATAGAAATGGCAGACATTACAACTTTAGATGAAGAATCCACAAAAGCTTTTTACATTAATGCTTACAATATTTTAGTCATTGATCAAATACGAAAACTCTATCCTATTAGATCAGTATATAACACAGCTGGCTTTTTTGATAAGCAGAAATTTATTGTCGCTGGATCAAAAATGACACTCAACAAAATTGAAAAAAACAAGTTAATAAAAACATATAATGATGCCAGATTTCATTTTGTCCTGGTCTGCGGCGCACTAGGTTGCCCACCAATTACTGACTTTGCTTACAAGCCAACACAATTGGATGCACAATTGGATCAACAAACACGATTGTCACTCAATGATCCTAATTTCATTCAAGTCAATGATCAAAAAACTGGACTTTCGGAAATTTTCAAATGGTATGCACCTGACTTTGGAGGTAATAAAAATCTGGTCGACTTTATTAATCAGTACAGAACTGAGCCGATTTCACAAGACACAAAAATCACTTACTATAATTACGACTGGTCATTGAATGAAGTTTCGCCCATTCAACAAATAGATTATAATGGAGATCCTAATGCCAATAATGCAAACAGGTATGTTGTATCTTCTACCATACAAAAAGGGAATACGGAATTTAAAATTTTCAATAACCTATATTCACAACAAACTGGATCTAACAATAATCTAGATAGCCGTTCTTCTTTTTTCACCACGGCAGTGAGTGCCCTTTACGGCTTGACAAATAGATTTAACATTGGAATTAATACTAGATACAGGAAAGTGAGAAACAATGCTTTACCCTCTTCCCCGTTTTCGGTTTTTGGATCAGATTTGCCATCAAATTCCCGCTCGGGCATTACAGCTTTTGGACCGCAAATAAGATACGCACCCAATCCTAAATGGAAAAACTTTTCAATACAAAGTTCATTTGTTTTTGCAATCGGCAGCGATCTTGCAGGAAGCAATACACAACCCTACATTGATTGGTCAGGACCCACGTGGCAAACACAATTTTTCAACGATTTTTCTATAGGTACAAAATTTTCACTTTTCACAGAAATAGATTTATTACTTGAAGACATTGGTTCTTCTTCAAATGGGCATGTCAATAGATTATCAACCCCTGTTACGGTTATTCTCAGTTATAATCCCACACCAAAATCTACATTATATGCCTTATCTGGATACTCCCCTTTCTGGCAAATAGAGTACGATTATTTCGCTCAAGCTGGTATAGGTGCAAAATATCAAATTACATCTAGATTCGAATTGGAAACATTGTATACCTATTTTACAAATAAATTTCTACAAGAGACCAATGGAAAAGCACAAACAATTAACTTAGGCATCAGATTTAATTTGTAACATTCTAAGCACACATTAATATTGAAGTATCCTCAATATATTCTTATTGTCTCTATTTTATTGAGTTGCATCAATATCAGTTTTTGTCAAGGCGAAAAACCAGTAATCCATCAGATTCAATTTCTAGGCATTCAAAAAATGAAAACTAGTTTTCTGAATAACAATATTGCCACCCGCACAAAAGATGAGTTGACATTAAAAATAGTGCAAAATGATGTTCAATTTTTAAAGAATATTCCTGGTATCAAGAACGCATATTATTCATTAGACACCATTGATAATAAAATATTCTTGAATTATAATATTGAAGAAATTCATACGCTTTTGCCCATCTTAAATTTTGGTGGCATTAAAGGTAATCTTTGGTTCACTTTTGGCATTTCAGATAACAACTGGAGGGGATTAGGTCAAACGTTTTTAGCTTACTATCAAAACAATAATGGCAGGCATTCTGGAAAGTTGTTTTTTAAAACACCTCAAATGAATGGCAAAAAATTAGGTTTCTCATTAAGCCTCAATAAATGGTCATCAGAGGAACCACTTTTTTTTGACGAAGGTACCGTTCAATATATCTATGATAATAATGGGGTCGCAGGTTCGATTATTTATGCCATTGATAGAAATCGCAGCATAGAGTTGGGAGGAAATTTTTTCAATGAAAAATATTTTCAAAGCACCAATCAAGAGTTATCCGATCCACCTGGACCTAAATCCTTTAGTCAAAACAAATTTCTCTCAAGCTTCCAATATTATGAAAACTTCTTAAAGTATAATTTCTTTTACCTCAAAGGTTTTGAATGGTTTATACGTTACCAAAATGTGTACAATGCAGTTGACAAAACAAAGTTTAACAGCATCAAGTTTCAAATCAAAAATTTTATTCAAGCTACCCATACAACAAACATCGCTTCTAGAATTTCTTTTGCAGTTTCTACAAATAATAATTCCCCATTCGCTCCATTTGTAGTCGATAGCCATGTCAACTTAAGAGGCGTTGGCAATCGTATAGACAGAGGTACAGCACAAGCCATTATTAATTTAGAAATCAGACAAACCATTTATCATCAAAAAAACTGGGCGTCTCAATTTATCATTTTCTCCGACTGGGGGTCTTGGAGAAATCCAGGAGGCCAACTCTCAGATGTTTTTGACAGATCAGAATTTAGGCATTTTGTGGGAGGTGGCTTTAGAGTCATATACCAAAACGTATTTGGTGCCGTACTAAGAATTGACTATGGTATTGATATCTATAATTCTAATCAACGCGGATTAGTACTCGGCCTTGGACAGTACTTTTAGTACAGGAGTACATTTCAAAATTTTTATACTCCTTATCTAAATCTTATCCGACTTAAGATATATCTTAGAGAATAAGTATCCGAAATTTAATAGAAGAAGGATTTCCGAAATGCCTTAATAATACAACATACGCATCGACAATGTCCAATCCAGCTTTTGCTATTATCACACTAAAGATTGTCATTTAAGCTTTAATCGCAAACGAAAGGTATTTAAGAAATACGAAGCTTTATTTCTAGGTCAACATTGAAAAGCCTGACCCACTGTCTATATCCACACATGTAAAATTCCTTCATAATGATTAAAATTCACCCTTTTGGGGGATAATTTTACGTAATTATCCCTCCTTTGGGGGAAGCCATACCAGTTAACTAAACATTAACTTCGTCTGACAAAAATCACCTATCATGAATAAACACAATCAAATCAAAGCATTTAGCTTCACAGTTCTATTTTTAATGGCCTTAATTGGTTACGCACAAGAAACGGTTGATATCAAAAACTCTTGGAGAGAATCCGTAGGAGAAAACTTCGAAGTGGTACAATTAAGAATGGAAAACTACTTTGCTGACAAGTACAAAGGCAGAGGATCCGGATATAAACAATGGAAACGCTGGGAAGCAGAAATGATGTATCAGATATTACCCGATGGTACCATTCCCAATCTTTCAGAATTATATACTGATATCATAGCGCAACAAGAAAAAGAAAACCCTTCTGACGAAAAATCTCTAAATGGAAATTGGCAAAACATAGGCCCAGATTCATATGTTGCAGGTGCCGCAGCTTATTCACCAGGTACTGGAAGAATTAATTGCATTGCGTTTCATCCTACTGACGTAAATACTTTTTATGTTGGAGCTGCAAGAGGTGGCGTTTGGAGAACATCTGATGGTGGAAACAGTTGGACGCCTAAATTCCAAAAATTTGCTAATATAGGTGTCTCAGGAATAGTTGTAGGAAATACAAATACAGATTTAGTTTATGTCTTAAACGGAGATGGAGATGGAGGGTTAGCCAGCAGTGGTATCTATAAATCATTAGATGGTGGCGAAACATGGACAAATACTACCCTCCCATGGACTGCAGGTTCTAATACTAGAGGGTACAAATTATTGATTGACCCTAATGATGATGATGTTGTATATGCACCTACAACTACGGGTGTTTATAAAACCACTGATGGAGGGTCAACTTGGACGAATATACTCGCAGGCACCTGGAGAGACATGGAATTTAAACCTGGAGATGCTAGTATATATTATGTGGTAGGAACAGATTTATATAGAAAATGGGATGGGTCCATTTGGACTGGATTTACGTTTCCTAATAATCCCACAAGACTAGCTATTACCGTAACCCCTGCAGATCCCGATTATGTGTACGTCATTGAGGGCACATCTTTCAATGCCGCTGTGCCTCCAGCAGAAGACTATCGTTTTGGAGGATTTTGGCAAAGTGTTAATGAAGGAGATAATTTTAATTTTAAAACCAATCAACCTAATATTCTGGGATATTCAATCACTGGAGATGAAGGCAGTAATCAAGCAGGATATGATTTAGCTTTAATCGCGAAAAACGATGATGCTGAAAGTGTGCTCTCTGGAGGTATTGATTTATGGAGTACTGCTGATGGAGGTAGTACATTTACAAATAAAGCACACTGGGCTATTGGTATACCACCAGATTTAACCTTGCCATACGTACATGCAGACATTCATGCACTGGAGCAAAACCCATTAGATGACAAAGTGTATTGTGGTTCTGATGGAGGTATTTATGTGTCTTCAGATTTTGGAAACACTTGGACTGATCTTTCTGATGGCATTAATAATGGTATGTATTATAGAATTGACAATAATGAAGGATCCACTAAAGTTATTATGGGTGCACAAGATAATGGGAGCATGTTTTGCACTAACAATGATGGTGCAATGACTTCTATTTATGGTGCAGATGGGATGGAATGTCACATTGCCCATGATGATCCTACCAAAATGTTATTTTCTAATCAATTAGGAGATTTATTCAGGACAACCGATAATGCCCTCACTTATAATTACATTAGGCCCGGATTATCAACTGGTGCGTGGACTACGCCTGTAGATTTGGATCCCAATAATTCGGATAGAATCGCAACAGCCTTTGTAGATACTGTTTATGTAAGCATTGATTTTGGTTCAAACTGGACGCCTATTATAATTCCTGGCGCAGGGTTATTTCATAGTATACATTTTCCGGGTGATGGAAACATTTATGCAGCCACCCATACAAAAATATATAAAATTGATCCTGCGAATGTAGTAACAGATATTACCTATAATTTAACATTTTCTGGTAACACAATTTCCAGAATCTCTTCTTATTGGAATGGAAGCTATCTTGAAGTTTTGGTATGCATGGGAGGATTTAATGCAAATAGTAAGCTTTGGACATTATCAGATGTTCAACCTACAATTTGGGATGATTTGGGCGCAGGTCTACCTAATGTCCCTATCTATTGTGTAGAGTGGGATGTGACACAAAATAAAATGTATGCCGGGCATGGACTAGGTGTTCATGTTTGGGTAGGCGGCGTATGGAAATCATATTCAAACGGTATGCCTAACCAAGGAATACCTAATACCGCTATTTTTGATATTGCAGTTAATGAAACCAACAAAACAGTATATGCTGCCGCTTGGGGTCGCGGTTTATTCATGACAGAGATAGAAAGCGAAACACCGCCAAATGATTTATTTGCTAATGCTGCGTTAATAGAATGTGGACAAGGATACCAAGTAGGTTCAACTACATCAGCTACGGATACAGATTTCCCTGGAGCTTGTGGGTCCGCAACTGCAAATGTAGCACCAGGTGTTTGGTATAAAATCATTGGAACTGGAGCTGATATAACTTTAAGTTTATGTGGTTCTTCACATGATTCTCAAATGTCTATTTGGGAAGATATAGCTGGCACCCTTTCTTGTGTAGGCGGAGAAGATGATGATAATGCCAATTGCCCTTCTTTTCCGTTAGACCCAGAGATCACACTTGCCTCGGATTTTAATAAGACTTATTACATTTACATTTATGGCCATAGTAACGCCGTAGGAGATTTTACAATTGACATTGAATGTGATACGCCATCTAATCCTAATAACCCTTGTACTCAAAACGTAGTCACACTAGATGCTCCAATTTCACCTGCTGGACTGTATCACGCTATTATAAAAGTTGAATCTAATGCGAATGTGGTTAACAGTGCTGTATATAAAGCAGGCAACAACATAGAGCTTAATCAGAATTTTGAAACGCTCTTGGGAGTTGTTTTTGAGGCTTTAATAGAACCATGTCCTTAAAAAGATTTTTGATTGAAGATATTTGATATTTGATATTTGAATTTTATTAGGTTTTCAAATAGAACGGGAAGTGAGCAATTGCTTCCCGTTTTTTATTTTTTAATATGCCTCAACGATTAGATTACAAATAATCTTAGAATAATTAGAATTTTGAAAGGCTCATAGGAGTTGTTTTTGTAGCTGTGTTAGAACAGGAGTCATTAAAAGATTTTTGATTGAAGATTTTTGATATTTGATATTTGATATTTGATTTTTGATTGAAGATATTTGATATTTGATTTTATTAAGTTTTCAAATAGAACGGAAAGTGAGCAATTGCTTCCCGTTTTTTATTTTATATGAACATCAAAGAATAGATTACTGTTTACCTTGGCTTCATTGTTTCAATGAATTGGCAATTTACGTACATTTAAGGCGTGCCATCAAAATATGTACATACTGAAGTAGAAGGAAGAAAACTAAAATTGAGTAATCTAAACAAAGAGCTCTACCCTTCTATAAATATTACTAAAGCACAAGTCATTCAGTACTACCTGTCCATCGCACCTTATTTACTTAAACATATTAAGGGAAGACCGCTGACACTTATACGATTTCCTGATGGTGTTGGCGGCAAGCAATTTTATACGAAAAAAAAACCGGATTGGACACCCCAATGGGTTGCAAGCCACGGCCTGAAGCACTCAGAAGAAACTATAAATTATATTATTGCTCAAGACACTCCTACTGTTGTTTGGCTGGCAAATCTTGCAGCATTGGAATTGCATCCTATGCAAATGACTATTGATAACATCGATCATCCTGATCATTTTATTTTTGATTTGGACCCACCTGAAAACGGAGACTTTAAGATAGTCAAAGAGATAGCGTTGGCCTTAAAATCATTTTTAGAAGATTACAACTACACACCTTATTTAAAAACTTCAGGCAGCAAAGGTCTGCATATTTTTGTGCCTATCCTAAAAGAGTATACGCACGAGGAGATGGTAGAGAGTGTTAAATCTCTAGCTAAAATATTTGTCAGCCAAAACAAAGAAACAAGTACTTTAGCCATGTCCAAGGTTAAACGAGATGGCAAAATATTGATTGACATTTTTAGAAACCACATGGCTCATACTACAGCCGCCCCTTACAGTCTAAGAGGAAAAGCTGGCGCTCCGATTTCTTTCCCTATCACTTGGGAAGAATTAGAAAACATAAACAACTCTAAAGACATCACAATTCTCAACTACAAAAACTACTTAGACAATCGCGGCGATGCATGGGAAAATTTCTACAAAAATGCAGTGGAGCTTCACAATAGAATTGATCAGTCTAATATCGATCCTAAAATAGAAGAGAAACTAAAAACATACCTATCAAAAAGAACTATTGATGCTACCCCAGAACCTGGAATTGGTCCAGTTATCAAAAAAGGAAATCGTTTCACAATACAACTGCATGATGCACAAAATTTACATTATGACTTAAGACTTGAAGAAGACGGCGTCTTATTAAGTTGGGCTATACCAAAAGGACTACCCCACACCAAAGGCGTAAAAAGATTAGCCATCCGTACAGAAGATCACCCCATGAAGTATTTAAGTTTTGAAGGTGTGATACCAAAGGGTCAATACGGCGCAGGTAATATGTGGGTTTTTACCAAAGGCACTTTTACATGGATTGAAAAATCAGAAAAGAAAAGAAAATTTATTTTGAAATCCTCTGGATTTAATAGAAGCTTTTCCATGTACAAGACTAAAGACGACATGTGGCTCATCGAATTATTAGAAAATAAGGATTTTGAAAATATAGAAATGCCCATTTCTCCGATGTTGGCTGGTGTCAAAAAAACTATTCCACAAGGAGACAAATATATATATGAAATTAAATGGGATGGCATCAGAACAATCATTCATCTCAAGGATGAAAAAATTACAATTTACTCGAGGAGCGGCCGTGATATTACAGCACAATTTCCAGAGTTGCAAAATCCTGAGCACTTTGATATCGAAGATGGCATTTTCGATGGTGAAATTGTAAACTTAGATACCAAAGGGAGACCATTATTTAGTAATATTATTTCTAGAATGCATACAACCGGGAAAAAATCTATTCAAAATGTAATGAAAAAATATCCAGCCGTTTGCTATCTCTTTGATGCCATTTTTATAGATGGAAAATTCATTACCAAAGAACCACTACACAAAAGGCAAGCCTGGTTAGATACTGCCATTAAAAAAGGTAAGCCTTATAAAATGAGTGAAGCCATTAAGGATGGCAAAGGATTATTCGAAGCTTCAAAAACTATGAATCTTGAAGGCATCATGGCAAAGGATAAAAATGCCACCTACGAAATCGGCAGTCGATCTAATGCTTGGATAAAAGTCAAACACAGGACTACCGATTTATGCTATATTGCAGGATACACTAAAGGGCAAGGCGATCGATCAAATCTTTTTGGCGCTCTACATCTGCTTAAAAAAGAGAAAGGCAACATGACATACATGGGTAAAGTCGGCACCGGCTTTGATGCCAAAAAGATGAAAATGCTTTTAGATAAATTCAAAAGCCGCATCAGTAAAAACAAAACTTTTATACACAATACTGATGATGACAAGACTTCAATTTGGTTAAAACCCACATTAAAGTGTGAAATACAATATGCTTCTTTATCTTCGAATGGTACTTATCGCGAACCTGTATTCATGAGATTGGTTGAGGATGATAAGGAGGAATTATAATTTTAAAAACTGAATTAAACTTAAACACATGCGTTCTATCTGGAAAGGTCATATTAGATTTTCATTAGTGACAATACCGATTCAAATTTTCTCTGCTGTCAATTCGCAAGAGACAATAAAATTCAAGCAATTACATAGGGAGGATAATGGTGCAATAGGATACTCAAAATATTGCAAAAGCTGTGACAAAAAGGTATCCAGCAGTGAGATAGTCAAGGGTTATGAATATGAACCAGATAATTTTGTTGTATTAGAAAAAACAGATTTTGAAAATATAAAATTAAAATCTACAAAGGCTATTGACATAGAAGCATTTGTTGAATTATCTGAAGTACATCCTACCCGTTTTGAAGCTATTTATTTTGTTGGTCCCAATGGAGAAGTTGCCACAAAAACTTTCAACTTATTTGCACAAACTTTAAAGAAAACCAAAAAAGCAGGTGTTGGAAGAATCATTCTGAGAGATAAAGAAGACGTGGTACTTTTGGTTGAACATAAAGGCGGTTTGATACTGTACAAATTACGTTATCCCGAAGAGATGCGCAAGATGGCAGATGTGCCAGATCTTGTAGAAACCGAAGTTGATGAATCGCAGTTAAAACTGGCGGAAACACTTGTTGATTCGTTAGCCATGAAATTTTCTGAAGTCAATTTTGACGACCGCTATAAGGATGCACTCATGGAGCTCGTGGAAACAAAAATTGAAGGCAAAGAAGTTGTCAATATTTCTGAAGGAGAAGTAGAGACTCCTGTTGTGGATATTATGGCTGCACTGAAAAAGAGTATCGATGAAGCCAAAGCAAAAGGGGCTTAGGTTGAGGAGTTATGAATTATGAATGGAGGATGGCGCTGTGTTGATTCTTTTGACAGTGAGATGTTGTGGCGCTAGGTGAGCTTTCTGAATTATAAGTTATAAGAGATGAATTATGAATGGAGGGATGGCGTTGTGTGATTCTTTTGACAGTGAGATTGTGGCGCTGTGTGAGCTTTCTGA
>ENA-ORXM01001456-ORXM01001456.1-marine-metagenome-genome-assembly--contig:-NODE-1456-length-33142-cov-3.572357_pt1 | contig 33142 bp, 35 predicted proteins | sample MGYA00237867_ERZ511480 | MGnify/ENA primary metagenome ERZ511480 (study PRJEB26309, sample SAMN06266103) | marine metagenome | isolation source: Algal blade | place: United Kingdom:Sidmouth, United... | reverse complement strand
TATTTCTCAAGACCTACTTTGTTTATTATCACAGCTCTCTCCACAAACGTAGAGACGATTTACTTCGTGATAGAGTTGTCAAAGAACGAATGAACTTAATTACACTCTAAAATAATCTCGTCTGTTTCCATCACATTACTGTAATTTCCAACTTGGTCAACTACTTGTATCTCGTAACGCATCTCTTTTGTAGGTTCGCTAGTACTTGCTTGACAAGAGGTGCCATTATCATAAATACAACATTGTGAATAGACAATTAAAGTAATTTCACCTGTTCGACTTGAATTATTAGGATTATTACCTAAATAGTCGGGTAATTTATAGGAAGCAATAATCACACCTGTTCTTGAATCAGAAACAAAAATATTATCACTAGTATCACTTCCAATGTTTCCATCTCCATCTGTGAACTTAAACTTTAAGTACAAAGAATCAACGCCTCCTTGCTCCATATAGTTTTTAGAAACACTAACAAATTCTACAAAAGGAGTATTAGAAGGCTTTTCCCCACAAGAAAAGAAGTAAAGAATTATGATAAGGAACAGAAAAGGTGTTATTTTTAGACGCATGTTTTTAGTATTAATACTTCACAAGATTTAAAAAATGTTTTTAAGAAAAAAGATCCTAAGACAACATTTTTGATGCTATGAAGTTAGATAGAATTAAAATAGATGATGAATACAGTTTATAATACTTTAAAATTACATATAGATAACGTAACAGAAACTACTTTCGAGGCTACAGCCCTAGCTGTTTTTCGCTATCAAGTCCAAAATAATCCACTTTACCAAGAATTCATAAATTTGTTAGGAATTTCGATAGAGCAAGTAACAAAAATGCATCAAATTCCATTCCTTCCTATCCAATTTTTTAAATATCACGATATTAAGACTAAGAAATGGACGCCAGAAGCTATTTTTATTAGTAGTGGAACTACTTTGCAAAATCCTTCTAAACATTCTGTTCGTTCGTTAGACTGGTATAATAAATGTGCTTTTAAAGCATTTGAAACGCAATATGGGGCACTTGAAAATTATGTCGTTTTGGCTTTGTTGCCTTCTTATTTAGAACGTCAAGGTTCTTCTTTAGTTTTTATGGTTGAACAATTTATCAAACGTTCCCAAAATCCTTCTAGTGGATTCTTTCTATATAATACGGATGAATTGGTTGAGGTGTTGGGTCAATGCCAAATAAAAAATCAACCTGTTTTATTGTTGGGGGTGACTTATGCCTTGTTAGATTTGGCAAAAGACCACCCTCAAAAGCTTAAAAATGTAGTTTTAATGGAGACGGGGGGCATGAAAGGAAAACGTGCTGAAATGACTAAAACAGCCATTCATTCCGTTTTAAAAAATGCCTTTGATTTAGAACAAATCCATTCAGAATATGGAATGACAGAATTGTTGTCTCAAGGCTATTCTAAAGGAAATGGGCTTTTTGAACCAAGTGCTACTATGCGCGTTTTAATTCGAGAAACGACAGACCCACTACACATTCTTCCTGCTCAAAAAACAGGAGGAATTAATGTCATAGACTTGGCAAATATTGATAGTTGTAGCTTTATAGCAACGGATGATTTGGGAAAGACTTATGAAGATGGCACTTTTCGAGTTTTAGGGCGTTTTGATGCGAGCGATTTACGAGGTTGTAATCTGTTAGTAGAAGAGGTCTAGTAACTTAGTGCTAATATTAGTCAAAAGCACTTGATTTCTCTCTTTATTTTTTGTATCTTAGGTAGATATTGTATTCCGTAATAATCTATTGATTCAGAACACTCAATTTTTACCAATGACAGAATTATTATTATCCTCCCAAAGGTTAGAACAACAAAAAGTATTAAATACAGGTAAGTTAGATTTGTTAGAAGCGCTGGAAAAACACAACGATTTAGAAATTGTGCAGTTTGAAGGCAAGTTGCCTAAAGAAACAATTATCTTGGAATGGAAAGAGGTTCAAACACCTGTCACTCCAACAAGTTTTAGTGATTTGGTCGGGAAGAAATTAACCGAATATAAATTCCAATATCTAGGGCAGTTGACCTTTGGTGGTAATGTAATACACGCAGAACAGGAAATATTTGTTGCTGATTTTCCTGGTCAAAATATTTCCAATGCTTCTTTGGAAAGTAGAGGATGGTTGAATTGTACTTGGTTGTTGGATTTTGTGATGAATGCGGAAGCTATTCAGAATGATAGTCTACGAAACGAAGGCTTGATTTGGAGAAAAAACAAAGAAGGATTTACTTTGGCTTTATCTAGAGAAAGTACAGATGCTCGTCACGCAGAACAGGAAAAATTTGTATTTGATACGCACTTTGAAACGGTTAATTGGGAGCATAAGGTCTTGTTTAGTGGGCAAGAGGTTTGTTAATCTTTTAGATTGAAATGAAACTAATAAATGGACAAAAGCAGTAGCAAAAAAATGCACTCTAATTTTTAGACTACTACTTTTGTCTTTTTACTTGCATTAATACTAATGATTAGTAAGTCTTGATTAACTTTTTTACCGTTCTTTCTTTGTTAGAAATAAACTCAACAAAATAAACACCAGGCAATTTGATAACATCCAAAGTAATTTGATTTGTATTGTTGTGCTTAGAGGAATAGATGAGCTTACCTTGTATGTCCACTATGGATATCCTGCCTTCAGTTAATACAGATGAAAATTGAATTGTAAAATAATCATTACAAGGATTTGGATATATAGCAAATGTATCATTTTCATCGTCTACTAAATCAATGACGCTTGTATTGATTATATTCTTTCCTAATTTCTGGATAAAGATATCACGGTTCCCGTTAGAAGTCAAATTAGTGACCGTTGAATTAGGATCAAAATCAACAGTGCCTAAAAAGCCTCCTGTTGTATATATATTTCCAGCAGTATCTATCTTGATAGAACTTCCATTGTCATTACTTCCAGCGCCAAATTGTTGTGCCCAAACAAAATTTCCTACAGAATCTAGTTTTTGTATAAATATATTGTTTTGTGCTGGAGAAGTTAAATTATAAACCCCAACCCCAGGATTAAAATCTACTGTATTTTGAAAGAAACCAGTTGTATAAAGATTTCCATCTGCATCTGTTGCACTTGATACGGCCATATTAAAACCTAATCCTCCCATTCTTTTCGCCCACAAAAAATCACCATTTTTATCTAATTTTTGTATAAACATATCTGCAAGACCAGAAGCTGTTAAATTATAAACCCCAACCCCAGGATCAAAATCTACCGTATTCTTAAAATAGCCAGAGGTGTAAATATTACCATTATTATCAATCGTTAAAGATACCCCTTCGTCAAAACCTGTTCCCCCCATTTGTTTGCACCATAAAAAGTTACCATTGTTATCTAATTTTTCTATGAAGATATCTGCACTTCCTGCTGAAGCTAAATTATAAGTGCCTAGTCCAGGATCAAAATCTACATTTCCAGGGAAATAACCAGTAATATAAATATTCCCATCTACATCCATCGATATAGTTCCTGGTTCTTCATTATTTGCGCCGCCAATTTGTTTTGCCCAAACAAAATTACCATTGGCATCTAATTTCTGAATAAAAACATCGGTAGAACCCTCTGAAATAAACGTGTGTGTACTTGGTCCAGGATCAAAATCTACTGTGTCCTCAAAATACCCTGTTACATAAACACTACCACTAATGTCTACCAAAATAGATTCTCCAGAATCTCCAGCAAAGCCATAACCATTGCCTCCCATCTGTTTTACCCAGATTAAGTTGCCATTAAAATCTAATTTCAGTATAAAAATATCGTTTTGACCTAAAGATGTGAGGTTATGGATTCCAGTATTTGGATCAAAATCTACAACATCTTCAAAAAAACCTGTTACATAAACATTTCCGCTCATGTCTAAAGTTATTGACCTCCCGATATCATTGGTAAGACCTCCAATTTGCTTTGCCCAGATTAGGTTACCATTCTTATCTTGTTTTTGTACAAAAATATCATTTTGACCTAAAGAGATTAGGTTATAAACCCCACTACTTGGATCAAAATCTACTGTATCACTAAAGTGTCCAGTGGTATAGACATTACCACTCGCATCTACAGCAATAGAATGTCCCGCATCATTCCCTGTACCCCCTTGTTGTTGAGCCCAATCTAAAGGGGGGATTTGAGCAGATGTGGTTTTGTTTAATAAGAAGAATACGACTATAGTTAGAAGTATATTTTTCATGATTTTAGGTTTAAGTTTATAAATTACTATAAATATAAAAATTCAAGGACTAGAAAGGAAGAATGGAACCTACTTTAACTACTCTTTGACACGCTTCAATAAGACCTTTTGTGTATTAATTACCTTAAAACTAGTAACGGTATCAACTTCAAAATTTTGACCTTGGTAAGTAGAGTAGGTTTTAGAGTTTAAGGGAAAAGAAGCAATTTCGAAATGAATGTCATCACCTACTTTTCGAGTAATTCCATAAAGTCCTAAATTGCCCACTTCAAAATAATCATAAAAAGCATCGTCCAATAAAACTCGATCCAATAGAATGCCATTGTTTTCATCCATAATGAAATGATTTTTGGGCATGGAGTCATGTCGAACCAATGCATAATCTTTGATGATTTCATTTCCATTATACAAGGCTTTAGAGTACCAGTGCCAACGGTTTGCGGTATCTGTTTCGCTAATAATAACCGTCATAGGAAGCTCCATAGTCTTGCCTTTTTGAGCATTGTATAAGACTAAATTACCTTGATATTTGCCTAGCCAATCTTCTGGGAAATTAGTACTTGTAGGTGTGTTTTTAAGGCTTTTGAAAGTTGAGTTACAAGCCGTAAAAAGTAAACCAAGAGATAGGAATAATAAGAGGGATAATTTCATTTGAGTTTGTTTAATATTGGTTGAAGGATTGTAGGGAACCGTAAAAAACATTTAAGTCAACGTTGCCTTTGATTCCTTTTCTGGAACCACGATTACTAAATTGCCAAAATTTCCAGTTTCTATTTTTAAGTATAGGCTCTTTTTGAGTATCTCTAATCCACAAGTCATAACTCGTTAAATGTTCTTTTAAGTAGATGTTATAAAAAGCATAAGTGGTATATAATATAGGACGTTTTCCATACTTTTTTTCTAACAAATCAAGGAATATCTGTATTTCTTGGATGGCTATTAAAACAGCAGGACGTTTCTGACAACTGCCCAAGAATTCTAAATCTACGACAGGCGGCAAAGCACTTTTATCTACAGGAACGGAGGCCATAAAATTAGCGGCTTGTTCTGCTCCTGATTTGCAAAAAGAATAAAAATGATAAGCTCCTCTTGGAATGCCAACTTCTTTTGCTGCGGGCCAGTTAAACTGAAATTTTGTGTCCTTAAAATCACCACCTTCTGTTGCTTTCATAAAAACAAACTGGACTTTTCCTTCTTGTTTTAATGCTTGCCAATCAATTGTTCCTTGATGATGGGAAATGTCAATTCCATGAATAGGATATTGGGTGCTATCAATAGTAGTAGCGCCTGAGGTGCATCTGGTTATAAAAAGGAAAGCGAGTAAAATAGATATGTTATGGAAGCATTTCATGTTGTTATTACCAAAAAGCACGTTGAAAAAGACGCATAATGAAAGAATTTTTTAGCGCAATGTTAGCAAAGCCATTAATCAACCACGGACGATTGGCAATGGCTCTTTGTGTAAAGTAATGCATACGATGCTCTTTCCAAAGTTTATCATAGACCATTTTGTCATAAGCTTTTAGGATTTTAGCAGAAAAATCTTGTTGCTCAAAGCATTTTTTAGCTTGCCATCCTGCATAACGCCCAGAAATCATGGCTTGTCCAATGCCTTCACCAGACAAAGGATCTATAAGAGAAGCGGCATCGCCACAGAGCATAAAACGATTGCCAGAAATAGTTACTTTTCTAGAACCTAAAGGTAAACCATATCCTTTGGGTGAATCTACCAATTCTGCCTCTTCGAAACGCTTCTTCAGATAAGGCGTTTCAGTTATAATTCGAGTCAATTCTTTTCGCAAATTGATTTTTTTATCACTAATAGTCTGCGAAAGCATACCTAAACCAACATTAACAAAACCATTAGGTAAAGGAAAAATCCAAAAATAACCAGGCATCAAGTCCTCCAAATAATGCAACTCAAAAGTTTGATCTGGAATGCCTTTTACATTCTTATAATAAGCACGCACCGCCGCAGAGTTGTGCATCAAATCTATCTTATTGTTGGTTAATTGTTTAGCGACCAATCCTTGAGCACCATCACAACCTACTATAATTTTACCTTCCAAAACCTGTCCATCTTTTAACGTTACACTTGCTTTTATAGGACTAGTTACAACACTTTGTACGGCTGTTCCAATAAAGGTAGTAACATTAGATAATTTTTCAGCACGCTCAAATAGAAAATGATCCAAATGCATCCGCATCGAAATTGCTCCTTCTCTAGGAAAGTTTAGGTCAATATTTTTTTGATTGGGGGCAACGACTCGCAAGGTGGTTACAATTTCCTTTTCTTTGAAAGTATCAAAATCTGCTTTATACTTTGGATTGATGGTATTCAAAACATTGGGAACATAAGGCGCAACAGCATCGCCACAAATTTTATCTCGAGGAAAACCTTGTTTGTCGATTAAGGCAACCCGAAGTCCAGAATCTTCCAAAGCCAAAGCACAAGTACTTCCCGCAGGTCCTGCACCACAAATTATAATATCAAAAGAAGTCTGCATAAGCTACTCTTTGTCTTTAGTTTTTAATAATAAGGTTCCTTTGGCAATAGAACTTCCTTCTGTCACCAAAATCGCTTCAATCACGGCATCTTCTTGTGCTACAATGGTATTTTCCATTTTCATAGAAAGCAAGGTAATCAAGGCTTGCCCTTCTGTGATAGGTTGTCCTGCTTCGACGTTGATTTTTAAAACTTCGCTTGGCATAGGAGCAATGTAGTCCCCCTTTGTTTTTTCTGCCTCAATGTTAGGGAATTTAGAAATGAGACTAGTTTTTATAGTACCATAATTAGAATGATGGATGTAATAATCGGTTTCAGAAGTTGCGATATGTACTTGATGTTGCCAGTCATTAATAATGATAGAAAAAACAGCCCCTTGAATGGCAACTAAGTTGACCTTATAATCCTTCAATCCTATTTTTATCTCAAAGGTATCTTTTTTATAATTATAATGCACTAAAAAAGTGTTTTCTCCAATTTGATAAGACTCTTGTTGTGCTTGATAGAAATTGCTTCGCCAACCCGATTGAAGGTTTGGAACCAAGGCACGTGTTGGTTGTCTTTGATGCCAACGATACAATAAACTAGCAATCAAAGCAATCGTTTGACCTTCTTCTTGCTGTTGAAGAAAACGGTCAAAATCAAATTCTTGTTCAATAAAATTGGTATGATAATTTCCTTGCTGAACCGCCTTGTTTTGTAGGAGTGCCAATAGAAAAGCTTGATTGGTCAACACTCCCATACATTTTAAATGCCTAAGCGCATACTGCATTTTTCGAATGGCAGCAGAACGATTTGCACCATGTGCAATAATTTTAGCTAACATAGGATCGTAATAAATGCCTACTTCAGAACCACTTTTGACCCCTGTTTCATAACGAAGCCCTTCTAAATTCGACGTTTCCCAATGCAAAACAGTTCCCGTTGAAGGAAAGAAACGATTACTAGCATCTTCCGCATACAAGCGACATTCAATAGCATAACCATTGCTTTGAATGGCTTCTTGTTGTAAAGGCAAGGCTTGCCCTTCTGCAACTAGTATTTGCCATTCGACCAAATCTAGCCCTGTAATCATTTCGGTCACAGGATGCTCTACTTGCAAACGAGTATTAACCTCCAAAAAGAAAAATTCTTGTGTTTCTGTGAGAATGAACTCTACTGTTCCAGCATTATCATAATCAATCGCTTTGGCAGCTAAAATAGCAGCAGCCCCCATTGCTGTTCTAAGGTTATCTGATAGACTAGGAGAAGGACTTTCTTCTATGATTTTTTGATAACGGCGTTGTATGCTGCATTCTCTTTCTAACAAGTGGATAACATTACCTTGCTGATCTCCAAATATTTGAAACTCAATATGTCGAGCATTCTTAAAATAACGCTCCAAAATAACGGTAGGATTACCAAAACTATTTTGAGCCTCTTGTTGTGCAGCTAAGAGGGCGGCTTCAATTTCGCTTTCTTGGTTAGCAATACGCATTCCTTTGCCACCGCCACCAGCCACTGCCTTTATCAAAATAGGATAACCAATTTGATTAGCTTCTTTGATAAGAACTTCTAAGGATTGGTCTGTTCCTTGATAACCTGGGATAGTTGGAACGCCTTGTTGTTGCATGATTGCCTTAGCAGTAGATTTTAAGCCCATTTTCTGAATTGCATCTGCATTTGGACCGATAAAAATAAAGCCTTCTGCTTGACATCGAAGCGCAAAGTCAGCCTGTTCTGACAAAAAACCAAAACCAGGATGAATGGCATCTACTTTGGTTCGCTTTGCCGCAGCGATAATTTTATCTTGCATTAAGTAAGCTTCCTTAGCTGAATTTCCACCCAAGGCAATGGCTTCGTCAGCATCTTGCACAAAAGGCAAATCCTTGTCAGGTACTGCATAAACAGCAATACTTCGAATGCCTAAACGGCGACAGGTTGTTATAATTCTAGTGGCAATTTCGCCTCGATTGGCTATTAAGATAGATTGTATCATTGTTGGATTTTTGAAAATTAAGCTGCTTTAAATACTTAGAATGAAGAGTAATAGGAGGTAGTATTCTTACATTCTAAATACACCATAATCTTTCGTTCCTTCGATGGGCTGGTTGTGAATAGTTGCCAAACAAACCGCTAAGTAATTTCTAGTTTCTCTAGGATCAATTACCCCATCATCCCAACCTTGGGAAGTGGCATACCAAGCTGTAGAAGATTTTTCTACTTGTTGAATCATGTATTGACGCAATTGAGCAGCTTGTTTTTCATCGTATTCCATACCTGCTTTTTTTGCTGCTGTCCGTTGTATAATTTCCATCACACCACTTAATTGTTGTGGACCCATAACGGCAATTTTAGAATTGGGATAAGAGAATAAAAAACGAGGCTGATAAGCTCGTCCATTCATGGCATAATTACCAGCACCATAAGAAGCACCAATCATAATGGTAATGGTAGGTACATCACTATTAGAAACCGCATTAAGCATTTTTGCACCATCTTTGATAATGCCCCCTTCTTCGTAGGCACGTCCAACCATAAAACCAGTGGTGTTTTGTAAGTATAATAATGGAATATTATTGCGATTACAAAGCTGAATAAAATGAGTGGCTTTGTTGGCAGCTTCGGATAAAATTACGCCATTGTTAGCAATAATACCCATTTTATAGCCATGGATTTCGGCATAACCTGTAATTAAGGTAGCACCATAATTGGGTTTAAATTCAGAGAAACGAGAACCATCTACAATGCGAGCAATTAACTCTCTTGCATCAATTGGTTTGCGAATGTCAGCAGGAACAATGCCCAGTAATTCTTCTGGATCGTAGAGCGGTGGATCTATCTTTTTGTTTGCGGGAGCTGTTGCATTAGCTGCCTTTAACTGCGCCATGATTTCTCTAGCCAAACGAATGGCATCTTGCTCATTTTCTGCCAAATAATCTGAAACGCCAGAAATACTACTGTGCATTTCTGCGCCCCCCAAAGCTTCGTCATCGGTCACCTCATTCGTTGCCATTTTGACGAGCGGAGGACCTGCTAAAAAAACCTTTGCTTTTTTCTTAACCATAATGGTATAATCCGACATACCTGGAATGTAAGCTCCACCAGCCGTACTGTTGCCAAAAACTACTGAAATGGTTGGAAAACCTTTGCGAGAACGACGAGTAATTTCTCGGAAAATCGTTCCACCATAATTAAAAATTTGCTCTTGCTCAGGAAGGTTGGCACCCGAAGATTCTACCAAGTTGATGACAGGCAAGCCGTTCTCTACCGCAATCTCGCTCATTCGAATACTCTTTTCCAAAGTCGCTTTGTCAATGGAACCGCCTCGATTACTACCCACATTGGCATTAATCATACACAAACGTCCTGCAACCAATCCAATTCCACAAACAGCGGTGCCTCCTGGTCCAAAACCTTCTCCTTTTAACCCAATTAAAGGCAGCAATTCTAAGAAAAAAGAATCTTGATCTAAGAGCAATTCGATTCGTTCTCTAGCCAATAATTTATCTGCTTTGCGAGCTTTAGTAAGGTGTTTTTCTTTTCCTTGAAATAGGCTTTTTTGAAAGTAACCTTCTAGCTCTTTCACGAGTTGCGACATTTGTTGATAATTATCTTGGTAACTTTGAGCCTTGGTATGAACAGCACTTTTGATTGGACGCATAGATTGATTTTTTGATAAGTACCTCCTCAATTTAAAGTTTTTTATCGAAGGTGGGGATTAATTTAGAAATTAATTGAAGGGAATTGGATTGGTATTTTGTAAGGATAAATAACTAAAATAACTGCAAATTGTTATTTTTGCAACTATATAATCACGCATGACACAAAAACAAAAATAGCGAATATGAAAAAAGCATACCACCTAAGTACTTGTAGTACTTGCAAACGCATTTTGTCGAAAATTGATACCACTGATTTTGAATTACAAGACCTTAAAAAAGAAGGCTTATCAATAGCACAAGTGGAGGAATTGGCAAAACTATCTGGCTCTTACGAATCTTTGATAAATCGCAGAGCAACGAAATTCAAAGAAATGGGCTTAAAAGACAAAGAATTATCAGAACAAGAACACAAAGACTTACTCTTGTCGCATTATACTTTCTTAAAACGCCCTGTTTTTGTAGTAGACGAAACCATCTTTGTTGGAAATGCAAAGAAAACGGTAGAAGCATTGAAAGCGCATCTGTCTTAAGGCTTTTAAATAGAAATTTTAGAATAATTCTAAATAGAAACCTAAGCCTGTATGTTCGTTCTAAATAGTGTATTTTTGTTGGTATATTTATACTAATAACCAACCGAATAGATTAAACACATTATGACAGAAAAACCAGAAAATTCAATGGACAAAATTGTCCTAGAAAAAATATCTAAAACCCTTAAGTGGTGGAATCATGCTGCAGCTATTCATGCCGAAGATAAATGGATCGTAATTGCCTTAAAACTAAGTATTCGTTTAACTGGAATAGCTGTATTAGTTGCTTTGTCGCCTTTTGCTCTCTTAGGTTTTATTTTAGCGGTTGCCTTTGCAATGTAGTTTTATATGCAAACATTGAGACAAGTAAGTTGGTGGATGTGCTTATTGTTATTTTTATTGCATCAATTTTTCGAAAGAGGTTTAAATTGGCATTGGGTATGGGCGGATAGCTATTTGGATAGTTTGTTGTGTATGCCCATTTTACTGGGCTTATTGTTGTTGGAACGACGCTTTTTATTACAACAAGCTTCTTATTGTTTTCCGTTTTTGGATACGGCTATTATGGTTATTTTGCTGAGCCTACTCTATGAGGAAGTTTGGACAAGAGTTTTTAGTGGATTCACTAGGGATTATTGGGATTATTTCTGTTACTTTATTGGCGGTTTGTATTTCTACTTTTTTGTTAATACTAGTATTAATACTAAGAAGAGAAAAAGTACCGTTAAGGAATAAAATAAAGATTTTACACACTCAAATTATACCATCTTATGCCTCTTAATAATAAAACCCATTATCTACTAATTTGCTTTCTTTTTCTACTAATAGTAAGTTGTGGTGATTCTAATAAAAATAAAAGCGAAGAATGCAAGTACAAACCACCAGCTGCTATTTTTGAAAATATAGAAGGTTTCACCAATCATAGTTTTGAAGTAAAAGGACAAGATGCAGTAGAAAAGATAAGTGTGCCAGCTATGAATTTGAGTATTGAGTTGTACCAATCAGGGTGTAATGCTTTGCAACAGGAATATCGAATGTTATTGAATGGAACCTATCCGCTAAACACATTGCCGGAGGCCTGTGCTACGGACATTGCTGAAGTTTTCTTTAACTTATCACAACGAGCACCAAATCAATTAGGGCTTTTGCAGCAATGGGCTGAAGCCATCAAAGCAAATGCCAGTGCCTTTCAGTATGGAGAAGAAGTTTCGTTTCATGGTTCTGGTATTTCGGCTCAAATTAACAAAACACATCAGACAAAGTCGGCCATGTTGACAATCATTTTCTCACAATAAAAATGAGCTTGAAAATTTGAAGAGGTAGTTTAATTTATACCTCTTCAACTCTTCAAACCATTTATGAAGTACTTTCTACAATACTACGGTCTTTCATTCGAATAAAGTTATAAACGCCCTTTCCTTCTGCAAGTACTTCTGTTTCTGCTTCATTCCAGACTTTCATTCGAGTGACTAAAATACGATTTCCCAAACGCACAATTTCGCCCTCTACCACAATGCCTTCTTCTTTGGCACCTTTTAGATAATCTACTCGTAAGTCGATGGTTGCCATTTTATCTTCAAAAGAAGTTAAGTGTGTCATGCCAACAATACCGCCAACAGAATCCATAATGGTTGCTAACATCCCACCATGCCATCTTCTACGAATAATGTCTCCCATAACCATTTCTTGAAATGGGACACTCACCTTGGCATAACCTGTCCGTATTTCAATGAGTTTTAGCTTCAAAAATTTGTGAATTGGAATTTGTTCTTCTACAATGTTTTTAATAAAATTAGTATCTACTTTCATTATTGTTATAATAATTATGATAATTGATTGCACTAGTAGACTGTTTTTGAACTCAAAATCTAATTCAAAAAATAGTAACCAGTGATTGATAATTGATTGTTAATTTTATTCCTGAATGATTAAATCAGGACGAATTTTTTGGACTAGACTCCACAGAACAATTCCCATAGAGACAGAAATATTGAAAGAATGTTTGGTACCAAATTGAGGGATTTCAATACAAAAATCTACGGTGTTCATAATGTCTTGATCCACTCCTTTGACCTCATTACCAAAAACTACTGCTACTTTATCTTGCGCTTGAACACGAACATTTTGAAGGGCAATACTTCCTTCTGCTTGTTCTATCGCTGCAATTTGAAACCCTTGTGTGCGATAATGTGCTACTGCTTCTTGTGTAGTTTCAAAATGTTGCCAAGCAACAGATTTGGTGGCGCCAATGGCCGTTTTTAAAATTTCTCGATGGGGAGGTTGGGCGGTAATGCCACAAAGTGCAATTTCTTGAACTAGAAAAGCGTCGCTGGTACGAAAAGCAGATCCTACATTGTGTGCAGAACGGATATTGTCTAAAATGACAATGATAGGTGTTTTAGGGGTCTCTTTGTACGACTCGACCGATAATCGATTGAGTGCTAGCATAGATCGCTTCTTCAAAATAAGTATTGTTTTGATTGATGTAAAATTAAAACACAAATTTAAGAAAAAATCTAAGAGAAGTATAGTATCAGACTTTCAAAGTGTCTGAGACTATACTCTAAGCTTCTACCCATTCTTCTTGAAAGGTTTTGCCCTCAATAAAGACCTTAGAAACATATTTTCCTTTAGGTAAATCCAATGCTTTTAGTTTGAAATTAAAACGAATTTTTCCGCCTCTTTGAGTCATATCTTTGAACACTTCTTGCACCATTTCGCCCGCTTCGTTAAAAATTTGACAAGTTACGACAGCATCTTCTTCTAAGATATATTCGTGGTGCCCATAAATGATGATTGCTTCTCCTGTAAAGGCAACTTGATTTTCTCGACCATCTTTGTATCGAACGGTATATTTAGGAAGTGGTTTATTGGTTAAATTAGCAACGAAATTTTGAATTTTAATCGCTGTTTTTAAATCATCATGATGCAAGCCCTTCAAGTCATGGTCATTTGTAACCGTCCAGACTGCATGTTGAGCAGTGTATTGAATGTCTCGGATTTTAGACAAAAAGCTCGCTAGTTCTAATAATTTTCCATCCGCATTTGCTTTTAAATTAAACAAGCTGCCTGTCTTGGGGCTTCGATTCGTTGCCTGTGTGCAATAACTAACAAAGGTAGGGTTAATACTTTTGCCTGCTTTAACCAATAAAGTGCGTTCTTGAAGAATAATTTGATCCTGTTCGGAAGAATCTTTAGAGGCGAATTGTAGTCCTGTTGAAAAATGTACTTTGATATCTTTTCGTTTGTGCACATTTTTTAGCTGTAGTTGCAAAGATTGATAATTGCTACACTTTACAGATGAAAGTACAATAATTTTTTGTTGTATGGCGTCTTGTAGACTAAGGGTTTTAACATTAGCACCTGGGGCTGCTTGAAGGTTGATGGATCCAACCAAAAACACTAAAATAAAATATCTAAGGTTCATATTGTCTTTTTTGAAGGTGGTATTAATTAATAAGATGTTATCTTTGTTATCTAAACGAAAAAAAGGAAAGGCATAGTATGAATTTAAGCAAAGAAGATTTGGCAAGATACAGCCGTCATTTATTGTTGTCTGAAATTGGGCAAAAAGGGCAAGAAAAATTAAAGGAATCAAAGGTGCTAGTGATTGGAGCAGGGGGATTGGGTTGTCCTATTTTGCAATACCTAACTGCCGCAGGAGTGGGGCAAATAGGGGTGATTGATATGGATATTTTGGAAGAAAGCAATTTGCAACGCCAAATTTTGTATACCGTAAAAGATATTGGAACCAACAAAGCCTTGGCAGCACAAAAACGACTGTTAGAGCTGAACCCATTAATAGAGGTTGTTGCTTATCCTTATGCCTTAGATACTACAAATGCCTTAGAATTATTTGAGCTATATGACTTTGTTGTGGATGGAACAGATAATTTTGCAACGCGTTATTTGGTTAATGATGCTTGTGTGATAACAGAGAAACCATTGATTTATGGCTCTATTTTTAAATTTGAAGGACAAGTAGCAGTTTTTAATTATCAAAATGGACCAAGCTATCGTTGTTTGTTTCCTAATCCGCCTGCTCCTGGTGAAGTGCCAAACTGTTCGGAAGTTGGAGTCTTGGGTGTTTTGCCTGGTGTAATAGGAGCAATGCAAGCGAATGAAGTCTTAAAGATCATCTTAGGTTTGGGGACGGTATTGTCTGGAAAGTTGTTGGTTTATAATGCTTTAAATGCGGAGAGTTTGATTTTGAATATTGAAGCAAACCGAACTGTTATCACTGAAACAAAAGCATTGAAAAGTAAATTTAAAGAGCTGAATTACGAAGCTTTTTGTGGCTTAGAAAAAACTACTGAAATTGCTGAAATATCACCTAAGGTTTTGGCTGAAAATTTGGGAAAATATACATTAGTAGATGTTCGAGAGACTTGGGAGCAGCCTCGATATGAAGTTTTAGAAGGGATTGATATTCCTTTGCCTCGTTTGATGCTTTGGAAAGATAAAATTCCCAAAGATAAACCAGTTGTCGTACTTTGTGCAAAAGGAATTCGAAGCAAGATTGCTATTGAGCAGTTACAAAGTCAATTTGGATATACTAATTTGATTAATTTGACGGGAGGCATTAAGAATTGGGAAGCACAGTTACTTAAAGCAAAATAGTTATGAAACAAAGCTTAATCCTACTTATTATTATCTTAATAATTGCTTGTAATTCAGAAGAAACACCTTCTTTTGATACGATTCAAACAGCGTTTATTAGCACCATTAACCAAAATAAAAAAGGGGCGGATTATTATTGTCGGCAAGGTGCTTTGTTTGTTAAGAATAGAATTTATAAAAGTAGAGATAGTATACATCAACAATTACAACAATTACCGATTATAGATACCACTTTTTCCATTGCTGTTATCAAGCATGATTCTTCTAATTATTTTGATATTGGTTATTATCAACTAAAAGATAGTACGCAAGGCAAGTTGGCTTATATGGTCGCTTGGAAGAAAGAGAAAGGGGAGTGGTGCAAGGAATTAGAAGTGTTATACCCACTTAATATCACTAATAAAATAACAACTCAAACAATAGATATTGCTCGACAAGATTGGGAAAACTGGTCGAATCAACACCAACCAGATTCTTTAATTGAGCAATTATACACTAAGGATGGCTTCTATCTGAATGATGGATATATTTACAGAGGAACAAAGGCCATTCAAACAAAATATGCTTATATGTTGAAAGAAGCATGGCGGATTCGTTTGTCTTCTATTCAAACAATTCAAGTGACAGATACTTTGTTTTATGATGTTGGTCAGTATGTTAGTAGTGGAAAAGGGCATTATTTTATTTTATGGCAACTCCAACCAAATGGAAAATGGCGCGTTTTATTGGACTTTAATTTTTAAGAAAAATGTACAAAACAATCATTTGTGTGCTGGGTTTATTTTTGAGTGCTTGTACAACTAGTCCAAAAGTAGAAAAGGAAGAGGCTGTTTATGTTCACCCAATTGATATCACGCAAGAAATTATTATTCCTAAACACTACATAACTTATCGAGTCTCGCAAGCAATTCAGATAGATGGACGGGATTTAGAAGAAGATTGGAAAATAGCTGATTATAGTAGCACATTTATAGATATAGAAGGGGTTAAGCAGCCTAAGTTTAAGACAAGGGTGAAAATGCTTTGGGATGAGCAATACTTGTATATTTATGCCGAATTGGAGGAACCGCATATTTGGGGGAATATAAAAAAGCACGATGCTGTTGTTTTTTATAATAATGATTTTGAGGTGTTTATAGATCCAACAGATGATACCTATAATTATAGCGAGATAGAAGTCAATGCTTTGAATACAACTTGGGATTTGCGTTTGAATAAGTCTTATCGTTTTGGTGGTCATGCCAATGATTATTACGAAATAGAAGGGCTAAAAACAGCGATTCATATTCAAGGAAGTTTAAATGATGGGAGTGATGTAGATACTGCTTGGTCTGTAGAAATGGCAATTCCTCTAGAGGTAATTATGCAACGAAAACGAAAAGCTTTAAAACATCCTAAAGAGGGAGATTATTGGCGGATTAATTTTTCTAGAGTACAATGGGATCATGATTTAAAAGAGGGCATTTATGCTTTAAAAAAAGTAGATGGAAAACGCTTGCCTGAATACAATTGGGTTTGGTCGAATCAAGGGGCAATTAATATGCACTTACCTGAGCGTTGGGGCTATTTGGAGTTTAATGAGAACATAGTTGGTCATGAAAAACCTCCAAAGGAGATTCCTCAGGTATTAAACAAACAGGTTGCTTATGCTTTGTTAGAACAAATCAAATTTGGCGAACATAAAGCATTATTAGAGTTAGAGCCAGCTACCAACCGACGATTAATTATTATGAAAATCAAAGACGAGCTTTTTAATGCCGTATTTCTTAAGACACATTTGGGTTTTGAAATTTATATCGAAAATATAAGTTCTGAGGAACAGTTTGTTATTAATGAAGAAGGAAAATTCAACCTATTATGACCATAAAAAAAATCAATTGTTGGGGTTTATTCATTAGCTTGTTTATTGTAATATCTTGCAATTCTGAAAGAGAAAACTCTGCCAAAAAAATACTTAATCAACCAACTATAGCAAAAGAAATCACAGAAGAAGATAGCACCTTTACTTTCTCAACTTGGGTACATGGTGAAAAAGAGTACGATGCTGAAAAATGGACGAAGAAATTAGAATATTATGATTCTCTGGGAATCACTGAATTGTTAGTTCAAGCAAACCCTGAATTCTTGAAAAAATTAGTGCCTTTGGCAATGAGCCTAGACTTGAAAGTCCATGCTTGGATGTGGACACTCAATCAACCTGGAAATAAAGAAACGCAAGTACATCCAGAGTGGTATGCAGTCAATCGAAACGGACAAAATTCTTTAGAATATCGCGCTTATGTTAATTATTATCAATGGTTAAGTCCTTTTCATCCAGAAGCTTGTGCTTATATTAAAGGCAAAGTGAAGGCGTATTGTGCAATAGAAAATTTGGCTTCTGTACATTTGGATTATGTTCGTTATGTGGATGTTATTTTGGGAGCAGATTTGCAACCTAAATATAACTTGAAACAAGAAACAGAAATGCCAGAATATGACTATGGTTACCATCCAATTGCTCGAGAAGGTTTTAAGGCAATTTTTGGCAAAGATCCCATCGAAATGGAGCATCCCGAATTGAGTACAGAATGGAGACAATATCGCTTGAACGCTATTACAAAATTGGTGAATGAAATTTCAGAGTTGACCCACGAACATGGTATTCCTTTAACAGCAGCAGTTTTTCCTTTTCCAGAAATGTCTCGCCAAATGGTGCGCCAAGCTTGGAACGATTGGAATTTAGATGCCGCTTATCCGATGTTGTATCATAATTTTTATAGAGAAGGGATTAATTGGATTGGTTTTGCTACTGAGCAAGGTGTGCATGATGTTGATTTTCCAATTTATGCAGGCTTATATTCTCCTGCACTTCGAACAGCAGAAGAACTAGAGGCAGCGATTCGTATTACAAAAAAAAAGGGAGCAAAAGGAATGTGCATTTTTACAGCAGATGACTTAAATACTGCTCAAAAACAAGTATTTATAAAATTAAAAGCTACTTTGTAGGAGCGTAATTATTTATTCTTTAAAAATTATCGTTTTTTGACAATTTGTCTCTACGTTTGTAGAGGGAGCTGTGGTAATAATGAACAGAAGCTCTTTGACCTAAAAATTTTAAGATATTAGATCATTCCATTTTTGGATCGCTTCGCTTTTAGATTACATAGCTCATTAGTAGCTATTTGTCTAAAAACGAAGCGATCTAATGTCTAAAATCTAATATCTCAAGTAAGCCAAAAGAATTACTGAAATTTAGAAATCCACTCGAATTGTCAAACAACTCAAATTATAATGTTATGGGATCTGCAGTACCTGAAGAATTATTAGCTGGTTTATTAATGATTGCTTTTATAGGAGGGTTTGTCTTTCTTATTTACAAATTAGTACTCATCTACGAAAAAAAACTGGCAGAAAATTTCAAGAAGCTAGGAAATAAGTACGGGCTGCAATTTGAAAAAGATACCTTGGGGCAATATGGTAGAAAAAAAGGGCCTCTATTAAAAGGAAATATCAAGGGGCATGACTTTATCTGTTATTCTTATACTACTGGTGGTGGAAAAAATAGGGTAGATTGGACGACATTTAAGTTACAACACAACCTTTCTATTGAAGGCTATCGCTTAAGATTAGTCAATGAGCATATCTTTCGAAAAATAGGAAAGGGAATGGGTGTTGTCAAAGAAATAGAAATTGGAGTACAAGATTTTGATAAGCGTTTTATAATTGACTCAGAAAATCTATCTATTACGCGGTCGCTTTTGAATAGAAATGTACGAGAAAAAATAACTGAGATACCAAATATGTATTTTGGAGAATTGCTAATTACGGATAAAGAAATTTCTTATAAAGTATCCCTTGCACTCAATCATGAAAAGACTTGTAAGCATTTTCAAACGACGTTGGAAGCAGCTTTATTGGCTTTGGAAGAATTGAAACGAGTTTATAGATAGACTTATAAATCTTTCAATTCAGGAAAGATCGTCCAAAGTGTTTGTTCTGCTTCTTGGAACGCTTCCCATTGCGTATCATTTAATTCTGGCTCTCGTTTGATGGATCCAAAAAATAGGCTTTTTAAGTGCATGTAATAATCCTTAGCATCGTCCAACTCTTTGGTACAAAGCACTAAGATGCGTATAAAGTTACTAAGATGAAAAGCATCGTCCATGTAGATAGAAAAAGCTTTGACGTAATACGTTTTTGCTTGTTCATAATCTTTATAAACCCGTTCGTATAATTCTGCTAAATTGCCTAAAATATTATAACTTCTCGGGTTTGCTTTTAAGCCATTTTGATAAGCTCTGATAGCTTCTTTAGGTTTGTTTTCTGTAATCCAAAGACGGTTGCCATAAATTGTCCAGGCAAAAGTATTTTGAGAATTCTTTTCTAAAATACGTTCTAATATTTCTTTACCACGAGGCAAAAAGTCTACCGTATTTTTTTGCATATAAGTGTCTGCCAACCATATTTGAAGCGTTTCATCTTGGGGGTAGTGTTTGAGTGCTGCTTCAAATGTTTCTGTGGCAGCATTTATGTCTTTGATATAATCCAAAAACAAAGCTCCTTTTGCTTCAAAAGCATCGTAGTGCTGTGGCTCAATTTCAAGCATCCTATTATAGAGTGCCAATGCTTTATCATAATCTTGATAACCATCTTTGTACAAAGTTGCCAAGGTACTAAGTGTATTGAGGTCATTGGGATTATGTTCCAAAGGAATTTGATAATAACGTTCCGCCCAATCTAGACGTGTTTTATAATATTCTGCAATGGTTTCTGCAATGGCAAAGTATTCTGCTGTATAATCTATGTTTTGTCGAATAATGGGCATATACTCTGCTCGATCTGCTTCGTGTGCTTCAAACCAATGCCAGTTTTCTTCAAAGTCTTCAAAGTCAAATAAGTTTTGATAGATATGAAAAATTTGAAAGGCATCATTCCATGCTTTGATTTGAGGAGCCTCAAAATAAGATTCTAAAAGTTGAATGGCGGCTTTGCGCTGGATGTCGTTCCAAGATAGTTGACTAATTAAAACCAACTCTTTAGATACTTTAGGAATGGCATTTTTGTAGTTGTGCAAAATCTGAAAACCGACCTCAATACTATTAGGGTCAGAACTGATTAGTAATTTTGATAAATTGAATATCTCTTCAGAATTTAAGGTTGGTGGTTGCATGCAATTACAAAATCAGTGGAATAATAAGGCAAAAGTACAAAAAAAAACCTTTGAGTAGGAGAATTAGGGATAGAAGTGCTTAAATTTATACTTTGCAAAAAAAACTAACTTAGAATGATAATTACAATAACGTCTATTCGACTACGTAGTGTATGGTATTTCTTTAAACTCTCTTGGCATGGGTTAAAAATATCTTTGCAAGCTCGTAAAGCATTGGGTTTTGTTAAATTGAAAAATACAGGCTTTGGATATTTGCATTACACCATTACTGCTTGGGAATCTAAAGAACTAATGCAACAAGCAATGAGAGAAGGAGCACATGGAGAAGCAATGAAAGAAAGTGCTGCTTTAGCAACAGAAATTAGGACTTATACTTATGAGTCAGATGAGTTTCCTTCATGGAAAGTGGCGAAAGAGATGCTTCAAAAAGGGAAAGTAATTAGGTATGCTAAAAAATGATTTTAAAATGTGCCTATTTGAAGATGAGCTTGTCAAATTAATGTCTAAATAGGCACATTTTAAATAACTTCAAAGTATTAATACTTAATACTTCGTTTTGTCAATTTTATCGGTCCAAGCTTCAAAAGCAGACAAGGCATCTTTACGCATTAGACGAACAATCTTGATGTGACGGTCGTCAATATCTCGTTCCAATTCATCGTAAATAAATTGATCGTCGAAACCGATTGCAGCAGCATCTTCTCGATCACAGCCAAAATAAACCATCTTTGGTCGAGCCCAATAAATGGCTCCCAAACACATAGGACAAGGATCACAGGAGGTGTAAATAATACAATCGTCTAATTGAAAGGTATTTAAGGCTGTACAAGCATTTCGAATTGCCGTTACTTCTGCGTGTGCAGTAGGGTCATTGGTAGAAGTAACTTTGTTGTATCCTTCTCCAACAATAACACCATCTTTAACTACAACAGCTCCAAAAGGACCACCAGCATTGGCATTCATTCCCTCTTTGGCTAGGTCAATAGCTCGTTGCATAAATTTTTTATCCTCTTCAGTCATAATTATTATTTTTTCTATTGGTAATTATTATTTTTTGACAACTCTTCTTAGGGAGTAAATCGTGTGGTAATATTTAAAACCATTTTATTAGAATATACGAGTTGTAACTTATATCCAGATTCATAACGGTTAAAAGGAAGTTTATTATTAAAAAAATACACGATTTATAGTGTGAGAAGAGTTACTAAAGAACGGTAATTTTTAAACACACTCTAACGACGAATGCCATTTAAAGTAGTGCCTTTAAATAACGCACCTTCTAAATTAGCTCCCGTAAAGTCAACACCAGTACAGTTGCAAATTTCAAAATCAGCATTTCTAAGATCAGCATTTACAAAAGAAGCCCCTGTTAAATCTGCTCCAGTAAAATCTGTTCCAACAGCAGAACTATTATCAAAATTAGTACCTGCCAAGAAAGCATCTGTAAATAAAGAATGATCTAGTTTTGTGTTTTGAAAGTTAACCTCTTCTGCAATTGCCCCTGCAAAGTCTGAATAAGTAAGTTGTGCATTTTCCAAACTTACTTCTGATGAAAAACGCTTCATGCGTACTTCAAACTGCTTTCCTTCTTTTCCTTTTCTACCAACATAAATGTTCATTGGAATTCCTGACAATTGTAATCGCTCAAAACGACCACCACTACCACCAGATTGGATGAATTTATCATGATCTTCCAACATTTTTTTTACCTCTTCTTTGGTGAATGGAGTAGCTCCTGATGCCATACTTCTAATAAGAGTTGCATCCATATCACTATCTCTTGGTGGAATTTCAGATTGGTTAAAACCTTCAATGTATTTTCGTTCCATTGCTCTTAATTTTATTGGGTAATTAAATACTACAGCATAGCAAGGTAAATAAAAAAACTGCATTCCATAAGAAATGCAGTTTAATTTTAAAGATAAATTGTATCTATAATTAATACTCCGTTGATTTTTTAGTTTTTCTATGAAAAACATAAAAAAGCATCTTGCATTAGTTTGATTATCAGTTTTTTAGTATTTTGATTAATGAAAATGAATTATGCTGATAATCAACTGCGGAGCACTCATGCAATAAAATTAATACGATTTTTCAACGGAGTAATGTATAATTAGACGTAGTTTAAAATAAAACCCACCCAATTTGACTTGTACTAGTATTGGCATTAAAAGTACCTGTGTAAGCATATTCTACTGTTCCGTTAGCGTCAACCATAGGAATTACAGGACCTGCTAATTCTTGGCTAGTGTTGCCTAACGTACCATAATAATGAGGCCATCCTGTTGCAGGAAGTGAAAAGTCATTGGCTAATTTTGTGATACAAATGTCTTTCCCTAAATTATCAGATAAGGTAGAAGAAATTGCAAAACCCCCATTATTAGGAATTAAAGCAATAGAACTAGCCTTGAAGGTGTTGTTGATAGAAGTTGCACTAGGAGGTGTTGGATTAATAAGTTCAAAACCAAAAGCATTGGTGTTGGAAGGATTAGGATTTTGTATACTTAGGCTATTATCAATTTGGAAAACTACCAATTGACCTGGATCAGATACACTGCTTCCTGTCGTATTTCCAACAATGGTTGTCAGTTGATTAGTCGCATCATAAATAGAATAACCTCCTTCTAATTCATAACCTTGATCGCCAAAGTGACTAACATTGATGGGTGTACCACCTGATTTTTCAAATAAGACGGTAATAAATCTAGGAGAATACAGATTGCCAGAAGTAGAGTTAGAAAGCTGCTCCTCATTTGTTCCAATTACAAGATAGCCATTAGACATAATCTGAATAGAGGTTCCATAATCTTTACCAGAAAAGCCATAAGCACCCCTAAACCATATAGGATTGAAACTTCCATCGAGTACCAAGGCCAAGATATCTGTTAGGTCGTAAGCTCCATTGTTGCCATCATTAGGTTTATTAGATGACACATCAGTAGTGAAACCTGTCAAAACATATTGAGAACCATCAATTTTAAAATCGGATATTTTATCTGTAAACTCACTGTTACTTCTTAATTCCACTCCATCAAGTGTTGTTGCTGTTCCAGTAGCTGATAACTTATAGAATACAATTTTGGTCTGATTTCTAACACCAGAACTACTTGAATTAGCATAAGATACATACGTTCGATTAGCCGCAAGGGTATAAGAACCATCTGCTTCTTCCGCAACTTTTACGCCTTCTTCATCATATTTAACGGTTTGTCCTGCTAGAGAACCAGTTCCTGTACCAGCAGGTTTACCCATCAAAGTAGACCATTGTTGAACCCCTCTTGAATCCGTTTTAATAGCAACAATATCTCCTTCTACATTATTACTAGCATAAGAAGTTCCAACCATTAGATAGCCACCATCACTGGTTTGTATCATGTCGCCAGTAATAGACTTAGCTCCAGTGGAGTACATTTGTTGAGTGGTTGTGGTGCTATCTGTTGGCTCTGTTGTATCTTTTTTACAACTGTATTGAGCACCTACAATTAGACTTAGAAATGCCACTAAAAATTTCTTTTTTGTTTTAAACATAACAATTAAATTTGGTCTTTGTGAAAGAATTAGTTAAAAGGTAATACAACTGAAATCTGTACTCTGAGACGATCTAGAATTTCTAAGAATAATAAACAGTTTGTATGAACCTATTTTAATTGGTTTGGTAATCGTTATTCGCAAGTTGATTGTAGGACAAGAAGGTTTTATAAATTTCTATACTTAGAAATTTATGATTCTTGAATCGACCAATGAATTGTTGGGATGAGAACTAGTATATGTATTGGAATTTGAGGAATGCAATTTTATTATGCCCATAATAAAATTGTAAAGCTTATCAAAAGGGATAAGAGCCAACTTAAATTATGAGCACAATATTATAATAAAAAATTAAATATCCAAGGAGGAAAGTTTTTTTTTAGAAATTTTCTATGTATCAGTTGTAATGCTATCCCATGTTTGTTCTCGATGGTGCGTTAACCAGTTCAAGGCATAGTGACGTTCATAAACAATTCCTGGATGTAAATTCCCAGAAGGAGTTTCACTTTTAATGCGGGCATCCACACAAGCCCAATGCATTCTATAAATTAAATCTAGTGCAGTAGCAATTTCTTCTTTTGTACGAAGCGTAATATTTTTACTAAATTCGGCTCTAGACTGTTCTAGAATCGGGCTTAAAAATGTATCAACAGAGCACATCTCAGAAGGATAGGGGAGTAAATCTACTTTGTTAATTGCCCAACACAATAGAAACAAGCTTTCATAACGCCAGGTCAAAATAGACAGTTCCTCTGCTGGAACTTCATTGTCCAATACGTACCTTTCGTAAGGTGAAAATGCTGTGATTTCCTTTTCTTTAATAATGTTCTGAAGTTGATCTATTGGAATGTCTTCTGCTTTGGCTGTAATAACAGTTAAAGCATAAATACGATCAAGAATGGCATCTTGGTTTCTTAATTCAATTTGTGCTAGGGCTTTAGTACAAGGCAAATTAGTGTTTATCTTTACTTGATGTTGTTGCAAAATGGTTTCACTGCTTGTTTTTCTGTTTATTTGTGCAGTTGTATATTCTACGTTTGGTTGGTCATAATATTTAGCATCAATGACAACTGTTAATTGGGTTACTTCTGAGACGCCAACAGCATCTAGGATTAAACCAAAATCTTTATTTAAAAATTGTTGATGCTTGGACTTAGAGAATAAGCTAGTAGGTGGTGTAAATAAAATGCCATCTAACTCTTGTAAAATTGCTTTAAGTATTTGTTCAAAATCTTCTGAAATATAAGGTTGAACCATAAAACTGATTTCACTATTCAAGGTAGCTATTTTTTGTAATAACAGCGTTTGAATTTCCTTGTTTTGAGCAGGAAGACTACTCACATAATTTTGCATACCCATCAAATTTTGACAAAGTGGGCATTCTACTTTATCCAATTGAAAGGAAGGATGAAGACGTTGTTTACTCTTGATTGTTGCTTTGTATCTGCGTCCCAATAAACCCTTTTTGGATTCTATAAGCAGAATTTTTTCTCCATTTAAATCTTGGTGTTTTATAGAAGCTTTGGGCAGGTGCTTTTTGATAAGAGGCTCTATCGCCTCAAAGTCAGTGAAATGGCTATATATGGTGCAGTTCTCCACGTGTTTGGTTTTGAATAAAAAAACAAATTACGAATAAAGAACGCATCTTTATTCGTAATTATAAAAGGAATTCCAAGATAAAATTTTATTCTTTTTCTTGAATCAAAATACTTATACTTTCTTCTTTTGCCGAATTTTTAAGAGAGAGGAAGTAGTTTCCAGAAGGAATATCCTTAGTAGAAAGCATCAACTTATTTTCTCCTACATTAGTAGGAAAGGAATAGGAACGAATAAGATTGCCCCGTAAGTCATAAATTTGAATATTTATCACTTCTGTTTTTGTGCTGTAGTACTGGAGTGTAGTTTCGTTGTTGACAATAGGATTAGGATAAATACTTAACGTTGTTCTTGTATTAGTAATAACAGAAGTAGAGGTAGTAGTCAATAGGCTACAATTCACGGAATCAATCCATTCAAAAGCAGTTTTTAAAATCTGATTTCTATTTGGAAAATCAATGGTATGTCCAACACCTGTCATTAATAAGGAGTTTAGAATAGCACCATTATTATTCAAGGCATTATAAATAGGGGTATAGCGATTGGAAGGAGAATCAAAACTTCCATGAACTAAGTAAAAAGGTTTTCCATTCGCATTCATAATACTTCCAGTAACTTCAGAGGTGCCACTCATCGCAGAGCCAATTGGCAAAAAACCTCTAAATCTCCAAGCATGAGCCAAGCCATAGGTGTAAGTAGTTTTTCCACCCCAAGAAAACCCCATGGCATAGGTCTTATCTGTGTCAATATTATACCAAATAGCAACAGAATCTAATAAATTAGAGGTAAAGGCAGTATCAATAGCATCGTCAATTCTTCCATCTAAACCGCCATCTGGACAAACTAAGATCAAATGGTTAGCTTCGGCAAATTGAATTAAGGTATCGCACCAAGCTTCTGCATCCCAACGAGAAGTATTAAGTGGATGCAAACCAAGCATCAATTTATTAGGAGTGTTCGCGGAATAAGTAGAGGGAATGTAAAGAGAATATTTTTTCGCAGGGTCCGTCTGAAAAGCGTAAGCACCATCAATTCGAGTTTGAGCGAAATGAAGATTAGTCAAATATAGGATGAATACCCCTATCAAAAGTAGCTTGATCCATTGTTGTTGAGTTGTCATAATGTTGTTTTTGAGAAATTAATTAGGGGTCTGCAACCAAAGCTACAGAACCCTAATTGTTATCAAAAATAAATGATAAAAAAGAACGGTAAAATGACTTAAGCTTGGGAAAATTGACAAAAAAATTACTTTTTCTTAAACCTTTTAGAAGTACCTGTGTTTATATGCATGTCACTTTAAGAGTAAGGCTACTAAATTTTCCTTAAAACGTTCTGTTTAGTAATATTCAGTGCTATTTTCTTCACAAGGTAGTTTTGTTATACTAGAATCAAAAAGACAAATTGTCTCCGCATTTAGTTTTAGTATCTATTTCTTAAAGGACAATTATAAAAAATAATTTTAGTACTTAAATTAGAAAAAATGAATAACAATTTTTTGAAAGTAGGATTTTTGATGGCGATTAGTTCTTTGGCTTTTGTTGCTTGTGATAAGGAAGATGGCAGCACAGATTCATCAAGAACAGAGCTATATGTTTCTAATAATGCAGATGGAAATGTAACCATCTATGACATGGAAAAAAATGAAACAAAAACCTTGACAACGACCTCTTTAGCAGCAGAAGGAATTTATTATGATGGAGATATGGACAAAGTAATCCAAGCTTCTAGAAGCTCCAATCAACTGAACGTTTATACTGACATTTCTACACTTTCACTTAACGCTGTTCTAGCTCTTGGTTTTTCAAGTACTTCAGATTTATCCAGCCCAAGAGATGTGGCTGTAAATGGTAACATGGTTGTTGTAGCAGATAATTCTGATGTAGATGGAGACGCTGCAACAGCAGATGGTCGATTGTTTATCTATACAAAAACAGACGCGTCTTTGACGCTTAGAAATGTGGTAACAACAGATTTTGCTGTTTGGGGAATTGAATTTGTAGACAATGATTTGTATGCTATTGTAGACAAAACGAACCAATTGGCTGTTTATACCAATTTCACAGCTAGCAATACCACTAATGCGACAGTAAGTGCTAGTAAAACAATTGCTATCGAAGGTATTGTAAGAACACATGGTCTTGCTTATGATGGAGGTACTATGATTTTAACAGATGTAGGAGATGCTGCTTCTGATTCAGATGGTGGTTTTCACATTATTGCAGATTTCAAGAGCAAGTTCTCAGCAACAGCAGACGGTTCTATGTTAGCTATTGCAGGTAATCAAGTAAGAGTTGCAGGGGCTGCTACTATGTTAGGAAATCCCGTTGCCGCAGAGTACGATGCTAGTGCTAATGTAGTTTATATTGCTGAGGCTAAAAACGGTGGCGGTAGAGTATTGAGTTATACTAATGCAGATGCAGGTGGAGATTTAACACCATCTATGAATAAGACCTTGTCAAAAGCTTCTTCTCTATATTTTTATAGTAAATAAACTATTTCTTAAGAGTTAAGAACAAATAAAATAAAGCGGGAGGCTATCAGGATTTATTTCTGATGGTCTCTTTTTGTTTTTGTAGATAGGAGGTTTTCTTGAATAGGCTGAAAGGGAACTTAAAAAGTGGAAAAAGTATTAAGAATACAACAATTATTTAACTTCAGCTAAGACCCTAATGATAGATGTAATTTTGGACAATACAGGAAGTGAGAACGTAGAAATTAGAAAAGAAGAAAACCTAAACTATAGAAGAATATTAAGCATTTTGTGGGCTTCTTTTGCTATTGGTTCAATTGCTTTTGGATTTGAATTTTTCCATACTCTTTATAAGATAGGAGATAGAACAACAGGGTTGTTAGCATTGATAGATCCATACATTCCTGAAGTAGAATTCGCTTATCAATTTGTCATTCAGGGAGTTTTAAGTTTTGGGGTAGCTCTAGGAGTTCTTTTTAATCACCGAAATCGAAAAGAAATTCTCGTAGTTTATTTAGGTATTTTAGCGACTTTTTATTTGAGTATAAGTAAACGAGCAAAATAATTTATAGGTAAAAAATACTTATTTTTAGTGCTAATCGAAGAAGAAAATCGAAGCTTTAGCGGGCTAAAGTGAGATTTTTTGATGAGGAGTAGCGCAAAAAGAATTAGGTTTTGGCTATAAATTATTTTGAATGGTTACTTAATATGCTATTTATATGTTCCGCCCCCTCTTTTTAGTTTAGGCAGTTTATGTTGTATATTCTTAAGCTTTATAAGCTTGTTTAGGCACAAAGACAGTTGGATTCCTTTAAGTACACTAAACGTAAAAATGGAATATAGTGTATTTTTCTCTATAGGGGTTTTACCTTTTTTTATGGAAAGGATAATTGATTATAAAATTATCCATTTTTGGGACTTAAAATGGCTTTCTTTTTTTTAACTTTAAAAAATACCAAAACAACATTAACCATATGTCTAAAGACACTATTAGAAAAATCGAGCTTGAAAAGTTCAGTAATACAATTGGACTAGAAATGGGATTGGCAATTGTGAATCTAGCAAAAGAAAGAGGTCAAAATATTGCGGTTCAAATAGACCGATTAAACCACCCTATTTTCCTTTATGTAGATGATAATTTACCTGCCGACAAACAGAATTGGCTAAGAAGAAAAGCTAATATTGCAAAACATTTTGAAGAAAGCTCTCTGAGTATAAAGCAAGATCTAATCGAAGGAAAAATGACCTTAGAAGGTACTTTTGCTCTAAATTCAAAAGAGTATTTAGCGAAAGGAGGCGCCCTTCCAATTTTCGTAAAAAATGCTGGAATGATCGCAATTGTAACCGTTTCGGGATTGCAAGATGAAGAAGATCACAAAATTATTATAGACGCTTTGAAAGAGAAATTTATTAGGTAATTAGGAGTGTTGTTGTCCCTGCGAATATGCTCCGTAGTAAGTGATAAAAGAAATCATAATTTTTTTTAACAAGGCAACCTTTTTTAAGTATTGTGGATATTATATAATAAAAGAGTTTTGTCCTACGAAAAACAATTAGGTATAGCAACATTTACTCTTGATTTTTAATTCATTTTATTATCAATCTAAATATTAGTTTTATGAAATTATCTATGTTATTTTGGGTCATAATTACAATGGTCTTACTCATTTCTTGTAAAAAAACAGACCTATCAACACCACAGGATCAAACACCAACTACAGGTTTCCAAAATGCACAAGTAATCAAAAACTGCCTAGGTAGTTTTCTTCAAATCGAGAACAAAAATTATCTAGTTTGTAATGAAAATTTAGTTCAAAACTATCCTCATAAAAGTCAAGTTCAAGTAACACTTAACAGACAAACGGGGTGTAATTATTCAGGGGCATGTTATATGTATTTTGAATATGAGTATTCCGTAGAAATACTAGGTATTCAATAGCAACGATCACGAGTCAAGAATAAGGGGTTTAGGAGTTGAATGTTGAAATTATACATTATTACGAAACTATTATTTCATGCACTTCGTTTCGTAATAATGTTTAATATATCAATACCATTAAACGGACTAGCCAGGTAATAAGAATTACTTTACCCGAACATAAATCAAACGACTTTTACTACGTCCAGATTCTCGCTCATCCAATTCAAGTGATTTGATGGATTTAATCAAGGGCGTTAATTTTTGGAAGCCATAATTTCTAGCATCAAAGTTGGGTTGTTTTTTCTGTAAGAGAGAACCGACATCTCCTAGAAAAGCCCAGCCATCATCATCACCAACATCAGAAATAGTCGATTCAATTAACCGTCTTACTTTTGCTGTAATCGGCTCAAAATCATCTTTTTCTTCTTTTTTAGTTTTGCTAACTTTGCCTTTTTCAATCAGTTTTTCAATTTTTGGCTTTAGAATTTCAACATAGATGAAACGATCACAAGCAACAATAAAAGGCTCAGGTGTTTTTCGCTCACCAATTCCAATGACATTCATGCCTGCCTCTCTCAATCGAGTTGCCAGCCGAGTAAAATCGCTATCACTAGATACGAGACAAAAACCATCTACTTTGCCCGAATATAAAATATCCATGGCATCAATAATCATAGCAGAATCTGTAGCATTTTTCCCCCTAGTGTAGGCATATTGTTGAATTGGTGTAATAGCATTAGTTAAGAGGAGATCTTTCCATTTTTTTAAATGTGGTTTTGTCCAGTCACCATAAATTCTTTTAATAGTAGGATTGCCATATTTAGCAATCTCTTCCATCATTTCTTTAACGTAAGCAGAAGGTATATTATCACCGTCAATAAGAACGGCTAGTCGTTTGTCGGAGTTTTTTTGAGTACTCATTTGTATGTTTATATACTCCATCTAAGAATTGACGAAGTATGAATGTTTAATATTATAGTCTAAACTATAATGTAATTTTTATAAAAAAAATCTAGACCAAATCGGCTTTTGAGTTGCTGTTTTGTCCACTCTTTCCAAGTAGTAGAATTGTGGGACAGATCATAGTCAAAGATCCAATTTTGGTATCGAATACGTTCTTGCATTACCAAAGGATGCGTTTCTGTGAAGCGTTGTAATCGATCAATACTTGAATAATCAAAGGCTGCTGCTTTGATCACATTTTTATCTACCCATTCATCACTGTGCCATAACTTATTAAAGTCTTCTTGTTTGCGCTGCATGGCTTCAGGTTTTTTTACCCAACCATAATGGTAGATGTAAGCATCAATTGGTTTGACGTGTAATTTTTGGTTGTCCTCTTTACGAAATCCTTGTGCATCTCGATAAGAATAAATTTTATTATTATTTTTAATAATCCTAATTTCGTTAGAATACCATTTGGACGAAGTACCAATATAGTCATAAGAACCGTAAAAGTGTAGATATTTAAATAACAAACCATCAACATTTTTGTTGTCTTTCCAGCGCTTCATTTGTTGAAGAATTTCATCATGGTAACGCTCATGGACAACTTCATCCCCTTGAATATAAAAAGCCCAGTCACTATCGGCAGCAATTGCAGCAAATGCTTTATTGGTTTCTTCCGCCAAAACTTGCCCTCCTTCTCGGAGGTTATCGTTCCAAACGGTCTGAATAATTCGTATTTTATTAGAAGGAATACCTTTGATAAAATTCAAGGTGTCGTCTGTTGAGGCTCCTACGGCAACTACCACTTCATCACAAAGTGGTAAGATAGAAGTAATTGCTTCTAGAATTGGATAATCATAAGTAATTGCATTTCTGATAAAGGTAAATCCTGTAACTTTCATAGAGGGCTATTTAGCCAAATTTTAAAGCTTGACGAATGTAATTGAGATGATGTTCGTTGTGCCAAGCGACCTTTGCAAACTCTTCTCCTAAGGTACGTTTTCCTGTATCACTATGAATAAAAATCAACTCTTTTTTATTATCATAATGTTGCTCCAAAACGTAAATAATAGCTCGTCGAGTAGCATTAAAAAGCTCTTTGTTAATTGCTAGAGGAAATTCATTATAATTTAACCCTTCACAAAATCGATCTTGATTAAATGTCCACAAAACTTGTTGTGGACCACTGATAACTCGTCGAATACGTTCGTAAAGTATCGTTTCTGCATCCGCTAAATGATGTAGTATTTGACGAATGTTCCATTTGGTAGGTGCATAGCGTTTTTCTAAGTCGTCTAAAGGTAAATCAAAAAACTGCAAGGTGGTTTGTTTGCTTTTTTCTAGTTCTAATCGGAGATATTCCTTATTCATATTATTTAGTTGAATTATGGGAAATGAAGCTTTGCTCTAAATTAATAAAAAAATAGAAAATATTTCTAGCTTGCCTTTTTTAGGGATGAAAATAAATGAAGAGACAGGGGTGACAATGTTTATTTTGTTTCTAATGAGGTGAACTATCTAAAACCAACGCAGAAATCAATAGACTAGATATGTGAAAAGTATTCAATTATAGTACATTTGTATACAAATCTATGCTAAAGAGCGATTATTTTTGTAAAGGTAATTCTACTAATAGAACGACCTACCAATCATTGAGGAAAAGAATTGTAATAATATTCTATTGTATAAGAGCTATAAGAGACGATATCAATTTATATGGAACCAATTTATGTTAGAACGCTGGCAGAATTTCATGCGATTATAGGTTATGAAGAGCCGAAGCATCCTCTAATTTCTGTAATCAATTTTGCAGAATCAGCTTTTACTGTAGACCTTCTAAAAGTAGAGTTATTAAATCCTTTTTATGTGATTTTGCTTTATAACAAAATAGTCGATTCAAATTTTTCGTATGGTCGAAAAAATATAGATATCAATGAAGGGACGTTAGTTGTCTTGCGTCCAGATCAAATTGTTCAAGTGTATGATATTATTAATAAGGAAGGTATAGACGTCTGGGGAATTGCTTTTC
>ENA-ORXM01001454-ORXM01001454.1-marine-metagenome-genome-assembly--contig:-NODE-1454-length-33162-cov-9.659755_pt1 | contig 33162 bp, 27 predicted proteins | sample MGYA00237867_ERZ511480 | MGnify/ENA primary metagenome ERZ511480 (study PRJEB26309, sample SAMN06266103) | marine metagenome | isolation source: Algal blade | place: United Kingdom:Sidmouth, United... | reverse complement strand
CGAATTTTCGTTGTGAAATCTTTGTGGTTCGAGTAGTGTTTTTCCACCCTCTTAGTCTCCCTCCAAAGGGAGAAATATATGTGTCCTTCGCTGGAGGAGGTCTCCGTAGGAGGAAGGAGGAGTTCTACCTAATTAATCTTAACCTACTACTATTTCAGAAGGGTATAATTAGCATAATCTAGATTGATGTTGAGGTATTTCCGTAGGAAATTCTTTGCTGTGTCTTTAGGTCGCGGCTTAGACCTGTAGAGACTTAGATCTACTGCCCAGTCCATTGCGTTTACTTTCTCTTGTATAAGTTTAGGATGTGTTCCTTCAAAGGGTTCTAAGTATGCATTGAGCATTGCGTAATCGTACTCTTCTTTCTCTCCTATCGTACTCTCTATAAATTCCTCATCATGGAAATATTTCATGATGGCTTTTTGCTTCACCTTCATATTTAGAGGCGGTCTCGCCCAGCCGTAATGATACACGTAGGCGTCCAGTAATTTTACTTTGAGCTTTTCGTTATTCCCTCTTCTAAATCCCTGAGCGTCGCGATATGCGTATACCGCTCTGTTTCTCCTAAAAATACGTATCTCATATTTATAAAATTTAGACGTAGTAGAGATATAATCATAAGAATGGTAGAAATGAATATAGTTTAAAAGCAGCCCATCACAATTTTTGTCCTGTAAGTTATCCTGCATTCCCTGCTGTATAGTCGCTAGATCCTCTTCGTGGATAAGCTCATCCGCTTGCAAATAAAAACACCAGTCTGTATCCTCATCTATAAGTGCTAATGCCTTATCCGTTTCTACGGCAAGAACTTTTCCTCCGTCGTTCAGCGTTTCATTCCATACAGAATGATGAATTTTTATCTTAGGACTTTGTATAGATTGTAGGTATTCCAATGTATCGTCCTCAGAATCCCCTACTAATATGAGGAACTCATCACAGATCGGAAGAATGGACTGAATAGATTCCAAAATAGGATAATCATATTTGACAACATTTCTGGCGATGGTGAAGCCTACGACTTTCATTTAATAGTTTTCTAATTTGGGTTCAGCTAATATAGGTTTTTTGTCTGAATCAACTATTTTGGAATCACGGATTATGCACCGATTATTAGATTACACAGATTGGTAGCAAGACAATAGTGTGGTTTTCTATAGAAGTAATTCCTCTAGCTGTATTGTGGCACAAAATGAAGGTTTGGTTGCTAGAGACTTGCTTGACTTAAGATGAAAAAATCGATATCAAATATAATTTTACTAGCAGATCCAAAATAAACTATAAAGATTCCAAGCTAATTATTTACATCAAGTTTATTTATCAATGTATAGAAACTCTAATGGATCTTCCAGTTGGATAGAAATTTGTTTTTCTTCTTCTATCTTAATTTTTGTAATCCCTCCTGACAAGAATGGATTTATTCTAGTATCATTTTTAATATCTATAATACTTTTGTGATATATATTATTTAGATCAAAATATTTCATTTTACAATGAAAATCTATTTTATAGCTACCTGTTTTGACTTCGAATTCATCCTGAGATATATCTAGGTATTTGTAGAAGTAAGTTAATGCAGTAGAATTAAACTCTTGATCCTTACTTAGAGCATTAGAAACTACTAAATCATTAATATCTCTATATAGCTTATTATATCTATTAACTTCAGAACTATTAATTTTGGTTAACGCTAGCTTAATAAGTGCTATGCTACTTTTATCTATATTATCATTGCTTAATAATGCATGAGAGGCATCCATTCTATCCATAAAAATGTAATCTAAGTGGTCAGTATCGCCGATTGCTAATATGATACCAGTGACAAAATCATGTTTTGCTAATGGTACACTAAATATATATTTATCATTAGCCTCGATATCTATATGGGCAAAATTCCATCTAAGTTGTCCATAGTTTTGCTTTAGGAATTCTTTGTTATTTTGGATAGCAGGAAGTCTAAGAATACTTTTACCAATATTATTCAAATCATTACCTTGTGGACTAAAAGAATGCCATTTCTTATTACTTGTGGAACCCACAGTTTTAGTTTCTTCTAACAGTATTATTTGATGAGCATTATTATTATCCAGTAGCTCTGATGGACTTTTACTGCATGATCCTAAGATGATAATCACAATAACGTATAGTAAACTAAGTCCTTTCATAAGTATCTCTTGATATACTTTTGTAAATACAATTTTTTTCTAAAGCAACAATGTTAATTATTCTGTTAAATTATACTGTTAAATTATAAAAAATTTGAAAGTTGCTCTTACTAATATATTGTTTTTCTTAGGTGACACCGCATGAGGAACTTGTAAGAAAGCGACGAAGGAGCTTGTCCGTGACGAGCCAATTGCGGGATGCTAGGGACCGAGCCGAATGGTGAGTCTGTAAAACTCCGACCCTGAGGTACGAGGGGTCATGCCCAACAAAAACCTATATGAATGATAAACGAATGAGGGTGCTACCGTTTCTCCGTTATGACGATCAATTGTAGACGCTAAAACGATTTAAGAAAATATAAGGTTTAGTCTATAAAACAGGTCTGAAATGTAGGAAATGGGCAATTGTGTGAATTTATTAGAGCATTATAAAGAGCTTATGGTATAAATCCTTAAATTTGCAAGCTATGCAGATACAAGTACATAAATCGAAAATACACCGTGCGAGAATTACGCAGGCTAATCTTAACTATGTGGGTTCGATCACAATAGATGAGGATCTTATAGATGCGGCTGACCTGATAGAGGGTGAGCGAGTCCAGATCGTTAATAATAATAACGGCGAACGGTTAGAAACATACGTCATCAAAGGTGAAAGAGGTTCTGGGATTATCTGCCTCAATGGTGCTGCTGCGCGTAGGGCGGAACTAGGTGATATTGTTATCATCATTTCGTACGGATATATGTCGCAGGAAGAGGCTAGAAACTATAAGGCTATCACTGTCTTTCCTGACGAGCATAATAAATTAGTTAAGGCTTGAGTAAAAATTTAGCTTCAGCGGTTAAGTTTTTATTTTTCTTCGGCGTAGGATTTGCGATATTATATTTTCTGTATCAAAACCAAAATGCAGCTTACCTAGAAGAGTGTGCACTCAAGGGTATTCCTGATGTGGAGTGTAACTTGTTAGATAAAATTATAGAGGATTTCAAAACGGTGAAACTAGCGTGGGTGGCACTGATCCTGATCTTGTTCGTCATCAGTAATATCATCCGTTCTGTTAGGTGGCAGGCCATGCTGAAAACCCTAGGACATAAGCCTAGTTTTTTCAATTGTTTTGCGGCCGTAAGTCTAGGATACTTTGCTAATCTGGGGATACCTAGGCTGGGAGAGTTTATCCGTCCAGCAACGGTGACACGCTATGAAAAAATACCGATAGAACATAGTTTTGGGACGATTGTGGCGGAACGAATTATAGATGTTGTATGTCTCCTCATAGCCATTATTCTAGGTATTTTACTAGGTGGCCCTAGGATTTCCGCTTATCTGCAAGAAAACACCGCTATCACTGCGCAACAAATATATATCTTGATAGGTGTGGGAATAGCAGGGGGTATGGTCGCTCTGCTTCTATTCAGATACATACTGAAATCAGAGTCGGACAATAAGATTTTTAAATTTGTCAAAGAAAAACTAGCAGGATTTTCTGATGGTCTCAAGTCGTTTGCTCAGGTGAAAAACAAATCATTATTTATAGGGCAAAGTATCGCTATCTGGATTTTGTATTACCTGATGACCTACCTTTGTTTCAATGCTTATGCACCTACGGAAAACCTAGGAGCCATCGCTGGACTTGTAGTTTTTGTTTTTGGGAGCCTAGGGATTGTTTTTCCCTCACCAGGAGGGATGGGAAGTTATCACTTTATGATCAGCCAGTCTTTGATCTTATATGGCATAGGAGGAATAGAAGCATTTACGTTTGCTAATATTATATTTTTTTCACTACAGATTTTCTGTAATGTGCTGATCGGTATCTTATCATTATTGCTATTGCCTATTATAAATAGATCATGAAAAAATCCGCAGAAAAGATTATTCGCACTGATGCCGGTCTAGAATCGTGGGTATCTGAGGTAGGCGCACAGGGTAGGAAAATTGTATTTACAAATGGGTGTTTTGACATATTGCATGTAGGACACTTATCCTACCTGGAGGATGCGCAGGCCCTGGGAGATCTGCTAGTTGTAGGTGTAAATACAGATACATCTGTCAAAAAACTAAAAGGAGAAGATAGACCAATAAATACTGTAGAGGATAGAATGCTGATGCTAGCATCTCTAATGTATGTAGATAAGGTGATTGCATTCGATGAGGATACACCTTATAATCTTATAAAGAAAATCTTACCGGATTATCTTGTCAAAGGCGGAGATTATGAACTTTCACAGATAATTGGCGCAGATATTGTACAAAAAAATGGAGGAACGGTGACTGTAATTCCTTTTGTATCAGGGTACTCGAGTACGGCTATCATCCAGAAGATATCGAAAAATAAATAAAACATGCCTCAGGTAAAAGATGTAATAAACTATCTAGAGACCATTGCTCCGCTAGCTTATCAGGAAACCTATGATAATGCAGGTCTTATTGTGGGCAACAGAGAGGCTATGGTCAGCTCCGTCTTATTATGTCTAGACTCTACAGAGGCTGTCATAGATGAGGCTATTGATAGAGGGTGCAATCTTGTTATAGCGCACCACCCTATCGTATTCTCAGGGCTAAAGCAACTGACGGGAAAGAATTATATAGAAAAGACTATTATAAAGGCCATCAAAAATGATATTGCCATATACGCTATCCATACCAATCTAGATAATGTGTATCAGGATGGTGTAAATAAGCGAATCTGCGACCAGATAGGTCTAGAAAGAACCCAGATATTATATGCTAATACTAAGCTGAGTGCGGATGGAGATATAGGCGCTGGTATGATAGGCTATCTTGCTGACCCTATCACTCCGATGGATTTTCTGATTTTTCTCAAACAACAGATGTCTATACATACTATAAAATATACAAAAATAGTAGGCGATAAAATTGCTAAGGTGGCTGTATGTGGGGGTTCTGGAAGCTTTTTGTTAGATGAAGCTATTGCACAGGAGGCAGATATATTTATTAGCTCAGATTATAAATATCACCAATTTTTTGATGCAAATGATCAGATCATTATTGCTGATATAGGACACTATGAGAGTGAGTTCTATACTATTGATCTATTACAGGGGCTTATAAGGAAAAAATTTAGTAACTTTGCAGCCCATTGTACAAAAATTAGTACAAATCCAGTAAATTATCTATAAAAACTATGGCAAAGAAAAGTAGTACACCTGTAGAAGAGACGATAAAAAGTCTTATAGAACTCCAAACTATCGATACTAAGATAGATGAAATACAAATTCTTAAGGGAGAACTTCCTATGGAGGTAAGCGATCTAGAGGATGAGATAGCGGGTCTAGAAACAAGAACAGCTAAACTTTCTGGTAATCTAGATGATATCAATTCTGATATAAGTAATCATAAAAATAATATCAAAGAGGCTGAAGCATTTATCCTAAAGTACGAAAAGCAGCTAGATGATGTCAAGAACAATAGAGAGTTCGAGGCACTGAGCAAGGAGATAGAAATGCAAAAACTAGAAATACAGCTTTCTGAAAAGAAAATGAAGGCAGTAGATCTACTAAAAGATAAGAAAAAGGAAACGCTAGGTCTCTCTAAGGAAAACCTCGATAACAAGAAGAAAGATCTAGAAGTAAAGAAGGTAGAGCTAGAAAAGATCAAAGCTAAAACTGAAAAAGAAGAGAGAAAGCTAACAAAAGCATCTACAGGAGCTAAAGCTGGTCTAAGTCCTAGATTGCTAAAATCTTATGATAAGATCAGAAATAATTATAAAAATGGTCTTGCTGTAGTAACCATCAGTAGAGGTTCTTGTGGAGGATGTTTTAACAGAATACCACCACAACTACAAATAGAGATAGGACAAAGAAAGAAATTAGTAGCTTGTGAGCATTGCGGAAGGGTTCTTGTGGATAACGAATTAGCTGGTAAAGAAGAAGCAAAATAAAAAACTTAAATGTTTTTAAAAAGTTAAAACAGCCCTGAACCCACGTGGAACAGGGCTTTTTTTTCGTATATATTAGAGAATGTCCATACACAAAAAAATTATATCTCATACCGTATTGCTTTACATCGCTTCCCTGCTGATCTGTAGTTCTGATCTCTCTGCACAGGGAAGGTTTGACTACAATAAGGATATACAAGATGTCTATAGGAATATCATTTCTCTAAAGTTAGATCTTGCTAAGACACAGCTGGCAGATATGGCTATAGAAGATCCAGAAAACCTTGCTCGGTACCATATGGAAAACTATGTTGATTTTTTTACCATATTTATCAATGAAGACGAGCATGAATATAAGCAGCTAAAGAAGCAAAGGAAAAAAAGGATCAAAGCCATACAAAAAGGAGATAAGCAATCACCTTACTACTTATTTACCCAAGCAGAAATAAATCTACAATGGGCGCTTACCAGTGCTAAGTTCGGAGAACAGTTCAATGCACTTAAAGAAATCTACTCTTCTTACAGAGATCTAAAACAGAATGAGACCCTCCATCCTGAATTCCAGGAAAACAAAAAAAGTCTAAGTGTCATACATGCTGTCAATGAAACCATCCCTATACCTAAGATGCTCAAGAAACTGTTCAGCCTACAAGGAAGTATAGAGCGGGGTGAAAAAGAAATAAAGGAACTCCTAGACTATGCTAGTTCTAATCAGTCTATGTTCTATGAAGAAGCGATAGCATCCTATGTTGTTATTTTACTCTATCAGAAAAATGAAAAAGATAAGGCTTATAAGATATTAAATGAGAGTAAACTGGATCCTTCTAGCTCCCCTCTCGTAAGTTTTCTCTATGCAAAAATTGCCCAGAGAGCCGGCTATAATGAGGCCGCTATCACCGCTCTAGAAGCTAGTCCATCTTCCGCAGATTACATGAGATTTGATTACTTAGATTTTCTTATGGGGCTCAGCAAGATAAGGAAACTCGATGAGGATGCGGATGTCTATCTTAAGCGATTTGTAAAAAATTTCCGAGGACGTTTATATCTTAAAGAAGCATATCAAAAACTAGCCTGGTACGAACTGGTCATAAAAGATGATGTCACAGGCTATAAGAAATATATAGAACTTGTCGGTAAGGTAGGCACAGAAATAGTAGACGATGACAAGCAGGCAATGAAAGAATTAGAATCAGGGCAGATACCTAATCCTGAGTTACTGAAAGCTAGACTACTATTTGATGGAGGATACAATCAACGATCATATGATCACCTTGCTAGAAACAAGCATAAGATCGTCTATAATGATGAACTAGAACTAGAGTATAATTACCGAATAGGAAGAGCAACTCAGGCGCTTAAAAACTTCCCTGATGCATTGCTCTATTTCGCCCAAACTATAGATAAGGGAAGCGATTCTCCAGAGTATTATGCTTGTAATGCAGCATTGCAAATGGGAATTATCTACGAAGAATTAGGAGTCTACGGTAAAGCTAAAAAATACTTTGAATTATGTATCGACCTATCCCCTAATGAATACAAAACTAGCCTGCATCAAAAAGCTAAGACTGGCAAGGATAGAATAAAAAATAAAAAATCTAGATAAGAGGGTTACTTTTTAGAGATTACTTTTATTAAATTAGAAAAGTAAATTCCATTTAAAAACTTGTAAACCCCTATGAGTATGAAAAAGCACTCAAGTAATTCTAATTCCTATCAGAATACATTATCTCTATTGTTTATATTTTTCTTAGGATCGCTGATCTTCACAAAGTGCGATCAAAAAAAGCAAATAAACCATAAGCATCTCGTCTCAGATCTACATGTAACATCTGAAAGATTAGATCTTATCATTGTAAACAAACTTATAGAAGAGGAAAGTAGCAATGAAGATAGTCTTATGGAAATAAGAAAAAATCTAAGAGAAATTTTAGGTACTGGACTGGCATGTTGTGATAACCACATCTATCGATATAAAAAATTTGTAAGTGAAAAAGATTTTGCAAAAAAGCTGTCTGTGAAAAATGGTTTCTTCCCGCTTAATGGCATACACCCACCATATACTTTTGCTAATCTCTTGTGTAATTGTGGTGGGAAGGCTTGCGACTGGACAGAGCAGCTACACTTGCATCTGAAAAATGGAGATAAGATCGTTATACCTGCCGATCAGGAATCGTTGATCAGTATCACTCCTAATCCAAATGAAGAAAACCCCTATAACAATTACACTATTACATCCGATATAAATGATCCCGACGCCGAGTATGTTCCTGCCTTTTTTCTTTATAACGATAAGGAAGTTCATATCTGGGTCAAGTTTAATGAAATAGGCATTATCAATATTGACTAAAAATGCTGGGGGAAAATATAAGTCACCAGAAACTAAATATTACTACCTATCTTTTTTGGGTAGTAATGTTTAGTTTCTGGACCTCTGCAATGGCACAAGATAGCAATGCCGATCTTTCTGATCTACTCGTTAGTGCTAACACAGAATTAATTTTATCAAAAGTAGAACAGTATGAGCATCTAGAACCAGAAGATATTGATACGATCTATCAGCAACTAGATGAAAATTATACACTAGATAGTTACACCATACTAACGGGCTTAAGCAAACTAAAAAAATATACAGTTAATTGTAAAAAAGAAACTTACGAAACTGTTCTATTCTATTATGATTGTATAAATGCGATAGAAAATTACACGGATAGAGAAAAAACGTTTGATGAAAAAGAGGCGCTTTACTTAAGGTGTTTTGAATATAAAAATCTTGTGCCAAATATTACAAGAATGGATTTGTTAAGTATAGTCTATCAACTATTAGGCAGTCTATCCGAAAAAGAAGGAAAACGCGGTAAAAGTCTATACTATAATGCTAAATCACAAGAGCTTAAAGGATTAGATTTTTGTTATGAATTGTATAAGAAGGTAAGATCAGAAATTAAAAATAACAACTTAGATGTAGAAGAACTTATCCTTCATGGCATATCTCTTTTCCAGCAAAAGAATGATATTATGTGGCGTGATAGAATGTATATACTTGCCGTCAAATACTATTGTAAAGTAGGGCAGGCGAAAAAAGCAAATATATATCTAAATAAAATAGGTGAGCCTTTCAAACAAGCTTTTACCTCTCAATATTATTCTGCAGCATCGACTTATTATCTATCTATAAAAGACGATCTGCTAGCTGAAGAGGCTTTGAGACTCCGACAAGAATATGCACAAAAGGATACAACAAATTATAATAATAGTATTACAGAGTGTCTAGCACTTGCTAACTATTACAAAGAGAAAAATAGACCGGATGATGCCTTGATGTATTATCAAATGGCAGCTACCCAAAGTTTCCGCGGAAAGGATGATAAAGAAATAGAAAACTACTCACAATATATCCGTATACTCCTAGGACTTTCTTCGGTATATTTTATGACTAATCAACTGGAAGAAGCTAAGCATAAACTTAGTGAAGTAGAGCTACTCATTCAGGAAAAATTTAAGTCTACAAAACATTACATTGATAAAGTCGCCTATTTAGAATTTATGACTAATCTAAATGAAATATACTTTAAAAACCAAGAAGCACTCGGACTAAATAATAATAGACTACTAGAAATAAGTGAGCAAGATAAATCATATGTACTACTGTCAGAGTTAAAAAATATTAAATCTATAAAAGAATTAAATAAAGCCACCTTATATTCTGAAATACTAGAGGCAAAAAACCAAAAATTAATAGCTAAAAAAAGGATGAACATAGCATTCAGTGAAAAAAAAAATCACTTTGCTAATAAAGCATGTTTTACAAAATATACAACTGCTTTAGAGACACTAGATAGCCTATATGGCTTATTACAATTACCGAATGAATTTACAACCGACATAAACTTCTCCGATCTTAAAACTTCTGTCCTGTCCTATTTTACAACGGATCAGTATATCTATCAGTTTCTGATAAATGATGGCCTTGTCCAATTGCAAAAAATAGAGCTAGACGCCAACCTGAATAATAGTATCAGTTATTTCATAGAGCAGATAAGAGATAGAGATTCTAATATTGATTCCTTGTCCAAGCATAGTCATAAGATATACCAATATCTTTTGCATCCTGTAGCCAGCCAACTCAAAGAAAACATTGTTATTATTCCCCATGGCTATCTATCTAATGTAGCGTTCGAAGCTATAAAAAATAATGAAAATCGCTATCTAGTAGAACAGTATAATATCAGCTATTCTTATTCGATCGGCGTCTTGCAGCAAATGAAAACGGAGCCTCCCTCATCCTACTCCTATCTGGGAATAGCTCCCAGTAATAAGCATTATGAGATATTAGCATCTAATGCAAAAGAAATAGAATCCTGCGCAGTAAATTTCAGTAAACAAGTTCTACTTAAAGACACTGCCGCCACTAAGGCAAATTTTCTAAACACGTTCGCAGCACACAATATTATACAGATTTCTTCTCATGCAGAAATGAATCCTTATGATGGAGATAATTCCTATATCGTTTTTTCTGATGGACACGAAGGTGAAGCTTACAAACTCTACATGAATAGTCTCCAAGCAATGGATCTTAACACGGAGATGATAGTTCTTAGTGCTTGTGAAACCGGTATAGGTCCTTATAAAAAAGGAGAAGGAATTCTGAGCCTGGCCAGAGGTTTTGTTCATGCAGGAACGGCTAGCGTAATTTCTAGTCTTTGGAAAGTAGACGACCAGGCTACCTATAAAATAATGAAAGGGTTCTTCGCTGAAATATCAAAAGGAAAAAACAAGGATAACGCATTAGCTAAAGCAAAAAATAATTATTTACTTTCCTCAAGAAAGGCCAGCAGGAAACACCCCTATTATTGGGCGGGACTTATCGCAATAGGAGATATGAAACCTATTAAAGTAAACAACTGTAACTATGTTTTATTAGGGGGCATATTTGTTCTATTTTTCTCTATTATATTTTTTCTCTATAGGAGCCGATTTAAAGCTACTTAGCTCTGGTAATGAAAGCACTTTATAATATATTTCAAATAATTTTTCAACTCATGTTTACTTTCCATATAGTTACTTTCACCAAGTGAGCGTTCTCCATTTAGAATTTAACTTTTGTTCCAGCTCTATTGCAGAAGAGAAATATTCATGATCAGGATCCTTTTTTATTGTAGATAAGTAGTTCCTAGCATCAGATATCCTATTCAGCTGTATATTAAGCATAACCAGGGACCATTCTATATCTGCTTTTTCTATTCCTTCAGCGATCTGAAGTAGAGACACGAGCTTATTTCTCGCTGGTCCCAAAATATTCTTTTCTACAAGTGCTTGAGATATGAGATACTGCGCATTGACATAATTCGCATCATTCATTTCTATGCTTTCTAATGTTTCTATAACCTGGTCGTACTGATTTTTATAGAATTGCAAGAGAGCTATATCCGTTAATTCCAGTGCCTGTGAGCCTCCACTTCTTTCTTTACTGAAACTAGGTAAAACTTTATATGATGCTATAAGAGCTGAATTACTATACTGCTGTTCAGCATGGTATATAGTACATGGTATGAGAAATAGAAAGATTATAATAGACGCTGCTATAGACTTAAATGAGAACAAGGTAGTATAGTCAAATATCCTTTTTATAGAGAACCCTTTTTCTAATATATACCTGTTTCCTATCTTCTCAAGATTATGGATAAGCTCTTGTTCCGCATGCTTAGTATTGATATTATACACAAGGTCTGATCTTAACTGCTCGTAGTGTAAAAAGCTACTGTTAAAATCCTTCTCTTGTAATAGCTGTTGCTCAAGCATCCTGCGCTCGGAATAGCTAAGTTCCTCTCTTAGGTAATCCTCAAATTGTAAATAATCTACTTCTTTCATATTCTACTATAATAGTTTGTAATTAGGATCTTTCTTTGCTAATTCTACGAGTCTTGCTTTACATAATACCGCTTTCTTTCTAACATAACTATAACTGAGACTTAACTCTTCGGCTACTGTTTTCAGAGATGTAAACTTACCTGCGTCATTTTTAGTCCATGACATACTTAATATCTCCTTACATGATGGTCCTAAGCAATTAAATAATCTCTTAGAAAAACATAAACGCTCCTCTATGACTGACCAGGCATTCATACTTTCTTTTGCCTCTTCAGCATAACTAAGATCATGGATCGTCGCAATTCGTAATGTTTGTGATTTGCTTTTAGCTTTCAACATACTGATCCATTTTCTTTTACATAAGGTATAGAGGAAACTCTTCAGGGAGCAGGTCAGCACAAAATCACTATTAGCATATCTATGCATACAGATAAGTACTTCTTGCATGACGTCTTTAGCATCGTGAGCAGTTCCATTATTACTACAGATAAGATTCTTTATCATCACAGCATTAAGCTCATATATCTCCTTTATTAGCCGAACATCATTATGTCTGAGTGCAACAATATATCTCTGATCTGGATGTATTGCAGACACTTTCTTGTAGTTATGATCTTGATCAACACTTATTCGGGGCATTTTCAGGGGTTTACTATTTAATATACTTAAGTAGGAAATTGTAACCCCCCTTTAAGCATTAAAATATAATTTTAATGGATACGCATTATGGGATGCGGTAAGATGATAACTATGATTTACCTAGATCAAAGACAAAAAAAGGAAATTAATGGTATCTGCAATGGAGCTTTAAATACAGAGGCCGACTACTTTAATAGAGCTATACTGCATACTGCCTTCTGAATTATACGCTATAATTTATAAACAATCCTAACTAGAATAAACTATTGCAAAAAAAGAATTACCCTCTTAGAATAATCATTACTTAATATCCCTTTATCTCCCGTAGACAATTAAGTTCCGAAATATATCTCTTTACTTACTTGGAAAAGTCTTGTCTAAACCTTTACAGATATCGCAGGATTTTTTCTTTTATTACGTAACTTACAGCTCTTAAGATAACAGAGATTGCGCAAAACATTTAACAATATATCTCCTTTATATACTTCTCTTCATTCTTATAATAAAGAGAAGTTCAAAAAAGACTTGTGGGCAGGTCTTACGGTAGGCACTATTCTTATTCCTCAGGGAATGGCTTATGCCGTATTAGCTGGTGTTCCGCCTCAGTATGGTCTTTATACGGCCCTTATCCCCTTGGTTATCTATGCATTGTTTGCTAGTTCTACTAAACTATCTGTAGGCCCTGTAGCGATATCAGCATTACTTGTTCTTGCTGGGGTGAGCGAAGTAGCACCTATAGGTAGCGATCAGTATATAAGCTTAGTAATATTGACAGGCTTTCTCGTCGGGTTTCTTCAGTTATTAATCGGTTCACTGAAGCTGGGATTTATTGCAAATTTTATTTCACATCCTGTCATTGCAGGCTTTACTTCAGCAGCTGCTATCATAATAATAGTGTCTCAGCTAGGAGATGTTCTGGGTATAAGTATTCCTAGAATGGAAAAGATACATCAGTCTTGTTTCTATGTCTGTGGTCATCTTAAAGAAACTAATTTACTCAACTTTGGTATATGCCTATCGTCTATAGCTATAATTATTATTTTGAAAAAAATTACCAGAGCTATCCCTGGAGCGCTTATCGTTGTTATATTAGGAATATTGCTAAGCTATTTTTTCCAGCTAGAACAATATGGCATTAAGATCATCAAAGATATACCTAAGGGACTCCCCATTTTCCTTCTACCAGAATTAACCTACGAAAATTTCAGAGCCTTACTACCTACCGTACTAACAGTAACCGTTATAGGGATAGTAGAATGTCTGGGAATAGCCAAGTCTATGCAGTCTAAGCATAAGGATCATATACTAAGTCCTGACACAGAGCTTATGGCTTTAGGTTATTCTAAGATAGCGGGTTCTTTTTTTCAGGCTATTCCATCGTCTGGAAGTTTTTCTAGATCTGCTGTAAACAGTAGTATGAATGCTCAGACGGGAATCGCTTCGCTCATTACTGCTGCGATTATCGCTGTGACGCTACTATTTTTGACATCATTATTCTACTTTCTTCCTTATGCTGTATTAGCTGCTATTATATTGTTAGCTGTATTTAATTTATTTGATTATAAGGAAGCTATACACTTATGGAAGACACATAAGATAGATTTTATGATGATGATTACAACTTTTGTCATTACCCTACTCATAGGAATAGAGGAAGGTATTTTTAGCGGTGTACTCCTTTCTATTATAAGTGTACTCTACAAAAGTTCTAAGCCCAACATTATAGAAATTGCTAACATAAGAGGAAGTTCTCACTATAGAAACGTCGATAGATTTGACGATCTAGACAAGTTTCCTAACACTTTAATTTTAAGGTTTGATAATCAGTTATATTTTGGCAATGCAGATTACTTTAAAGATTCCATACTGGAAGAAATAAGCACCAGTAACTCTGAGATAAAGTATGTCATTCTAGATGCTAGTCAGATGCATGATATAGATAGTACAGGCATACACATCTTGGGTGATCTAGATCTAGATCTTATGAAAAGAAATATAGAATTACATATCTGTGATGCTAACGGTGTCGTGAGAGACATGTTATATAAGTCAGGACTAATGAGCGAAAAAGATCGACATCACATGACCGTTCATAATGCTATAACAGAGATACATTTCCATAATCCTAGCAGTGATGAAGATGTCATTAACGCGATGCAAACTAATGTAAAAGATCAAAATTCATGAATCAAAAGAAAGTAATCGTAACAGGTGGAATGGGGTACATAGGTTCTCACACTACTGTCGCACTTATAGAGGGTGGATATAAAGTTATCATAATAGATGATCTTAGTAACTCAGATCTTTCTACTCTAGACGGTATAGAAAAAATTACAGGCATACGACCAGAACATTACCAAATAGATCTTAAAAATTCAGTAGAGACTCTTCGTACGTTTCAAGAACACAATGAGGCGATAGCCGTCATCCATTTTGCCGCGCTAAAAGCGGTAGGAGAAAGTGTAAACCTGCCTCTACAGTACTACAAAAACAATTTGTTATCTCTTATAAATGTTATGGAGGCGATGAAGCAGATGAATATATCAAAGCTTATTTTCTCCAGTTCGTGCACCGTATATGGACAGGCCAAAGAACTTCCTGTAAGTGAATCTAGCCCTATCCTTAAAGCTAATTCCCCTTATGGAAATACTAAACAGGTATGTGAAGAGATTCTCATGGATGAAGCGCAAACGGACACCTCGATCAGAAGTATTTCCCTGCGATATTTTAATCCTATCGGCGCTCACCCTTCAGCTTTTATAGGAGAATTACCACTGGGCGTTCCTAACAATCTTATGCCGTTTATTACACAGACAGCAGCAGGAATACGACAAGAGCTAAAAGTATTTGGATCGGATTACAACACCGCAGATGGAACTGCTGTAAGAGATTATATACATGTCATGGATCTAGCTCAGGCACATATCGCCGCTATGAACAAACTGATAGCAGATACTACAGATAAGAAGTATGACTTCTATAATGTGGGAACAGGGAATGGATATAGTGTTTTAGAGGTTATAAAATCTTTTGAAAAAATGTCTGGTAAGCAACTGAATTATCTACTTACAGAAAGAAGAGCGGGGGATATAGAAGCGATCTATGCCGCTACTGAAAAATCATCTGCAGAGCTAAACTGGAAACCGCAATATACTCTGGACAATATGACTGATACGGCATGGAGATGGCAACAATCTCTCGGTAAAAAAGCGTAATAAAAAAGGCAAGGGTTCTTCACTTTTGAAGAAGCCTTGCCAAAATGCTGATCAATTCCTATCTTTAATAAATACTTATTTTCGTTTCTATACCTTTAAGACTAATTTTTCATCATAATGGTACATCTCTTACGATCTTCTTAATAACATTTAACAGAAATTAACATTATAGTAGCTTTTCTGAGCAAAAACAAGGTGAATTAGGCCCCATTTCCCTTCATTAGGCCATTTTCTTAAAAGAATTACTATGAAAAATTTGTGAAATAGGGCGTGTCCTTACAGGTCGCTACGTACGCAAGCTCGCTATTCGCTCGGCCCCTTCACGATGTTACGGGTCTGCTGCTCCGCAGCACTTACTACCATCGCTCACGCGGGGAGCATTTTATACCAATTCTAGTTTAGAATGACGGTAATTTTTTTGTTCTTCATGTTCCTTCGTTAAAAAGCCTCGCCGAACCTATGGGTTCTTTGCTAGCCCGCCCGCTTCGTGCTGTGCCTGCCGTATGCAAGGAGGCAGGGTCTCTCATTTAAAGCACTTTCGTACTTTATTCGACTACGTCGAACTCATTCGTTGTTGCCTTGATCCATTTTGAACAATTTTAAATCCTTTTCCGTCTTCTAAAAATAGAAATGGTATAACTGATTTTTTATTTAGTCTTTATCAAACTTACATTTTGTCGGTTCAACATTTTTAAGTACAAGGGGTATAATATATTTGTCTATATTTATCCAAAAGTTAGAAATAGAATGAACATCAGCGAAAAAAGAAATATGAAAAACATATGTACAATTATTTTTCTTCTGCTAATCTGTACGAATATTACGAAGGCTCAAGATATCTTTGAAATATTTTATGAGGGTACAAAGAGCCAACCAATTATTACGGACATACAATCAAAAACAAGTTACGAGTATCATCGCAGCAGTTCCCAAGAGGGCATATTACCAGATACCTCTATCGTGTTAGATGGTGACACACTAGCTTTATTTTTAGAAACGAGGATAGTAGAAACTTATCCAGTAATAGGAACAAGAAAACGAGAACATTTTAAGGTTTCAGGGGAACTCAGTTTGACAGAAACAATAGTACAAGATAAAGCAGGTAGAATGCTTGAAAATACTATAGAAAGCACAGATCCACAGATGGCGCAATTTCTGAATACAACGAAGAAGTATATTTATGAAAATGATAATCTTGTAAAAATTGATGAAAAAGACCTTACTGTAGTTTCACTGGAATATGATGATCAATCATTACCAAAGAACATGAGGTTTAATACAGGATTTGCTAACATGGCGCTGGATCGTGAAAATACTGAAACGGGATATATCTATAATGCTAGCTTAGTTTCCACGGATGATCAAGAAGGGCTTATGGGTATGATGGCTGATGCAATGAAAGATGCTCCTAAAACCTATGTTCTTTATGAGTTTAAAGATAAGCACCATTATTTCACTTCTATCGAAGAGGAAAAAGAAACGGGAAATATATTGGGGGAGGAAACATTTATAAGAAACGAGAAAAAGCAACTAGTAGAATCTATTAGTTCTAAAGGAATGAAGTCTCATACGAAATATCGCTATAATGATAAGGGAGAGGTAGTAGAAACAGAGAATGTATTAGACAACACAATACTAAAAAACGAATCTGATGATAGAGGGAACGTAGTAAAGCAATATGAGGGCTATCAATATTATGAGTATAAATATGATGATAAGAATAATCTGATCGAAGAAAGACAGTTTTTAGGAACAGATGAAGACAAGTCACTTTCTAAGCTTACGGTAGTAAAGCTTGTATATAAATAACTAAGAACGTTAAGTATCTAGTAAATGAGAATAAGTTGAAATCACATTATGTCATCTTCTAGCATACTAGCATGTATATTTCTCTTAATACTATCGTCATGTAAGAGTAAACAATCACCGGATACGTTTTCACTCAGAGAGGGAGACCTCCTCTTCCAGGACAGTGACTGCGGTCCCTTCTGCACTGCCATAGAAAAAGTAACCTTCGGACATAAGGGAGCTAAGTTTTCCCATATCGGGTTAGTGATAAAAGAAAACGATGAACTCAAAGTACTCGAAGCTATCTCTGCAGGTGTAGTACTGACACCTATAGATACTTTTCTTTTTCGATCTTTTGACACCAACAAAAAGCCAAAGGTTGTGGTAGGACGATTAGTAAGCGATAAAAAGACACTTATTCCTCAGGCTATAGAATTTACTAAGGAACAGAGGCAGAAAGAATACGATGATGTTTTTGACATAACTAATGATAAATATTATTGCTCAGAATTAATCTACGATGCTTTCAAATATGCAAATGAAGGGAATCCGATTTTTGACTTGCAGCCTATGACTTTTCTAGATCCAGAAACAGAGGAGACTTTTCCAATATGGAAGGAATATTTTGATAACTTAGGGATGAGTATTCCCGAGGGGAAACTAGGATTGAACCCTGGGGGAATTTCTACTTCCCCCTATATCGACCTTATATATTTTTATGGGAAGCCTGATGGTTTTCAGGAATAATTACCAAAATATTTTCTTAGTTAGATAGGAAGCTTATAATCTTTTAGAATAGGACATTTAGAACTCCATGTCTCATAGTAATGTAAATTTGTAACCAGCTCTTTAGACAACAATAAAAGCAAATACTAACTTTTTCGTAATCAGTATCTCATCCCTAGTGTTTTCTAAGTGGTCCATTCAGAAATAATACTATTCTAGACTTTTCGGTTTCCATTTCACACTACCTATAGGTGTAGACAAGGCCTTGTTTACGGCTTGGCCAGATCGCTTTTTGTCGTATATCATCGCTCCCGTCATAATAAGACTGGTGCCTATAATTACAAACAGCAAGATACCTGAGTTAAAGGAAGCGAGTTGTATCTGTGCTGGAATAGCAGAAAAAAGAAGTATCGTAATTAATCCCCTAGGGGCGATAAATACTTGCGGATTAATATCTTTCCCCATTGTAACCCTAAGCATTATAAATCGGAGTATATAAATAGATAGGATAATAAGGAGACTTATGACTGCTACATTTATGCTTAGTAGAGATGAAAGAGAAATTGTAATTCCAAAAATCACAAAGAAGAAAGTACGCACAACAAAGGCTGTTTCCAAAGTAATAATATGCAGCTCTTCATAGATGTGCATGGCTTTTTTATAGTTGAGATATCGCTTAATCTTACCTGGAAAAAACAATTCCATATTAGCTATAAGTAGCCCGAATATAAGAATGATGAGCAGAGAAGAAAGGTGCAATTTTTTTCCTATTCCATATAACACAAGTAGGATGGCTATAAGTAAAAATAATTTGACATGAGACTTTATATTCTGAAAGATCAGTACGATAGCATAACTAGCAATCAGCGCGATGCCGATGGTTAGAAAAAGATTACCGAAAAAACCAATAAATCCTGTTCCGCCTGTATCACTACCTACATTTCCGGTAAGAAAATAGAACATCATAATCCCAAAAATATCAGAAAAAGTAGACTCATAGATATGGAATTCTTTTTTGTCAGAGCGTAGACTGTTTACAGAAGGTATAATAATAGCACTAGATAGAATCGACAAAGGAGTGGCATATATCCACGCCTGCTGATCCGTCATATCTGTAATAAAGTATTGTAGTATATATTTTGCTAGGAGTGCACTCAGTATAAGGCCGACAAGAGCGATTGCCATGGCGATCAAAATGGGTACGAGTTTTTCTCGCTCTAGCTTTAGCTCGAGGGCTGCTTCTAGTACGATCATTATAAGGCCTACTGTACCTAGGACTTCTAGAAGGTCGTCGATCGGGAAGGCATCGAGTGTTACATGAGAAGCATCTAATCCGAGCTTAATAAGGATACCGAGTATAATGAGCATGAGGACGGAAGGTACATTCGTTTTCTTAGCAATCTGAGAAAAGAAAAATGACAGTATAAGAATAATCGAAGCTTCGATTATTAAATTCTGAGAAGAAAGAAGGCTTCCTGATTTAAAAAGTACAAATAATGATGACATTATATATTAGATTTAAATTCAAATTTGATATTTACCATTGCACTATTAAGATATTCCAGAATCTGTGCTGGCGTTTCTAATGACTGAATCGTCAGGCGCAGGTTATTTTTTATATGATCTATATTACAAGTAGATTTTAGGGACTTAAAAGGATAGATGAACATAATTTTATTCACATCATTGAGCAATTCGTTCATATTCATATCTGCAGGTATACTTGCTGCTATGATGAAATTATTTAGGTTCCTTTTCTGATCGTATTGTAGCACCTGAATATTGAGTTTATTCTTAATATCAGGGTTTAAGATAAGAAAATTTTCAGGCGTTCTTTTTAGTATTTTAAGCCGAAGATACCGCCCTATTAAATTAAGATATTTTTTTGTTTGCGCGGGATCTATAATACCAAGGATATCTTTTTCTGTAGCTTTCTTATATACAAGAAAATAATTAATTAAGAAGATATTATCATCATTTACAAAAAGAGGAAACCTGTTTTCAGAAATCTTTTTTTGTTTTACGATTTCATTTTCATCAATGTTTGCTACCCAGTGATTTAGAGCGTTTCCTATATTATAATTATTAGCAGCGTATATTTCTTTTGCTATTTTTTTGATTTGAGGAAGACTGATAATATCTTCATTTTTATCTTTGAGTTGTTTCTGTGTGGAGTGGTGACGTATCTCTAGGGCATCTATAAACTCCTTCTTTTCGAAGACAGAGAGATCTATCTTGAATGTGAACAAGTTAGCAAAATCTAAAACGACATTAGCTGTTTTTACAAACTGTGTATTTGCTACACATATTACAAGTATGTTTTTGTGTGAGCGATCTATATATTCTATCAGGAACCGTAAGATGGCTATAGAATAACTTTTACTATCTCGCCATAGCTCTAGATCATCTAGTATGAGAATATATCTTTCTTGAGGGTTGAGTGATCTATTAAAATTATCTAAGGCTTCCTTAATATCTTCATTGGTATTAAACTTTCGTCCGTTAATAGTAGAAATAGAATTGGGTGTAATGAGAAACGCCTCTTGCAATAGGCCATTTTTCATATGGTACTTGATGAAACTCGACTTACCACAAGTAGGATTACCCTGTATGAGAACTGAAGTACCGAATCCAGCGTGCCAGGAGGAAATGGCTTTCTCTAGTTTTAAAGATGCATCTTTTCTATCCACCAAGTAATAATCACTTATTCCTTCTTTATCTAAGAAAATATTTACGTAAGAACTACTGGACTTTTGTAAAGAACGAGATTGCAAAAATCTGACAACAGATTCATTTACAGGTACATTGTTTTTATGAGAATCATATACGTAATTTTTCACTCTTTGAAACAAAGAAGAACTAGTTTCTTGAAAATTTTTGTAGAGACTTTCTGTCTCAGTTCTCATCTGAGAAAAAGTATTTCGGAATCCCTGATCTAACCAAGGTTCCTGTTTGAAGAAGTCAAACTGCGTTAGCACTTTTTTTATATCAGTTTCCAGTACAGAAAGATTATCCAGAAGCTCTTTACATCTGTTTTCTACTTCTCCTAGATTACGCTGTGACCCTTGTTTTATAGATTCCATTAGAGAGGCATTCTCATGAGCTCCTTCTCTTATAAGACTGTTTACGGTGTATCTCTGTACCTGCATAAGTTTATTAAGGGTGCGTATCATTTCATCTTTGATGACATTATATCTTGGAATGATCTGGAGAGAGAGCCATTTTTCTAGTAGGGAATGTAAGAGGATATCTCGACTTATTATATGTCCCTCTTCGTAATCTACTACGATGGATGTAAAGCTTAGCTTAGTGATGAAATCATTCAGAGAGTGCATCCATGTTTGACTTTCACTGAGCTCTTGTATATCCTTTTTGATATCCTTTTCTAGGGATTGAAAAACAGTAATATCTGGATGATCTGCAGAGATTGCAGTTTTACTTTCGTTATGTTTTTCTAGTAGAACCTTTGTGGAATTGCGTAATTTATCCAGTTGGTTAATACAGGTTCCCTCTATGTACTTGAGTTTATTACGTATGTTTTTGTAGGCTAGTTCACTAGAGATAATATCTTGTAATTGGTTTTTGATTTTCTGAAAATCTTCATCATAGATCTCTACTGGATTGTGAACCAGCTGTAGTTCATAGTTTATTTTTTCCACAAGGTCTTCAGATCGTAGTTGGTCTATAGTAGATTCTATTTCCTGAAGCAGGCTTTTCTTTACCTTGCCGATATCTTTTATAACATTAGATATATAGGCATCATATTTTTCTTGCGGAATATAAGCATGTATTAGTTTATTATTAGCCTTAAGTTTTTCTATATAGGTATTCCTCAGATATAGAAAATACTGTTTAATAAGGTCAGCAACTTGTGTGTTATAAACGTATATAGAAGCCTGAAAATTTTGCTCCTTTAGTTGCTTTTGATCTACACGATAATTATCTAGTACAGTTTTAATCTCGTTCTTAATAACCTGACCCGTTATCTCTGTTATAGGAGTATAATCGCCTAAAATAGTGTAGATATATTTATTTATTGTCGTATCCATTATTTGACATCCCGATGATGAAAGATCCTTAAAGTTCTAAAAATATAAGCTAAAATAGTGATGGAAAGGATAATAGTAATATTTTTTTCTTGCGCTAAACAAAGTACTTATTGATATATTAAGCTTTATAGATATATAAATTAGTATATTCTAGGGACTTAGGGCTCATTTTATAGGAAGTTCAGGACAGTTATTTATGATAATTTATTGGCTTTTATTTATGCGTACCCAGATAGCTGACCATTTATTTTTAAAGCTGGTAGACTTTTTAGCCTGACCTTAATGATAAAGGGTGAAACATCAGTTTCCCAAAAAATATTATGGAATTAGAATAATTCCTTTCGTGTCTCTATATATTCATAAACACGTTCTTTTATGAAGTCCCATTTTTCGATTCAATTCTATAGCTGAGATTCCTTTATTTGTAGTAGATATTAAATAAAGCATCATAAAAGCTTTATGAATTGGAAACTTAAGTTTATGAAACAAGGCATGGGCTGTGGCCGACTCTGGCTTCTTACAGGAACAGCATCTTCTCTCACCATATCTCTTGGTAGCACAATAATCAGTGTAACCACAATATCGGCAAGAATACCCGTCTTCCCATTTTAAACTTACCAGTAAATCTGTACAAGATTTATCATCTTTAAATTGGGCTTGAAACTCATAAATGCTAAGCCCTTCAAACATTTTAACTATATTCATTCGCTCTCTTTAAGCAAATAACAACTTTACCGTCCAGACTATCTGCTCTGTTCGGTTATATGTTTCAAATATTTAAACTCCTCATACAACTAAATTCTAGAGGACAAAACTTTCCGAAGAAATTTTCTGAGAGCAAATTTTTTAGCCTTCTAAGTATTTGTATATCAAACACTTATAAATACATACTCACATTCAAAATATAAATTAATAAATAATGTAGTCCTACATTTTTCTAACTCAAGATCATAAATAGACTTAACATTGGTCTATTAAATAATAAACTTAATTAACATGAAAAATTTTATTTTAACTTTTTTTGCTGCATTTATTTTAGTTGGAGTAATAAGTGCTGAATGCACTGTAACTACTGACTGTGGAACTTCTACTTACGATGCAACTGAAATTTCTGCTACTGCTTCAAATGGTGTTATTACAGTAACTAGTAATGGTAATGTAATTGATCAGTTTGAGTGTAGTGATAGTTCCGTAAGTGTTAGTTGTTCTGGAGATGATGGCGGAAATAATGATGAGTCCAGTATTTGTGATTTTTTACCAGCATGGTTAGCACAATTCTTTGGTTGCTAATCAATAGTTAAACCTTAAGAAAACAGATTTAAGAAAGAGGCTACTTTAGAAATAAAGTAGTCTCTTTTTTTTAAAAACACTGAGAGTAAACCACATTTTTCAATTTATTGCCCATTAACATACACTTAAACTCCCTAAGAAAGCTTGACAAAAAGAATTAGATGTTGTTAATTTGATCTATCGATTTTTAACACCCTTTGGACAATATTAACCACATGAAAAATGTGTACACACTACTAGAGAATATGTCATCATCTGAGAAGTCAATGTTCTCTAAGATTGAATCAAAAAATAAATCAAAAGAATTCTATAGATTATATAAAATTCTTAACAACACCTCAGAACTCAAAAAGCTAAAAATTAAAGAAGGTGAATTTAAAAATATAAATTACCTTACTCACAAGCTTTATACACGTCTCTTAAGAGCAATCTCCATGAAGTCTATTTTTTATTCTGAAAAATCTGATAGATATAACTCAGAACTAGCCTATAGCATAGTCTTAAAAAACAAAGGCTTATATAAGCTTGCTTTAAAGAAATTAAATAAACTAAAATCTCACGCCAAGTCTATTGAAGACTTTACGCTAATTGTAACGATAAGTAATTTAGAAGAAGAAATTTGTTATTCATCTTTTGATACTTTATATTATTCCCACGTTAAAAATTTGCTTGACGAAAGAGCTTTTTATTCTCAGCAAATAGATTTAATTTCTAAACTAAAGTATATCAAATATAAGTTAATTCAAATCCAGTATACGGAATCTATGTTTATTTCACATGATCGTCTTGAGCAGATATTTGGTACAAAGCTTGAAATACTCAATACACCAATCGATGGATTATCGGCAAAAGCCAAAGACTATATTTTATGTTGTATACAACTCAAGTTCTTACTAGAAAGGAATGATCGTGGTGCTATAGAATTTGGTTTGAAACGTATTGAGCATATCGAAAAAAACAGAGCTATTCTTGAAGACGAATATTTCAAAGCTTTAAATAATCAAACGTTCGGCGCAATAGTATTTAATAATGTGGCTGTATATAACAACGCAATCGAGAAGCTGATAGATTTTGTTCCTGATACAAAAAATTATGCTGTCAAAATGTTTTGTCAATATCATTTGATTTTAAAATGGATAGGCAGAAAGAACAGGTTTACACAATTGCAAAAAATAGAGAAATCGTTCTTGCTTTTCTTTAAAAAGTATAACCATGAATTAAATCAGACCCAAATAGATTTCTTATTCCTTTCATATGTGAATGTTTTGCTAAAATCAGGAATGATTAAGCAAGCATTTCAAGTACTTTCTGAATGGAGACTTTATGCCATAGAAAGCTATTGTATTGGATACTATTACTTGTGCAGTATTCATGTGCACCTAACACTCGAAAATTTAACGCTGGCAGATAGCTTTTTAGAAGCACTTGCCAGAAATAAGACATCCTCAGCAGGAACTATCCAAGTTGCTAAAATGATTAAGGCATCACATAAAAATTCAGAAAATTTGGATAATAATCTTATTGAGCTTAACAAAATGAGTGAAGCAAACAAAACTTATTATACTTTTTTTCAGGTAGATGTTATAAGCTGGTTGCAAAATCTGAAGTACAAGCAAATACCTACCTAAAATATATTTCAAGCCAAGATCTTCTGAATACGAATTGAAGTATACGGACCAATTAGATATTACTCCTTGGAAATATGTGAGCATATAGCTATCTAGTTTGTGTACTTGTTATCGCGATATATATATACTTTTCTCCCATGGTTTTGGGTTAAGCAATCAAATTTAGTTTGAAAAATAAACATCAACTCATCCTATGATGAGTGCCTGCTCCTTAAAAACAAAATTCTTTTGTGTTGTATCTATATAAAGCTGATTAAGTCTAATAATACGTGTTTTGCAAAACACACATAATTACTACCCTCTTCATAAGAGAATGTCGAAAAGTATTCCTCCATAAAACTCTTTACTAAACCTTGGATGTGGTATGCGCTCAAACCATCTTTTAGAAATTTCCTCTGACACAGATGAAGATAGGATTAATTATAATATTTATGATGTAAATATTTTCATTAGATATGTCAATGCATAAAGTTATTTACATATTATTTTCTAAGCCTTTTGCCTATCCGATATAATTTATTTATTACTTTGGTAAGCTAACAAGTCTCTGGGTAAAATGAATACATTAGATGTCAATTTTGTTCGTAAACAATTTCCTGTTTTTGATACAGATCTAGGAAAAAAAATAGCTTTCTTTGATAACGGAGGTGGCAGCTATGTTGCAGGAACAGTTATAAAAAGACTTACGGATTTTTATGTCAATTATAAGGTGCAGCCCTATGGTGCGACAGCAATAGGAAAACTTGCAGGGCAAGCTATGGACGAGGGAAGATCTAGTATGGCGGAACTCCTTAATGTTCCTATAGAAGAACTGACCATAGGAGCGTCTACTACTCAAAATCTCAACACATTATCTATAGCTTGCGCTTCTCTTGTACAAGCAAGATCTGAAGTAATTGTTACGGAACAGGATCATGAAGCTAACATCGGAGGCTGGGAAAGAATGTGTAGAGCACAGGGAGCACAGTTGACCATCTGGAAGGTAGATCCTACAACTGGTGAACTAGACCTAAATCAACTAGAAGACCTTATATCAGATCGCACCGCTATTGTATCTGTAACCCAAAGTTCTAATATTATAGGTAGTATAAATCCTATAAATGAAATAGCGAAAATAGTACATAGGCATAATGCAAGACTTGTGGTAGATGCTGTTGCGTACGTACCTCATGAGTGGCCTAATCTAGACGAATTAGATGCAGATGCATATGTTTTTAGCAGTTATAAAACTTATGGAACACACCAGGGAATTATGGTTGTCAGACCCGCCTTTCTTGCTGAACTAGACAAACAATGTCATTATTTCAATGAGAAATACAAGATCAAATGGTTGGATTCCTCTGGACCTAACCATGCTTCCATAGCAGCACTAGGTGGCATAGCAGACTATTTCTCTGCGCTGCACGAGCACCATTTCGGAGCAGAAGATCTGCCTTTATATTCTAAAGCGAGAGACATGGCTTTGCTCATGCATCAGCATGAGCAAGGATTATGTCAGACTTTACTAGATTGTGTAAATGAGCTACCTGTAAAAATATACGGAAAAGATCATATGAACAATCGAGAAGCTAATGTTGCACTCCGCTCTAATCAGCTTTCTTCGGTCTCCATGATGCAGAGTCTTGGAGATGAAGACATAGCTGTGAAGCAGGGTACTTTCTATGCATATAGGTTGCTACAAAGCATGGGTATAGAAAACCTAGACGATGGGGTGCTTAGGATTAGTCTGAGTCATTATAACACAATGGAAGAGATACAGAGATGTTGTGATGTACTAAGAATTCTTCACAAGTAAAACATTATAAGCTTTGTTAGCACCACCTGAGCCTTAATCTCTATCAGCTTGCTTAAAAAAATAGGACATAAAAAAAGAGATCTCTAAAAAGAAATCTCTTTGCGCCTCCTCAAGGACTCGAACCTTGGACCTATTGATTAACAGTCAACCGCTCTAACCAGCTGAGCTAAGGAGGCTTATTAAGCGACGCAAATTTATAATTATCAATGTGTTATTTCAAGCTTTTGCAAACAAATTTTTGTAATATTTTTCCTTAGCTATCCACAGACCTTAATTATCGGCTTTTTTTCCGCTATAAATGTGTCTAATAACCTTCAAAACGTATTCTTATTCAGCTTTTTACATATAGAAAATTTCTGATTAGGACCTTTTTACGAACAAAGACATTATTTAACAACTATCTTCGCCACACCCTCTCTTCTCCTATCTCCGACAGCTTGTTTATTTACCAAATCGATACTATGCGTCCCTCCAAAAACCATATCTAGCTCTTCCCACACTCTTATGGTCTTATCTATATCCGCGGTGTTATAATCATATCCTTTTTCTAGGTATATCTGATTTTCGCTCTCATATATACGAGGAAAATGTATCGCCTCATATAAAGGCATCTTATGTTCGTAATAATTCATGAGCGTCTGACTTATAGAGAAAGGTATTCTTGTGGCACCACCCGTACCGATCAGAATAGAGGGTGCTCTAGCCTGATCAAATACGATCGTAGGACACATCATAGAGTTAAGCCTAGCATCTTGTTTCCAAGAATCTAATCCATCAGGCAACAAGGCAGTTTCTCCTAGCATATTGTTCATCTGCATATTGGTCCCAGGAATAAAATATGTACACCCTTCGCCTATGGAGGTAGATAGGGCTATTGCATTGCCCTTGTCATCACAGATGTTGAAATGTGAAGTTCCGCTAGTAGAGATATCCGCACTATCTATAGATGTATAATTAGGATAATGTAGGTGCATCTCTGCGATTAAAGATGCTACGTCTTTACCGTAAGGAAAGCTATTGTGATATGCATTTCTAAGGATTGTGAAATGTTCCTTAGACCCTACTTCATATTTTTTCTCGGCTGTCTTTCTGAGAAATAATGCAAGTAGTCCTCCACCCAGAGAAGGTAGGGGAGGGACAGAGATGTACTGATCACCATAAGGAAATAGAAAAGGCTCTCGACGGATCACCTGATAATTTCTAAAATCTTCATAACGGATATATCCGCCATGCTCTCTTGCATAATCAGTGACAGAGAGGGCGGGCTCTCCTCTGTAGAACCAGTCTGGTTTTTCTCTTGCATAGCTCTCTAGAAAATCAGCATACTGAGGCATGAGTAAAACATCTCCTTTTTTCTTGACTTGCCCATCTGTAGCAAACAATGCTCTCCCTTCCTCACTATCTGTTAAGATAGTATTTAGCAACTGCAGATCATAGGCCTGGAAATCAGTAAGTGCTACACCATTCTTAGCAAGTGTCTGCGCTGGAATAACTAATTCTCTCAGTGGTATGGAACAATAATGCTCCACTAAATACTGGACTAGGGCCATGGCCCCCGGTACAGCCATAGATGCTGGTCCCACAAAAAAGGTCTCTTGGCTTTCCCCAAAATCTAATAGGATCTCTTTATAGTTGGGCTGAGAGATAGAATTATTGCTGGGCGTCTGGCAGAAGAAATCTAATATAAAATTTCCCTTATCAGGTGTGTATATATTTGCGAAGCCTCCCGCCCCAGCAGATGCCATTAAGGGTTCTGCAACAAAAGAAACCAAATAGGCTGCCACGCAAGCATCAAAAGCATTTCCTCCAGCAGCTAGTATATCCTCCGCAGTCTTTGCTGTCAGATGGTGGCCTGCAGCAATCGCATATTTTATTTTGGACTGATCCTTCATATCTGCAAAAAATAATAAATAATATAGTACTCAAGGAAAATTAACTACTTTTATTTCTGGCTTACAATTTTTTCTTAGAAAAATAATTAAGCCACTATAGCAGTTTAGTAAGGTATACAAAAACATCATATGAGAATTCATTCCTTTTCTAAAGTCGTAGCCATTCCTTTTGTCGTATGGTTTGCCTATACTTTTTACATATCCTATAACGAGAGAGATTATGCACTTTCTTACTGGATGATTCCTCCATTTCTCATCATCGCAATTATCTGGGTATTTTCTCCGCAGATAGATTTCTGGTGGACGAAACGTAATCCATTGAGCCTAGACGAACCCCTTAAGAACTGGTTACAGAAATATTGTCATTTCTATATCGCCCTGCCCGAGGAATTGAAAAATAATTACGAACAGCGTCTAAGTACCTACCTATCGGGTGTAGAATTTTATGCTATGGGTGCAGAAAAAGAATCTGTTCCTGAAGATATCAAAATCCTTGCAGCAAGTAATTTAGTGACGCTGACCTTTGGCAAGAAAGATTATATGCTCTCTAATTTTGATCGCGTAGTTTTTTACAAACACCCATTTCCTACACCTCGGTTCCAGCATTTACATACCGTAGAAACAGAGCAACAAGACGGGGTCATATTATTTTCTCTAGAGCACCTAGCCGCAAACTCTATAAATCCTGAAGGCTATTATAATATTGGAATGCACGGCTATGCAGAAGCATTTGTAAAAACGTATCCAGCAATTAGATGGGAAAACCTATCGGATTTTTCCTGGGAGGATATAGAAAGCATAACAAATTTTTCTAGGTCGTTTGTACTTTCTACCCTGGGGTTCGAAGAGACGGATTTAGTGCCAGTGATTATAACTAGTTATTTTTCTCATACGGTACAATTTAAAAAATTACAACCTGTTGCTTTTGATTGGATCTCAAAAATACTTAGTGATTCTAATTTATAGTATTGTCTCCTTATAAGGGCATCATGCACATTAAAAGACAAGCATCTTACAATCTTACTTACAAGCATCTTACATTCTTACTTAACTTGTAGAACATCTGTAGCTCATAGAGGTATTTACTGTAGGGCTTTGTTATTTGATTATGCTTTTTTATGGTTCTATATTTGTGTTGTAATAATTAAGAAATTATTCTCAATATTTTAAGGGTGTTAAAGAGAGAGCTCACATACAGATGTAAGCTCTCTTTTCTTTTGTAGCTACTCGTGCAATTTGTTCAGCTACAGTATGAGATCTAATTACCTGTTTCTATTATTCAAACTATATTTACAACTTGGAGAAATATATTTTCGCCTCTTTCATAACCTTAGGTGCCAGCAGTATACTAGCGATCATCGTCGGAAAAGCCATTACGGCATAGAATCCATCTATAAGATTAATCATCATATCGAGAGAAGCTACAGAAGCAAAAAGAATACTAGTCAGATAAAAATAATTATAATAATGTTTCTTCTCAGCGCCTAGTAAAAACCCCAAACATTTTGTTCCATAATAGGAAAAAGAAAACAAAGAGGATATACTAAAAAAAGCAATGCAAATCATAAGTACCCAGCTGCCTCCTGTAGGCAAACTTTCGCTAAATGCTGAGGCCGTGAGACTGACGCCATTATTGTTTGTCGTCTCCCACACACCTGTAACTAATATTGCTAAGGCTGTCAATGTGCACACTATGATCGTATCTACAAATGGACCGACCATGGCCACTAGTCCTTCCCTTATCGGTTCATTAGTTCTTGCAGCACCATGCGCCATAGGAGCAGTTCCGATTCCCGCTTCGTTAGAAAAAGCACCTCTTCTTATTCCTAGTAATATCAGTCCCCCTACTGCTCCACCTAGAAGCGGTTCTCCTTTGTAGAGGGTAGCAGAAAACGCTTCAGTAATAATAAGTAAAAGATACGTAGGAACATCTTTCCAGTGCATACAAAGAATTATAACAACAGATATGAAATACAATATGACCATAGCAGGAACAAGACGTTCTGTGGTTCTACTTATTCTTTTTAAGCCACCTAATACTACAATAGAAGTGAATGTTGTAATGATGATTCCAGTTATGAAATCTGTCTGCAAACCTACATTGAAACCTGCTGGCTCTAACACAATATCTCTTATAGCTTGTGTAAGCTGATTGACATTAAAAATTGGCAAGGAACCTATCAATCCAGCTAAGCTAAAAACAATAGCAAGTGGTTTCCATTTCGCCCCAAGTCCCTCCATAATAAAATACATAGGACCACCCTGTAATTCTCCCTTGCTATCTTTGCCGCGATACATAATAGAAAGTGAACAGGTGAAAAATTTCGTGCACATTCCTATAAGTGCGCTGATCCACATCCAGAAAATAGCCCCAGGACCGCCTATGGAAATAGCTACAGCCACTCCAGCAATATTTCCCATTCCTATTGTAGAAGCAAGAGCAGTGGATAGCGCTTGGAAATGACTAATTTCTCCTTGGTCTTCTGCCTTATCGTATTTACCTTTAAGTATATTGACAGCGTGATAAATATATCTAAATGATATTCCCTTAGAGCGTACTAAGAAATAGATACCTCCTCCTATAAGCAGAAGTAAGAGCGGTAATCCCCACATGAAAGATGCAAAAGAAGATAGGATCGTTGATAGTTTGTTCACTAGTTATGTAAGGTTTGAGAATTATTAGATAAAGATAACAGCATATTCCTATTTCAGGTTAGGGATCAGCTCTTGGTATTATTTATAAAATGATAGTAGCAAGCAAATTTATTCTGAGCAATTGAAATATAAGTTAGTAGTTAGGTACTACAATCGCAGCAGCTTTGACAATTACTTTACACTAATTTTAGACCTTGTAGAATATATGTAGGGTAAGTCCGTAGATACTGTAGGGGATGACTACTTGATCCCTCCAGATTATGGTTCTATATTTGTGTTGTAATAATTAAGAAATTATTCTCAATATTTTAAGGGTGTTAAAGAGAGAGCTCACATACAGATGTAAGCTCTCTTTTCTTTTGTGGTACGCGTAAACTTTATTACGGCCATTAAATATTAAGGATAGTAAGCAATAAGTCTTCTTACAACTTCCTCGCAGTTTCGACACTTTTCTGTAAAAATTTTACATTATCTTCATGACATCTTCGCATTGCAGAAGAAAAATTATACTGACTTAGCAAGCTATTTATATCGAACAAAGTTTCATTCTTCACATACTTTTCTAATACTATAATATACGTTCTAGCATCAGCGATACGGTATATGATTTCTGTTTTTTCTGAAGTATAATCACCGTGTCCAGCAATAAGAAAACGTATAGGATATTCAGCAACAAGTTTTTTTATCTTGTCCAGTACAAGCAGATACGCTTCTACACTGTGGTAGATAAATGGAAATTCTATATTACTCAGATAATCACCGACAACAAGAATTTGTTTCGACATATTATAAGCGATCAGTCCATCTGCATTATGACCAGGTGCCTGGACAAATAAATACTGATCTTCTTCTATAGATAGAACCTGCTGGTCCGTATGAATAACAAGATCTATTTCTGGGTATACAATCGGATAGTCTCTAAGAATATAATGCTCCTCATCAAAAGAATGGATAGACTGTAAACATTTTTCTACGGATGGGTTGTTCACAAATTTTTCAGAGGCAATAGAGATATACTCTGAGAACATACCATATGCTACGATATGATCAAAATCTGAATGCGTAAACAGTAGGTATTTTTTATGCGTAGGTAAATTTGTATCTATGTAGTTCTGGATAAATTCAAGTTCTATCGGTAAGTAATTAGGATCCACAAGCAACAGATAATTTTCAGAAATAATTAGAGATGTAGTTGTACGCCACAAGGCACTTTCGAAAATTACGAGATTTTTATCTTCTATTTGTAAATGCAAGAAAATTGATTTTTAAACAAGTTACGTTTTATACTTATAAGTTCTGGAAGTATTCAAAATATTACAAGTCATGCGTGAGTGATTTTGTTGCAAATAAATATAAAACGACAGCTCTAGAAACGAGTGAATCGCGAAAGCGGGTGGGTAGGCGAACGGTCCGAAAGATTATAGGACCTAAATGGATCTACGAAGTGAGAGAACCGATACATAATAATTATGAACGCATTAAGTATTATACCATTTCTATTTTTAGATGACGGAAAAGGATTTAGAATTGTTCAAAATGGATCAAGGCAAAAAACGTAG
>ENA-ORXM01001451-ORXM01001451.1-marine-metagenome-genome-assembly--contig:-NODE-1451-length-33200-cov-6.539655_pt1 | contig 33200 bp, 27 predicted proteins | sample MGYA00237867_ERZ511480 | MGnify/ENA primary metagenome ERZ511480 (study PRJEB26309, sample SAMN06266103) | marine metagenome | isolation source: Algal blade | place: United Kingdom:Sidmouth, United... | reverse complement strand
AAATGATAAAGCAGAGCTTTATGTTCGCGGATTCCACAGCTGGAGCTGAGGAATAACGATCTTGTTTTATATAAGAATATTTTTAGTTAATTGTTGGCTCCTGCCAGCGATTGTGTGTATGCATAGCTCCTGCTATGTAAGTAATAAAGCAGAGCTTAATGTTCGCAGATTCCACAGCTGGAGCTGAGGATTAACGATCTTGTTTATATAAGAATATTTTCGTTAATCGTTGGCTCCAGCCAGCGATTGTGCGTATGCATAGCTCAAGCTATGTAAAATGATAAAGCAGAGCTTTATGTTCGCGGATTCCACAGCTGGAGCTGAGTAATAACGATCTTGTTTTATATAAGAATATTTTTCGTTAATCGTTTATTGCCAAAATAAAAGTTTTCATTTTTTTTCATTCCAAGGGTAAGATTTCTTCAACCCATACGACTCCTTAATATCACGCCATTTAAAAAGGCATTGAGACAGTAATCGAAAGTGGATTGTTATTTCAGGTCTTAGGATGATATGTAAGTCGATGTCGCTTACCACTCTATACTTATGTCTTGTGGCCACAGACATGAGCTGATTTTCTAACAAGGTTTTTTAACCACTAAAAACGACAAAAATGAAGAAGTTAAGCTTAATGGTAATGGCATTGCCATGCCTGTTTTTAATCGCTTGTGAAACACAAGAGTTTCAAACAGATGATTTCAAAGAATATAAAGTTGGAAAGAGATCTGCAAATACTATTTCTATAAATTATCAAGACGCAAATGGGACAATCAGTTTGTCTTGTACTTCCGCTGAGGTCTTTTATCTCAATACCTCACAAATTGACCTATATGTTGAGTATGCCAATAGTACGATCGATACAATTCTTTGTCAAAACGTTCAGTTAGATTCGTCTAACGGGTTTGTATTAAATATTGTAAAGGATGACAACACCGCTTTTGAATCAGATGATCTTTCGGTAGAAATTTGTGACACGACACTTTGTTATTCTGCTTCTGATCCTTCAATAACTGGGTCTAGTGTTAGATTTATTATTGGTGATGAGCCTGAAGGTTTTTAATCATATGTAATCTCTGAAGGCTCTGCCGTGGAGTCAAACAAATTTTATATTTATAAAGAGCAGAGGATATTTTCTCTGCTCTTTTATTTTTTTTCTTTGAGTACCCAAGTCTTGAAAAAGAAGGGTTCGTATTGGTCGAAGTCTATTTTAATTTTACGATCATATTTAGCTTTCTGCAATAAAATAATGACTTCAATTAAATTTGATAATCTAAGAGCAGTATTTTTTGGAATACTTTTATAGTTGCGCTTAAGTTGTTTTTTAAAATTATGTACAAGCGTGAACGTCAGGTCTTCTTCATCCAATTTATATTGAGCAATAATAAGTAGAGCACCACTTACATATTTATAAACAAGCTGATCAAATTCTAGCCCTTGTAATAGTTCAGGAATCACTTTGTATTTTTCATGGCGAAAAGCGTTTAAAGCTTGACAGTATTTTAGAGCAGATTCCTTATGCTTGGTATGAATTTTATCGATCCATTTTAAAATGAAAGCATCGGTTTGTTTGTAGTCTAGAAAAGCACCCAGTGTCGATACACTATTGAACAAGAAAGCGGGCATTAACTTTTGATTTTTGTTTTTATCAAAAGCCTTTAAGTTGAGTTGGTAACAATCATAAATAAAGCTGACATCTCCTTTATACTTGTTGTGCCAAATGGCTGATGCTGTTTTTCGCAGATAAATACATAAGACAAGAAAGAGGTCTGATTGCGGATCAATGGTGTCAGATTCCAATTCTTCTTTTAATGCATTAAAAGCATACATATTTTTTGAAGTCAATGCCTTTTGAGCTATAACCAATATTTTTGAAAGCGGCGTAGGCTCTGTAGTCTTAACTATTTGAGAAAGTGTATTTACGAATTTTTTATTATCCTCATGATGCGTTCTCTCTCTGTTGCCAATTTCTATAAGACACTTAAAAGAGCGCTCAGTAATTTCATCTAAATGGCTGTTTAAAAAATCATTGAATAAAGAATTACCTTTATTATCTTTTATTGGATTTGAACTATAGTATTGTGCATCATACAAACGAACCAATGCAGCATTGTCGCCAATATCTAATTGCTTTTTTTTAATTCTTGACTCTAATCTATTGGCGACTTTATTGGCCTGCTTGAAGAAACCCCTTTGGTTATATCCTTTGATAAGCATGAGTTCTTTTTCGTAAGCCTCCATTTTAAATATTTCTACAGCAAACCATTCTTCAAACCAACTGAAAATTTTAGAAAGTAAGTTAGAATACGCTTTAGGATTTAATTTGGAGAAGTGTTTCGTTCTTATTTTCTCTGAAAGCCCTTCATCTGTAAGAGAGGCTTTATTTTTATATAGCAATTTAAACAAACGATAATTATCAGTATCACTACCCGTTTGCATCATCAAATAGCGGCTCAGCGATGTCCACTCGTTAGTTTCTAAAAAGTGAAAGGCCTCAAAAAGCTTAGGGATTGCCATAGTAGAATTCTAATTTAACTTTCGCAAGTTATTTAAAATGACTTAAATAATAAACAAAATGCACTTTAGGATATACAACCCGTTAGTTTTAGTTTGTAGCTAAGAGCTTTAGTTCTAGGAAAATACTTTTTCTAATAAATCATCTACTTTTCCAACAGGATTAATTTTTATTTTAAAATCCTTTTTAGGTAGACCTTTCATATTATACTGGGATATAAATATTTCCTCAAAACCCAAACGCGCAGCTTCTTCAATTCTTTGGTCAATTCTGTTGACGGCTCTTATCTCACCGGTTAAGCCAATTTCACCAGAGAAACAAACTTTATTGCTTACCGGAATGTTTTGTAAAGAGGAAATCAGGGCAGAGACTATCGCTAAATCGATGGCCGTATCTTGCACTTTTATACCTCCAGCAATGTTTAAGAAAACATCATTTTGACCAAAAAACAAACCTGCCCTCTTTTCAAGGACAGCCAACAACATGCTAAGTCTACGCAAATCAAAACCAGTAGAAGAGCGTTGAGGGTTACCATATATCGCCTGACTGACTAATGCTTGTGTTTCTATAAGCATAGGTCGCATGCCTTCAACTGTTGTTGCGACTGTACTGCCACTCAACTGTTCATCACTTTGCGAAAGAAGCAGTTCTGAAGGATTTTCTACTTGGCGAAGACCATAGGATTCCATGGCGTATATTCCCATTTCGTCAGTGGAGCCGAATCTGTTTTTCTTAGTTCTGAGAATACGATATATATGGTTGCGGTCACCTTCAAATTGTAAAACAGTATCTACAATATGTTCTAATATTTTTGGTCCTGCAATATGTCCTTCTTTATTAATGTGGCCAATAACAATTACAGGAATGTGGCTTTCTTTAGCAAAGACCTGGAGGTCACTGGTACACTCTCTGACTTGAGAGATACTTCCCGGAGTAGATTCTACATTGGGAGAGGATATGGTTTGAATAGAGTCAATAATTATGATATCTGGCAACATGGCATTAGCCTCTTTCAACAGTTTGCTCAGGTTGGTTTCTGTTAGAATGTGACACAATTTATTCTTGATGCCGATCCTTTCGGCTCTCATTTTAATTTGCTCAGCACTTTCCTCGCCGGAAACATATAAAATCTTATAAGGGCAATTCAAAGCGAGTTGTAACAATAAAGTGGATTTACCTATGCCTGGGTCACCACCTATTAAAGTGATAGATCCTGGCACCAAACCACCACCTAAAGTTCTATTGAGTTCATTATCCCATAATGAAAGTCGCGGGATCGTTGCACTTATCACATCTTGAATTAAAACGGGTACTTGTTTGATCTTTCTTCCTGAATCCCAAGTCTTTTTCTTCTTCTCTGTTTTAGATTCTTTTGTTATGAGTTCTTCTACATATGTGTTCCATTCGCCACAGGATGCACATTTTCCTTCCCATTTTGGGGAATTATGACCACAATTTGAACAAATAAAAACTTTTTTATCTTTCATTTTTATTTTAATTAACTGATAATCAAACAATTATCTTTTCGAAAAACATTTTTGCTATAAATATGTGACTTTTTATGTGACCCTCGTCTAAATAGTGATTTGAAAGATGTTTTGAATCTGTACATCCGTACATTTTAATTTGAATAAAATGCCCTTAGGGGCTTAAGAATAGATTGTTTTCAATTGGTTTTTTGGGGTTAAACAGAGTGTTGTTTCATAATAACACTCTGTTTTCATAAAATCTTTGGGAACTAAAAGAATAGATTGTTTTCAATTGGTTTTTTGGGGTTAAACAGAGTGTTATTTCATAATAACACTCTGTTTTCATAAAATCTTTGAGGACTAAAAGAATATTGTTTTCAATTGGTTTTTTGGGGTTAAACAGAGTGTTGTTTCATAATAACACTCTGTTTTCATAAAATCTTTGAGGACCAAAAATAAATTCCTTTTTAAAGGAATAAGATAAAGCCTTCAAAAGCTGAAGAAAGATTGTTTTCAATTGGTTTTTTGGGGTTATACAGGGTGCTACGTTTTACGTGGTAACCCTGTTCTTGTTTTAGGGCTTTTTGTAAATCTTAGAATTTCCGATACCCATTTTATTGATTCTGTGTTTTACAGATACAGCCAATACACCCAAGCCATATTTAATACTTCTAGAAAGATTGATAGAAGAAGCTTCTTCAAAATACTTTGTAGGACAAGTCACCTCTCCAATATCATAACCAGCGTATATTATTTGTGATAACATTTGATTATCAAAAACAAAATCATCGGAGTTGGCATTAAAGTTTATCGATTGGAGTACTTCTTTACTAAAAGCTCTATAACCTGTATGATACTCAGAGAGTTTGTATCCTACAAGAAGGTTTTGAAAGAAGGTTAAAAATCGATTGGCGATATATTTATAAATGGGCATTCCGCCTTGAAGTGCACCTTTACCTAATATTCTTGATCCTAAGACAACGGGGTATAAATCTTCACCAATAATATTGACCATTGAAGGAATCAACTTAGGAGTATATTGATAATCAGGATGAAGCATAATGACGATATCACCATCAATAGAAAGCGCTTTGTTGTAAAGTGACTTTTGGTTACCGCCATAACCCTTATTCGTTCTATGACTGATTACGTGTTCAATTCCAAGTTGATTGGCCACTTCGACGGTTTTATCTTTACTCGCATCATCACATAAGATAAGTTCGTCAACAAGATCCATAGGAATCTCTCTATAAGTCTTTTCAAGTGTAGCTGCCGCATTATAAGCAGGCATAACAACAACAACTTTTTTTCCTTTATACATTTCCTAAAATTACGCTAAAGATATAAGGATGATTTGTAAATAATTAGAACCTTGATCTCCTTTTTTAATTATACATTTAGACATATATATAATTAGCATGAAAATTTTAAAATTTTTATTTTTTGGAATTATAATTTTAGCCGTTTTGGGGTTTATTGCTGTGAAGGGTTTCAGCAAGGAAAAACCAGAAGGTAAAGGTGGAGAGGAAGCTGATCAATTGGCAGAAAAAGTTTTGAAAGCTTTAAATAAAGAAGCATTTGATACAATTTCTTATTTAAAATTTGATTTTTTCGGTGGTAAGAATAAATATTTTTGGGATAAGAAAAACGAAAAAGCAATTATTGAATGGGGAGACAAAAAAGTGATAATGGATTTAAAATCTTTGGAGCCATTATGTTTTGTCGAAGGCCAAAAAGTAGAAGGTGCTCAAGCGAATAAACTAAAAGAGTCAGCCTGGTCGAAATGGTGCAATGATTCATTTTGGATGATTGCGCCCTTTAAAGTATTTGATGAGGGTACAACAAGAAAAATAGTTGCGCTGGAGGAGGGTGAGGGAGAAGTTGGTCTATTAATCGAATATGAATCAGGAGGCGTTACACCGGGTGATAGTTATTTATGGATTTTGGATAAAAAATACCGTCCGACCGGTTACAAAATGTGGACACAAATATTACCCGTTAAAGGCTTGTATGCCAGTTGGGAAGATTGGCAAGAATTTGATGGTGCCTATTTATCTTTAATGCATAAGTTTCCAGGAAAGGAGATGCGTATGGAAAATGTAAAGTCTGGATCGCATTGGTCAGAATTTGGGTATAAATCAGATCCATTTAATATTTAATTAGAAGTTTTTAATGAAAATCATAAGCTATAATGTAAACGGTATCCGTGCAGCACTCAAGAAGGGACTCATAGATTTTGTCAAAGAAGAAGATCCGGATATTATTTGTTTTCAAGAAAGTAAATCACAACCCGAACAAGTACCCGAGGAAACTTTTGGAGATTTAGGTTATCATGCGGCATGGAATAGTGCAGAAAAAAAAGGCTACTCAGGAGTTATTACTTACAGTAAGAAAAAACCAGCCAAGATATATAAGGGCATAGGAATACCTAAATATGATCTGGAAGGAAGAGTTCTGCGCACAGATTTTGCTGCGTTAACAGTTTTGAATTGTTATTTTCCATCAGGGTCAAGTGGTGATGAAAGACATGCTTACAAAATGGATTTTTTACATGACTTTGGTCCTTGGGTGGATGACTTGTTAAAGGAAAGAAAAAAACTTATCATCGTAGGTGATTATAATATTGTACGTTTAGATATAGACATCCACAATCCAAAACGAAAAGATTTTCCCTCAGGTTTTAAACCAGAAGAACGCCAATGGTTAAATGATTGGTACGACAAATATTTTGTAGATGCTTTTAGAGAAATCCATCCAGAAAAAGAGAATGATTTTTCATGGTGGAGCTATAGAGCTGGTGCCCGCCAAAAGAATAAGGGATGGCGTATAGATTATATTTCTGTGACCAATAATTTGAAAAAGAAAGTCGAGAGTGTCAGACATGCTATGGAGGCAGCACATTCTGATCACGCCGCAGTGATCATGGAAATAAAATTATAAAATTTGCTTTTATAATTCAGAGATACTTTTGAGAAGTAATTCAAATTTTTCTGTAGGCGTGTTATTGTCTTTCGCTTTTTGAAGCGCCAATTGCGCACTACTCCATGCCTCTTTTTTATTGCCTAATTTATAAAGCAAGGTCGCATGGTCGAGCATGTAATTTGGATTATCAGGTTCTAATAATAGAACCTGATCTGATAGGACCAGACATTCTTTCAATTGCCTTTTATTACCGGCATTTTTTGACATTTGAATACTAATCTTATTTATTAAGCTGGCATTTTGACAACTAGGGTTTGCTTCTAGATAGTTTGTTCCTAGTGTAATAAATTCAGTAAAATTACCTTCTTCGTATAGGTTTTCAAGATTGTATTCTGCGGCTAAGTTTTTGGGATCTTTTAAATCTGTGTAAGTGTAAAGCTTTTCTGCCATTTCTAAATTGGGCCTAGGAAAACCACGATCCAATTCTTTAGTGACCAAAATATTTATAGTTTCTGTAACCAAACTTTCTCCAATAGTTTGATTAAATAATTCTCTGTTGTTGATTGTAAATTCAAACTCTGGGGAATTAACATTGTATAAAAAATCAAATATAAATCTAATGTTCTCTTCGCTACTCCAGTCGTCTTGAGTGCTCAAGTATTTTTTTGCAGCTTGATGGTGACTTCCGTCCATAAACTGCATTTTAAAGTAGGCCTCTTGTTTAAGAATTTCTGGAGGCAAATTATCTCCACCTTGGCCAAGGACGTATAATATTTTTTCTTCGGCTTTTTTTGAGCCGTTAGTTGTTTCTTTTTTTTGAGCAATTGTGCTTGCGGGTTCAGTAGGAGGTGTCGTTGTTTTTTTAACTGTTGGTTTTGCAATTGTAGCTTTAGCCTTAGTTTTGGTCTTTTTTGTTGAGGCTAATGTAGCTCTTGAAACAGGTGTGCTGCCGGGGTAATATTTTTCTTGATAAAACTTTGCTATGGACAACAGTTCTTCAGAGCCAATCAATTGATCGAGTTTATATCTTTGATTACCCAACTGATCGATAATTAAAATTGTAGGAAGAAAAACAACTTCGTATTTGTTTTTAATTTCTTTACCAGCTTCGGTGTCCATATCAATTCTTACATTGATAAAGTGCTTGTTGAAAAACTTTGCTAATTTGGGATTATTGAACTCTAGCTCCAGCGTTTTGCATGCTCTACAATAACTGGCATAAGTGTCTATGAAGATCAATTTGTCTTCAATTGCTGCTCTTTGTTTTGCGGCAGTGAGGTCAATTTTTGCAAACCTAAGTGCACTTTTTTGCGCATTAAGCGAAACAATACAACCAAGAAAGAATAGGGTGATCAGCTTGTACACAAATAAATTTAAATTGAATTTAAGTAATCTAAAGTTCTGTCAAATTTCATAGTGTCTTCACCTTTTGATTTGGCTTTTTTAATGGCTTCGTTTGTGACCTTGATCGCTTGCGCTTTATCTTTTTTATAAGTCAACAATTGGATATAAGCCATATAGTTTTCAAGTGAATCATCTTTCTTGATCAAATCCTTATAAAGTTCAGCACTGTACTCAGTGGCATCCTTTTCATGTTTAAAGCTTTTCCCTAAAGTCGAAATTTGATCTTTGTAGAGATGGGGTTGTTTCTTTCCAAACTTCTTTAAAAGCTTTTTGCTATTTTCCTTCCAAGCGGCATAATCACCAGATAGTTGATAATATTCAGCGTAAGCTTCCAATTGAAATTTATCCTTTCCGCCAAGGTCAGCTTTATTATATTGAGAGACGGCTTCATCTACTAATTCGACATAATCATATTCTACAGCTTTATGTACTGTATTAATAGAAGCGGTATGAACAACTTCTTCAAATTTTTCTTTTGACGTTTGTTTAATGGCTGAATTTTTCAGATCGATTAATTGATCAAATATTTTTGAGTCTGCTTCAGTGACAGCTTCAAGTAAGAAAAGGGCTTTTTGATCTTCAGTGATATCTGGGTTTGAATTGAGATACTCATTTGTGATTTTTAAGCTGGGTTTCTCAACCTTATTTAGTTCTCTTACGTAGTTGACCATTAATGTATAGTCTCTTTTTCCTTCTTCATAAAGTTTTGCAAATTCGCCAGAGCGATCATAACCTTTCATTGCGGCTTCTCCTATTGTAATCAATCCTGAAGCTTGCTGGCCGCCAGTTACCTTTTTGACCAATTCGCCCTTTCCGTTAAGGAACAAAAGTGTAGGATAAGCGGAGACAGGATATTTTGCACCGAATGTACGGCCATCACTTTCCTCCATATCTAACTTGACGTTGATGAAATTCTTGTTATAAAAATCTCCAACTTCAGCTTGTGTGAAAACATTTTTAGCCATTTTTTTGCATGGTCCACACCATTTCGCGTAAGCATCAACAAAAACCAATTTGTCTTCTTTAGTGGCCAATTCCAATGCTTCTTTCCACTTTCCGTGAAAAAATTCAATGCCTTGAGCATGCATTTGGGCGCTTACAAACAATACAATCAATAGACTCGATAATCTCAACATAATTAGAATTTTAAATAAAGCAAAGGAATTCGCTCATACTCAGTTGGTTAAGAATTGCTTCTTTTACAAAAATGAGCAAAAAGCCCCATGAAATCCATTATAACAACGATTTTCTTACAAAGAAGTATCCTATTTAACAGCATTATAACGTGAGATCTTGTCTTGAAACTTCAATTAAAGCTTTACATATAGGATTCTATTAATTTTGGGGCATCAAAACAGATTATCTGAAGATGTCACATTTGTCAAAGCGAGATTTATTTTTTGATCACATTGGTCAAACTTCAACCTATCCTTTAGGTTTAGAAATTAAGAAAGCAGAGGGCATATTCATTTATGACGTCAATGACAAACGCTATTATGATTTAAACTCAGGAATTGCGGTGAGCTCATTAGGCCACAGGCACCCAGCGGTTATAGATGCCATTCAGGATCAATTGTCAAAGTACATGCACACGATGGTGTATGGGGAACATATACAAAATCCTCAAGCCGCTTATGCACAATTACTGACGGCGCAACTCGACCCATCTTTGAATTGCATTTACTTTCTAAATTCTGGTAGTGAAGTGATAGAAGCGGCCATGAAATTAATTAAAAGAGCAACAGGGCGCTACGAAATAATTTCTTGCAATAATGCCTACCATGGGAGTACCCAAGGTTCGGAATCTTTGCGTTCGGATCATGAATATTCAGCTGCTTTTCTGCCATTAAATCCAGGTATTAGACATATTGAATTTAATAAGATGGCAGATTTGCAAAAAATTACGACGCGTACTGCAGGCGTGATAGTGGAACCGGTAAAAGGAGAGGAGGGTGTGATTCCGCCTAAAGATAATTATTTGCAAAAGCTCAAAGCACGGTGTGAAGAAGTGGGGGCATTAATGGTATTAGATGAAATTCAAACGGGCTTTGGTAGAACGGGTTATTTGTTTGCCCATCAAAAATATGATTTTGTTCCTGATCTTTTATGCATAGGAAAAGCGATGGGAGGCGGCATGCCTATAGGGGGTTTGGTAGGTGATAAATCACTCATTAATTTGTTTGCCAAAAATCCTGACTTGGGACACATCACAACTTTTGGTGGCCATCCCGTTATCTGTGCTGCGGCCTTGGGTACACTCAAAACATTGATCAATGATAAAATTGTTGAAGGTGTTTTAGAAAAAGAGAAATTTATCAGAGGGAAATTGAAGCATCCCATAATAAAAGAACTAAGATCTTCAGGGATGATGATGGCCGTTGAGCTGACAAGAAGAAAGTATCTTAAACATGTTGTGGGGCATGCTTTTGAAAATGGCGCTCTTATAGATTATTTTCTTTTTAACAATCGATCCTTTAGATTGGCCCCGCCATTAATTTATACCATTGAAGAATTAGATGCGGCGCTAGATATTTTACTTGAAGCATTAGAATTTGCAAAAAACAAATACGAATAAAGATGGCATATTATAGACACGAAACGGCGATAGTGGACGAAGGGGCACAGATTGGAGAAGATTGCAAGATTTGGCATTTTACCCACGTGATGCCAATGGCTGTTTTAGGTGACGGATGCAACATTGGACAAAATGTTTTTATTGCCAGTCAGGTTGTTTTAGGAAAAAACTGTAAAGTACAGAATAACGTTTCATTGTATGAAGGTGTTGAATGTGGCGATGATGTTTTTTTAGGACCGTCGGCTGTCTTTACGAATGTTATAAATCCAAGGAGCGCTGTATCGCGCAAATCAGAATATCAAAAAACGATTATCAAGGATGGCGCTAGTGTTGGTGCTAACGCTACAATAGTGTGCGGCGTTAAAATCGGAAGCTATGCATTTGTGGGTGCAGGCGCCGTTATAATAAATGATATACCTGATTATGCAGTTGTTGTTGGTAACCCTTCTCGTCAAATTGGATGGATGAGTCGTAAAGGGCAAAAATTAATTTTTGCAAATGGCAAAGCGAAATGTTGTCAGAGTGGAGAAGAATATGTCATGTATGAAGGGCGGTGCAGTTTGGTAGAGGTATAAGTGTAAAGAAACTAGATCTAGGAGAATACTTCGACCAGTGCAGGTAATTCTTCGCAATTGTCAGAATTGTGATTTTTGTGATTAAATGATTGCCTTGATTTTTTACTCGTAAAATTTACCTTAGGTCTTCAATCAACGCAGAGCTTAAAATACTTTATGGAGAATCAGTGAGCGACGTTGCTTTTTGTGCATCCTCTAGTTCTTTCGACTTATATAGAGCCGTCCCTATAATAACACCAATGATGGCGTTAAGCATTTGCATCTGTGTAAAAAGCAGAAACATAAAGACGAGCATTCCGAGGAGAATTTCGTGTCTGTACAAGAGTCGTTTAAAGGAGAGGTAAATAGCAAGTGGAAAAAGTAAGCCGAGAAAACCCAAATGAAAACACATCATATTAATACCACCGCCAATTTTATCTCTGACTAAAACTGTCCTTGAGGTTATCAAATTTCTGTAGTGTCCCTCATGTAACATTCTTGTCACAAAAGCTTGAAACCTACCGAAGCCCATGGGTAAAAAGTGATTATGTTTCATGACCATAAAAGGGGCATAAGAACTCGTGATTCTAACACTGGCACTTTCATCGGCTAAGGCCAATAGCCAAGGATCCTCAATGACTTGCTGAACCATTAAACCGACACGTGTCTCTTCGATTTGTTTCATGATTGTTTCGTAGGAAGCGGCCAGTATGATGATTCCTATTAAAAAAGCGGAGATGGCTTTGAGGTTAAATTTTAAAAGTTGGATAATGGCAAAAGCAATTATGGCGAGCATAAACATTCCCAATGCCGTTGAGGTTTTTGCAAGAAAAACCAGTTGGAATAATATGTTTGGAATGGCATGCCAGTTTTGTTTTTTATTGTAATAGAGCAATGAAAAAACACCAAAGAAGAGCATTAGGGTTCCGTAGTAAGCGGGCTCTGGTGTTAGAGAAACGACACCTCTTCCGGCATACATAATTCCTCTGGCTCCAATGAAAGAGGTTAAAAAGTCAGTGATCACGTACATCTGCATGAAAGAGACAAACATGTAAAAATACATAGCGGCCATAAACCAAAAGAAAGGCAGTTTGATTTTTGTTCTGCGGAATACATTATAGATAATAAAGCAAAAGAAAAAAGGAGAGAAATAATTGACAACATTTTTGATGGTTGTCCAGGTCGTTAATTGAGAGTCAACTGCGCACAATATTGAAAGTAGAAACAAAATAAATAAAATGATGATCGGCGTGTTTACTCTTTTGTCTTTTAAACCAAAGGCAATGAAGAGTCCAATAAGTAGGGTGTTGGGTTGTGTGTCTGACCCAATATTGATAAAATCGATATAAGGAAAGAGCATAAAAAAGAAGAATAAATAAACGACAGCTTTCACTAGAGTTGAAAATTAATACTATAAGTTAAGAAGCAATAATTTTGGATTAACTCAATATCTCTTGCTTTAAAATATCTTTGACTTCTTTTAATTCTATTTCTTCTGCAAGATTCAATTCGACATTTGAGGTAAGGTAACCAATACCATCATGCTCACCATTTTTAATAGCCACAAAAGAAATATATTTTTTAAAGTTTTTAACCTCTTGACCAGATATTGAAGACACAATATTCATGCTGTCGTCTATATCTTTCTCGTAGACTAATTCTACAAAAAGACTAGTGCCACGGTTATCAACATTGAATATTCTTTGAGCATCTCCGCTTGACTTAAAGCTATTTAAAATAATCTCTGCTTTTTGAGATGCTTCTGCATTTGAAAAATTAATCAGAAAATCTCGCGACATGCGGGGTAAGATTTCTTTATATTGATCAATGCCTATTTCTTTTATAAAGCTTTCATGTTGTTTTAGGCGCCAATAAAATGTTATTTTCTGAGGAGGTTTTTGATGTAGACCCGTTGCAATAAATATTTTCAAATCTTTATCAAGATTTAAAATCTGTCCAATGAATTTATCATAGACATTTAAGATTTTTAAAAGAGGATCATAACCTTCTGGACAGTACCAATCTGGATTTTTGAGATTTCCTTTATATGAAATTGAATTGAGTAAATAATGATGTTGAATATGGGCACCCGAATTTAGAAATATATTGGTAAAATCGGGTTTGTTTTTTTTCCAAAGTTTGATGAAGACATCAATTAATAAATTGTCCAAAATAATAGCTCGGCTACCTGGTTTTTTTCTGTTAATAATATTGCTAAAGTAAGAAGGCCACTTAGATAGAGGTGCATAAAAAACAAAGGCATAAGCCAGTGTTAATAATGAAGTTATTGAAATTTTTTCCTGCGCATTATCATTGACAGATTGATGTATGGCTTTATAAAGATTTTTTACAAACCAATTGCCAGACACTTTGGTTTTAGTCCAAGGATCAGGAATAAAGAATTTAGGATTTTTAAGTCTGTTATCGACGTTAAAAGGTGAGACGGCTCCGATTGAAACGCCTTGCTTTTCTAGTTCTTCAAAAATTTGGGATAAGTCCTTTTTATCTACTATGTCACCTAATCTGTAGACATTGTGCTCAGCATATGTTTTGCCTGTGTGGATAGTTACCCATTGTATCCAAGGTTCTAGCAGATGATATTCTGACTCAGATTTAGTAATGGTTACCTTAGATTCATTGAGCAGTTTTGCAAAATTTTTAAGGTGCCCTTGCTTTATATAGTCGTCGAGAAAATCAAAATTTATTTCGTTGAGACCTATTAAAATACTTTTACTATTCATTGCAGACTAAAGGTATTGTTGTTTTGTCATTCAAAAAAGAACATATCGATATTTTTTTAATATGAAATTTACTGATAGCTTTGGAGTTTAATGCCAAAAAGCCTAATAATTAGGCATTTACGAGAGATGAGCAGTAAAAAAGAGCTAAAAAATCCTGTTTTCATTATAGGAAGTGTGAGATCGGGGACGACAATACTCGGTGATATTTTAAGTCAGCATAAAGATGTGGCTTATTGGCTTGAGCCAAAATACATATGGCGTTATGGAAAAGCGCGTAGTAAACATGACCTCAGGTATGCGCATGAGGCGACACCACTGGTCAAAAAATACATTAGAAAAAGGTTTACTGATTTTACAAATACTTTAGGTAAAAAGCAGTTTATAGAGAAGACGCCGAGTAATGTATTTCGCATTTCATTTATACGTGAAATTTTTCCAAATGGACGCTTTATACAGATTGTGAGGAATGGCAATGACTCGGCTTTGTCGGCAGAAAAAAAGTGGACAACGATACCGGATCGTTCAGCGATAAAGAGAAGGCTGACAAAGAATGAAATTCCTTGGTCCGAGTTACCGTTTTACACAATGGCTAGTGTGCGAGACGTTTTGGGTAGAGGTTTGTTTCCTAGCAAAGGTTTTATTTGGGGACAGCAGTTTGAAGGTATCGAAGCGTACAGAAAAGAACATAGTATAATTGAAACTTGTGCAAAGCAGTGGAGTGAAGGCATGCGGGTTTCAATAGAGGAAATGCAATCAATTCCTGAAGCGCAAAAATTTATATTTCGTTATGAAGATTTATCGAGCCAATTGGGTGATAAATTAATTGACATTTTAAGTTTTTTAGAACTGGATATTGATCAGAAAGTTTTGGATTACGCTGCACAAAAGGTGTTTAATACAAAGACGCGCACATACACTGAAACCGATGTAGAAAAGATGGATAAGATAAAACCGATTATAGAAAAAGAGATGAAAATTTTAGGGTATTTATAAAAGTTAATCTATGAGTAATACAGATAAATATTACGTAGCAATTATGGCAGGAGGCGTTGGGTCAAGATTTTGGCCAGCCAGTCGTGAGCATTTGCCAAAGCAGTTTCTCGATATATTGGGTGTGGGTAAATCATTGATTAGATTGACATACGAACGCTTCACAAAAATAATTCCGCCGGAGCGCATATTGGTTGTCACCAATAAAATCTACAAAGATTTAGTGCAAGAGCATATTCCAGAAATACCAGCAAAAAATATTATTACAGAACCCTCAAGAAACAATACAGCACCCTGCGTGGCGTATACGGCTTTTAGATTACAAGCGGTAGATCCAGATTCTGTTTTTGTAATGGCCCCTTCTGATCATGTAATTTTAAAAGAACAAGAATTTATAGATAGAATCACTGAGTCATTGGAGTTTGCAGCGCAGGAGGATGTGATTGTGACATTGGGTATTCAGCCTTCTAGACCTGATACCGGTTATGGTTATATTGAGTCAACGGGTGATAAAGTGAAAGGGGAGATTCAAAAGGTAAAAAGTTTTAGAGAGAAGCCAGATCTTGAGACAGCAAAAATGTATGTAAAGGATGGTGGATACTTTTGGAACGGCGGCATATTTGTGTGGTCAAGTAAAACTATTCTAAACAGCTTTAAGAATAATGCTGGAGAAATATATTCGATTTTATCGAAAGATTTATCAAAGTATAATACGGAAGAAGAACAAGCGTATATAGATGAAGAATATCCAAAGACACCAAGCATTTCTGTTGACTATGCTATTTTAGAAAAAGCGGATAATGTGTATACTTTGCCGGTTGAGATTGGATGGAGTGATTTAGGGACTTGGAATGCATTGCATGCCTATAAGGAAAAAGATGACACGGGCTCAGTGGTCATTGGCGAAAATACAATGCTTATAAATTCGAAAGATTGTATTGTCAGATCAGATGCCAAGAAACTTGTAGTGATTAAGGGATTAGAGAATTATATCGTTATTGACGAGGAGGATGTTTTGTTGGTTTACCCAAAGGATGAAGAGCAAGCAATTAAAAGTTTAAGAAAAGGAATTGAGAATAAAGATTTTGTTTAGTGCATAAAAAAAGGATTGCAATAGTAGCTAATACCACCTGGAATATTTACAATTTTAGGTTGAACCTTGTCAGAAAATTACTTGACGAGGACAACGAGGTATTTGTTATTGCTCCTGTTGATGAATATATAGAGTATAAAGATAAATTCCCCCTTGTTTCTCATATTCCTCTTTTAAATCTTGATAGAAGTTCAAAGAAACCCTTCAAGGATTTACGGTTAATTTTCGAACTGAAGAAAATATATAAAAAGATAAAACCAGATCTTATTATCCACTATACGCACAAGCCAAATATCTATGGTGGTATAGCGGCACGACTCTTAGGTTTAAAATCCGTGGCTGTGGTAACGGGATTGGGATATGCATTTATAAACAAAGGGATTATTAATCGGTTTACTAAAATAATGTATGCTTTTGTTAAGAACTTTCATGACAAAATCATATTCGAAAACGAGGACGATCTAGAATATTTCGAGGAAGCCGGTTTGGTAGAAAAAGGTAAAGGAGAGTCTGTAAAAGGTTGTGGTGTAGATGCGGAAGTATACCAACCTTTTCCCAATGGCGTTGTAAAGGAGAAAACGACTTTCACATTCATAGGGAGGTTGTTGTATGACAAAGGAATTGTAGAATTTATCGAGGCGGCAAAAGTGGTGAAAAAGCAAAATAAAAAAGTTGAATTTTGGGTTTTAGGTGAATTGGATTCTGACAATCCATCTATGCTTAAAAGAGAAAAACTTTTAGAATGGATAAATGAAGGCGTTATTGTTTACCATGGTTTCCAAAATGACGTTAGGCCGTTTATTGCGAAAAGTGACTGTATTGTATTGCCTTCATACAGAGAAGGGCTCCCAAGAATTATTCTAGAAGGCATGTCCATGGCCAAGCCTGTTATCACTACGGATACTGCAGGATGTAGACAAACAGTGATTGATGGCGAGAATGGATTTTTAGTCAATGTGAAAGATTCAAATGATCTCATTGCAAAAATGGAGTCATTTATAAATACAACAAATAAGAAAAGACATGACATGGGTTTTGCGGGAAGAAAGATGGTCCTCAATCAATTTAATTCGAAAAAAATATCTGATGACTTATATAAAATTCTTGCGGAAGTTTAAATATTTTAATATGATGAAAACAATTTATATTCTATCTCTTTTATTTTTACTGAGTTGCGGAAACGAAAAAGCTAAAGCGGATCCTGCAAATGAGTCAACGGCAAATGCATCTACAAGTGATGCTCAGCAAGCAGATAATTCAAATGATTTGGCACCAACAAATACTGTTATTAAAGACCCTATTAAGGGTGGTCCAGCCGACATCGAGATCAATGTTGAAGGTCTAGCCAATGGGACGTCATTACTGATAGGTTTTTATGCGGAGTCTCATTTTCGAGCAGACTCTTCTACAATTACGAATGGAAAAATAAGTTTCAAAAACAAAGAGGGTTACAACCAAGGTATCTACTATGTTTCTATAAGCAACAATGAATACATTCAAATTATTTTAGGTAAGGACCAAGAGTTTGAAATGGATACAAAACTCGGATCTATTGTACAGGATATGCAGGTGAAAGGTTCTCGGGAAAATGAACTTTTTTATAAGAATTTAAAATTTGAATCGGCGTTTGATAAAAAGTATAAACCCTTAGTGGCTAAAATTAAAACGTTCACTGAAGGAACAGACAGTTATAAATCTGCCAACGAAGAAAAACTTAAGTTTGAAGAAGAACGAAAAGCACATCTCAAAGAACTCTTTGATGGCAATGAGGATTTATTGTTTGTCAGCTTTAAGCAAGCGGGACAAAATCCGACGATAAGAGAAGGAGTGAGTGATGCGGAGAAAGTTTATTTCTATAGAACAGAATTTTGGGACAATGTTGATTTTGCGGACACTAGATTATTAAGAACGCCAGTTGTAATCAACAAACTCAAAAGATATATAAATGAATTAACGCCACAAAATCACGACTCTATTTTTAGAGCCACCAAGCATCTTGTTGATCAGACACTTGAGCATCCAGAGTACTATAAGTTTATAACCAATTGGATAGCGCTACAATATGAGCCGACAAAATGTAGCTTAATGGACCCAGAGTATGTCTATGTGAATATGGTAAAAAATTACTTTACGAAGGAACGTGCTTTTTGGTCTGACTCTATGCAGATATACGCTTTGCAAAATAGAGCGATGGAGATGAGTCAAAGTATATTGGGTGTCAAAGGACCAAATGTTATTTCCACAGATCCAGACGGTAATAAAAAAGCCTTGATGGACATGACAGCAGACTATCTCGTTGTCTATATGTACAATCCCACTTGTGAGCACTGTATGATTCAGTCTCCATTATTGGTGGAATGGTATAAAGAATGGAAAGAAAAAGGTGCAGATGTATATGCCATAGCTGTGGATACGAATAAAGAAGAATGGACCGATTATGTCAAGTCAAAAGGCATGGACATTTTTACCAACGTTTTTGATCCTTCTAACAGATCTATTTACGCAAAATACTATGTCGATATCACACCTGAGATTTATGTCCTCAATAAGGATCGTATAATTATAGGAAAGAATCTAAAAGTCAATCAAATAGAGACGATCATCAATCAGGATAAGGAGCGGCAAGGAAAAAAATAATACTCTAGCAAAAAAGAATACAGACTAATAATAAACCTAAAGTGGCTAAGTTCAACTTTGAACTTAGCCGCTTTTTTTAATTCTATTTATCTTTAGTTAAGAGTATGCTCTGGCGTCTACGTTTTCAATAAAGTTTATAAATGCTTTATTGACGACGCGCATGCCTCCGGCGGTAGGGTAGTCTCCAGAAAAATACCAGTCGCCATTATTATTTGGACAAGCTTTTCTGAGGTTTTCAACCGTCTGATAAATGACCTGAACCTCAGGGATCGTATTTTTGGGTGTAATTATTTGTGCGATTTTTTCTGAGACAGCTTCGTAAGAAAATTCTGCATACAATTCTTTAACCGGGTTTGATATTTCTTTGTCAGTTTTTTCTAGTTCGGCTTTACATTTATGATAGGTCCGCTCTAGTAATTCTTCTTTCCCGTTTTCTTCTAGCAATTCCTTAAGTGCCTTAAACGCAACAAAGTTTTTCATTTTAGACATATCAATGCCATAGCAATCCGGATAACGGATTTGAGGAGCGGAAGACACAATAATAAGTCGCTTAGGTCTTAGCGTAGATAGAATTTTAATGATACTCGTTTTTAGAGTTGTACCTCTAACGATAGAATCATCAATCATAACCAAAGTATCATGTTCGTTATTTACAAGACCATAGGTTACATCATAGACATGCGAAACCATGTTTCCTCTCAAGCTATCATCTGCAATAAAGGTTCGCATTTTGGCATCTTTAACCGCTAGTTTTTCTACACGCGGCTTGAGACGAAAAATAGAATCTAATTCTTCTTTAGAGATGTTTTCTCCCAGTTCTAAAATTCTTTTCTTTTTGATGACCTCCAATTTGTCTTCCACACCTTCTACCATTCCCAAGAAAGAAACTTCTGCTGTATTAGGAATGAAAGAAAAAATAGTGTTCTCTAAATCAAAATCAATAGCTTTTAATATGTCATCAGCCAATAGTTTTCCCAACTCTTTTCTTTCTAGATAAATATCTCTATCGTTTCCTCTTGAGAAATAAATTCTTTCAAAAGAACAGGCTTTTCTAATCTCTGGTTGTCTGATAAGATCTTCGGATATTGTGCCATCTTTTTTAATGATAAGGGCATGACCCGGCTTTAGTTCTTTGACTTTTGATATGTGAATATTAAAAGAAGTTTGAATAGCTGGGCGCTCTGAAGCCAAGACCACTATTTCATCATCATGATAGTAGAAAGCGGGTCTAATACCATGCGGATCTCTCATGGCGAAAGCATCTCCATGACCCATAATGCCAGCCATTACATACCCGCCATCAAATTTTCTGGATGCTCTTTGAAGTAATCTTTTAACATCAAGTTTTTGAGCAATGAGTTTTGTGATATTTTCATTGGAATGCCCTTCGGCTTTGTACCATGTAAATAACTTTTGTACTTCATCATCTAGGAAGTGCCCTATCTTTTCCATGACAGTCACAGTATCAGATTGCTCTTTGGGGTGTTGTCCAAAGGTGATCAATTCCTCAAAAAGTTCATCGACATTGGTGAGGTTAAAATTACCTGCCATCACTAGATTTCTAGTCATCCAGTTATTGAGTCTTAAAAAAGGATGAACAGATTCAATGGAGTTGATGCCGTGTGTACCATACCTGAGGTGTCCTAGAATGACTTCACCCGTATAGGGTTTTGTCGCTTTTAAGTATGCGCCATCTGCCAATTCTTCCGAACTTAGATTGTCAAAATAACTGTAAGCATCACCAAAGATATCTTCCAAGCAAGAAGACCTATTGCTTCGCTTGCGGCTGATAAATCTATGTCCAGGGGGTGGATCCAATTTTATGGTTGCTATACCTGCGCCATCTTGTCCTCTATTTCTTTGTTTTTGAAGGAGCAGCTGTAGTTTTTGAATTCCGTAGAGGTTGGTTCCGTATTTATCGTAGTAATACTGGAGCGGTTTAAGGAGACGGATCATTGCTAATCCGCATTCGTGTTTTATGATGTCACTCATTTATTTCTTTCTAGGAAATGTGTAACAAATGTAAATAGATTTTAATTGTAAGGACATTTTTAAGAGTTATGAATTTTAATAAGATTTTTTAAATCTGTAATATCACGGACATACACCAAATGTGTTAAATACTGTATCTTGATATTAAAATACACACAATTATGGGAGGAATAGGATTTGGAAAACGACCACAACCAAGAAAATTTGACTATCTGCCCCGTTTTTATGACCCTATCAAAGAGGATTTAGAAAATAGAATAGGGGCTTACAAAGAAGATAACAAAGAAGCACAGCTTAAAGATCGTATAAAACAAGGTCTGCGACAGCGCTACAATAGCGATGTGGGTTCGTACAGAACGAATCAAGTTAAAAGGTCAAATATGAGACTATTATATATAATTGGTATTTTAATTATGGCCGCTTATCTCCTTCTTAAATCTCAGGTATTCGAACGCTTTATGACCTCATTTACGGGATAATATCCACAATTTGTTGAAAACTTAAGTACCTAAAACGCACAAAAAGAAGTTTCTTGTGGCCTTGAGGAGGGGTGTGTGGGGAGTTATGAGTTAGGGGTGGAGAGTTATGAGTTATAAGATATAAGTGGGGGAGAAGGTGCTGGGGGAATTATGAGTTATAAATTATAAGATATAAATGGGGGAGTAGTGGGGAGTTATGAGATAAAAGTTATAAGTGAGGTTTGTGGTGTAAGGGGAGAATGGTGCTTTGGGATTAATGTAAATAGGGGAGAAGGTGTTGGGGGGAATTATGAGTTATGAATTATGAGATATAAATGAGGGGGAGTAGTGGGGAGTTATGAGTTATGAGATAAAAGTTATAAGTGGGGTTTGTGGTGTAATGAGGGAATGGTGCTTTGGGATTAATGTAAATAGGGGGAGAAGGTGTTGGGGAGAATTATGAGTTATGAATTATGAGATATAAATGGGGGAGTAGTGGGGAGTTATGAGTTTTGAGATAAAGTTATAAGTGGGGTTTGGGGTGTAATGAGGGAATGGTGCTTTGAGATTAAGATTTTGGGTCAAGCCAAAATAGGAATGCGAATTAGAAAATTTAGATATTTAGAGGATGTCAGATATTATCAAGTTATTACCAGAATCTATAGCTAATCAGATTGCGGCAGGTGAAGTTATTCAGCGGCCCGCTTCTGTTGTTAAGGAGCTTTTAGAAAATGCTATAGATGCAGGAGCTACGAGTATCACCTTAGTGATTAAAAATTCTGGTAAGACATTAATACAGGTCATAGATAACGGTAAGGGGATGTCCGAAACGGATGCGCGCATGAGTTTTGAAAGACATGCCACATCTAAGATCAGAGAGGCTAATGATTTGTTTAGTTTGACTACTATGGGTTTTAGAGGAGAGGCGTTGGCTTCGATTGCGTCCATTGCTGAGGTAGAATTAAAAACCAGAGAAGCGCAAGCCGAGATGGCGACTTTAATCAGGATAAAAAGTTCTACCATAGAAGAGCAAAGTTATTGTCAATCTGAGCCAGGGACTTCTATAGCCGTTAAAAATTTGTTTTTTAATATTCCGGCAAGGAGAAAGTTTTTAAAATCAGATTCAGTAGAGCTCAAATATATTTTAGAAGAATTTTCTAGAGTGGCATTGGCCCATTCTGATCTAAAGTTTAGAGTAGTGCATAATGACAATGAATTGTATGCGCTTAATCCGGGTTCTGTTAAAAAACGCGTGATCAGTCTTTTTAGAAAAACCTATGAAGAAAAATTAATTAGGGTAGAAGAGGATACAGATGTTATAAAAATATCTGGCTTAATAGGTAATCCTGAGATTGCTAAAAAGCAGAAGGGGGAGCAGTTTATTTTTGTCAATAATAGATTTATAAAAAGCAACTATCTTAATCACGCTATCCAGAATGCATATGATGTATTGATATCAGATCAGCAATATCCTTTTTATGTTTTATTTTTAGAGATAGATCCTTCAAAGATTGACATTAATGTGCACCCCACAAAGCAAGAAATCAAATTTGATGACGAGCGCTTAATTTACAATTACTTAAAAGTTTCTATTAAGCATGCATTGGGACGTTATAGTTTGGCGCCGACATTAGATTTTGAAAATCAGGATTCTAATTTTAGAAATATAAATCCTAATAGAATGACGCAAAATGAGTCAAGTGGGTTTTCAAGTACTTTGGCTTCACGGACAAGATCAGCGCCCGTCATGCGTAATTGGCAAAGCTTGTATAAGGGCACAGAAACTATGGACCTAGAGTCAGACGAAAGCAATGAAGATGATTTAACTTTGCCTAGTGCAGCATCTGGAGATTTGCTCTCTACTTTGTATACTATTGAGACCGAGACGAAAGTTCCTTTTCAGATTCACAATCAATATATAATTGTGCAAGTTAAAAGTGGATTTATGTTGATTGATCAAAACTTGGCGCACCAAAGAATTTTGTTTGAGAAATATTTGCGTAATCTTAATAAAAGTGAAGAGCTCATACAAAAACAACTTTTTCCTATTACAATACAAGTTTCAAAAGATAAAGTAGATATTTTCCAAGAACTCAGCACCGATCTAAAGGGTCTAGGTTTTGAGATCCAATCTTTTGGTGGAGAGACATTTGTTATACATGGTATTCCTTCTGGCTTTGATGATAAAAACTTACAAGGTGTTATGGATACAATGATAGATCAATATATTAATAACTTGAGTTTAAATCTTTCAAAGAAAGATAGTTTGGCGCGGTCTATGGCCCAAAGTGCAGCTATCAAAAGAGGACAGTCTATGACACAAGAAGAGTTGACAACTATAATTGATGAATTGTTTGCTTGCAAGATGCCTTACACCTGTCCTAAAGGCAGAAAAACATTTATTACTTATGAGTTAGATCAGCTCCAAAAGCAATTTACTTAAAAGCTATGATGCCAACGTTAACGCCCGTCGTCAAAAACTTAATCATTATAAATGTTTTGGTTTTTGTCTGCATGTATTTTTTGCCTATGGGCAAATTATTACCACATTTCGAATTATACTTTTTCTTAGATAAACCTGATTTTCATCCGTATCAATTGGTAACGCATATGTTTGCGCACTCTGGGCCAAATTTATCCCACGTGCTTTTTAATATGCTTTCATTGTTTTTTTTAGGACCTTACGTTGAAAGATATGTAGGCAATAAGGACTTTTTAATTCTGTATCTGGTGAGTGGTTTTGGGGCCATGCTTGCCCATGTTGCCATTTGGTATTTTGAATACTTGTCAACGGGTCAAACGAATTTTATACCAGTGATTGGTGCATCAGGTGCCGTGTATGGTATCCTCATTTCTTTTGCTGTTTTATTTCCCAATGTAAAAATGATGTTGATGTTTATTCCTGTGCCGATTAAAGCAAGGTACTTGGCCATAGGGTTAATAGCTTATGATCTTATCTCTGGTTTAGGTGGATTCGATACGGGTATAGCACACTTTGCACATTTAGGCGGAGCTGTCACTGGCGCATTGCTGACCTTCTTTTGGCTCAAGCAAAAATATCGAAGACCTTAATTATAGGAATTCTCTGATGGCCCTGTATAAGAGTCAGATAAGTTTTCGAGATATTTTTTATTTACTTTCGGAATTAGTCTTCAAAAACTCTAGCGTTTTCCTTTATGAGAATACCATTAATTACAAATTGGTAAATAAAAACGCTTATAAAGAATATTATTACAAAGGGCCCTACTCCAAGGAGCACACTAATGATTCCTAAAACAAAAAGAGTAGACATTGTAATGACAAGTTTTTTGCGTGTACTTTCATTGGTCGGAGAAAGAAAGCTGCTGAATGGAATCATTGAAAGTAAAAACACAGCACTCAATGTGCCAAACTTATGGCTATCAGTAGAGAGAAATACAACTAAACTTATTATGCATAATAACAATGATGCTCCAACCAAATAGGATGCATTTTTTTCATTTTTATTGAGCAGGTGCTTGCCATATTTATTGGTTAAGAGATATAGATTCATTAATGGATCCAATATCCAAGTTAAGTAAAAACAAGCCAATAGTGCATATGCTAGGGGCATAACGAAAGGACCAAATTCAGGAAATACTCTACCCACATACCTTAATGCCAAATAGAACAAATAGGCTCCAATAATGAGCGTCCAGCTACCTCTGCTTGCCAGTTGTGCTGCAAATTGTTTAAACTTAAAAAAAGCGCGATAAGGCCAAAATCTAGATTTTAAAGCCTCTTGCATTCCGTGCTGCGCCAGCATGTTATTGGGGTCTATACTGAGCGCATATTTAAATCTTTCTAATGATGCGTCAACTTCACCTTGTCTCAACAGTTGCATGGCATGGTTAGCAATGGTAGAAGGATGCTCTGCTTGTAACTCTAATGCTGCTTCAATATCTTTAGTTGTATCAGCGTTGTTCATCATCCCATCAATAGAGATTTTGAAATTAAGCGCATCTATATTTTCTGGATCTAATTCCAATGCTTTGTTAATCGCTTCTAATGCTTTATCATAGCTTCTTTGTGCCATTTTTATTTGTGCAAAAGCGAGAAAAGGATCTGGATTTTCAGGATACAAATCCATGAGTAATTCCGCTTTTGAAATAGCCGTATTAAAGTTCTTGTCCTCTATATCAATAGCGATGGATAAGTTGATGACATCACCATCTTCAGGATTGTCTCCCAATAATTTATTTGTCAGATTTCTTGATTGGTCTGTTTCTCCGCTTTGAAAAAGAATCAATGCGTAGCAATATTGAACAAAGGCATTGTCTGGATTATCAGACAATAAAGTTTCACAAAATGTCCTTGCTTCTTTTAGTCTACCTTGCTGCATCAGCAAGTTTATCCTATCTACAATTTGTTGTGATATCATTTTAGATATTTTAATATATCATCGTAAAGCCCTGACTTGTTTGCAAATAGTGCATAGTTTTTAGCGGTTGTAAACCACTCGCTTGTACTGGCTTTGTGCATTTTTGCTGCGGCAATCAAATCTTTGGTGGTGATGGGTTTGGGGTCGCCAGTGGCCATAGCGTCTTCAAGAATTTTTTCAATGGCAATGTCAATCATGGCATTGATATCTGCACCACTGTAATGCGGTGTGTTTTTAGCTACTTTTTTTAAATCAATATTTTTTTGTGGTTTGTCCATCAACTTCATTTGGATGATGGCTTGTTTGCTTTTTTCATCGGGTGGCGGAACAAATATTATTCTATCAAAACGACCGGGTCTGCGGAAAGCTGTGTCTAAATGCCAAGGCATATTTGTGGCACCAATTATTAAGACACCATCATTATCAGCTTGCATGCCATCGAGTTCTGCTAAGAATTGATTGATGACATTTTTACCAGCAGATTGACGTAAGTCAGAACGCTTTGCCCCTAAGGCATCTACTTCATCAAAGAATATAACACAAGGTTTATGGCTGCGCGCCAATTCGAAATAGTTGTGAAGGTTCTTTTCACTGTTACCATGCCACATGTCAAGAATGTCATCCAAACCGATATTAATAAAATTGGCATTTATTTCACCAGCTGTGGCTTTGGCAATATATGTTTTGCCACAACCTGGAGGCCCATAGAGTAAGATTCCTCCACCTACTTTTTTACCATAACTTTTAAATAATTCTACATTTTCAAGGGGCTTGATAATCTTCAAACTAATTTCTCTTTTGACATCGTCCATGCCACCTACATGAGAAAAATTAATGTCTGGTTTAGTGAATAATGATTGATCAAATTCTTCTTCAAATTCATTGCTTAGAGACTTTAGTCTAAAGGCATTATCCAGCTCTTCATTTACAAAACTAGAATCATCCATTATAATAGACTGATAAATATTTTGGGATTTAACTTTATCGTTTTCTTTGAGATAGCAAATGGCAATATGTGCTTGGACATCTAAATCCAGAACAGATATGTTCCCGATTTCTTCTGCTATGATAATACAGGTTGAATATTTTTTCTGTTCGAAATACGATTGAATTAATATTGATTTTAACTCTGTGTTATGAGGCTTAGTCTTTAGTGCCTTTTGGATTAATGCTTCCATCTCAGTTCTGTAGAATGGGAATAGTTGCATTTTTCTAATCAGCATCATTCTCAGGTAATCGTTTTCAGGCGTAGCGCTGAGTGCATTCTTGAGTTCTTCTATTTCTTGATTTTTATCCACGTTGATTCTTTACAATGTCAAATTTACAAAAACAAATATGTTTATGGTTAATGACTTTTATATCGAGGGACAGTTATTGAAATGTTAGCGTTAGTGAACAAAACTTGCACATCCTATCAAATATTGATATCTTTGTTCGGTGAAAGTAAACTTATACGACAAGTCTAGAAAAAAGAACGTATTTGGTGTTATTTCGAGGGCATATAAAAAAGAAATGCCAAAATCTAATTCAAAGTGGAATTTTGATTGGAAAGCATTATATTCTAAAAATTCATTAGTCTTTAAGCTATCGTATGAAGATGAACTACAAGGATTGTTGAAAATGGTCAAAGTGGAAGAAGGCTATTATGAGATGTCAAATTTGGAACTCTCTCCTGAAAATCATGGCTCTAAAGGTAAATATAATAACGTAGCCGGGTGCTTGATTGCGTTTGGGTGCCTTTTGTCCTTCAAACTAAATAGTGGAAGTTATAAAGGATATTTAGCTTTCACGAGTAAGGGTGAATTAATTCCTCATTATGAAAAGCACTACTATGCTGAATTAGTGTACCGAGAAAAAATGATCATCATTCCTAATAATGGAAAAAAACTCATCACAAAATACTTAAACCTTAAAATTTAGATTATGACAAACAATATAGAATTGATTGGAATTCAATCAAATAAAATAGATAAATCTGAAGCTGAAATAATTAAAAGAATAATTGAAGCTCATTCAAAATCACAAAGTAGAGATGAAGTAATTGAGAATAAAATGATTGGAGTAAAATTCACGTTAAACAGCTATTTAAATGAACCTATTGAAGGTGAAATTATTGAGGCTGGAGAATTCCTCAATGACATACTCCGAATCTACAAAATAAAGAAAAATAGATTTGCAAAATATATTGGATTGTCTGAGCCGAACTTGCATGCATTACTAAAAGGGAGAAGGAAAATAAATAATGAAATTGCAAAAAAATTAGAGCTGATATTTAATATTGATGCTCAGGCTTGGCTATACATTGAAACTAAAAATGCAATTAAAAAATTTAATTCATCGAATAAAATCTCAAGTAAGAAGTATTCAATTAAAGAACTGCTTGAATAACTTACTAAGTGGAGTATGCCTACTTTAATTTTCTCACAAACAAGAAAGGTAGATATAGTATCAAAAACAAGAGCAAAGCTAAAAACTGTGTCCACACCAAGTACCAAGGCCATGGTCCCATAATGTCCAGCAAAGATCCTGATTCGGGTTTTGCTAAAGTGTACATGTAATTTGATCCGATCAAATAATTCACGATAAGTGAACAAAGTAAAAAAACATTAGCCATCACATAGGCATTAATTAAATCTTTGAAAGTGATTCTTATTTTAAAAATGATAATGTAAAAGATGGGTAAAATAATAAGAAAGGAATGGATCATCCAATAGGAGAAATAATCCCAACTTGGAAATCCATAATTAATGTCTGGGGTTATATTCGCGTTAAGCGTACCCGCAAGAATCCAAAAATAAAATACAGCTAACCAGTATCTATTGTTTTTCCAAATGACGAAAGGTGCAGCCAATGCAACAAAACGGCAAACATGAAAGGGTAAATTTTCTTGAATGCTAAATGAGCCTTCAATAGTGCTGCATATAACAGTCAAAAAATATCCTAGAACAGGAATAAATGATAGATATAAGAGTAATTTTTTTCTTTGCGCATCATTCAATTTATATTTAGCCCATAAAATACTAATCAAGCCAATAATAAATACGACCAGAATTGGCAATAAATGTTGTATACTAAAAGCGTGAAAAGGACTTTTATGAAATAAGAAAATGTTATCCATACCTTAAGACTCAGCTAATGATGGTCATTTTTTCTAAATTGAGTAAAATTAACACTGCTCTTTGCCAAAGCAACAAATAAATATTTAAAACTAAATATAATGAAATCAATAATCACAAGTTTAATTTGCGTTTTTGTCATTAATGTTTCTCATGCTGGAGAGGGTATGTGGATCCCTCTTTTGTTGAAAAGTTTGAATGAAGCGGAAATGCAAGAAATGGGTATGCAGATGAAAGCTGAAGATATTTACAGTGTCAACCAAGGATCACTTAAGGATGCCATTGCACACTTTGGAGGTTTTTGCACATCTGAATTAATCTCCTCTCAGGGTCTATTATTAACCAATCATCATTGTGGCTATGGCCAAATTCAATCACACAGTTCGATAGATAATAATTTATTAAAAAATGGATTTTGGGCGAAGTCATTGGATGAAGAATTACCCAATCCTGGACTGTTTGCCACCTTTATAAATGAGATTATTGATGTTACGGATGAAGCCTTGAAGGGTGTCAATGAGAAGATGTCTAACAGTGAAAGACAATCGGCAATAGATAAAAATTTAGAAAAAATAAGAGCCAATACTAAAAAAGGAAAATTTCAAGAAATTTCGATAAGACCATTTTATCATGGCAATCAGTACTTTGCTTTTTTAACGACAAAGTATAATGATGTCAGATTAGTGGGAACACCACCAGAGTCTATTGGAAAATTTGGTGCAGATACAGACAACTGGGTATGGCCAAGACATACGGGTGATTTTTCTTTATTTAGAATTTATGCTGGACCTAATAATGAGCCTGCCGAATATTCTCCAAACAACAAACCTTACAACCCAAAGCATCACTTACCAATTTCACTGGATGGCGTAGAGGAAGGTGATTTTACTTTGGTATTTGGTTTTCCAGGAAGAACACAAGAATATTTACCATCGTATGCCATAGAGCAAATTGTTGACGTTTTGAATCCTGCAAAAATTCAAATTAGAGAAACGGCTTTGGATATTTTAGATAAATATATGAGAGCAGATGAAGCTATTAGAATTCAGTATGCTTCTAAGTTTGCGCGGATAGCCAATTATTGGAAAAAGTGGATAGGTGAAAGTTTGGGTTTAAAGAAAACAGGCGGCGTAGAGAAAAAGCAAAAACTCGAAGAGGAATTTATGGCGGCCTTACCTAAAAACAGTCCTTACAAATCTATTCTGGATGAGTTTAAAACATTGTATGCTCAAAGTGGTGACTTGGCTTATGTGCGCGATTATTACTCTGAAGTATCTGGACGAAATATTGAGTTGCTCAGTGTGGCAGGCATTACCAATAGATTAGTGAGTACTTATGAAAACAATGGTGCTGAAGAATACCAAGCATATAAGCAGAGAGTTGTGGGGTACCTGGAAGGTTTTTACAAAAACTACCGACCAGAAATCGATCAAGAAGTATTTGATGCTTTGACTCAAATGTATGTTGATAATGTAGAAGCAAAGTACGTGCCTCAAAGTTTGAATGCTTATTTAAACAAGGGTAAGCAATTATATGCTTCTTCTGCCTTTACAGATAAGGCAAAGATGATGAGCATTTTGGAATTAGACCCTGCAGAAGCTGTCAAAGTTTTAAAGTTAGATCCCGTGTATAAATTGGGTGCAGACTGGAAAGCTGTTTTTGATAAAAATGCAGCTATGCCATTGAGTGCTATTGAGTATCAACAGGATTCTCTCCAGCGCTTATACATGAAAGCACTGATGGAAACATTTCCTGATAAAAGATTTTATCCTGATGCCAATAGTACTTTGCGTGTTACCTATGGTCAAGTTAACGGCTACAGTCCAGTGGACGCCGTAAATTATAATCCCGTAACGTATCTAGATGGTATCATTGAAAAATATGAGCCAGGTGATTATGAGTTTGATGTTGACCCGAAGTTATTGGCGCTTTATGACAACAAAGATTATGGACAATATGCAGATACTAATGGTAAAGTACCTATCTGTTTTATTGGAACCAATCACACTACTGGTGGAAATTCAGGGAGTCCAGCTATTGATGCTCATGGTAATTTAATCGGTTTGAATTTTGACCGCGCATGGGAAGGGACGATGAGTGATTACAATTATGATGCTTCTATTTGCAGAAATATCATGGTGGATGCGCGTTACATTTTATTTGTTGTAGATAAGATGGCTGGCGCAAGTCATTTAGTAGAGGAAATGGATTTGGTTCATCCTAAGAGAAAAATGAAGAAATGAAAAAAATAAATTTATTTTTTATATCATTCTTGTTTTTCTGTTTCGCTTGTCAAGAAGAGCAAAAAGGTTTTGTGCCTATCTCTGGTACGATTACCAACATGGTACATGATTCTATTGTCTTTGTCCAGGGCGATGATATTACAAGTATGAAAGTTGATGAGACTGGTCACTACTCTGGAGAAATAAAAAACAAAAAGGGATATGCCACTTTTATGCACAGTAAATATCCGCTTTCCTTTTATTTGGAATCAGATAAACCACTTGTAATAAATTTTGATGCCAAAGAGCCTTTTAAGAATTTAGAATTTGAAGGGGAGGGTAGTGGTCCCTCTAATTATTTAGCTGAAAAAAACGTATTGCTTAATAACCTTGGCGGAAAAATGCGCGATTTGTTTTCTATGGATGAGTCTGCTTTTGTAAAGGCAGTGAACACAGAAAAAGATTTATTCCTAAAATTGTTAAGTTTGAAAGAAGGTTTTTCTTCTCAATTTATAGAGAAAGAGAAGATTAATCTTGACTACGAATTTGCGTCTCTAATGAGAGAGCATGAGCCTGCTCATAAGTACTTTACTAAAGATGCTAATTATGAATCAAGTGATACATTTAAAGCACTTTGGGCAACTTTAGATATAGATAATGAGGCTTACTTTAAAGAGATACCAAGCTATAATTCTTTTGTGTCAAACCACTATAGTGAAATAGAAATGCCCGCTGCTTTGGATTCATTAAATCAATTACAAAGTTCTTATATTAAATCCTCTGTTGCACAATCTTTGTCAGAGTATGTAAACTTGTCTCAAGATGATGTGGATGGCACCTTTGATTTATTAAGTTCTTTGGCTGTTGTTGATGCACATAAAACGGCAATTGACGAGAGGTATACAAAAATCAAAAGTGTTTCTAAAGGTTCTCCTTCCCCACAATTTGACTATGAAAACGTTAAGGGTCAGAATGTAAAATTAGAAGATCTTAAAGGAAAGAATGTTTATATAGATGTGTGGGCGACTTGGTGTGGACCTTGCATTGCAGAGATACCATCTTTAAAGAAATTGGAGTCAGACTATCAAGGGAAGAACATTGAGTTTGTTTCTATTTCAGTAGATGAACCTGAAAACAAAACATTATGGAAAGAGACGGTTGTCAACCGAGATCTTAAAGGTGTTCAGTTGATAACTGAAGCGGGTTGGAACACCGAATTTATTCAAAATTATTTGATCAATGGTATTCCGAGGTTTATACTGTTGGATGCAGAAGGTAAAATTGTATCTGCGGATGCACCGAGACCGTCAAGTGATGCATTGATTAAAGAAATGATTGATGAGTTGCTTTAAAAAACAGATAAGATAATAATATAAAAAAAGGGGTCGACAATAATATATCAACCCCTTTTTTATTTTTTAGATCTTTAGTTTAACTCCTATTTGATAAATACTTTTTGAGAAAAGTACTTGTCTTTATTTTGAATATTTAAAATATATATCCCAGCGGTTAATTGACCAGTAGCCATAGACAGTTCTCTGTCTAACATAGCAGACTGTATGACTTTTCCTTGTGCATCTAATAATGTACAATTGTATGTAAGATCATCTGTTGATTTTACATTTATAGTGGTAGCATCGTTGATCACAACAAAATTGTTTGCATCTAATACATTGTTATCTGAGGAAAGTAGACCAATGTTTTGAACAGCTTTTGCATGATTAATGATAAATTCATCATCTATTTTTTCATAAGCAATAGCCAATAAACCCAGCTCTTCTGGCTTCCAGTTGTCTTGAACTGAAGCCGTAAAATTAGCTGTTGCACCTAAAGTTGTAACAGTGTTTCCTGCGGTAGCAAACAATTCACCTTCAGGGCTCGCACCAATCGCTCTTCTTAATACATTTGGATGTTCTGCATTACCGCCGCTTAATCCAGATTGAGAGTTTGAAACATTATTTTCAAAAACGTATACTGCAAAGTAAAGATCATTTTCTGGTGCTTCTGAAAATGGTTCAAATTCAATATTAGCCTCTATGTCTCCTTGTCCATTTATAAATGCATTTACAAATTTAAATTGAGCTGTATTTTTAGGTTGATCGTTAGCTATCATCTC
>ENA-ORXM01001450-ORXM01001450.1-marine-metagenome-genome-assembly--contig:-NODE-1450-length-33204-cov-4.371993_pt1 | contig 33204 bp, 28 predicted proteins | sample MGYA00237867_ERZ511480 | MGnify/ENA primary metagenome ERZ511480 (study PRJEB26309, sample SAMN06266103) | marine metagenome | isolation source: Algal blade | place: United Kingdom:Sidmouth, United... | reverse complement strand
TTAAATGTAAATAATCACTCAAAAAATTAAAAATCAACGAAATAGTTACAGCAACTACAGAAGCTGGCAAAAAGATGGAAATAGCATCTGATTTTGAAAAACCTTCACTTGCAAAAACCGAAACTACATGAAACGTAAGTCCCGTAATAAAAAAGCTGTTAAAGGACAGTATTAATCCATACATCCAAAAAGCTCTGGTCTGTAAGGCTTCTTGGGATGTATACTGCTTGGCAGCAGGTGTTTTTACCAATTCACCATCATCTTCACCCAGAACTTCACCATCTGGCAATAGACCATGTTCCTCAGGTTTATTCTTATAGAACTGTAAGATGAGAAAAGAAAAAAACAGTAATGCAGCAGCTAATATTTGCCAGGTAATCTGCCAACTGTACCCCTCTATTAGAGCGTTTACCCAAAGTGGTGAAGACGAAAAACCAAAGGAGATGGCAACGCTACTCATAGCATTTACTTTTCCTCTATTTTTATCGAACCAGATCATAATTACATTTCTAGATGCCATGGTCAACACACCTTGTCCAGAAAATCTGAGTACAAAAAATAGACTCGCCATTATCACAAATGGAACAACCCACGTATCAACATTCAACATTGTTTTTACAAACTCGCTCATTTGCACGGACCAAGAACATAACATGAGGGCCACGGCCAAAGTAATGGCAGCAAAAAAAGCCACATAACGTGCCCCGTATTTATCAAACCAAACACCGGCACGACCTATTACCAATGAGCTACATATAGTTCCTATCATATATGCATTGCTAAACTGGTTTCGGCTTAATCCCAATGCATCCTTAACCGGGTCCGTAAAAACGGATACCCCAATGGTTTGCCCAGGAATACTGCAATAGATACCAATAGTACCAATTACGAGAATTACATACCCGTAAAAAACTGGGCTTTTGGCCGGATCTACGAAAGAAAATTGATTTTTGCTGGACATCTGTAGAGAGAAAGCGGCAAAAGTAGTGGTTTCATTAGAGCCTCTATATTTTTATAAGTAAAGATTATGCAAAATCTATACGGAAGGTGAGTTTTAAACGTTATAAATAGACTTAACCCATTAGCAATTTTAGCCATGAGAAAATTTGCGGCCGTACTGTTTGTTCTAACAGTGATCATAATTTTGAGTAGCTGTAGTATTGACGATAGCAATGATATTGAAGTTATAAAACCGGGAGACACCGTTATTACCGGTAATCATAATCACAAAAAATTTCTAAACTAGTAATTTAAGAAACTACTAGGATTCTTGAATCTGATCTGCGAACATAATCGTGAAGGAACTGCCCTGGCCCTCTTTACTATCTACTGTAATAGTTCCTCCTAAACTAGTTATATATTTTTTTACAAAGTAAAGCCCCAGACTTTTATTACCTCTGGAATTGGGAAGGGTATTGTTCAAATCAAAAATTCGAGCACCATCTTTATCCATATCAAAACCTAACCCATTGTCTTTATAGCTGAGTATCTTATGCCCATCCTTTAATTGAGTTTTAATTGAAATTACGGGAATAACACCTGGTTTAGCATATTGAATAGAGTTGGATATGAGATTTAAAAAAATATTTTTCATAAAACTCCTTTCAAAAAGTACCCACTGTGCTTCAGTAAAGTCTACCGAAAATTGAACTTTAGCATGACTAGCCAAAGTCTCAAGTGATTCTTTAACGTGTTGAAAAACTTCATCAAAACACACAAGTTCTAATTCTTTTTCTAAAACCCCATCTTCAGCAACCGCATCAACATAGACATTTAATGAAGTCTTTAAACCATCTGCCGAACGTTTTATATGTTCCAGTACCTTTAAGGACGATTCATCCTTGATTTTACTAGTATCTAGCATATCAACAAGAAAAACCAAATTATTTACAGGTAATTTTAAATCGTGAGATGTTTTATGATTAAGTTGCATTAACCTATCATTCATTCTGGTCAAATCTGTTAAATGCGAAATTCTCTCGTTTTCTATATCCTTCTTGTAAGTTATCTCCTTCCCTATAGCATAGACAAATTTCTTATCTTCTGACCTAGTAGCCGTCCAATGCATCCACACCAATTTTCCACTTTTACAAATATATCGGTTCTCAAAATTGAGCAAGGGCATACCATGGACTAAATTCTCACCGTATTTTACGGTTTCATCTATATCTTCTTTATAAATAAAATCAAAAATAGGCTTTGAATACAGCTCTTCTTCCGTATATCCCAAGAGCTTTGCAAATGCGGGATTAACTTTTTTGAAGTACCCATCAAAATCTGCAATACACAAATTATCTATTGACAAATTGAAAAATGGTTCTAGTTCAAAATCTAGAGATTTCGTTAGCTGTTTCATGAGTTTGGTATAGTCTAGTAAACCTAAAACGCTCGCCATAAGATAATTGTTGCCTAATGTTCCATTATTTTTATCCAAAAGACAATTTAATTATCAAAATAACGTTCGTTCATGTTTTTCCCTTAAAACATAAACGACTTTGCCATAAAAATATAGCCAACAACTTTAAAATTGAAAATGAATAGAAAATGACAGAATTAGACATTTGTCCGGACAAATATATAATTATGCTTTTGTTGATTTATAGAATCAAAACTATCATAAAATATAGCCCTTTTAAACAGAGACAACTACTTTACACTTCTGTGTCTCTCGCGAGCTAATAAAGTGTTTTTGAGCAGCATAGCAATGGTCATCGGACCAACACCACCCGGAACCGGTGTAATAAAGGAGGCTTTTTTACTTACAGGCTCAAAATCAACATCGCCGGTAATATAATATCCTTTTTCTTTGGAGTCATCTGCCACTCTGGTAATTCCTACGTCAATAATAACAGCACCGTCCTTAACCATATCCTCTTTTAAGAAATGAGGCACTCCCAATGCAGAAACAATAATATCTGCCTGAAGCGTAAGTTCTTTAATATTTTTTGTTCTACTGTGCGCCAAAGTAACCGTACAATTTGCAGCTTCACCTTTCTGACTCAACAAAATACTTATTGGTCTACCTACAATATGACTACGGCCTATTACTACAGCATGCTTTCCTTGGGTATCTACCTTGTATCGCTTTAAAAGCTCCATAATACCAAAAGGCGTGGCGGAGATAAAGGTCTCCATATCCAAAGCCATTTTACCAAAGTTAGCAGGATGGAAACCATCTACATCTTTGTCCGGATCAACAGCCATTAAAACTTTTTCCTCATCAATATGTTTTGGCAAAGGAAGTTGAACAATATAACCGTCTATATCAGCATCGGCATTCAGTTCCTGGACTTTAGCCAACAAATCCTCTTCTGTAGTTTCGCTAGGCAAGTGAATTAAGGTGGATTCAAAACCTATTTTCTTGCACGAGCGTACTTTACTACCTACATATGTTAAACTAGCCCCATCATTACCAACAAGAACAGCTGCCAAGTGAGGTACTTTCTCACCTCGTTCTTTCATGTTTGCCACCTCAATGGTGATTTCATCCTTTATTTCGTTGGAAACTTTTTTTCCGTCTAGTAGTGTCATAATGTTGGGTTACTGTCTAATCTGGTCTTGTAATTCTTTCCTTGGATTCTGGCCTTATTTCATACCTTTCATATTCCCCATCATCTGCATCATCTTCTTACCGCCGCCGCCTTGCATCATCTTCATCATTTTGCTCATTTGGTCAAACTGCTTTAAAAGCTGATTTACTTCTTGTACTTCTCTACCGCTTCCTTTAGCTATTCGCTTTTTACGGCTCACGTTCAATTTAGAAGGATTAGAACGTTCATCCGGTGTCATGCTGTGAATAATAGCTTCGATATGCTTAAAGGCATCATCATCAATATCCAAACCTTTAAGCGCTTTTCCGGCACCCGGTATCATCCCCATTAAATCTTTGATGTTACCCATCTTTTTGATTTGCTGAATCTGGGAAAGGAAATCGTCAAAACCGAATTTGTTCTTGGCAATTTTCTTTTGAATCTTGCGGGCTTCTTCTTCATCAAACTGCTCTTGAGCCCGTTCTACCAAAGAAATAACATCGCCCATACCCAAAATACGTTCGGCCATACGTGAAGGGTGGAAAACATCTATAGCTTCCATCTTCTCACCTGTACCTATGAATTTAATAGGCTTATCTACTACGGATTTAATTGAAATGGCAGCTCCACCACGGGTATCACCATCTAATTTGGTAAGTACAACCCCGTCAAAATTTAAAATATCATTAAAAGCTTTTGCGGTATTAACGGCATCCTGACCTGTCATTGAATCCACTACAAAAAGTGTTTCCTGAGGTTGGATCGCTTTATGAATTTCAGAGATTTCATTCATCATCTGTTCGTCTACCGCCAAACGACCCGCCGTATCTATAATTACCACGTTATATCCTTCTGATTTTGCTTTGGCAATACCAGCCTGAGCTATCTTTACAGGATTCTTCTCATCGCGATCAGAGTACACCTCAACACCAATCTGACCCCCTACAACATGTAACTGATCAATAGCCGCCGGACGGTATACATCACAAGCTACCAATAAAGGTTTTTTTGTTTTTTTGGTCTTAAGGAAGTTAGCGAGTTTACCGGAAAACGTAGTTTTACCCGAACCTTGAAGACCTGACATTAAAATTATGGAAGGCGTACCGGAAAGATTAATCCCTTCGGTTTCCCCTCCCATAAGCTCCGTAAGCTCATCCTTAACAATCTTCACCATCAACTGGCCCGGTTGCAATGTGGTCAATACATCTTGACCCAAAGCTTTTTCCTTAACCCTGTTGGTAAATTCTTTTGCTATTTTGAAGTTAACATCTGCATCCAACAAAGCCCTACGGACTTCTTTGGTAGTCTCTGCAACATTAATTTCCGTTATCTGCCCTTGGCCCCTAAGGGTGTGTAGGGCTTTATCTAGCTTTTCACTTAAATTGTCAAACATCGTCTTACTTGCTTTTGAAGAAAAGCAAATTTAATAATAACTACGTTAAAGAAAGGGGCGTAAAGAAAAAAATATGATATCACAAAAAAAGCACCCATCTCTCGGTGGGTGCTCTCAAATGAATTGTGGGGCAAAATAGGTATCAGGTTACTCTAAACTCTAATTATCAAAAGCTAGTTGCAAACCTTCGTTAGAACAACAATTTCATCTTTTCTCTTTATTCTCATGTACTCCTCGCCACATTCAAGCACTTGCCAATCGCCGGCATAATTATCCAACACCTGAGCAAATCCGCTAAATGTCAATACATTTTCTTCAACCATCCATGAACCTTCATCCACTACTTTTCCATTGGTATCATAAACAAGCATTCGTTGCTCAGCAAAATCAATGGTCAAATCTTCAAAGAACTCTCCCTTTTCATCTGCCATTTTCCAAGTACAAACGCTTAATCTACTTTGAATAATTTCTGCAGTGCATACATCCGGTTGGAAATCACAATTCTTTCCCAACACTATAAAATCGTCCTCAACGAACATTTTTATCTTACCTTCTTTTATTTCATAGACCTTCCATGTGTTATTAAAGACTGTATTTTCTTCAAAATCCAGCTTTACAACAACTCTATAATCTACAACCGAGGTACTCCACTCCCCTTCTATATTATAACCGTTTTTACCATAGGAAATGACTTTTCCATCATCTTCAAAAGCAAAAGCGTAAGTATCATACTGTTCAGATTCATCTTCGCTATTTCTCTGTACTTGAACAAAATTCCAAGGACATTCTACCAAAACACTATCTAATTGTTCCTTTGTAAAGTCGTCATCATTATAGTCATTATCATCATCCTCATCACATGCCTCCTTTGCCTGTTTAAGCATGGTTGCAAGTTCAGGATTGGTATTTGCAACCACCTCTGTACTATCTGTATATTTTAAAGTAAGGGGGAAATCAAAACTAATAAGATCAGCATCTTCCAGACCGGCAAAGAACCTTCTTGTTTCTTCATCGTGCGCTACAGTTACAGATGCCGTTTGTTGAAAATTAGGATTATACGTAAAAATTGTTACTGGATACACCAAATCAATACATTCTATATCCACATCCAAACCGCCTTCAACACACTGCGAAGCTATTTTCTGTAAATCGTCTTTACTGTTCACAGCTACCTCCGTGTAATCTGCCATGGTAATCGTAATAGGAAACACAATGTTCATTACGCTAGTAGAACCTTCAAGAGAATCCAGAACCTCTTCTAAAACCTGAAGACCTGCCATAGTTTCTACGGTAAGATTCACATCATTTACGACCACCGAGTACGGAAACTGAATATCAAAACAGCTAGCTCCGTCAACTATATTATCATAAGAACCATCATTGGAAACTGTTTCTTTCAGCAATTGTAGTGCCGTAGAATCAAAAGATAGTGTTTGCTCCTCATCTATTGTTTCCACAAAGGGTTCTTCATCTTGACAAGACGTTAAAGCCATTATCAGGGCCAGTAGGAAAGCCACTAATGAAAATTTAAAACACTTCTTCATATTGATCGGGAATTTAGGGGAACTTTAATTCTGAAACAACCCATAATTAAAATACCCTACTTGCACAGTTCGGATTTTTTCAAATACCTTTGGAAAAAATCACCCTAATTGGAAACCAAAAATACAGGCAATGTTTGCGAAGAGCAAGTCTTTGATACAATTTTCAAAGCTAATTCCAAAACGGTTTTCAACTATATTTATTATAAATTTGGCAATGAGGAGAAAGCACATGACGCTGTTCAAGAGGCTTTTGTAAAACTTTGGGAGAATTGTGCCAAGGTTTCTCCAGAGAAAGCCAAGTCATTTGTTTACACCGTAGCCAATAACCTATACCTAAATGTGATAAAAGCGGAAAAGGTACGTTTGAAGTATGCGGACAAAACGCTTAAGGTCACCCATGAGTCACCAGAGTTTCTACTGGAAGAAGAGGAGTTCAAGCAAAAATTGAACCGTGCTCTGGACAGTTTACCAGAAAACCAACGTACTACTTTTCTACTAAACCGTATAGATGGAAAGAAATATGCCGAAATAGCGGAAATGGAAGGTGTAAGTGTAAAGGCCATTGAAAAAAGGATGCATTTAGCATTAAAGTCGCTTAGGGAAAAGATTGAAGGGATATAAATTTCTTAGTAGTTATGAAATAGTTTTTGCAGGGCAGCTATCATAACTTAAAATAAAAAGTAGGGTATTTACGTAACGAATTGTTACTAAGGTATAAAGCTAGAATTGATGCAAGAAAATCACTTAGCCAAATGGTTGAACAATGACCTCACGGAGGCAGAGCTCTCAGCGTTTAAAAAATCTGATGAGTATGCTTCCTATGAACGCATTGCAGCCGCTTCCGGTCAGTTAAAAGCACCTGACTTTAATGCGGACGAAGCCCTGATGGCCATAAAGAACCAGCGTACCTTACAGGATACGAAGGTTGTACAATTGCACCCTTTCAAGAAATTCTTGCGTATTGCAGCAGTAGCTGCGGTTATTATATTCGGTTCTTATTTTTATCTGAATACTTTAAATGAAAATATTGTTACTCAATATGCCGAAACTAAAGAAGTTATTCTTCCGGACAACTCAAAAGTACAGTTGAATGCTGATTCTGAACTTTCATTCAGCGAGAGAAAATGGAACAAAGAGCGTAATGTTGAACTTAAGGGCGAGGCATTTTTTAAGGTAGCCAAAGGCAAACGTTTTACGGTTGCGACAGAGGCTGGTACAGTTGCCGTTTTAGGAACTCAGTTTAATGTAGAAAATAGAAAAGGATTTTTTGAAGTTACCTGTTTTGAAGGTTTGGTAAGTGTTTCATTTGAAGGAAAAGAGACCAAACTACCTGCAGGCACTTCTTTTATGGTTGTAGACGGTACTATTATAGAGTCTCCAAAATCAAAATTATTGCAACCCTCATGGATGAACAATGAAAGCACCTTCAAGAGTGTGCCTTTAAAATATGTTCTTGACGAATTTCAAAGACAGCATAACATTACCGTTGAAACGCAAGGCGTTGACTTGGAGCAATTGTTTACAGGAACTTTTAGTAATACGGATAGGGAAATTGCTTTAAAGAGCATAAGCGCACCCTCACAAATAAAGTTTAAATTTGAGGGCAGCAAAGTGCTCTTCTATGTCGATAAGAATCCGTAAACTTCTTCTTTTTATTGTAGGTATTACGTGTTTCCTAATCTCACACGTCACCATAGCTCAAAGTGGTGAAAAGATTGGTCTGTCCACTTTTATACAACAGTTAGAGCAGGAATTCAATATTAAATTCTCCTATGCCGATAGTGAAATTTACGACCTTGAAATCCATATTCCCAAAGAGAATTTTTTAGCGGATATACTTGATGATATTGAAAATCAAACACAAGTTGAGATAGAAAAACTTAACGAACGTTATTACACGCTTACCAAAAGCAACTTCGTATCTATCTGCGCTACAGTTCTGGATAACTTTAAGATGAACACACTTTACGGTGCTACGGTAAAGGTATTAGGAACCAATATATCTACAATACTTGATGACAGCGGTACGTTTACATTGTACAATATTCCCAGGAACGCATCACTTCAAATTAAACACCTTGGTTACAAAACCTTATTTGTAAACGCTGATGACTTAATAAAACGAGAGCCATGCAGCACACTCCTTTTGGCTCAATTTTATCAGCAACTAGAAGAGGTGGTAGTTTATGAATTCCTTACCAAAGGCCTTGTAAAACAACTAGACGGCAGTCTTCAAATGAACAGTGAAGAATTTGGTATTCTACCGGGATTAATAGAACCGGATGTTCTCCAGACCGTTCAGGCATTGCCCGGAATAGAAAGTACGGACGAAACGGTATCCAATATCAATATCCGTGGTGGCAGCAATGATCAGAACCTAGTCTTGTGGGACGGTATTAAAATGTATCAATCCGGTCACTTTTTTGGATTGATTTCTGCCTTCAACCCTTATTTAACCGATAAAGTAACGCTCATAAAAAATGGAACTGCAAGCGAATATGGAGACGGGGTAAGTGGCATTATAGATATGCGCACCAAAGATGCCATTGGAGATACTTTTTTTGGAGGTGGAGGCTTCAACCTAATTGGTGGTGATATCTACGGACACCTTCCGGTAAATGAAAAACTAGCGGTACAGTTTTCCGCCAGGCGCTCTCTTACGGACTTAATAGATACACCAACCTACGATAAATTTTTTACCCGTGTTTTTGACGATAGCCAAGTTGCGCAAGAAGGTAATTTCTATTTCTATGATTTTACAGGGAAGCTACTATACGACATAAACGAAAAACAGAAGCTTCGTTTTAGCTTTATCAACATCAATAATCTATTGGATTATTCCGAGCGTAATATGGATGATGATACTGAAATTAAAAGTGCTTTAAACCAAAAGAACCTTTCCTTTGGCGCAAGTTTAAAGAGTGATTGGACTGAAAAATTCAACACTTTTTTGAACGTGTACCACACCCGCTATAAACTTGACGCCCGTAATATTTCCAGTAATGCAGAGCAGATTTTATTCCAGAACAACGAGGTCCAAGAAACAGCTTTGAAACTTAACACCAATTATATACCCAATGATAATTTTAACTGGTTAAACGGTTATCAGTTTACGGATACGGGTATAGCTAATGAAACATCGGTAACTCAGCCTCCTTTTGACAGTAATGCAAGAAATGTTATTAAAAGTCATGCTCTTTTTTCTGAGCTCACCTATACCTCAACAGACAACAAAGTATTTGCCAGAGGTGGTTTACGCATGAATTACCTTGAAAATCCAGACACCTTTAAAGAGTATATCCTGGAACCAAGATTAAGTTTTAATTATGCCTTTACCAGAAATTTAAATGTTCAGGCATTAGGAGAATTCAAAAGTCAGGCCACCAATCAGATTATTGATCTAGAGCAAAATTTTTTAGGTATAGAAAAGAGAAGATGGATTGTTTCTGACGGAGACAAATTACCAATTACCAAAAGTAAACAAGGGTCTATAGGCATCAACTATGACCATCAAAATTTCTACGTTGGCATAGAGGCTTTTTATAAAGAAGTAGATGGTATCAGTACTTCTACTCAAGGCTTTCAGAACCAAAACCAGTTTGATGGAGAAATAGGAAAATATGATGTAAAAGGTATTGAGCTCCTTATCAATAAAAAAACAGATGACTATAGTGTTTGGGCCAGTTATACCTATAATTTCAACAATTACAATTTCTCAGAGGTAGTTCCTCCAGATTTCCCAAATAATCTAGACATTAGGCATACGGCATCATTTGCAGGCACCTACACCTTTGAAAACTTTAAATTTGGTATTGGGTTAAATTATCGTACTGGCAAACCCTATACAGAACCCGATACGGAAGAACCCATCAATTCTACTTTCTTCCCCAACAGAATTAATTACCAAGAACCTAATAGTAGTAGGCTTCCCGAATATTTACGTGCTGATGTTTCCGCTATTTATAATTTTAATATAACAGAAAAGCTAAAGGCCTCTGCAGGTGTTTCAGTTTTAAACTTTACAGGAAGAAAAAATATACTTAACAGTTATTATCGATTTAATAACGAAAATGATATAGAAAAAGTAGAAACTTTTTCTTTAGGACTCACTCCCAATGTGAATTTTAGGGTTAGATTTTAAAGCGGATACCAGAAGGCATCCCCAAAAAATATAATTAATTTTATCGGATTGATTATTCTTTTTCAAACTTCTAATCCCTCCTAACTATGCTCACAATAGAAGATATTCAAAAAGCTCAAAAACGTATTGATGGCTATGTACTAGAAACTCCTGTTCTTACGTCATCACTTTTAAATAACTGGTTAGGCCATGACATTTATTTTAAGGCAGAATGTCTCCAAAAAATAGGAGCTTTTAAAGCAAGAGGGGCTTGTAATACCATAGCTTGGCTTATTGAAAAAAATCAAAAACCGAAACACATAATTGCTAATAGTTCCGGAAACCATTCACAAGCCGTTGCGTGGGCAGCTAAACAATTCAATATTCCGGCAACTATCTATATGCCCGGGTATTCATCTAAAATAAAAATCCAGGCCACCCGATCATATGGGGCACATGTTGAACTTTGTGAAGACCGCAACATTGCGGACGAACGTGTTGTTGCAGCTTCTAAAAAAGATGGCACCTATTGGATTCCTCCTTTTAATCATCATCAAGTTATAGCCGGGCAAGGAACTGCAATCTGCGAGGCCTTGAAGCAAGTTACCCATGTAGACGCCGTTTTTGCGCCGTGTGGTGGTGGCGGACTTCTATCAGGCACGGTCATTGCTACCAATGCCCTATCACCTAAAACCAAAGTATTTGGCGTTGAACCTTTAAATGCCAACGATGCCGCAGAATCATTACGGAAGAAAAAAATCCAAAGATTGACCTCTACACCAGATACCCTAGCCGATGGAGCCATGACCATGGCTGTTGGCGATATAACTTTTGAATATTTAAAAAGACTAGATGCCATGTACGAGATTGAGGAATCAAAATTAATATATTGGACACAATGGCTTACGCACCTACTAAAATTACATGTTGAGCCTACCAGCGCAATGGCCATGGAAGGTGTGGTACAATTGCTAAAAAATAGTACCACCAAAAAGCGGGTTATAGTGATGTTATCAGGAGGAAATATCGACCATACGAATCAATTAAAAATATGGAACACAAATTATCTAGATTCAAGACCTAGCTTAAAACTCTAGACTTAAGTTACTATTGCTAGATCTTCCTAATGATCTTTGGGTAACACTTGAAAATCGAAACCTAACATTTTTTGAATTATTTCGTATAGCTCGGGGAAATCTGATTTGAAGATATGAGGTGTTTCCGCATAATTTTCTACGGCTACCGAAAAAAATTCTTGTAGGTTGGTCATTCCATATTCCCTAAAATATTTAGAATCAGCCAGCTTTTGAGCGTATCCCTCTCTAAGAAAAAGCTCTTTTATTTTTTTGAGTCCTACTTTAAACTTACGTGCTTCCCATGAACTTTTGCGAATCATTTCAAAACTAAGGGCATGTGCAAATTCGTGTAGTGCCAGATTTACATTATCATCGGAAATTCTGAATCCTTCCCAAATGGTATCCGCAGAAAAAATAACCATTTTAAAATGCGGATTGTACTCTCCTAAGTGATGCCTCCGGTTAAGACGTGAATAATATTTAGATGGATAGACAACGATTCGCAATAACGAACGTGTCATTTTATATTTTCTGAGGCCCAAAGTCATTAGTATACAGGAAGCGCTTAAAAGTAATCTTAGCTCTTCTTTCTTTTCTACCTTACCATAGAATAGAAATTTCTTTCTGCTTCTAAACCAAACTATGCGCTTATCACATTTTGCTTTTAACAGTGGGGTTAGTTGGGCATAAACAGGAAAATTATCTACAAGTAATTTTTCATCTTGCTTGGACAACTCCCTTAATCTTACAAAGGGATTTAAAGAGTACAGACTCAGCGTATAATACAAAAGATAACATATTTGTACACCAAGAAATACCAGCGCCAAAATTTTGATGTTATACTCTGTAAACATACTGTTTACAACTCAATAAATGGATTTAAATTGTACGAAGATTACCTCCTCACATACGCTCAGGAACGTCTATTCCCAAAAGTTTAAATGCAGATGCTACTACCTCACTCACTTTCTGCGAAAGTTGGACACGCAGTAGTCTTTTTTGCTCATCGGTTTCACCCAAAATAGATACTTGCTGGTAAAATGAGTTAAACTCCTTTACCAAATCATATGTATAATTGGCAATCAAAGCCGGACTATAGTTTTCCGCAGCCAACTGAATTACTTCAGGATATAATTGTAGCTGTTTGATGAGCTCTTTTTCTTTGGCATGTAAACCATCAACAGCTTCAATTGTAACATCGGAGTTTGTATCAAAATCCGCCTTTCTTAAAATAGACTGGATACGTGCATAGGTGTATTGAATAAACGGACCTGTATTCCCCTGAAAGTCTACGGATTCCTCAGGGTCAAAAAGAATCCTCTTTTTAGGATCTACCTTTAAGATGTAATATTTTAAAGCACCAAGGCCAATCAACTTATAAAGGGAATTTTTATCATCAGCAGAGTACCCTTCCAATTTGCCCAGTTCTTCGGATATTTGAGCAGCAGTGCTCGTCATATCGTTCATTAAATCATCAGCGTCAACAACGGTACCTTCCCTACTCTTCATCTTACCGCTTGGTAAATCTACCATACCGTAGCTCAAATGATGTAGGTTTTCAGACCAAGAAAATCCTAATTTTTTCAATATTAAGAACAACACTTTAAAGTGATAATCTTGCTCATTACCAACCGTATATACCATACCACCAACATCTGGATAATCTTTTACCCTTTGTATGGCCGTACCAATATCTTGAGTCATATAGACCGCCGTACCATCTGAACGAAGTACTATTTTTTCATCAAGCCCATCATCGGTAAGGTCTATCCAAACGCTACCATCTTCCTTTTTAAAGAAAATTCCTTTTTCCAGTCCGCCGGCTACTACATCTTTACCTAATAAATAGGTATTACTTTCATAGTACAAGGTATCAAAATCTACTCCTAGGTTTTTATAGGTAACATCAAAGCCCTTGTAGACCCAGCCGTTCATTTCTTTCCAAAGTGAAACGACTTCCTCATCACCAGCCTCCCATTTTTGAAGCATTTCTTGGGCTTCCAATAGAATAGGCGCCTCTTTTTCCGCTACTTTTTTATCGGTTCCCGCAGCAATCATTTCAGCTATTTCGGTCTTATAAGCTTTATCAAAAGCAACATAGTAGTTACCAACTAATTTGTCACCTTTTAAGCCTGTACTTTCTGGAGTCTCTCCGTTACCAAAACGTTGCCATGCTAGCATACTTTTACATATATGAATACCACGGTCGTTTATAATTTGGGTCTTATAAACTTTCTTTCCCGAAGCTTTTAAGATCTCGGCAACGGAATACCCTAAGAGGTTATTTCTAATATGTCCTAAATGCAAAGGTTTATTCGTATTTGGCGAAGAATATTCTACCATTATAGCATCGGTTTCCTTTTGAGGAACAAAACCATAGTTATGATTATCTTTTATCCCATTAAAGAAATTAAGATAAAAAGCATCGCCCACCACTAGGTTCAAAAACCCTTTAATTACATTAAAACCAGACACCTCAACTACTTCTTTTTCTAGATAAGCACCAATTTGCTCACCTATTTGAACAGGGTTGCCCTTTACAAAACGAAGCATAGGAAATACCACAATAGTTACATCACCTTCAAAGTCTTTTCGGGTAGGTTGAAATTCCACCGATGGAAGTTCTATTTCAAAAATAGCTGCTACCGCCTCTTTAACCTTGGTTTCTAAAATTGCTTGAATACTCATATAATCTATCGTTTCAGGCTGCAAAACTAATCATTTTTTACGCTTTTACCCTAAGACGGGCGGTAATGGCTTCTCTTTTCTTTAACTTTATGAAAATGTTGCCCTATAGTGGGCCATTTTGATTTTAAAAGAGACTCACCATGCTTTTAAACGTATCATATACAGATAAACAGGTTACTAGAAAAATAGATGAAGCCGTAGGCAAGCCTTTTAAGCTCAAGGAACGTTGGGATATGGGCGGCATTGGTTCTCCAAGACTATTCATAACCGAAACTAGCCTAGAGATCAGAAATTTGTTGATTCTAGATAACAATCGCGATCAATGTAATATAGAGTTACGCCCAAAAGGAATTATTGTTCGATTTAGATCTTTGCTGGAAACTTTTGCTTTAGTAATTCCGTTTTACAAACTGACTCTATATAAAGGTGATATTGGTATTTATTCTATATACAGAGACCATTATTTTATTAAGGTAAAGGCCGATACAAAAGCTATTCAAAAATTTTTTATTAAGATTCAAAATTACAAAGCCGATAATTCTCCCACCTCAATTGAAGATTTATAACATGTAAAAGCCTATGAAAATACTTTTAACAGGTGCCAATGGCTATATAGGCATGCGATTATTACCCCAACTATTAAAAATGGGCCATGAAGTGGTGTGTACCGTTCGTGATGAAGCTCGGTTTTCCATCGAAAAAGAAATGCGCGAGCAGATTGAGGTTCTGGAAATCGATTTTTTAAAGGAGGTAGAGCCTTTTAAAATTCCAAAAGATATTGATGCCGCTTATTTCCTGATTCATTCCATGAGTTCATCTACCCAAGATTTTGATGAACTAGAGGCTACCACAGCTAAAAATTTCAACACCTATGTAAGCGAAACCCAAGTAAAACAAGTTATTTATTTGAGTGGAATCGTAAACGAAGAAAACCTATCTAAACATTTGTGGTCGCGAAAGAATGTAGAACGAATACTTTATGAGGGTTCTTTTGAACTTACCGTTCTACGAGCAGGCATTATTGTAGGTTCTGGCAGTTCATCATTTGAAATCATACGCGACCTCTGCGAAAAACTACCGTTTATGATTACGCCTAAATGGGTATTGACCAAAACCCAACCAATTGCCATACGAGATATTTTGGCTTTTTTAACGGGTGTTTTGGGTAATGAAAAAACATATAACGATTCTTTTGACATTGCAGGCCCCAATGTTCTTACTTATAAGCAAATGCTAGAACAGTATGCGGAAGTCCGTGGTTTTAAAAACTATATCTTAACGGTTCCTGTAATGACTCCCAAATTATCAAGTTACTGGCTTTATTTTGTAACCTCTACCTCATATAAATTAGCATTGAACTTGGTAGACAGTATGAAAATAGAGGTTATCGCCAAAGACCAGAGGTTACAAAAAATACTCAATATAGAACCTCACACCTATAAAGAAGCAATAGATTTAGCTTTTAAAAAGATAGAACAAAACCTAGTCGTTAGCAGCTGGAAAGACAGTATGGTAAGTGGACGGTTTAAAAAGAACTTGGAAAAGTATATACAAGTTCCTAAATACGGAGTTTTAAAGGATGAGAAAAAAGTAAAGGTAGACAACCCTGAACAGGTTTTAAGGAATATTTGGAAAATTGGAGGAGAGACGGGTTGGTACTATGGCAATTGGCTTTGGAAAATTCGCGGAATTATAGACAAATTTTCTGGTGGTGTAGGCCTTAGACGCGGACGTACGCATCCGGATAAAATTTATGCTGGGGATTCACTAGATTTTTGGCGCGTGCTTCTTGCGGATAAAAAAGCAAAACGATTACTGCTTTTTGCTGAGATGAAACTACCGGGAGAAGCTTGGCTAGAATTTAAAATTGACGAGAACAATGTACTTCACCAAACTGCCACGTTTCGCCCTCGCGGATTGAAAGGACGGTTGTATTGGTATAGTATCGTACCTTTTCATTACTTTATCTTTGGCGGCATGATTCGTAATATTGCGAAAGCGAAATGAGTAAAAAACAGATATTCCACAGAAAGAGACTTGTGTTGTTTCTATTTTGCTTTTTGGCAATGATAACAGTATATGCCCAGAATGAAAAACTCAGTATACTAAAAATACCTAAAACCCCTCCTTCTGGCTACGAATCAATCTTAACGACAAAGCTTAACAAGCCCTTAAGACCCGGAGCTGCTTATGAAATTGGATTTTGGATTTTTGGAAAACAACTTCCAGACCAAAGTTACTCCTATCCAATTACCGTATTCCCCTCTAGCAACGATATAGTAAGCGATGGTATTTCGGACATTGTAGAATCTGTTCAATCCTCTCCTAAATTAGAAGTCAACCCTCCGCCAAGCTTTTCTACTCGCGGTCATTTTACATTTATAATTCGGCCTGACAGAATTTATGACCATCTAACCATAGCATTAGACAACACAGATAACAAGCCATCTTCTATCAATTTTGAAAAAGATATTACGGTAATAGGCGTGTTTGCAAAACCTCTCCCCAATAGAGCAAAAGAAAAAACCTTACCGTCAAAAACAACTAGGGTAATCAAACCCATTATACCAAAAAAGATTGCCGAACGCACGTTGATAAATAGCAACAAGAGCTATTCTGTATCAGAGAGCGACGTTCAGCTAGGACTTTACGACCACCGCAGAATGGACAATGATATAGTTACGGTCTATTTAAATGGTGAAGTTGCCATAGAACATGTGCAATTGAAACGCGAAAAGCAATTTTTTAACCTTGCGCTGCAACCTGGTGAAAACATAATAACACTACATGCCGAAAATCTAGGTGAAGTTGCACCGAACACATCAGCCATTATCATTAAGACAAAAACAAATGAATTTATGGCCATATTAGAATCGGACCTAGGTCAGAGTTCTTATTTTAAACTTATGTGTGAGAACTAATAGATAGGCTAAAAACTACATACGACTTACCGAAAAAAACCGAGCTTCAAATTAATGAAACATTTAAAAAACCCTTTACTAGCTTTCTCTATTGGCATTATCCTAATCTTTACCCTTGTGGTGTTTTTTGCTACGGAAACAAGTTATGAGGCTATTGAAATAGCTTCGGTTTGGGTTCGTAATTACTTTGGGTTCTTTTATCTCTATTTAGGTTTGGGTTGTGTATTATTTTTATTAGTAATAGCATTATCTCCTTTCGGAAAAATAAAATTGGGCAAGAACGAATCAAAACCCGAGTATTCGCTTTGGGCATGGACCGCTATGCTGTATAGTGCGGGTATGGGTTCTGGCATTTTATTACGTGCCGTACAAGAACCCGTATTTATGCAACAAAACCCACCATACACCTCAGGTCTAAAGCCTGAAATATTGGCTTTGGAATTTACTTTTTATCAATGGGGGTTTACTGCTTGGGCTTTTTATGGTCTTTTTGCCATGGTAGTTGGCTACGCTCTTTTTGTTAGAAAAAAGCAAGTACGGGTAAGCGCTACTATTGAAGACACCATTTACAGCCCGTTGGCGAAAAATGGAATAGACATTATGACCATTGTGACTACCGTTTTTGGACTCATTGCTGCAATTGGTTTGGGAACTGCCCAAATAAACGGAGGTCTTAGTCACATATTTGATAACGACTTTGAAGTTACTACCACATTACTTTTGGCTACCTTAATTTCGGCAATAGCCTTTTATTCTGCTTGGCAAGGGGTAAACAAAGGCATAAAAATACTTTCAAAAGTTAATATCTTAATTACTACGCTGCTATTGTTATATATATTTTTACTGAGTGATATAAGTGGAATTTTAATTGCGTTTGGTACAGCTACCGCTAATTATCTAATTGACTTTGTACCTATGAGTTTGGCTTACGGAAGTTATGATCCTGGAATGACCTTTCTAACAGACTGGACATTTTATTACTGGGCATTTTGGCTTGCATGGGCACCCTTTACAGGGATTTTTATTGCTCGAATATCAAAAGGGCGTACTTTAAGACAACTGCTCTTGGGCGTTCTAATCATTCCTTCTTTGGGTACTTTTTTTTGGTTCTCGGTTTTTGGGACTTCAGCTTTTGAACTTATTGAATCATGGGGCTCTTATAATAATGAGTTTGGAAATGTCTTTTCATCCATTTTTGTGTTTTTTGGAAACTACCCCATAGCCACACTATTGAATTTCACGACCATCTTTCTACTTATCGGTTTTTTGGTAACGTCGGTAGATTCTGCCGTATTTGTTCTGAGCATGTTTACGGACCATGGTAAAAAGGAACCGAGTAAAAAACACAGGCTCATCTGGTCCGTATTTATTTTAATGGCAACAATGTCCTTAATACTACTAGGCAATGCGAAACCGGATGTAGATGTTCTCACAGCCGTACAAAAGCTATTAATTGTTACATCTTTACCTTTTGCTCTTTTTATGGTTTATATGGCCGGAGCATTTGTATGGGAATTGATGAATAGAAAAGAAAAACTTTCTAAAAACTAAGTGTACTAGTAAAAAAAACATTTTCTAGTATCTATAAACTTCATTAAACTCCTTTTTATCCTTCTTGGAAATACCGTTGAAAATTACCTTCTCGATGAAGTGATTTATATCTCCGATGAGCAAAAACGGTATTCAACAAAAAAAGAAACTTTGGCATCGGAAAAATGTCATTTGGCAACAATCGCCTTTTTTGAATTAATAGTCACCGTAAATTAGCTTCAGAAATCAAAACCCCCAGCGTTATGAACAAGAAATTAAAAAGCCTACTATACCTTGCCAGTTTTATTGCAGCAGTAGTTATATATAACAACTCTAATAATAACCACGAAACAGAGCATGCGGTGGCAGACGTAACTATAGAGCAAGTTTCAACCCAAAATGGTTTTAACTAAAAAATATTATGAAAACTATTTAGGTTTCCCAAAAGCCTAAATGTTTTCACCTCGAACATTCCTACTTAAAATGCGAAAAGGACCTAGAAATATCTAGGTCCTTTTTTAAATTTTTATTACAAGTTCTAAAATAGCTCTTGTTTTACAGCATCAAAATACTGCGCACTTACAGGTATTTCTTTATCAGCTATATAAATATCCCGACCTTTAAGGGCTGTCACTTTTTCTCGATTAACAATATATGATCTATGAACACGCATAAACTTGTTCTTAGGCAGTAGTTCCAACAACTTTTTTAAAGATTGCAGGCTCATGAGCTTTTTATTGCCTAAGTAAAAATTAACATATTCACTATCACTTTCTATATATAGAATATCATCATATTTTATCTTGTGGAGGTCATAGCCGGATTTTACGGTAATACTATCATTAATAGCGGTTGCCTTTATAGAACTACTCTCTTCCAAATTAGGTTTTGCTTTGTTCACCGCTGCCAGAAACCGCTCAAAACTAATAGGTTTTAAAAGATAATCTAGAGCATTGAGTTCAAACCCTTCCAAAGCATACTCAGAATATGCCGTAGTGAATATGACTTGTGTATCATTAGGAACCAATTTTGCAAAATCTGTTCCTTTAATTTCGGGCATTTGAATATCCAAAAAGAGAACATCTATTTTTTCTCTTTTCATTACCTGTAAAGCCTCCAAAGGATTGGCAACTTCAGCAATAAGCATTAAGAAATCCAACCTTTTTATATAGCTTTTTATTAAGCCACGTGCCAATTCCTCATCATCTACCACAATACATTTAAGAGGTTCCATTTAAATTAATGCTTAGGTTTACAGTATAACATTTTGGGGTCTGATCAATTTTTAATTCATGATTTTTAGGGTACAAAATCTCCAAGCGTTTCTTGACATTTTCTAATCCAATGCCGCCAACTGCATCTTTTTGCACGGGCATTTCAGACACACTATTAGCCACATAAAAATCTATTTTTTTGTTATCCGAATACACTTTAATATCTAGATAGCCATCCGCAACATGGTCCATACTCCCATGTTTTAAAGCATTTTCCACAAATGGAATAAATATCATTGGCGCAATCATAGCGCTAGTATCCGATACTTGAAAATCAGTTTTTATCGGAAATGGACTACTACTCTTTAATCTGAACAAATCCAAGTAATTACTAATGTACGAAATCTCTTTTTTAAGAGGCACCGTTGGCTGTTCACATTCGTAAAGCACATACCTAAGCATTTCTGAAAGAGTACCAATACTTTGCTGTGTTTTGTTGGAATCAATAACTGAAAGTGCATAAATATTATTTAGGGAATTAAATAAAAAATGTGGATTTATCTGAGATTTCAAGAACTTTAATTCCATCTGAAGATTTTCATTCTTATTCCTAATAGTCTCCTCTTCCTTTTTCTGTGCGAATAAAAATGTTTCTACAAAAGTAGCTAGCACATAAGCGATGGATAATATTAAAAATTGAATCAATATTTCTGGCGGGGCCATAGGCGGCCCACCTCTATGCCTCCCTGCCATGGGTGGAGGCATATCTCCTTTTGGCATATTACTGAGAAAAGGATTTTCCGTAATTAAAAAAGAGCATGAAACAATCAACACGAATGAAACTATACCAAAAAGAAGATATTTTTTCTTGAACAAAAGAGTGGGTGCCGTCCAATAAATCAAAGCTGCAATGACAACAATCTGCATTACAAAAGAGGGGGCGTTTTTATTCAAAAACCTTTCGTTTTCATTAAGTAAGAGCCATGCCATAAGCCAAACGGCCAACCAGAGAAAAACATGAAAAAGAAAGCGATGTGTTTGTTTCATGATACAAATTAAAGTAATTATTTCTCATCGAGACTTAAAAATCGCCACTCTGGACCCTATAAACCAAAGGGTACACCGAATATAAATCGCCATTTACTGAAAACCTCTCATCATACACTGATTGCCTTCATTCTGTATGAAGTGGATACCCATCTTTGTAACTACAAACACGTATTATTTAAAATTTAACATTATGAAAAAAAGTTCATTTTACACCGCCGTTGCAACAGCAACACTTACCCTAATTACCGTAAAGACTAGTATAGCGCAAGATAATCGCAAACAGGAACCGCCATCTGCAAATGAATTAATAGAGCAAATGGATGCCAATGAAGATGGTAAATTATCAAAGGACGAATTAAAGGGGCCCATTAAAAATGATTTTGTAAAAATAGATACGAACGAAGACGGATATCTTTCTCTGGAAGAATTGAAAAATGCGCCAAAGCCTAAAAGAGGAAAAAAATAACAGCTATCCATAAATTCAAGATATTAAGAAATAAAACAAATGTTCGTACTAGTCCTGTGTGGTATTTCTAATCTTTCTTTTACTAAACAGTTCTAGTGTAGATGATGACTCCAACGCAGATGAAGTCAATACAAAAACTGAAATACTAGTTGGAGGTATCTACAACGGATTAAACCGTTCTTGAGTTGCTCAGTTAACAACTAATATTATAGCTTCAAAAGCGGAATAATAAGTTATGACCGTATTCAGAAAAATAAGAAAAAAATTATTGGATTCAGGGAAGTTAAAAAGCTATTTGACCTATGCTTTTGGAGAGATTTTACTCATTGCAATTGGTATATTAATTGCCTGGAAAATAAATGACCTCAACGAAATTCGTAAAAACAGGATTGTTGAGCTAAAAATTTATGAAAGCCTTTACGATGAGTTGGACACGAACTTAAATATTTTGAATACTTCAATTGTCAAATACTCCAATACTGCTAGGAGGCTGGAGCATACTATGAATTATATAGGCCTACCTTATGATGAAATCAGTATTGGAGCTAAAGACACTATTGTCCACATTAACTACACACAAATAAATCTATTGGATGGCGCTTTGAATTCCGTGATTAATACCACCAAATTTGAACTTATAGAAAGTGACTCGCTTAAAAGTCTAATTATGAACTACCCTGCAGAAATTCAAAAACTAAAGTCTATCGATCTAAAAATAAAAGAGATTGTTTTAGACCGGTTACAGCCGTCATTAGAAAAACATTTGGCATTAAAAGACATGCTAGCCAAGGAGAACCCTAAATATGAAAGAATAAAAGCTTTTGGAGAAAAATCCAACTACTACAACTTGTTACAAAGTAAAGATTATCAAAATAGCATAGTAGACCGTTTGCTTCAGACAGAAAACTTGCTTACAAGCGCTAAAAAATTGAGGAATAGAACGCAAGTGATGTCCATAAAGTTAGGAGAGGAACTAGGTTACAGTCTTTAAAAACAATGTTTAGACCTTCCTTCATCAGTTTAAACAAGAACACAGACTACAGACCCAACAAAGAGAAAAATTGGGTTTTATGACTCTCCCCAATGGGAATACGAATATCATCAATTACAATTCTGTTCCGCTGTATGGTTTTGATAAAATTTACGTTTACCACAAAAGATTTATGTACTCTAATAAACTGATTAGGAGGCAATTTTTCTAAAATATCCTTAAAGCTGAGCAAGGTTAAAATGGCCTTATTACAGCCCACTACATGAATTTTTAAATAATCCTTAAGTCCTTGCACATATTGTATGTCATCTAAATTAATCTTTACACTCTCATGTTCCGATTTCACAAAAATAAACTTCTGACTCTCATTTCCATCCCCTCTAGAAGGAAATACATTGGCACTAGAAATAATAGCTGGTGCATCCTTACGTGTTAAAAGTTCTTTTGCCCTTAGCACTGCTTTTATAAAACGCTGGTATGGAATTGGCTTTACCAAATAGTCTACCGCGTTAAGTTCAAAACCTTCTACTGCGTATTGAGAGTAAGCCGTTGTAAAAACAAAAAGCGGACGGTTATCAAGAGCGCTTATAAAATCCAGTCCATTTATTTGTGGCATCTCAATATCGCAAAAAATGACATCTACCTTTTGCTCATTAATTGTTGGAATGGCTTCCAATGGGTTGGTAAATGTCCCAACAACCTCAATAAAACCTATTTTTTTACAGTAGTCCACCAAAATTTCAATGGCCAACGGTTCATCATCTATTAGAATGCATTTCATAATTTATAGGTTTAGAATTAAATTAACTTCATAAGTAGCCCCGTCATCTTTTATATCCAAATCATGAGAATTTGGATATAAAAAATTTAATCTATTCTTTACGTTTTGAAGACCCACACCACTACTTTCGGACTTTGCCTGATGCTTTCCAATTTTGTTTACAACGTACAGATGTATAGACTTCACTTTGATTAAAAGGTTTATTTTCACGTAGGTCTTTCCGGCATAATCAGTGCCATATTTAAAAGCATTCTCTATAAAGGAAATAAACAGAAGAGATGGTATTATCTTACCAGTGTCATCACCGGAAATTTTTAGATATACATTTTCACTGTTGGCCAACCTTAGACGTTGTAGTGCCACATAGCTTTTAATATATTCTATCTCTTTTCCTAATGGCACCAAGTCTTTATCTGCTTCATAAATCATGTACCGCATTAATTCCGATAAGTTTATAATAGCCTCAGAAGTATCCGGTGATTTTTTTACGGATAGCGAATAAATAGTATTAAGAGAGTTGAATAAAAAATGGGGATTTAATTGCGTTTTTAGAAATTGAAGTTCCGACTGCACCTTCTCTTTTTCAACCGTTTTACGCAGATTTTCGTTTTTCTGCAATTCATTATAAACCCGCAGCATTATAGCGGATATATAAGGTACGATTAGGGTAACGAACGGCATTAAAGAAAAACGTAACGGCATACCCGAAGCTCTTCTTTCTCCTAAAAAATTTCCAAGAGGCCCTAAGTCTTTGGGGATTTCCGGTATAAATAATACATGTGACAAATAGGTGTAAGTAATGAATATAAGTATTGAAATCCCAATGTAGGTTTTCATTTTATCATTCAACAGAAAGTTGGGAACCAGATAGTAATAATTGAAATAAAACAATCCTGCTGCCATGAATAACTTTACAATAATATGAAGCGGAATTGACCTAGACTCTATTAAAAATGGATAAACGAATATTAAGTAAATAGCACACCAGAAGAAGGCATGTACTAACCACTGCGGAAAGTATTTTCTTTTGGGTGCATTCATCTTTTTACTTTAAAGTTTTATTCTTAATTCGTTAAGTTCAGCAACAGTAACAAAAGGAGCCTTTTTCTTTGTTATTTTTTTAAGAACCTCATCTGCTACTAATCTGGCATCCTTTTCAGATTCAAAAGGCCTTTTCCCCTGTATTGCCGGTATAACTTCCTGTTTTACCAAAATCTTATCCTCATATAAAATTTCATAACCATAGCCATTAGTAACCTTTATAGTCTCTGCGCGAAGCTGTGTCTTTTTTACTTCTACCTTTTTAAGGTTGAACGTAATATATGCAACCAAGATGACCACTGCTGCCAATAAAATGTGAATTTTCCGTATTCTCATAAGCTTAATTAAAAAAAGGGCAGTACCAGAAGGACTGCCCCATTACTAACTCAAATAAATTAACTAATCTTCATCATCGTATTCATCAAAAGGAAAAAATTCATACAAATCATCTAAATAAAGACTTCCCGTTCTTCCTAATCCAACAACCGCTTTTGTTCCATTAGAGAAGGCCACTCCATCTTGCCTTGTAGTTCCCTCAAAGCTGGTTTTCACTTCCCAACTATCAATGCTAGGATCATATTGCCAAACAGAGCCTAAAGTTCCACTAGATACACCACAGGCTATGTACCCATATCCATTGAGAGTAAAACCAACCGCATTACTTCTGGTAATGGAATAATCATCTTCTTCGTCCAAATCCAATTTCTTTGTCCATGTTTCCGTAGCGGCATCAAATTCCCAAAAATCATCAATATAGATACCATTAGAGACGCCAGTTCCCAAATAGACCTTATCTCCAATAGTAAAAGTGGTTGCAGCTCTTCTTTTATCCCCGCCAAAACCAACTAGTTCTGACCAAGTGTCCGTTACTGGATCATATTTCCAAAAATCTTTACGATCATTCTCTCCGTCATATCCTGTTCCAAAATAACCAAAGCCATTCATTCCAAAAGCTACGGCACTCCTTCTACCTGTGGTAGAAGGCAAAGAAGCAATTTCTTCCCATGAATTAGAACCTGCATTATAAGCGTAGAAATCAGAAAGTTCATCTAACCCGTCATATCCTGACCCAATGTAACCTATATCATCAATTTCAAAACCAACTGCAGCATTTCGTGCAGTGCCTATAAAATCTGCTTTCTGCGACCAAAAATCGCCATCCATATCATAAGACCAAAAAGAAGTAAGATAATCATCACCATCATATCCCACTCCGGTATACCCCATATTTCCAATTGTAAAGCTTGAAGTTCCGCTACGTGGACTACCGTCAAAAACAGATCTATCTGTCCAGTTACCCAAATAATCGTCATCATCGTCATCATTTGAACAACTCACCAGTGTACTGGCCATTGTGCTGAAGATTATTATCGTACCTACATAGTATTTCAATCCTTTCATGTGCTTTCTATTTTGTTAGCCAGTTAATTTTCATCAAAACTAAAACACGGTGTTCACCCTTGAAACCGAAATAGATGAAGCAGCGTATTTAACACATGAACACTAGAATTTAATCTACCAAAACGCTTTATGTTTTAATAGTCAAAAAACGGGTATTGGTCTTATAACTATGGAGGTTTGTCTATTCCGGTTTATAAGCGCTAGCGTGTCCAATACATTTACCCTCAAATACTATCAATATGAAAAACATCATAGTCGTTTTAATCTGCTTAACCTTCTTAACATCTTGTAGTACCGATAGCCTTAATACTTCTGATTTTGAGGCAGGAGACACCTTTACAGATAGTGATATACGTGTGGTTCAGTTGGATACAATGACTGTAGATTTCTCTACTATGAAGTTTGATAGTATAGACACATCACAATCTGTTCGCATGCTTGTTGGAAAATATAACGACCCTATTTTTGGAGCGGTCAAAGCTGCCAGTTTTTTAGAGTTGGTTCCTACCTCCTATTTCATTGACACTGATGCCGAGTATGATAGTATAACATTCTTACTTAGACCGGACAATTACCATTATAATGATACCCTGTTATTAAATACCATTCACATAAACCAACTGAGCGAAAATATGAAACCAGCGGATGGTATTAACTTTTACAACACGAGCAAGATAGACTTTGAAGAAGAAGATTTAGGGCGCACAACCTACTACCCAAGACCCATGAATACAGATTCTCTTGAAATAAAACTAACGGACGTTTTAGGACAAGAATTGTTTGACGATTTACAATTAAAGAAAATAACGAACTATGATGAGTTCAAAAACTACTTTTACGGTATTACCGTTCAACCCGATGCAGATGACAATGGTTCTGTAATTGGTTTTTCATTGACCTCTAATATGCGTCTTTATTACACCATAGCCACAGAAAACGAAAGAACGCAGTATTACACGGATTTCTATGTTAATACAAGTAGTTCTCCCCTTCCTTTTTTTAATCAAATCTCTGCAGACGAACCCATTGATTATCTAAAGACTTTGATCGATCAAGAAATAAACCTCCATAGTTCCAAAACTGATAACCAAAGTTTTATACAGTCCGGTATGGGCATAGCTACTAGGCTTGAATTTCCTTATATAAAATCGGTATTTGATATTCCTGGACAGGGTACACTACTAGATGCCTCCCTTAGGATTGCCCCTGCAATAAGATCATATACGGATGCATTGGCTTTGAGAGATACTCTTTCTGTCTTTATTGTAGACCAAAACAATGAATTAACCAGCCAATTGTATTCAACAGATGGTTCTGTAGCACAAGCTATTCTAAATAAAGAAAACCAAGAGTTTAATGATATCTATTACGAATTACCCTTAAGTGGCTATTTAGAAGAGTTACTATCCGTAGACCAAGAATCCTCAGATGCCCTGATTCTTTTGCCTAGCAATTACAATTCAACAGTGGATCGTTTTGTACTAAACACAGATATAAATTCTCAAGGTACCACGCTTGAGCTCACTTATGCCATTTATGACGAAGATGAATAAAGTTTTACTCTTTTCTACTTTTGTATTATTCCTAAACTTCTGTGCCGTGAGAGCACAATCAGAAAGTTTAACTAGCTCTCCCTATTCTTTGTACGGCCTAGGCGCCATAAACCAATCTAGCATAGGGCGAACCAATGGAATGGGATTTACAGGAATAGGCCTCAAGACCTCAAATCAAATCAATAATTTAAACCCTGCAAATTTTGCTTTAATTCCCAAAGGGTCATTTTTTTATGACATAGGTATAAAAGGCGAATACAACCAGTACAGCAATAAGGCGGATAGTGAAACAAAAACTACCATCAACTTTTCTAATCTAGCCCTTGCTTTTAGGATAGCGGAAGGATTAGGTGCAGGTATTTCTCTTGTTCCTTATAGTGAGATGGGATATTCCTTGATAGGAATCAAAACCAACATAGAAGGAACAGATGAAACTTTTGAGAGCAATGTAAATGGCATTGGAGGCTTAAGTGAACTTAAATTTAATATAGGGTACAGTGTCTTACCCAACTTTAGGTTGGGGGCAAATGCATCCGTTCTATTCGGAAACATTGAAGAAAATGAGTCTTTTATACTAAACCAGAGCACTTTTTATTCTGAGGAAACCACGAACTATTCCGGTATCCGTTTTGGCCTGGGCATGCATTTTGATGTATCTGAAAATTTTACCATTGGTAGTACGGTTCAATTTCCAACCAGCTTAAAAGGAAATATCAAACGTTCCATTACAAAAAGTTTAGATGGTACAGAAATAACGGTAGAAGATGGTGCCAGCGATACTTCTGCCAATTTCAACATGCCGTTGGAAGTGGGCTTAGGATTGAGTGCTAATCTTTTTGAAACGTTAACCATAAGCGCGGATTATAAGAAGAACTATTGGGATGCTACTGGACAAACAGAAAGTCTTGGAAGTTATGCAGACCAAGACATATACGGAATTGGTCTGGAATATGTCAAAGATCCTAGGGGTTATAAATATGCCGATCGCATTCGTTACCGTACCGGTTTTAATTATGACAACGGATACCTTTCCATAAATGAAAAAAAAGTAGATGGATACAACTTTACCGCTGGTATTGGCATACCAATAGGTCATAGTCAAAAATCTATGATGAATTTATCTTACAGTTACGGATCTAAAGGTCAAATTCAAAATATTTTGATAAAAGAGAACTTTCACCTATTGACATTGAATTTTAGCCTAGAAGACCTTTGGTTCCAGAAACGAAAAATAAACTAGTAAAGAATTTTCTCATTAAGAATGCGGCAGAAAAACCTCTGCCATCATGCAACGAGCACTACCGCCGCCACAAGTCTCAATAGTCTCCAAAGAGCTATGAATAATCTCACAATACTTCTCTATGGCTTCAATTTGTTCAGGAGTTAAACTGTGGTAGGCAGAAGAACTCATTACAAGATACTTTTTATCGTCGCTTCCTAAAACCTGAAGCATATTGCCAGCAAAATGGTGCATTTGCTGTTCGGTAATTTTAATGATTTCCTTACCGTCTTGCTTTAGATGATCAATTACATTTTTACGCTCCTTTTTATCATCAATCGTATCAAGACATATTACCGAAAAATTCGTGGCCAAACACATCATAACGTTTGTATGATAAATTGGCATTCTTTTGCCATCTACAGATTGGTTTGCAGTAAAAATTACCGGAGAATATTCAAAATCTTCACAGAACTCTATAAATAAATCCTCATCGGCTCTTTTAGATAGTGCACAGTATGCTTTTTTATTCACTCTATCCAAAGCCATGCTTCCTGTTGCCTCTAAAAAAATCCCTTCTTCCTCTGCAGAGGTATAGTCCACTACATTTTCAATAAGTAATCCATTTTGCTCAAGAATATCTAAAATATCCTCACGTCTTTCATTACGTCTGTTTTCTGCAAACATAGGATATAAACCTACCGTACCGTTAGCATGAAACGAAATCCAATTATTAGGAAATATAGAATCTGGAGTATCAGGCTCCTTGGTGTCTTCAATCACTATTACATTAACGCCTTTGGAGCGCAATACCTTTACAAAGGCATCAAACTCTTGTTGCGCCTTTGAATTGATAGTAGAATTCTTGACATCTATATCTTCCTGAAAATAATTATTAACCGCAGTCTGCTCATTCATTCTAAAATTGACCGGGCGAATCATTAGTATGTTATTCGTAATCTGCATAAAGATTTAATTAATTTTTCGCAAAATTAGTGCTTTTAATTCTGTATAACCTAGGATATATCAAAATATTAGACTTGCAAAAAATACACTGTTAAAGGAAAGTATTAACCTACATATGAGTCCTGTTCCCGAACCAATGGCAGCGTGCTGCAACGCAAAAGACCTTCTTGCTTAGCTATTTCCGAATATGGAATCTCCTCTACCGTAAAGCCCTGATTTCGCAACCAATTATTAAGACGTGTAAAGTTCTTTTCCGAGACCACTACTTCTGGTGAAATAGAAAACACGTTACTGAACATTTGATACATTTCGTCAGGTGAAATTTCAAATATATTTTCCTTACCGAAAAAGTCTACCAGCCATTGGTATTCTTCTTCCACCAAAAATCCATTTTTATGTAATATGGCTTTTCCTTTTCCTAAAGGTTGAAAGCAACAGTCCAAATGCAACGCATTCTGTTTAGGATCTGTATTGGATTTTCGCAATTGAAATGACTTTATTTTTTTAGTAGGAAATTGTTCTGTTATATAATCTATAGCTTCTTGGTTAGTTCTGGCAGTAATATAACTTGGATAATCATCTGCCGTATAGGTACCTATAAAAATATAGTCGCCCCATGGCATAACATCACCACCCTCCACATGTACTTCCTCTGGTGGATGTAGAATATTCTCATCTTCTATTCTATCCAAAACATGTAGAATAGCTTCTACCTCTTTTTCTCTATCCGGTAAAATATTAGCTATGATGAGCTTGTCCTCTATAACGAAAGCAATATCCCTAGAAAAAATTTGATTACAATCTGTTAAGACTTCTGGTCTGTATACTTGCACATCATACTTTTTAAATACCTCTGCAAATGCATTCATCTCAAGAATCATATCCTCTTCCTTTGGATACGTACCCGCTAAAATATGCTCTAATGATTTAGGATCATAGGTCTCTTCTGGTTTTGGTGTGGGTCCGTTACTTTTAGCAGTACCCAAAACCACAACTTTTAACTTAGAAATCTCATCGTTTACGTGAAGCTTAAGCATATACTTTTTGATGGCAAAGATAAGAGAACCAATTGGCGGGCAACAAGATTTATAAAAATAAAAAAAAGTCCTTTCTTGAGTTTCTCAAAAAAGGACTTTGGTGTAAAATAGTTATGTTGCTTATCTCAATTCCACATCTACAAAAGGGCGTTGAGTAGCACCAATATAAACCTGTCTTGGCCTTCCTATTGGCTCACCTCTTAAACGCATTTCTCTCCATTGTGCAATCCATCCGGGCAGACGTCCCAATGCGAACATTACAGTGAACATCTCTGTTGGTATACCCAACGCGCGATAGATAATACCAGAGTAGAAATCTACATTAGGGTATAATTTTCTGTCTACGAAGTACTGATCTTCCAAGGCTTCTTTTTCCAATCCTTTGGCAATTGCCAAAATGGGATCGTCAATACCTAAACTTTCTAATACATCATCCGCCGCTTTTTTAATGATTTTCGCTCTTGGGTCAAAGTTCTTGTAAACTCTGTGACCAAAGCCCATTAATCTAAAAGGGTCTGATTTATCTTTGGCCTTCGCCATATATTTTTTGGTATCCCCACCATCTTTTTCAATAGCTTCAAGCATTTCTAATACAGCTTGGTTTGCTCCACCATGCAAGGGCCCCCATAAGGCAGATATACCTGCAGACAGAGATGCAAAAAGACCTGCATGTGAAGAACCTACTATTCTTACTGTAGATGTAGAACAGTTCTGCTCGTGATCTGCATGCAGAATCAACAACTTATCCAAAGCATCGATTACCAAATCATCTTTGCAATACACTTGGTTTGGCTTTTTGAACATCATTTTATGAATATTCTCTACGTAGCCCAAAGTATCATCACCGTAATCTAATGGCAATCCTTTTTTCTTTCTAAGCGTCCAAGCAACAAGTACCGGGAATTTGGCCAAAATGCGAACTATGGCATGGTACATATCTTTATCCGAAGAAACATCAACTGTTGAAGGGTTAAAGGCGATAAGTGCACTAGTTAATGAAGATAAGACTCCCATTGGATGTGCGGACTTCGGAAATCCATCCAAAATCTTTTTCATTTCCTCATCAACTTGAGATTCTTCCTTAATATCGGTATGAAATTTTTCTAATTCAACCTTATTAGGTAATTCCCCAAAAATTAAAAGGTAAGCAACCTCTAGGAAGTCGGCCTTTTCCGCCAGTTCTTCAATAGAATAACCACGATACCTTAATATACCTTTTTCACCATCTAAAAACGTGATGGCACTTTCACAAGAACCTGTATTTTTATAACCTGGATCTATTGTTATAATACCGTTTGTGGAAGCCCGTAAGGTTTTGATATCTATGGCGAGCTCATCTTCTGTGCCCTTGATTACCGGAAATTCATATTTCTTACCGTTGTACTCTAAAGTAGCTTTATCTGACATTTTTGAATTTTACTTAAAATTGAAGTGGACGTAAATTTACACAAAATGAAACATCTTAACAACGATGTTTTTTTGTTTATTTAATAATTAACAATGATTTGATTGGTTGTTGCAGAAAAACCGATTTCCCTCATAAAACATATAATTTTTCATAATACTCATCTAAAGACTTCTCCCATGTAAAGCGAACTTTAGATGCATTAGCCTTGATTTCCTTCCATTTATCTTTATCATTCTCCCAAACATCAATGGCCTCACTAAAATTCTTGACCATATTTTTTATTTTTTCGTCATAGGTCTTACCGTCAAAAGCAAAACCTGTTACACCGGGAACGACAGTATCTTTTAAACCCCCAGTATGGTGCACAAAACAAGGATTCCCATTACGCATAGCCAGCATCTGGCTTATACCGCAGGGTTCAAAAAGGCTTGGCATGCAATATAAATCCGACTCTAAATAAATAGAGTCTATAAGGTCTTCTGATTGCCCGTTGGTAAAGATAAAATTATCATGTTTATAGCTCATACTACGGAAAAATTCTTCATAATCAGGATCTCCCGTACCTAGCAGCATAAATATACCATCTATATCGCGCAACCTTTGAAGCATTTGTTCAAAAGCCTCCGGAGAGCGTTTAAAAAAATAAAATTTTTGTTCTGTTAATCGGGCTACGCTAGAAACTATAAACTTTGGCTTTTCCGATACATATAACATTATCTTCTCCCCTGTATGGGCTAGAAAATCGGCTTTATATTTTTTAGACTCATCCTGTAACCATCGAAAAAGAGCTTTTACAGTGTTACGATATATCTTGCCTTTATCCGCCTTTCTTATATTGTTATAATTAGAAGCATTAAGTATACCTATAAGTCTACCTTCATTATTTGCTTGTTGTAAATCTTTCTCCAAACTCTCACCTCCAACAAATTCAGGTCTTGCACTTGGTAACATCACATCTTCTTTATAAGATGGAGATACGGTATGAACCGAATCTGCCAACCTAATACCAACTGCCATAAGATTAATACAATCTTGATAGCGCGGGTCTTTTAAAGCATCATGATCTAATTGCAACTCCGGAAACCAATTATGAACCGAAGCATAATTATCATAAAAAGGACGTATGCCTTGAATAGCTAAATTATGTATACTATATACGTAACGCATTTTCTTCAAATCCGTATAACTTGGATGATAGGTTTTTAAGAAAAGTAAAGCACTAGCATGCCAGTCATGCATATGTACGATATCCAAATCTCCAAATGCGCCCATTTT
>ENA-ORXM01001448-ORXM01001448.1-marine-metagenome-genome-assembly--contig:-NODE-1448-length-33230-cov-69.883027_pt1 | contig 33230 bp, 23 predicted proteins | sample MGYA00237867_ERZ511480 | MGnify/ENA primary metagenome ERZ511480 (study PRJEB26309, sample SAMN06266103) | marine metagenome | isolation source: Algal blade | place: United Kingdom:Sidmouth, United... | reverse complement strand
AAGGAACCGTACCACTGAGTACGGGTGGGCAGTAAGGCCCGCACGGCGAGTGCAAGTAAGCTTTGCATCTAAAGAAATTGTGTTTATGCTTTACTTTTGAATACCCTTAGTTAGAATCGTTTGATTTAGTCTCAGATCCTGACTTAGCTACAATGAAAGATGAAGTCCGACCTCAACAGAAATTCACTAATATATGCATCAAGCGATTTCAAAAAATAGAGACTAACAATTATTTTCGAAAGCGTGCAACCATGATTGGTCTCCATTCATGTGGTCCAGATAATTTCCTAATTTAGTTGTCGAATGGATTGGCAATACTATATAAACCTACTAGCTGAGGATAAAATACAAATTATTGCTCTACCCATCTTTATATTGGCGATCATCGTAGAGTGGCGCATCGATGAGTGGAGACACTTGGATTTATATCAGCGTGTCGACTCTTGGGTGTCATTTTCTATGTTACTCTTTACCGGCTTAGTGGAGTTTTTACCCAAGCTCTTAGCCTTCTTCATCTTTGTATATCTTCACGAGATTAGTCCACTTGCGGATGTCATACAGCGGCAATGGTGGGCTTGGATATTATTATTTTTTTTAGACGATTTCTCATATTACTGGTTTCACAGATTGAATCATGAGGTCAGGATATTTTGGGCTGGGCACGTGCCACACCACTCTTCTGTCAAGCTGAATTTTGCGACAGCATTAAGGCAAGGCGTGGGGGAGCGAGTCCACAAATATTTCTTTTGGCTATGGTTGGCATTCTTAGGCTTTGATGCTCTGATGATCTTTACTGTACTTTCAGTAAATCTCATCTATCAGTTTTGGGTCCATACCGAGCTGGTGGGTCGGATGCCTGCTTGGTTTGAGTTTATTTTTAATACACCCTCTCACCATAGAGTACATCATGCTTCTAATATCAGATATCTTGACTGCAATCACGGAGGCGTATTAATCATTTGGGATCGGATCTTCGGCACCTTCTCTCAAGAAAGGGAGGCTGAAGCTGCGGTGTATGGTTTAACAAAGAATATTAATTCTTACAATCCCATGTATGTCGCGACTCATGAATACATCGCAATCTGGAGAGATGTGGTGAGATCTGATAAGTGGATGGATCGATTGCGTTATATCTTCCTTGCGCCAGGTTGGTCGCATGATGGTGAAGACCTGAGAGCCCGTACGTTGAGGTCTAATTTGCAAACAGATGAATCTAGGGAATAGCTAAATCATAAATCATATAGTTGATCCTATCTCAAAAGACAGGTTACAGGTGAGTAAGCTTATAATCTATATTTTATTCACCTAATAAATTTATGAAGATGAGTATAGCATCATCTCAAGGCTCAGCTCATTAGGCATATTCAATAGTCATCATAGTGAGGTGTAGTATCTCGGTAGCCCAATACGAAGTGCTGGGACAGATAGGCTTTGGTCGGCGAGATTTGTGAATCAAATCATGACAACCAATTTTTACTGTGACCCCGTTTTTCTTTGTGAATTAATTATCACAGTGTAATAGTTTCATACATATTATCAAAGCAGCATAATTGACAATCTCTAAGCGATTAATTATCAATTATTAGAGTTTTCAATTTCAAGCATCAGGTTCTTCTGAACATACCTTATTGTATGATATTCAAAACAAACAAATCAATTAGCATTTTTATTCAGTCTTAGCAAGCCGTTGCTACTTCTAGGATTTAATAGCTTAGAGAGATCATGCTAACCCCGCGCCGAAGACACCTGCACTATCGCCTAGTTTGGGTTTAAGAAATGGAGTTTTTACAATTCTTTTATTAAAAATGTGCTTCTTAACTTCTTCGACTCCAAGAGTATAGAGCTCATCAATATTTGCCAAGCCGCCTCCAAGCACTATGGCGTCTGGATCTAAAACATTTATGATGACCGAGATAGCTTTTCCAAACATAGAGAAGAGTCGATGTAGAGTGGCTGTGGCATGCGGATCTTTACCTGATTGATATAGCGCGGTTATTTCTTGCATCGTTTTCTTTTCTCCTGAGAGTAGCTGATAGTATCGTTGCAAAGCCGGTCCAGATATGATGGTCTCATTACATCCGTGCGACCCACAGTAACAATGCTCACCTGAATCATCCAGAAAATTGTGGCCCCACTCGCCGCCGATGCCGTGAAGTCCAGTGATACATCGGCCGCCAATGACAACTCCACCTCCACAGCCGCTGCCCATGATGACACCGAATACGACTTCAGCATCAGGTGCTAGCTCTGCCACACTGCCTAACCTGGCCTCAGCAAGAGCGAAACAATTTGCATCATTAGTGATGGTGATCGGTACACCCAATCCCTTTTCCAAGTCAGTCTTCATAGATTGGCCATTCATACAGGTGGTGTTGCAGTTTTTCATCAGGCCAGTAGAGGGCTCCACTGTACCAGGAGTCGAAAAGCCTATCTGTGAGGGTAAGAGCTGAGTCTCATCTTTGACTTGTTGTATAAGTGAGATGATCTGCCGACAGATGTGGTCGTAGCCCTTGCTCGATTCAGTGGGTAGACGCTTGCGGCACCTAACAGTAATGTCAGTCCCACGGCATTCGTACACAGCAGCTTCAATTTTAGTACCCCCTAAGTCGACACCCCATTTTATGTGATCCATTGCAATCAATTAATTATTCACTCAAAATAGCTAACTCAATTAAATTATAAGCGCTTATCTCATTTAATCAAAAGGCTTTTCGAAGAACTTTAAGCATGATCGACTAAATGTTATACCAATTTATAAGTGGGTGGAATTCGGAAAAGAGGATTAGGATCAATTAGGATCATGGCTTTGCTGCCATGTGAATGCAAGCAAGATTTAGTCTCTCCAGAGTTATAAAGTTTCTCGTATACGAAGTAATAGGTGAGCTTCAGGGGAGATGAAGACCTGTTAAAGTGATCATATCAATCTACACCAAAGCAAAATTGGATTGGGACTTTCAAAACCAGCAAATCTATTTCTTTCGGTTATTATACTCAGTTACTTTTTTCACAGTAAGTAGGATCAATTCATATTGATTCGATTCATGGTTCTTTGAACCAATAGAAGTCTCTGATTTCTCCTTGATATTGGTACAAAAGCTATATATTAGTAGAGAAGAGAACAAAATCCAAGAAATATAGGTCAATTTCGTCATACAAACGGTTATATCCGTTTGTATGAGTATTAAGGTATTGATAATGAGATGTTTAGGGAGAGGGGAGGGCCTGTAAGAAGAAATTAATAAACGTAATGATTTGGGTAAAAGTAGGGGGAAATATACAAGTTACTGATAATCAAAAAGAATAAATATTGAACAAAACTAACAACATATCAATTTACGGACTTGTAATTCTTTCTATACTATTTCTATGCCTAATTCTATATGTATCCGACTATCACAACAAAACTGATCTAAGGTTAGATGCGCAAAAACAAGAAATCGATACTTTGGTTAATATGAACGTTATTCTAAATAGTGACATCATTAGAAAGGACTCTACAATAGGAACAATATCAACTAGATTAGATCAAAGTCAGGCTGAAGCACTGCAATATGCCTCCGATAAAAATGAAGTTATTGCAGCTAATAAACTATTAAAATCAGAATTTGATAAATATAAATCTCGAAACAATTCGCAAAATACTAAAGATCTAAATAAACAATTAGTAACCAAAAACTTTGAATTATTAACCATAACTGATTCTCTAAAAATTTTAAAAAATGAACTGCAGAGTAAAAATGTTGATTTTGAAAAATTACAAGCAAACTTAGATATACTTGAGAAGAAGTTTGAAGATCTAAATAATAAAAATCAACTCTTAAACCAAAAAATATTTAGAGACTCGATTCTAAACGAAATTATTAGCAGTTCAATAATAATCTATTCGAATATAAGTATTTGTGAAGATACAAAATGTGAAAAAAAAGTAAAGGAAATTAAGCCCAAAAAATCTAAGAATATTTTCCGAATATACAACACTCAATGGGTTTTCACTAAAGTGAATGGAAAAATAAAAATGAATACTGATCTTAAATTACATGATTTTAAATTTGCAGCAATTATTTACAATCAAGATAAAGGCGAATTTTTAAGTTTTCTGGAGAAAAACCCAATTGCAAAAAATAGCAACAACTACATATATCCAATTGAATTAACTAATGGTAATTTTTCGTTCGATTTTATTAATTATCAAGAAAAATTAGACCGAAACTATATCTTGGAAATTGTAGTGTTAGAAAATGAGAAAATTTATAGTATACAAAGAAGTTCAAAACAATTATTTATTAACGGTAAAAATGCACAGACCATATGAACAAGAGTAATATTAGTTCAATTAATGAAAGGGCAATAGTGTTGAATAACAAGCTCTTAAAATATTTTTCTTTTTTAGGATTGATAACTATGGTGTTTGTTATAATTCACTATTACCTCAAATTAAATAAAGTTGGTTTACCTAATTTTGCTGATAACTTTGAGGCATCTTTTCTTATTGGGATTATTCTAGACTTTTTATCGGTTTTCATTTCATGGTTTTTTCTTCTCTGGGCATTTACATTCATACCCGCATTAGTAATTTATTCGACTCAAGCCTCAAAAGAAGTTGAACTCACTATTAAAACAGACAAAAGCAAATATTGGCAATTATTCTTTATTATGCTTTTCCCCAGTGTGATTTTTGCATTTCTATGGCTAAGTTTACCTCCGAAAGATTCAAATATAGAATTCCCGATTGGAGATATTAGAGCTTTCCTTTTTGCTTTTGCTTCAGGAATAGCAATATTTCTTTTATTGAAGGGAATAACTAAGTTAATAGATATCAAGAAAATTAACTTTTACATATCCTTCTTCTTAATTCTCATTTATTTCTCTCTAATCTTAAACTACGGATTTGGGTTTAATGAAATTTCCTTTGGAACTCTATTTGGAATTCTTGGATTTCTTGCATGGGATTTTTCATTGATTAAAGAATTTGGAAAAAGATTAACATTGTATGATCTGCCCGATAAATTCATTCAAAGCCTTGAGGCGGTTGATGTTAAGATTAACGAGACCAATGAGTTGATTTTGGAGAATGAAGCTACTAGATATGCGATTGACCAAGAACATCAGATCGCCCAAACGAAGAAGCTGATGTTCGATGCAGATAGAGTCAAATCAGAACAAGAAAGATTAAATAAAATTCAAATATTGAAAAATGAGTATACAAAGGATGCCGATAGAACTAGGTACGCTATAATCACAGACAAAGTTGACTATTTAAGTAAAATTCATTCATTATTGTCCGAAGTATATACCGATAAGATAAATCGTGAAATTCCAGAAAAACTAGAGGCACTTAGAGCGTCTGCGAATCAAACTGATCCGAAAGAGTTAATTAAGATGTTAGATGCGATTTATAATGAAATGGAAGCAATGTCTGGACCAATACCAGATAAATTAGATATTCTTGACAAGCAAATGGAGGATTTAGTAAAAAAAATTGAACAGGCAGATTCTAAAGGACAGCCAAATGAATGACTATCAATAACATGTGACATGACGATCATGCTTCCTTCGTCAGCACGCCGCATGTCACTGAGACGTTAGTCATCATCAAAAGAAAGAAAATGGACCCAAAATCATGGTTTAATATTTCAAGATTTTTCACATTAATAGGAGGGGTTTTAACTGTACTAGGTGGATATGGGTTGTATTATTTTGGACAATTAAAAGAGCTAAAAACAAATGAAGCAATTAAAAAAAGTGAAGAAAATGCTGCTATAGCAAAATCAGAAGCTGCTGTAGCGAATAATAAAACAGTAGAACTTGAACTTGATGTAATAGAAGCTAGAAAAGAAACAGCAATAGCTAATCAAAAAACTGAATCCTTTAGATTAAACATAGAAAAAGCTAGAATTGAAGCAGAGAAATCTAGATTAAAAGCAGAAGAATTAAAACTAGAAGTAGAACAAACAAAATTAGAAGCTGAAAAAGCAAAACTTGAAAGAGAAAATTTACTAAATCAACAAAAATATATCAAATCAATAACTGTCCAAATAACAGCTTTGCTACCAACCACTAACCGACCAATTACAAATACAAATACTTCTTATCCTAATCCTAGTATTCCATTAGAAAAAGCACCTTTAGAATTATCTAAACCTGAGGCTAATCATATTGCACTCTTCTTTCTTCATAATTATTCGATGACACAAATATCAGAAGACTTACAGGAAATAAAATTTAATTTTGGATACCCTGAAATGCAAGAACAGATAATAGGAAAAGATTTATCAGCTTTAGATGGAAAGATTAAAGTAGATTGCCTTTGGGAAAAAATAATAGAGAAATCAAGTTGGAATTCAGAAAATCTCAATAAAACAAATATCGAATTTAAAATTTTAGTTAACGGAATCATAGCTCATAGAACTACCTTTAAAGCTGAAAATGCTGAAAATTTTATAAGAAGAAATAGATTGAATTTTGTAATACCCAATACTTCAAATAAAATAAAAGATGTTGTTTTGGGAAATAAGAATCAAGACGATGACTAAAAAGCAGTGATCATGTCATACCTTTCAGGTACGCCAGATACTGCATCTCCGTTAGCTGGTATTAAAAAACAAAAATGAAAATATTACTTCCAAACAAGAAAGGAGAGATAAATAACCCAGAAATAGATTCAAGGGTAATAGTCGTAATTGGAGCAAATGGCTCTGGGAAAAGTAGATTTGGAACAGAAATAGAAAAAACATACTCCGATGAAGTCCATAGGATTTCTGCTCAAAAGTCATTAAAAATGCCAGAGCAGATAACTACAACAGCCTTAGATGAAGCTAGAAGAGAATATTTGTATGGATCAAAATGAGGTACTCCAAATCATAAACAGCATAATCGGTGGGGGCAAAAACCTAATACACATGCATTAAATGATTATAGTCAATTAATGAAATTCTTACACTCTGAAGAGTACGAAGAATCTATTAAGATAAAAAGAGCACTTAAAGAAGGAGGAAATACAATTCAAGCAGATTCCAAATTAGATCGCATTAAAGAAATATGGGAAGAGGTACTTCCTCACCGAAAATTGTTAATTAGGGCTGGAAAAATAGAAACTCATCCAACTACCGACAGTTCTCAAAATTACAATGCTGCTCAAATGAGTGACGGTGAAAGAGTCATTTTTTATATGATCGGTGGAATATTGTGTGCTCCTAAAGATTCAATTATAATTATAGATGAGCCTGAGCTTCATTTGCACAAGTCTATTTGCAACTTACTTTATGATAGAGTAGAATTAGAAAGACCAGATTGCAGTTTTGTCTATCTAACACATGATTTAGAATTTGGTTTTTCAAGAGAGTCATCTGTGAAAATTTGGACAAAATCATATGAAGGAGCTAATGTTTGGGACTATGAAGTGCTAGATGAAGAAAATATGTTTCCAAATCAATTATACTTGGAAATATTAGGCAGTAGAAAACCTGTCTTGTTTATAGAAGGTGATGATAATAGCCTAGATAGTAAGTTATATCCAAGAGTATTTCAAGAATACACAGTTAAACCATTAGGTAGTTGTATCAAGGTAATAAATATCGTTAAATCTTTTAATGATCTCAATTCATTTCATCATATAACTTAAGTTGGATTAATAGATAGAGACCGAAGAACTGAAAGCGATATAGCAGGATTGAATGGAAACAGTATTTGGGTTTGTGACGTCGCAGAAATAGAAAATCTTCTACTGATTGAAGATGTTATAATAGAAGTCGCTATTTCAATGCTGAAATCAAACACAGAAGAAATATTGGAACAAGTTAAAGGTAATGTAATTACGTTTTTCGCTGAAAGATTAGAAGAACAAGCAATAATTCATTTTAAAGCCACAATTCAAAAAACCTTTAGAACGGCCTCAAATTTAGAAGGAATTAGTGACTTTAATTCAGTAAAATCTAATTTAATTAACTTTTGCACATCACAAGATTTTGACAATCAAATTCAAGAAATTAGAATTCAATTTCAAAATTTAATTGATACGAGTAATTACGATGAGATACTAAGAGTCTTCAACAATAAAGGAATTTTAAATAATTCAAGAGTAATGGATTTATGTGGTATAAGTTCTAGAAATAATGCATATTTAAATCAAATAATTGCATTAATCAAAAAAGGAGACGATGTAGCAGAAAGAATAATATCAGCAATTCGGATGAAAATAAAAAACGCCACCTAACATTAAGGGCTGAAGATGTCAGCGAAGCTGCATCTTCGGTCTTGTTGGACATAGCGGTGCCCAGAGAAGACACGTGAATTTATATATTATGCAGTTTCGATTTATGGATTAGATGGTGTATAAGTTGATGCCTTTAATTTTTTATCTAAATGTAAAAACTAAATTCATTTTAGATTTACTGTTGAGTTGAGAACTTGAAAATGGGTACTTTTCTAAGTAGAATAGGTCCATTATCTAGTCTTTTATACATGGCAATGCCAGAGGTCATATGAAATGTAGGACCTTATTTACCTTTTTGGGTCATTTTTGATTTTTGATTTTCTCTAATATATACTTGGGAGGCGGTCTATTACGTGTTATGGCAATTTTCATTTGCATAATTCCTCTCTTGCAGCAAGGACTTTGGTGAATGTTGACATTGCCAAATAAGTTTTCAATCGCTTTTTCTTTCCTCTGCGCTATGGTGAGTAGGTGATCATGCTTTACACGTAGAGCTTTACGAGCGATAGGGATACTTTTTGCTTTACTCGCATTAGATAAAAATCCAAGGGTTCGTATTTTTCGATATCGACTTGGCAGAATATGTAAACAAAATCGTCTAATAAATTCAGTGGCATCAATTTTAATTTCCTTTTTTATAGCCTCTTGCTTGTAGTCTTTATATTCTACAGTGACCTTACCATTATCGATGTTTTTAATTCGCCTATTAGTGATGGCGACACGATGAGAGTATCTCCCAAGATAGTCGATGACATGCTTGCTTTGACTGAAAGGTTTTTTAGTGAAGACCACCCAATCTTTTCTATACAACATATTTTTCCACTTCTTAAATCCGCCATGTTTTTCTAAGTATCCCTTGGGTATAGTGAGGAGTTTGGCTTGAAACATGGATTTAAGATGATCCATAAAGTATCCTTTGTAAAGCGCTTTCATGGCGTCTACTGGATACAAGAAATTGTCTTTTCCTTTCTTAGGAAATTGCCATTTCCCCTCGGTTGTGATACCTCCGTTAGGGACAATGCAATGCACGTGGGGGTGGAGCATGAGCTTCTGCGACCATGTATGAAGTATCATAGTAGCAGCTGGTTTAGCACCGATCCACCGTGGGTCGTGTGACAATGTTTTAATGGTATGCCACGCTGAGTGAAACAGGAGATCATACATTAGACGAGGATTATACATACAGAGTGTATTCAGTTCTTCTGGAATTGTAAATACCACATGATAGTATACTACAGGAAGCAGCATGTCTTCTTGTTGTATGATCCACATCTCCTTGTTGATACCTTGGCACTTCGGGCAATGTCTATTCCTGCAGGAATTATAACTGATTCTTAAGTGAGCACAGCTATTGCATTGATCTATGTGTCCGCCAAGTTCAGCAGTTCTACAGATACTAAGTGCCTTAAGCACCTTGAGGTGATCAGCAGGCATCTTAGAATGATCCATCTGTGGCAGGCATGATTTTATGATATCGGCCACTTCGTAAGTTGGAAGATCCAACTTACCTTTTTTTAAGAATATCTAAATTAGATACCCTGATCGAATCGGGAAGATTGGCGTGTTTAAGATACTCAAGGGTGGTGGTCAAATGCTTATGTCCTAAAAGTAATTGGAGGCTATAAAGAGAACCGCCATTGTTAAGAAAATGGACAGCGTAATTATGTCTGATGGTATGGCTGGATGCTTTTTTCTTGATCTTAGATCTGCGAATAATCTCTTTGACAATATGCTGAATTCCAGAAAGAGAAAGGCCAGCTTGTTTGTCTACATAACTGCTAATGAGATAGTCTCCATGCAATCCAATTGCAAGCGCATATTTATTTAAAGTATCACGTAAGCTATGGCCATAGTAAACCACACGGCTGACATTTCCTTTAGACTTGCGAATAGAAATGGTAAAGTCCTTCTTATCAAAATCGCCGACTCTGAGCTTGACTACCTCACTGATGCGAAGGCCACATTCATACATTAACTGTATGATAAGCAGTTGTCTCATATCTTTACAGGCATCGAAGAGGATACTCATTTCTTGATAGGTAAAGATCTCGGTATCAAATGTGGGGACTCTAGGATTAGGAATACTGACAACGAGGTCAAGTCGCTTAACAATGTGTCGAAAGTAATACTTGAGACTGGCGACTCTAATATTTAGAGTGGAAGAAGCAGTATTGAGGACATCTTTTTGGTAGACGAGATACTTTTTAATTTCATCTACAGAGCATTGTTCAGGCACTTTTTGGTAATGTTCGATAAGGATCTTAACACTGCGAATATAGTTTTGACGAGTCGCAAAGGCCATAGAGGCGAGGTTCATATGGTTGTCCATACGAGAAAGGCAGGTGTCGAAGCTCTCAATACCTGTGGGAATAAAACTTTTTTTTCATAATTTTAATTTTTAAACGAAATGATGCTCCTAAGGTCGTGGTTTTTTTGCTGCGACGCAGGAGCTTTGTTCAACAAGTGACGATGACAGCATATCCTTCGGGATACGCTGCATGTCACCGATCCGTTAGTGAAAATTAGATCAAATGGAAAAAGCATAGAACGAATTAATAGTGACATCAAAATGGAAATGACTGAACATGAAAAAAATTCCTTTGAATTCATGAAAACGGAACTTAAAAGAGTTCAAGATCGTGAATTTGAAATTTTTAAAGGAAGAAATACTATCCTCCAGTTAATGTTTATTTCTACTTCAGGAATTATAGCTGCTATTGGAGTCTTGTTTAGATATAAAGGTGACAATGAGTTTACATTGGTTATAACAGGGATATTAATAATCCTCATCCCAACTATCATTCTATTCAATTATTTAAGACTAGTAAACAACACTGGTGAATTATCAATTTTAAGAATTCAAAAGTTCTTGGCTCAAATATCTCTAAAAGACTATATGCCTGAATATTACCCAAAATTCGATCTTTATCCTTCGACTGGTAAAATGTATAATCCTATTAGCCAAGTATCTGGATTTACACCAAAGACTATGAAATTCTATAAGATACTTATCTTATGAACATGTATAGTTATTGGAATGGGAGTTATTGGAAGTGAATTATATATAATTCAGAATATAACTTTATTTGACAACACGTCTATTTTGAAAGAAATGAAACCAATAGCCAAAAAATACGATTGGTTGTTTTGTGTTCTTACATTAATATTTGGAATTTATCTTTCAAGAACATTAATAAAATCACTTGTTAAACATAAAGTAGAAGTGGAAAATGTATGCAAATTCTTACTGAACAAATTTGATAAACACGATATGCTTGAAGATAAAACTGTTGAAGAGTATTTTGATTGGTGGAATAATTATGGTGAAACCCCAAATGTAAACTCATGAATAGAGAAGATTCATTTAAATTATACTTTCAATCATTCATGAATATGTATAGCGAAATATATTCAGAAGAAGAAATCACGAACAAGGTCAATTGGCTTCTTGATAAACATGAGTCACTGCCAAAAACAGAAGAATCAATAACAGTAAGGTACTATGATTTTCTTTTAGACATAGATTACATTGAATCATTTAGACAAAAATTGAATGACAAAAACGTTGAACTAGGTCATTACAATAAAAGTGGTGATATACATAATGCTTTTGAACTTCCAGATATTTCATTAATCATAAATAACCCCATAGTTCTTGGTATAGCAGCAAATTTGACTACAGAATTAATAAAAAAAGTATATCAAAAAATTAAAGGGAAGAAAATTAAATCCATACAAGGAAAAAATGAAAAGGAAAAAGATGTATCATTTGAAGTAGAGGTTAAAGAGTCAGATAATAAAAGAAGTCAATTCAGAATAAAAGGTGACTTATCAGACGAACAAATAGAAAAACTGATAGATAAAATTCCAGAAATATCGATAAAAAACAATGGTCGAGAACCTGATGGTGTTCATGACTTATCAAAAAGGTATCAAGTCAATAGCAACAAAACTGATTGGGAAGAATTAGATTTATTAGAACAAATGAGAATTGCTCGAGAAATACAACAAAAACAGAGCAAAGAATGAAAAACTATCACTAACATGCTGTGATCAGGGAATCGCCCCCTCGTCACGACTCCCGATACAGCTGATCCGTTTGCGGTCATTAAATAAATCACAAACCAATCTAAAATTGAGTAAAAAAAATACAGTAATTCTCAGATTAGAAAACTTCAAAAAGAAGAAAATATACCATAAGACTTATTATTACTGGCAGATGAGACAATAGAAGCCATAGACAAATACATTTATAATTCTGATATTTACGTTCTCAAACTAAATGAAAAAATTTCAGCAATATATGTTCTACAGAGCCTAAATAATTGTACCGTTGAAATTAAAAATATTGCCGTGCATGAAAACTTCCAGGGTCAAGGCATTGGAATGTTGTTATTACAAGACGCTATTCATAAAGCAAAGAATAAAGAATTCAAATCGCTTATAATAGGAACTGGAGATGCATCATTAAAACAGATAAGTCTATATCAAAAAGCAGGCTTTGAAATATTTGATAGAAAGGAGAATTTTTTCATTAAAAACTATCCAACACCTATATATGAGAATGGCAAACAACTTAAAGATATGATTATGCTTAAACAAAAACTCAAATAAATAAAAATGAACGTGATAATTTCATGGGGAAGGAATATTGCACCATTTGAAATGTAGAGTAACTAAAGACGTTTTACTTTGAAAAGGTTTTCACTATATTTTTTGCATATACTGCGTCTCCACCGACGTCAGCTACAAACAGCTACTTGTAATTAAGAGCCCTCATCATCCCTTAATAACTATACAGGCCGATATAGGTAAATGGTCAGAGGCTTTCCTCGATAAGTCAGAATGATGAACACAGGCCCCATGTATTTGTAAGTCTTTACTTGTGACGATATAATCTAAGGCTAACTTAGGTATAGCGCTATGAAAGCTGGCACCAGGAGATGTTACTTTATAGTCCTCCCCGAAGGCATTTCCAATGCTTTGATTCTTATACCATTGATTAAAGTCACCCGCAATTATTTGAGGATTGCCCGTTTGCATATTTTCTAAAAATTTTCTGATATAGACTATTTGTTTGATACGCATTTTTTGTGTCAAACCTAAATGTACACCAACGCAATCTATAACCTTTTCTGTTTTGTGCTGCAGTGTAACATGCACAGCACCTCTTGGTTCGAGATATGGAATTTCAATACGATTATATTGAATTTCTTTGAAATTTGAAGTATAAAAAATTGCATTTCCATGCCAGCCATGGCTGACATTATTATGCGCTACACTTGCGATATTATATCCGTAATATTGTTTCAAATATTCAACGTCAAAAACATCTGATCGTGCACCTAACCTTTTATCAACTTCTTGCAAGATGAGAATATCGGGATTGATCTCATAACATACTTGAAATATCCGCTTTGGATTGCGCTTCCAATCCAAGCCAACTGCCTTTCTGATATTATAGGAGGCGATTTTAAACGTTGTATCCAATTTATGCGACTAATTTATTTAAAAAAATATTGCTTAAAATATGTTGCTTAATCATGCTTATTAAAATTGTATCAATTATATATAAATAAGTTTGAAGTAATTGATGTGACCAATAAGTGCTATTTAAAGTACTTTAAAATCAAAGAACTGGCCCAAGCGTAGCAATGATATTATACAAAATACGTTTAGATAATGACCATTTAGCAACGTCCTCAGGATTAACTAAGTGAGAGCTGGAAATGTAATCCATTTGTCTTTTATATATTGCTTTAGTGATTGATGCATCTTGTAACAGAATATTGTTCTCATAATTTAATTCGAAACTTCGTAAATCCAAATTGGTTGACCCTATCAGAGAGATGAGACCATCTATTGTCAATGTTTTTGCATGAAGGAGTCCTTTTTCATATTCATAGATAACAATGCCAGCATCTAACATCTCACCATAATGACTTCTGCTTGCAGCACCAACGATCCAGCTATCATTATTTGCTGGGAATATAATTGTGACTTTGACTCCTCGATAGGCAGCGGCACAAAGGGCAGACAATACAATTTCGTCAGGAACAAAATACGGCGTTGAAATCGTCAAGCTCTCTCGTGCTTGATTGATTAGTGTGCAAAACATCTGTGGGGTTGCAGCGGCTCGAACCGTAGGTCCATCACCCCAAACTTGGGCTACAAATCCATCATCTATATTATCGTAAGTGATGATGAAAGATTCGATATTGTCTTCTTCTTTTAAAAGCCAATCACTAGCGAATAATAATAGATTTTGAGCTACTACTGGACCTTCAAATCTCAATAGTATATCAACCCATGGAGCATATTTCGCTTTGATAAGAAACGCTTCATCAGCACAATTCTGACTTCCGCAATAAGTGATTTTATTATCTATCACCGTAATTTTACGGTGATTTCTTAGATCTAAACGACTTGTAAAAAATGTTTTTATTAGGTGATTTAAAGGAGATGCTATCGATGTTCTTACACCTGCCTTTTTCATTTCTGCCCAAATTTTTGATTTGATAAAATTGCGAGAACCCAACCCGTCGATCATCACTCGGCATACAACTCCTCGTTCTGCAGCTCTTATCAAGGCGTTTGCAAGATCAGTACCTGTCTTATCATCTAACCAGATATAATATAAGACGTTTACAGAATGGCTAGAATTTTCAACATCTTCAATAAGCCTCGATCTCGCAACATCTCCGTTTTCCATAAGCTCAGCTTTATTGCCTATTGTTGTATTAAAGCCATTAATGGATGTCGCAAATTCGAATGCTGGCACATATATAGGATTGACATTTTCTCGAGCTGATTTTGAAATATAAAGTTGTTTTTTCTTAAGGTGTATTAGTTCATAAACGGCTTTGGCACGGGCATTCGTGATATGTCCCAAATTGATTTCTCCAAACAAAAGATATACAATAGCCCCTAAAAATGGCAAGAAAGTGAGAACCAACATCCATGTTAAACGAGATGTGGAATGCATATTATCACGAGACAATATCCTAAGCGATAATAATGAGACAATTGTAAGATGAATAAATAGGAGCATGTTTAGATTTAAAATTGTAATAATTTTTTTAATACGATTTAGTAAAAAATCATGGATACCTCAATTAACACCAATACTTATTTCTTATCCTAAACTTTTCGACACCTTCTTCACTTTTTATTAAAGTTACTGAAAAATCACAGACCGTTCATTTGGGATTGCTGAATTCAGTTGACTAACTATCGTTATACCAACCTTAATGAAATGCCGCTATCAAATGATGGGAATTTTATTACAAAATTAAGGTTCAATTAGAAGTATTGCCTCCAGCTAATGATGAATTAACCTTTAATTTAAAAATTGAATAAGATAACAAATAGCTCAATAGATAAAAAAATAGAATTATAATTCGACTAATACTGAACTTCTTAGAAGGCCAGCTGAGAACAATAGATAACCTTAAGCATGCCGAAAAAATCCGACGGCTAACATTAAAGGCTGAAGATGTCAGCGAAGCTGCATCTTCGGTCTTGTTGGACATAGCGATGCCCAGAGAAGACACCTGAATTTCTATATTATGAAGTTTCGATTTATGGATTAGATGGTGTATAAGTTGATGCCTTTAATTTTTTATCTAAATGTAAAAACTAAATTCATTTTAGATTTACTGTTGAGTTGAGAACTTGAAAATGGGTACTTTTCTAAGTAGAATAGGTCCATTATCTAGTCTTTTATACATGGCAATGCCAGAGGTCATATGAAATGTAGGACCTTATTTACCTTTTTGGGTCATTTTTGATTTTTGATTTTCTCTAATATATACTTGGGAGGCGGTCTATTACGTGTTATGGCAATTTTCATTTGCATAATTCCTCTCTTGCAGCAAGGACTTTGGTGAATGTTGACATTGCCAAATAAGTTTTCAATCGCTTTTTCTTTCCTCTGCGCTATGGTGAGTAGGTGATCATGCTTTACACGTAGAGCTTTACGAGCGATAGGGATACTTTTTGCTTTACTCGCATTAGATAAAAATCCAAGGGTTCGTATTTTTCGATATCGACTTGGCAGAATATGTAAACAAAATCGTCTAATAAATTCAGTGGCATCAATTTTAATTTCCTTTTTTATAGCCTCTTGCTTGTAGTCTTTATATTCTACAGTGACCTTACCATTATCGATGTTTTTAATTCGCCTATTAGTGATGGCGACACGATGAGAGTATCTCCCAAGATAGTCGATGACATGCTTGCTTTGACTGAAAGGTTTTTTAGTGAAGACCACCCAATCTTTTCTATACAACATATTTTTCCACTTCTTAAATCCGCCATGTTTTTCTAAGTATCCCTTGGGTATAGTGAGGAGTTTGGCTTGAAACATGGATTTAAGATGATCCATAAAGTATCCTTTGTAAAGCGCTTTCATGGCGTCTACTGGATACAAGAAATTGTCTTTTCCTTTCTTAGGAAATTGCCATTTCCCCTCGGTTGTGATACCTCCGTTAGGGACAATGCAATGCACGTGGGGGTGGAGCATGAGCTTCTGCGACCATGTATGAAGTATCATAGTAGCAGCTGGTTTAGCACCGATCCACCGTGGGTCGTGTGACAATGTTTTAATGGTATGCCACGCTGAGTGAAACAGGAGATCATACATTAGACGAGGATTATACATACAGAGTGTATTCAGTTCTTCTGGAATTGTAAATACCACATGATAGTATACTACAGGAAGCAGCATGTCTTCTTGTTGTATGATCCACATCTCCTTGTTGATACCTTGGCACTTCGGGCAATGTCTATTCCTGCAGGAATTATAACTGATTCTTAAGTGAGCACAGCTATTGCATTGATCTATGTGTCCGCCAAGTTCAGCAGTTCTACAGATACTAAGTGCCTTAAGCACCTTGAGGTGATCAGCAGGCATCTTAGAATGATCCATCTGTGGCAGGCATGATTTTATGATATCGGCCACTTCGTAAGTTGGAAGATCCAACTTACCTTTTTTTAAGAATATCTAAATTAGATACCCTGATCGAATCGGGAAGATTGGCGTGTTTAAGATACTCAAGGGTGGTGGTCAAATGCTTATGTCCTAAAAGTAATTGGAGGCTATAAAGAGAACCGCCATTGTTAAGAAAATGGACAGCGTAATTATGTCTGATGGTATGGCTGGATGCTTTTTTCTTGATCTTAGATCTGCGAATAATCTCTTTGACAATATGCTGAATTCCAGAAAGAGAAAGGCCAGCTTGTTTGTCTACATAACTGCTAATGAGATAGTCTCCATGCAATCCAATTGCAAGCGCATATTTATTTAAAGTATCACGTAAGCTATGGCCATAGTAAACCACACGGCTGACATTTCCTTTAGACTTGCGAATAGAAATGGTAAAGTCCTTCTTATCAAAATCGCCGACTCTGAGCTTGACTACCTCACTGATGCGAAGGCCACATTCATACATTAACTGTATGATAAGCAGTTGTCTCATATCTTTACAGGCATCGAAGAGGATACTCATTTCTTGATAGGTAAAGATCTCGGTATCAAATGTGGGGACTCTAGGATTAGGAATACTGACAACGAGGTCAAGTCGCTTAACAATGTGTCGAAAGTAATACTTGAGACTGGCGACTCTAATATTTAGAGTGGAAGAAGCAGTATTGAGGACATCTTTTTGGTAGACGAGATACTTTTTAATTTCATCTACAGAGCATTGTTCAGGCACTTTTTGGTAATGTTCGATAAGGATCTTAACACTGCGAATATAGTTTTGACGAGTCGCAAAGGCCATAGAGGCGAGGTTCATATGGTTGTCCATACGAGAAAGGCAGGTGTCGAAGCTCTCAATACCTGTGGGAATAAAACTTTTTTTTCATAATTTTAATTTTTAAACGAAATGATGCTCCTAAGGTCGTGGTTTTTTTGCTGCGACGCAGGAGCTTTGTTCAACAAGTGACGATGACAGCATATCCTTCGGGATACGCTGCATGTCACCGATCCGTTAGTGAAAATTAGATCAAATGGAAAAAGCATAGAACGAATTAATAGTGACATCAAAATGGAAATGACTGAACATGAAAAAAATTCCTTTGAATTCATGAAAACGGAACTTAAAAGAGTTCAAGATCGTGAATTTGAAATTTTTAAAGGAAGAAATACTATCCTCCAGTTAATGTTTATTTCTACTTCAGGAATTATAGCTGCTATTGGAGTCTTGTTTAGATATAAAGGTGACAATGAGTTTACATTGGTTATAACAGGGATATTAATAATCCTCATCCCAACTATCATTCTATTCAATTATTTAAGACTAGTAAACAACACTGGTGAATTATCAATTTTAAGAATTCAAAAGTTCTTGGCTCAAATATCTCTAAAAGACTATATGCCTGAATATTACCCAAAATTCGATCTTTATCCTTCGACTGGTAAAATGTATAATCCTATTAGCCAAGTATCTGGATTTACACCAAAGACTATGAAATTCTATAAGATACTTATCTTATGAACATGTATAGTTATTGGAATGGGAGTTATTGGAAGTGAATTATATATAATTCAGAATATAACTTTATTTGACAACACGTCTATTTTGAAAGAAATGAAACCAATAGCCAAAAAATACGATTGGTTGTTTTGTGTTCTTACATTAATATTTGGAATTTATCTTTCAAGAACATTAATAAAATCACTTGTTAAACATAAAGTAGAAGTGGAAAATGTATGCAAATTCTTACTGAACAAATTTGATAAACACGATATGCTTGAAGATAAAACTGTTGAAGAGTATTTTGATTGGTGGAATAATTATGGTGAAACCCCAAATGTAAACTCATGAATAGAGAAGATTCATTTAAATTATACTTTCAATCATTCATGAATATGTATAGCGAAATATATTCAGAAGAAGAAATCACGAACAAGGTCAATTGGCTTCTTGATAAACATGAGTCACTGCCAAAAACAGAAGAATCAATAACAGTAAGGTACTATGATTTTCTTTTAGACATAGATTACATTGAATCATTTAGACAAAAATTGAATGACAAAAACGTTGAACTAGGTCATTACAATAAAAGTGGTGATATACATAATGCTTTTGAACTTCCAGATATTTCATTAATCATAAATAACCCCATAGTTCTTGGTATAGCAGCAAATTTGACTACAGAATTAATAAAAAAAGTATATCAAAAAATTAAAGGGAAGAAAATTAAATCCATACAAGGAAAAAATGAAAAGGAAAAAGATGTATCATTTGAAGTAGAGGTTAAAGAGTCAGATAATAAAAGAAGTCAATTCAGAATAAAAGGTGACTTATCAGACGAACAAATAGAAAAACTGATAGATAAAATTCCAGAAATATCGATAAAAAACAATGGTCGAGAACCTGATGGTGTTCATGACTTATCAAAAAGGTATCAAGTCAATAGCAACAAAACTGATTGGGAAGAATTAGATTTATTAGAACAAATGAGAATTGCTCGAGAAATACAACAAAAACAGAGCAAAGAATGAAAAACTATCACTAACATGCTGTGATCAGGGAATCGCCCCCTCGTCACGACTCCCGATACAGCTGATCCGTTTGCGGTCATTAAATAAATCACAAACCAATCTAAAATTGAGTAAAAAAAATACAGTAATTCTCAGATTAGAAAACTTCAAAAAGAAGAAAATATACCATAAGACTTATTATTACTGGCAGATGAGACAATAGAAGCCATAGACAAATACATTTATAATTCTGATATTTACGTTCTCAAACTAAATGAAAAAATTTCAGCAATATATGTTCTACAGAGCCTAAATAATTGTACCGTTGAAATTAAAAATATTGCCGTGCATGAAAACTTCCAGGGTCAAGGCATTGGAATGTTGTTATTACAAGACGCTATTCATAAAGCAAAGAATAAAGAATTCAAATCGCTTATAATAGGAACTGGAGATGCATCATTAAAACAGATAAGTCTATATCAAAAAGCAGGCTTTGAAATATTTGATAGAAAGGAGAATTTTTTCATTAAAAACTATCCAACACCTATATATGAGAATGGCAAACAACTTAAAGATATGATTATGCTTAAACAAAAACTCAAATAAATAAAAATGAACGTGATAATTTGTGATGAAAATATGGATAATAGGTAAAAAAACACTTTTGGTTCGACAGATGAAATTAGAACTAAAACTGAAATTAAAAAACAACGAACCGCTAACAAGTGGTCATGATGGAAGAGTTCCTATCGTCACTCCTCCACATACCACAAAACCGTTAGCTACAATTTTCCGATTAAAACTCAGGAAGAGAATTTGAAAATGAAGGAAAAAATATTAAGATTAATAATTGAATAAATTTATGATAGAAGAATTAATAAAATCAGCCATTAAAAAGATTGGAAAAAGACATTACGAAGTTGGAAACCCAGTAACCAGAGTAATTAATAGAGAAGTATATGACTTAAACTATTCAAAAGATAAAACAGAACCAGAGAATAATTTCGTAAATTATTTAGTTGCCTACATTTTGGTGGAATTAGATAAAAAAGACATCACAGAGATAGAGAACAGTACAATTTTTCCTCAAGCCCAATTGTATAAAAAATTGGTAAACAAAGCAGAGAATAAACAGCTGATAAGTGATTTTAAAATTTCAAATGGCTTATATCCAGATTTAGTTTTTCATAAAGATCAAGATGACAATAGACCAGAAAATCAAAAAATAGCGATCGAATGCAAAATTGATAAGAACTTAACATACGATGAATTTTCAAGAGATTTTGCTAAGCTGATTGTATACATTTCTGAAATTAACTTTCAAAAATCAATCTATATAATTGCTAATATGCCTGAAAGCATTATAATTGAATATTTGCGAAGATTCAAATTGAAATATAATGGCTTTACTGAGCAGTTAAATAAAATGGAAATATGGGTTAAAAATGCCGATGAAGATTTAATAATAATAAACTGTAGCTAACACTTAGCAACAAATGTCATTGCTGCGTAGCAGTCCATGACATTTTTGGTTTTGTTGCACGTTACACCGATGCTTAAGCAAGGCTACGTGTATTTTGAATAAAAGCAGACCTGCTAGCTATGGTATATAGATGGAGCTTTTAAAAGAACGATGTTACTTTGCTGAGGTATAACGAAAAGAAATTGATTTAGAACTTTTTAACCCAGCAAATCAATTTATTTTGGGTATTGTATTCGATTTAATTTCCTACTGATAGCTATCGGCATAAAATAGCATCAGTATATAATTCTAGTATTGAATGCAACTGAATTTATAAACTTAAATTAGTATCCAAATGACCAGTGGATAACGAGTGACGATGACAACATCAGACAGTAGAGATTCAGCTACAGAATTATGATGACCATATGATCATCATAATTTTAATGTACATTTAATACCCTATGATGACTATAAAGGTTTAAAACGGCTCATGGGGTAACTTGTATGTAATTTCTAAAACTATTACCACACAGATCGATATGTACTTTGCGATAGAGTGATGGATCCATCTGCAGCATGGGCCACTACATTAATTATAAATGTGCTTACATCATCTGACTGGTAAAATTCAATAGTTAAATTTCCATAGTTATCAGTTTTCAAGTTTCCATTCCAAAATAGCTGAGGCCTAAAAAAAGGTAAGTATTCATCATAGCCTATTTCCTTAGGGTCAAATACAGGGAAATCGCTTTCTGGTAACAAGCCACTTATTTTGAAAACATTGACCAAATCAGAATCTGGTAATTTGATGCTATTAGACTTTAGTTGTAATTCTACTACTCCAGCTGTGCCAAATAATCTGTACTCTTTATTAATGCTCATAGGGTTATTCATCATAGCGATATTGTCGACTACATCCATACTGAGATTACCTACAAAATCAGAGTTTCTGGTCAGATATCCATTCAAAATATAAATAGGCGGATCTTTTGCGTAATCGCTTAAATGTTTTCTGCCCGTATCCATAAACATATTTCCTTCATAGAGGCCATTCTTTTTCCTCATCCTTAGCGGAGTCGAGACTTCTGTTAGAAAACTTGCTATATTTTCAAAGGAAGTATATCGAGATATGTCATATGATTTAGCGGCTTTAAAAGCTAAGGCTTCAGAACTGTACTCCTTTGGTTCAATATGGCTTTCCTGAAGTGCGTAGCGTCGAAATAGCTTTTTGCGTTGACGACTTAACTTTAAATAATCTCTTACTGACTGATTATAAGACAGTTTTTTAGTGCTTTTTTTATTCACGTTTCTAAGGACTATCTGAAGGTCGTTGTCAGATAAGTCAAGAGGTATAAACTGTATGGATTTTTTATTATGAAATTTCGGAAACTCTACCAGAAATTTTCCAGTAGATGGCTCGGGCAAAGTGAATTGTAGTTTGTTCTTACCATTTTCAAATACACTGATAATTCTATTCGAGTTTATCTCTCCATCAGTTCTCAACGAACTTCCCATGATATAAATTTTTTCCAAAAATGGTTCCCGATTGTCATCAGGAAGTAGCGGATTACCTTGATATAGTGTATTTCTATCATTATCATGGTCTATGAGCTCAGCATCAGTAACGGACACAGAAATATTAGCCACAACGGGATTTCCATTAGTGTCCCTTACTTCAATTTGGGCATTTACTTTTTCCCTAGTGTGGTATAGGTCTTTGTCAAGTGCAATGGTGACAAGTAAATTTTGATTTTCCGTAACTCCCTGATTATAACTTTCTAAGTCGCTGACATTCATCAGGTCTTCTGGCTCTTCATCTTCAAGGTCATTGTAGACTGGAATAAATATCTCTGCTAGTATTTCTTCAAGCTCGTTCTTTTTGCGAGCAGCTGAAAAAACTAGGGTATAAACTTCTGAAGTAAGATCAATAGGCAGTTTAAAATAACCTGTAATATAGGTTTCTCCATTTGTAAAATTGAAGTGATCTCCCACAGTACTGCCATTCTCCTTTACAAGAGAAGTTTTTATTGCTGCATTATTATCCATCATGGTAGGAGGCAAAATCAGCTTGTACCAGATGAGTTCGCCTGTGACATAGAATGATTTGTCTAGGTGGACTGCACATTCTACTTGACTGCTAGCGACATTAAAGAAACCTATAGTCAATAGACATGCCAAGCATATTCTGCCAATAAGTTTCACCAAATAATTTAGTTGATCCAAAATGAAGGTTTCTCTGTGGGAAAGAATTGTGTACAAATACAGCATTCATCACATGGCATTGGGCCACCGGTAAGAGGACGAGGACAATATTTGGTAGAGCTGCCGAAAAATTCTCCATCCACATAGGCACTTAAAGTATCGTGCTGTGTGGCATAAAAATATCCAAATACGGAACCATCTATATCACTAGTTTTATTGAAATTGGTAGTCAGTTGACCAGGTGGCGGTTCGAAAAACGTTCCACTGTTAGTAGAAAGCTGATTGATTTGCTTCCAAAATTGTAGAGCACCATCATCCAAGGCTTCTTGGATAACGAATACATATTGGCCCTCTACTAATATTGGTGACGGTATTTGTTCAAGAACCAAATGGTCATTAAGTGATGATGCTACGATATCGTTATGATTAATGAGTTGGATGAGGTCAAAGTCCACTAAGTTTGTAGCATAACATACATTATCTAAGTCATCTGTTAATTTAAGTGTGCGCGAGAAATTCCATCTTAAGTTTGTTCTGGATTGTTCTATACCTGAAAGCAAAGATGTAGATATTTTGTATTCAATTCTTGTCCGATTCGTCGGCTCATTATTATCGTCGAGTACTTCCTTGCTGACTAACTCAGGCTCAAAACTTTCTACCTCTGGTGCACCAATAAGCTTTACAGGTTCAGATTTAAAACTTTGGCCATCAAATAGTAATACTTCCAAGCTGTATGATTTTCCGACTTCTACCTTGAATGCGGAGTCAGGATCAATTGACAATTTAAATTGCCCAGTTCCTGATACAGGTACATCTAATTTGTCACCTTCTTCATTCACGATATTCACACTTTCCGCAGTTATTAGCTGTTCTATTCTGAATGTAAAATCAAATACTTTCTGAATGGATACTTCAACAGTGGAAGGATTTCCTTTTACGATTTTACCTATTATGACAGTTGAATTTTGAAATTCATTAGGAATATCAAAATCAACCTCGTCGATACATGCCACACAGGATAGAACAGTGATGATAACTATAAAAGTTATAATTCTTCTGATCATATGAATTCAAAATTGAAAGTTATGGAGGGAAAAGCATAACCGATGATGGAAAGTTTATTTGCAATTGCTTTTCTGGCTCCAGTGTTGTCATAGAAAACTGAGAAAGCATTTCTCCTACTGTAAAGATTGTAAATCGAAAAGGTCCAACTACTCTTGAAACGCTTTTCTTTCTTCCAAGTTTCACCAAAAGTATAAGCGATATCTATTCTATGGTAATCTGGTATTCTAAGTTGGTTGCGCTCTGTATAGATTGGAACAAATAGTTTAGATTCAGTCTTAAAATTTCCTACGGGAGCAGTAGTAGGTCTTCCTGTCCCATAATTAAAGTTTACGGTGAATGTTTTTCTTTTATTTGGTTGATAATTCAGCACCAGAGATAATACGTGAGGTTTATCTGAATTGCTTGGATAGTAGTTGCCATCATTAATCCCTTCTATGAGTCGTTCTGTTCTGGAGTAGGTATAACCAAGCCACCCATTATACTTGCCTTGTTTCTTCTTTATACTTAACTCTGCTCCATATGACCTTCCCTTACCTGATAAGAGTTCGGTCTCAAGATGATCATTCATCAATAGCTCCGCAAAGTCTTTAAAGTCATATATTTGATCCATATACCTTCCATATATTTCAAAGGAAGTTTCCCAATTATTTTCTGCAAAGTTACGGAAATAACCTATTGAGAAGTTATGAGATTTTTGTGGTTTGATGAATTGGGTAGATAGCTGCCACTGAGAACTGGGAGTAGGGGAATCAGAGTTGAATATTTGATTTATGTACTGCGATGTTCTGCTGTATCCTGATTTAAGGGAGGCATTATCTGACAGTTTAAGTCTTAGGGCTAGCCTTGGCTCTGGAGTAAAGTATGAAGCGATTACCTGGCCATTCATATACTGCTTGACCTCAACTTGTTCTGCCTCAATTGGTGCATCGGCGTTATCGTACTGATATACACTTTTTGGTCCGAGGTATTGATAATAGCTCAACCTTATTCCACCTGAGATTAGTAAAGCTTTTCCAAGTGGGATTTCTATATTAGTAAATGCTGCAGCTTCTAAGCCTTTCTCATTTTCAAGCGATCTGTCCACCACAGTACTCAAATCACCTAGTGCAGTCTGTATACCTTGTTGCATGAAATATAAGATACCAGATCCACCCACATCTACCATAAAGCCATCACTCCCCGTATAAGAGAATGCATTCTTCAGCTTTATATAATTAATATTGCTTCTAATCTCTGAGCCTCTGACTCCTGATAGCAAGGACTGACCACTATTGTACTTACTGTACACTAGATCTAGCTTGTTAAGCTTATCATTCGAGAAGGTTGTGTTATAAGAGAGGCTACCGATAATTGTCGAATAATCAAATCCGAATTCGTTGTTATACTGGAATTCATCCGAAGAATAATATCCAGAAAAAGTTAAGTTGTACTTTTGATTAAACTTTGTGTTGATTCTCAGATTCGTATCATAGAAAGAGGCAGAGCTTCTCTTTATCTCTGGAACATTGATCCTTTGTAGCACCCAGTCTGTATGCGAAAGCCTTATGCCACTATTGATGGTTGTCTTTTTCCCAATGGGTCCATCCATTCCCAATCTGCTGGAAATAGGTCCTACACCGCCCTTCATTCTCCATCTTTTATTATTTCCGTTCCTCAATTTTACATGCATGACAGACGCAAGCCTCCCTCCATACTTGGATGGGATGTTGCCTTTATACAGATCTACTGTACTTACCATATCAGTATTAAAGGCACTAAAAAATCCCAGTGCATGCGAGGAATTAAAAATGAAAGCTTCATCCTGCATGACGAGATTTTGGTCCACTTCACCACCGCGTACAGTAAAGCCAGCTGATCCCTCACCAATAGAGCTTACCCCTGGTACTAAAAGCAAACTTTTTACGACATCCGCTTCGCCCATGAATGCTGGTAGCTTTTCTATTTCTTGAACACTGATTGTAGCTATACCTAATTGTACTGTTTGTACATTGGCATTTGCAGCTTGCGCAGTGATAACCACTTCATCTAAACCATAGGCTTCTTTCTCCAATGTTAATTCCATACTTCCACTCCCTTTAATATTATAGGCCTGGATAAGACTTTGATAGCCTATATATTCCACCAATATTTCTTGAGTGCCAGAAGGTATTATAGTCTTAAACGTTCCATTGACCTCCGTTACCGCAGCAATCTGAGTATTTGCCCATCTGACTGTAGCCCCTATGATGGGTGCATTGGTTTCATTATCAAGTATGATACCTTGTACAAGAGCAGAACCAGAATTATCCAAATTGGCAATATCTCCTACAGAAATAAGCTGTTCTTGAGAGTTGATTTTCACATCTTCCTCATTGCTCATCTTATCTATTGCCATGTAATATGCCATGGAGTAATCGGTATCCAGTTCTACAAGTGGAAGTATCACTATTCCATTATTCCTGTATCTAAAATACCCTAGCGAAGAGCCTGATAGAAGCTTGTCTAGCACCTTCTCAATAGGCTGCTCAAAGAAATTAACCTCTATCTGATGATTGGGTAATTCATCTTCTTTAAAGAAAAAACGTATTTGATAATTTATTTGAATTTGATCTATAATAGTCTTACATGTTGCATTGCTAAAATTTTCAGTAATTAGTTTTAGAGAAATATCCTGAGAAAAAGAACCATTGATGAAGCCCATAGTAATAAGGACTATTGGTAGTAAATTTTTAGAATATTTATACAAGTATTGACACATAGAAATTTAAAACTACTAAACTTAAGGACTCTTGACACCCGATATTAAAGAAAATGCACTACAAGTAATATAAAAGGCTGAAGATGTCAGCGAAGCTGCATTTTTGGTCTTGTAGGACATAGCGGTGCCCAAAGAAGACATGTGTATTTCAATATTATGCAGTTTCGATTTTTGGATTAGATGATGTATAAGTTGATGCCTTTGATTTTATATCTAAATGTAAAAACTAAAAATTTTTTAAGGCTTACTGTTGAGTTGAGAACTTGACCGTGAATTCTACCGGATTTAGAGGAGCAATTGAAATCTTGGTTTAAAGACGCAGAGAAAGGTGTCTGGTCATATTTCAATTTTGTAAAGAATGAATTTCCAAACTCAAGACTAATACCAGAAAACCGAGTAAATTTTAACATTAGGGGAAACCAGTATCGGCTGGTAGTTATAGTAAACGACAAGTTTCAAATGGTCTTGTAAGGTTTATCGGACCACATCCAGAATTTAAAAAAATTGATCCAACAAAAAATAAATAACGAAAATAAAGCCGATTAAATCATTAACAGACTACGAATTAGCTCTTAAAGGCTTAGAAAAGAATATTTATCGCAGAACCTGAAACAAAAGTAGGCGATGAATTAGAAATATTGGCAATGGTAATTGAAGATTATAAAGATAGCAATTATCCAATTGGACCTTCTAACTCAACTGAGGCAATTAAATTTATAATGTAACAAATGGGAATGACTCAAAATGACTTAGCTAATATTATTAGCCTTAAAAGCTGGGCAAGTGAGATATAAAATAGAAAAAGAGAACTGATACTTAGTATGATAAGAAAACTAAATCAGCAATTAAATATTTCAGCTTAAGTTTTATTAAAAGAATACTGAGGTTAACGCTTAGCAACAAATGTCATTGCTGCGTAACAGTCCATGACATTTGCTGGTTTCGTTGTACGTTACACCTATGCTTGAGCAAGGCTACGTGTATTTTAAATCAAACCAGAACTGCTCGCTATGGTGTAAAGATGGAGCTTTTAAAAGAACGACATTACTTTGCTATTAGTTCTCCAGTTGACCTTTCGCTGCTCAGGGAGGGATACTAAGAAATCTAATACTTCATCAATGTCTATGTTTAGGGTGACTCAAGCCCTGAAAGCGTTTCAGTCGATCTACAGTTCGTACATAGGACTTGATGGTTTGCTCAGATTTATCCTCTACCTTCGTTCGATTTATCATTGGAAGGGTGATGGCTAATAAGTCTGAATGTTGTACTTTTAAGTCACTGTTGACATTACTTTTTTTTGAGACGTATTCATAAATAACTTTTTTGAATTAACTAATATTGAATATGTTGCAAGTATACTACCAAGGAAAGTAAATGACGGTGAGGGCTACATCGTAGGTGTTTAGTTCAACAAGCTGTGACCACATTATAGGCTATCGCCTACGCTGGGTACAGCCGATACGTTATCGGTAATTTGACAAATTTAAAATATGAACTGAGAAATATTTATCCTAAAATATTAAAATGAGAACCATAAAATTAAGCTATAATATAACTACTGATCCACAATTTTTGGACGAGCAAAATGCCATTTCCCCTCAACTATCACGTAAACTTGAGCATTTTCATCAGATGGCATTAGAAGGTAAAAAGTCAAGTATACCAAAAATACTTTCTGCCATCGTAAAGTATCCTAATAATCCTCAATTAAAAAATTACTTGTCTGTACTTTATGGACAGCTTAATATGACTCAAAAAATGTATGATGTCAATAAATGGATAATTGCCGAACATCCAAATTATTTGTTTGGCAAACTGAATCTGGCAAATGAATATTACTTAAAAAAAGAGTATAACAAAATTCCTGATGTGCTTGGTAATGAAATGGAGCTAAAAAGTCTTTATCCGAATCGTGAAACTTTTCACTTAAATGAAGTTACATCTTTTTTGAAGTGTACAATTCTTTATTATACTGCTATTGAAAATATTGAGCAAGCAGAAATACGTTATGATTTAATGAAACAAATTGCTCCAGATTCGCCTGATACAGAAACGATATTACAATATATTTTTAAAGGAAGAATGAAAGCGGGTCAAAAGCGTTATGAAGAAGAACAAAAAAATAAAATATCCGTAATCACAAATCCACAGAAAATTAACCTCAGTAGGAAAGAGCCAATATTTAATCACCAAGAAATTAAAGAACTGTATAGTAATGGTCTAAACATTGATAAAGAAAAGTTACAAACTATCCTATATCTTCCAAGAGAGTCTCTTTTACAGGACCTTGAATTGGTTCTTAAAGATAGTATTAACCGTTTTGATCATTTCCAAAAATTGGTGAATAAAAATGGATGGAATAAAGAAACAATGAATTTTGTGATTCATGCAATCTATATCTTGGGAGAACTTCAAGCCTCTGAAAGCTTAAATCCAATATTTGACGTTTTGAGTCAATCAGATGAATACTTAGAACTTTACTTTGGTGATTTTATTGCTGGAATGCTATGGGAGCCATTATACAAAATAGCTGAAACTAATTTACAGGCTTGTAAGGAATTTATATTCAGATCAGCAATTAACACATATGCCCGAATTAATATTTTTGATATGGTAGAGCAAATAGCATTACACCATCCAGAAAGATTTAATGAAATCATAAGCTGGTTTGATGATGTTATCAAATACTTCCTTAAAAGTAGCATTGATGATAATGTAATAGATAGTGATCTAATTGCTTTTTTAATTTGTAATGTGATTGACATAAAAGGAGATAAGCTATTGCCTGTAATTAAACAGTTGTTTGAAAAAGAAATAGTTTCTACAGGAATATGTGGCCATTGGAGTGAAGTAGAGGTTGCATTTGCTCAACATGACAATTTCGAAAATAGAAAAGATATACTTTCAATAGTCGATCGGTATAAGAATATCACTTCAACATGGGCTGGATCTATTGAAGAAGAGAATTACTCGAAAATTGATTTTAGAAATGAATTTGAGTCACCTTTAAAGCCAATTATAGCTGAACGTAAAATTGGACGAAATGAAAAATGCCTATGTGGAAGTGGTAAGAAATTTAAAAAGTGTTGCCTAAATAAATGATAGGCATTCAATAAATAGAAAAAACGATAACAATATATAAGACGGAATAGTCCCTACGGTCAAACTATGCTTATAAACATCCGTTGAACAAACCCATTTTGAGAACCCATAAATTTTAGTGGTATAACTTTGGCGAAAAGGCATGGAGTCTATGATCTTTGGATTACTATTAATTAACCCAAAATCAAACACATTAAAAGAGTTTTGGGAAAAATATCCAAGAAGCGAACAAGCGTTAAAATCATGGCTTCAAGAAGTTGAACAATCAACATGGAACAGGCCTCAGACACTAAAACAAAAATTTAAAAATTCATCCATATTATCCAGTAAACGTGTAATATTTAATATCAATGGAAACAATTACAGATTAATCGTGGATATAGAATATAGATTAAAGATCGTTTTTATTGTTTGGTTTGGAACACATTCTGAATATGATATAATAGATGCTAAAACAATAACTTATGTTAAGACCAATAAAAAATAAAAGAGACCATAAAGAATATTTGGCAAGAGCATATGAACTCATGCAAAAAGAAATTAAACCTAATTCAAAAGAGTCTGATGAACTGGAAGTAATAAGTATTCTAATAGAGTCGTATGAAAAAGTGAATTTTCCAATAGAGCCACCGAATCCAATTGAAGCTATATTATTTAGGTTAGATCAACTAGGCATGAAAAGGAGCGAATTAAATGAAATATTAGGCTCACGCAGTAGAGTAAGTGAAGTCATAAAAGGTAAAAGAAAGTTAAGTTTGAAAATGATTAGAACATTGAATAAAAAATTTAGGAATATCAGCACAAACATTAATTAAAGAATACGCAATAGAAAACGGGTGAGAACATTAGGTGAGCACCTCCATACTCTCAATCCAAACGCACAAACCTGACCTATAGAGTACGTCGGCTACCATTCTACGTTGAACAAACCCATTTCAGAAAGCCATAAATTTTAGTGGTATAACTTTGGCGAAAAGGCATGGAGTCTATGATCTTTGGATTACTATTTATAAACCCAAAAATCATTTCACTATATCACAGACAATAGAGATTCAGTTACAGACTTAAGATGATCATATGATCATGAAAAATTTTAGTGTAGCTACTTGTAAGATGTACTTGCGCACTCTTAAACGCTATTTACGTTTTCATAAATCGAAGTATGGTCAACATGCATAATCTCATCCAAAGTGTACCACTAAATCTCATCTAAGGTATACCACTACAAGACCAGGCACTGATTCTTATTTATTTCGCTAAAAAATTAGCGAATTGAGTAACACAAGAATCATTGATATGCAACAAAATAAAATCATTAGACTTCATGCCCAAGGCTGTTCCATGCGGAAGATATCCAATCTACTGGGCATAGATCGCAGGACAGTAAAGAGCTATGTGGAGAAGTAGAAAGCAAGTGGCATAAATCCTTCAGAACTATTTAAGCCAGAGACGGACTTAAAGGTCCCGCTATGCTTAGATGAGCCCCACAAAGAGCGTGATAGTAGGTATGGATAGATTAAGAAATATGCTGAGCAGCAGCACTACTCACGTCGCAGACCTGGTTTTACCATAGATAATCTATACAGAGACTTTAGAGTGCTAAGTGAAGAAGGCTACTATTCGCGCGCCATTTTTATAGATTGATAAAACAGATATGGGATCCACCCCAAGGTAGTCTACGACTCAACCACAAGTATGGATGAAGCTGTATGTGGACTATACGGGAAAGAAGTTAAGCTACACAGACAAGGCTACAGGAGAACAGATATGGGTAGACGTCGTAGTGACAATACTACCTGCGAGCCAGTATATCTACATGAAAGCCATGCTGTCACAGCGTCAAGAAAACTTTACAAATCTCAATCAATATACCCAATGCCAATACTCATTAGAGCTGCCTAAAAGAGCCCAAATCATCAAGGTCATACCCAAATCACGAGTCAGACCAAAGCAAGTATCAATAAGCGAATAGCTTCAATGTTCACAACTGGTATGGTTACTTATTTTTCAGCTAAAATAGTATAGTGGGTTTCCTGTAAAGGTCCAACTCTAATGTTTACATGATAAAATGCTGCATACATTCCTTAGTGGTATGTGCCAATGAAATAAGTTAATAGAAGATGTAATTAACTCAAAAAAAAACTTCAAGGAATAAGATAAAACTGATAAAACTCATATTATTCAATGACAAGAATCATGAGTGATTCTATTAAAGTGGAAGATATTTGTAGTAATGAATTATGATTAATTCAAACCTTAAATCATGAAAAAGAAACTAACTTTCATTCTTTCATCTATCATTTTTACAACTATTTCAAACATAATATTTTGTCAGGAGTCAAACCTCACAATAAATCAAGAAACCGCTTCAGAAGAATATTTGTATTCAGCAAAAGATAATTTTAAGAACACAGAAAAATCAAAAAATAGTTTCCCAACCTATAAATTCTCAATGAGTTCTCCATGGCATTCATTCCTCAATTTTGGAGAGGAAATAACAAATACTCAGCATTACGAGCTTCATTTTAAATATAGAATTACTCCAAAGGATAAAATTGGAATTAAGTTGGCTACCTGGAAACTCTTTCAACCATTAGGGATTCCAATTTTGACTGCTATTGAAATGAATGAAACTGAATTTTATGACGGTAGAATCAGAGAGAATGGAATTGGTGTTACTTATCAACGAATAATATGGAAAGGTATATTCGGTACTGTAGAAATCTTGCCGCAATTAAAAACTTATTTAGACGCCAATAATGATAAAATTCAAAACGGGTTCAAATTATATACTTCTTACCATTTTGGTTATCATATTTCCTTATTCAATGATAGAGTTTTTATTGAACCTCAAGTCCATTGCCAATATTGGCCAATTGATTCAAACACACCTCAAGAATTTAAAGAGGCAGATAACAAATGGAATAACTATTTACTTTTTGAACCAAATATATATATA
>ENA-ORXM01001446-ORXM01001446.1-marine-metagenome-genome-assembly--contig:-NODE-1446-length-33319-cov-4.509085_pt1 | contig 33319 bp, 21 predicted proteins | sample MGYA00237867_ERZ511480 | MGnify/ENA primary metagenome ERZ511480 (study PRJEB26309, sample SAMN06266103) | marine metagenome | isolation source: Algal blade | place: United Kingdom:Sidmouth, United... | reverse complement strand
CTTCATTTCCAAAACTGTAGTTTCCTGTAAGATTGACGCTATGAAAAGGCTTGGTATAAACATCTGGTCTATCCGCCACACCCACAAATTGAAGCGTACGCCCTCTGACATTATAAAATGCACCAAACTCGATATTACCACTTACAGTTTTATAGCTAAAGCCACTATTTACAATGAAAGGTGCTTGACCCGCCATGTCTCTTTTTCTTTCTATAACTTCACCATCACGTGCATTAGTTACTCTAGAAGTAAATTCTGTCTCACTCATCTCGATTTGAGACTGAGTAACAGTAAGATTTCCTCTAAATGCTAAACCTCCTAATTTACTTTCAAGTGCACCTAGATACTTTAAAAACTCTACTTCTAAACCTACAACCTGACCATCTCCCACGTTCCTTGGTTGAAAATTATTTGCTGCCTGTACATATTGTACAATTTCTATTGGATTTTGAAAGCTTTTATAAAACAAACTAGCCGATACATTCTGACCTCTTTGACCATAGGTCTCATATCTAAAATCGTAGTTCTGAATATCGGTGCTTACTAAATTGCCATCCCAAATTTCTTCTCCTGTGACAACATTAATATCTGGAAAGAACCCGCCTATAAATGTTCTACCCGAAAGAGGATCTATTATAGTGGCAAAAGACGCTTCCTTGAAGGAAGGCCTTGCAATAGTCTGAGCAAATGAAGCTCTTAAATTTGTATTATCATTTAAAGAATATATGGCATTTATAGTTGGAAAAAAATCCAAGTCATCAAGTACATTATAATTATAATACTGCGCTCCACTTTGACTTACTCCAGTATATTTTTGAGTGTATTGTTCTGCTCGTATTCCCGCAATTAATTTCAAATTATCAAAAGGTTCAAATTCATTAGAAATATAACCGCTATAGGTATTAACAGTAGCGTCATACTCGTTGACATTGGTAGGTATAAAGTCAGCGGCATAATAAAGTCCATTAGCATTTGACTCAACGTTAAAGAAATTACCTTCAGAGAAGAGATCATTCACATTATCTGTAATCTCTGTATTACCAGTGAATATCGAAAATGCTTGAATTTCGTATTGTCTGTTTTTGGTAGTGTAACCACCTCCTAATTTCAACTTTGCTTTTTCCTCCCCTATTTTATACCCTAAAGTATAATCTAGTTTTCCAGCAATATTGACTTCATCTAAATATCTCCATATTCTTTGTGGAATTCCTGATTCAGTGCCTATACTTAAGCTTGTACCATCATTTCTTACTCGTGTAAATCTTATGTCAGGATCATTGATAGAAGATACTGTAGGAGACACTTTCAAATCAAACTTATGTTTACCGTCTTTCATTGTTGTGGTCGCTTTCAACAAAAAGTTTGTGATAGATCTTTGACTGTATTCAAGGTTATGTTGTATGGCCGTAAAATTTGAACCTTGATCAGAACCAACATAGTCAAAAAGACCTGCAGTGGATTCTCCATTCTGAATTCTTAAAGCATTTAAAGATAATCTCGTTGCTTTTGTTTTATATGATAAACCTGCCATTCCTGAAATCAAAACATTGTTTGTTCCATAAGACCCTACTTGTGATTCTCTCACGTCAAGACCAAATATATCACTGGTATTTCCTTTTCCCCATCTTTCATTAACCACATCGTCAAAATAATCTGTGCTGTTTTTGTAAGAAAGATTTACTGTATATCCTAAAGAAGAACCTGCATCAAAGTTCTTTTGATTACCGAATGAATAACCCAAACTGTAATCCATCAAGCTGGTTTTTTGCATAGCGCCTAAAACCGAATTAAACCCTTTGAGATTCTCCGTAAATTGACTTTGATTAGTATTATCAGAAAAGACATCAACTCTTGTTACAATATCTTGTCCATTTGCAATAGGTAAATCGCGCGTCCCATCGTCCATACCTAACCAATCTCTGCCTCCTCCCTGATAAAATAAATAATCATTATTGAAGTGCATGGCAGGGTTATAACCCAAGCCAATAGAAATTGTAGAATTGGCTTCTTCAGGAAAATCTTTAGTATTTATATCTACAATTCCTCCCGTAAAGTCAGCAGGCAAATCTGCAGTAAATGATTTTAATACGATAATATTATCAATTATGTTGGTTGGAAATAAATCCATTTGAATTGTATTTCTATCTGGATCCAAACCAGGTATATCCATACCATTAAGAATTGATTTTGTGTATCTGTCTCCTAATCCACGAACGTAAACATACTTTCCTCCTTCCACAGAAACCCCTGCTACCCTTTTAACAGCTGCTGCTGCATCTCCATCTCCTGTTTTTCTAAAAGTAGCTGCAGATATACCATCCAAAAGATTGATAGATTTCTTCTTAATAGTTGCCAATACGATTTCGTTATTTTGTGCTTGTCGTGCAGTAATAACAACTTCTTCAAGGACTTCAGAATCTTCTTTGATTCTAACATCTAGAGTGGTCACCTCACCTCCTTTTACTTCGACCTCTGCAACAGTGAGGTCAGCAAATCCAATGTAGGAATACGTTAATGTGTAGCTGCCCGCCGGTAGTTCTATGGAATAAGCTCCATCTAAATCAGTAGATGTTCCTCCAGAATTTTCTGCAACGAAGACAGTGCCAAAAAGGATAGGATCACCTGTGGCGTCTTCATAAACATAACCTCTTACGGTACCCGTTTGTGCGTGTGCAGCGCTCAAAGAAAGTAAGCCCAAAATAAGGGCGAAAATGCAATTTTTCATAATACGGTAAAATTTGAAAGAAATTGTTTTGATAAAGATTATTAAACCAAAACAATTCCTATATAAACAGTTATAGTTAATTTTTAAAAGTCTAGTAATCCAGAATCATGAGCCCAGGTCCAGCTGTGAAATTCGGATGTATTAGCGCCAACTGTTGCACTACTTACAACATTACACCCTGGATTAATTTGATTAAAGGCATCACCTGCAGTAGATTTATCAGCCATGATATCCTCGCAGGTTAGATTTCCTGCTGATAAATGATCAACATTAAATTCTAAGCCAGAAGTCGTAATTAAACCATTAAAGTAATTCGCAGCTACACCGTCGTTGTCTAATTCAAAATCAGATGAATCAGAATAGTTAAAGAAGTATACATTACTCAAACTACATCTTAAATCAGACCTGAAATCTGCATACTCACCCCCATCTCTGCCAATGTTATTCCAACCTTTACAAGTTCCATTAACAAAGGTGTATGAACCATCGGTCATTCCTTCAGGGCCATCAAATTCTAAAGAATGATCTGAAGCTGCACCTGCTATATTTACAAAATTATCTACAGTACCACTATAACCTTGGTCACCATCAAAGGCATCATCGCCCTGCATCATAACCAATAGATTTGTACAATTAACTGACCCACCAAAAAATTCAATACCATCATCTACATTTCCTACGATTTCTACATGATCTATTATCGTACCTGATCCGACACCTCCAAGTGTCAAACCATTGATCTCATTTCCTTCTCCTATATCAGTTCCTCCATGACGAATAGAAACATAAGTGAATATGCCTGAGTTATCTAAAGGATCAGTACCACCATATAATCCATTTTGATCAGAAGGAGGCACTCCCTCTATTTGAACTGCTTCTGCATCTGCAGAAATAGGAGCATAGCCTAAAATCATTACACCACCCCATAAACCATTAGTATTTGGAGCCAGGTTTGGCGAAGAAATTTGTCCAGAAACAATTTCGTCAGCTACTGAAGTAAATATAATTGGAGCATTTGCTGATCCCACAGCATTAATTCTAGCACCTCTCGCAACTAATAAGGCTGTAGCGTTTGTTCCTTGACCAGCCTGACCTTTAATAACTGTACCTGGTTCTATAGTTAAAGTTGCACCACTTTCAACTGTTACTCTAGAGGACAAAATCCAAATTTTATCAGATGTCCAAGTTTCATTTGATGTTATGTTAGAAGAGACGATAACTTCTGATTGATCTCCAGTTGTCACACATTCACAGTCTGAAGTAAGAATTTCTCCAGGTTCACAAGTCACACCAGCACAAGACGAGCTGTTTAAGTCTACACAATCGCAATTAATATCTAAAACTTGGTTAGCTTGACACACGGCAGAGCATTCATCATCTCCACAAGAAATAAAAGAGATACCAGCTAAAATTACCAGCGAGAAATATAAAAGAGATTTTTGCATGTTAGTTTGAATTGATTAGTTTAAAGATGATTCAAAAATACTCTCACTAGTTCATCGCATGATGAAGTCAACATTATCATAATATTAAACCAATCTATAATTTGTTAACATTGAATTAACAGCGAGAAGCGCAAATTGAAAGATAAAAACCAGTCCTGTAAGCGCCTTCAACTCATTCTCAGAGTTTAAGTTTGCTTGATTCAGAAACTTCATTATCGTTGAAATGTATAGAAAATATTGAAAAAACTGCCATCGAAATCATGTTTCAATGGCAGTTTAGCTTTTATAGATTTTTAGAACTAGAAAACTTCTCAAAACCTAATTCTCCCCGATAAAAAACCAATCTGGGTATTTTGTTGTGTCCGTTTTATTCTGCAGATTAAAAAATTTAAACATTATAATTAGGTCCGCGCATTCTTGAGGATGAAAAATTGATTTGATTCTTAGGCAGCCATCGGAGCAATCTTATGATTAAATTTCACCTGCAATAGATTCATTTACATTAACAATGTGATCCCCTACTCTTTCTAGAGAAGAGAATAAATTTGTAAAAATCATTGCTGCATTGACATCGTAATCTTCTTTACCCAGCATTGATTGATTATAATTTCTCATCGAATTTCTCTGGACATTTGTCTCTTCCTCTAGATCATAACATTTGGTGAGTTTTACAGCATCATAACTGGTTAAGTTTAGATTATGATTCATTTCAGCAAAAGATCTTTCTACTATGGCAAACAGTTCATTTAATTGGTTTCTTTGTTCAGGTATAAAATAGATCTTAAGATTTATCTTACTTTCCATTGTTTTGGCAAATTGGTAAAAGATATCTCCGATACGTTCCATATCATTACAGATATTAAAGAAACTTCTTAATCTTATACTCGTCTTATGTGTCATCTCTTTATCAGATAAATTAGTGATATACTCGGTGATTTCTTTTTCAAAATTATCCGTAATATCCTCATATTTTTTGAGCTTTGATATCAAAACAAATTGCTCTTTTTCATCAGGATTATTTAGCAGCTCTTTACTAAAATCGAGCATCCTTGTCGTAATCTCTCCATAGCGGGCCACTTCCTTTTGTAGCTCGACAGTAGCTAGTTCTGGAGTTCTGTTTGAAGAATTTATAAACTTTAATGCATCTATGCTTACCTCACCCCCTTTATCTGGAACTGTCTTAATGGCCATCTTAATCAACCATGGCACAAAACCGATGAGTAAAGTCACATTCAATATATTAAAGGTGGTATGAAAAGCTGCTAGAATATATGTATTCATAGCTTGAGCAGTAGACAGCTCATCTACTTTTATTTTGGCATTACTTTCAAACAAGCCGGTAAAATTTTCCACGAAAGTGGTGAGAAAATCTATAACCCATGGCAATAATAATACCATCCAAAACACACCAATAACATTGAATAAAGAATGAATACGTGCTGAGCGCTTAGATTGTGTATTGCCTATCAGAGAAGCCAGCTCGGCTGTTATTGTTGTTCCAATATTTTCACCTAGAACCATTGACGCAGCGACTTCTAGAGGCAGCCAGCCAGCATAGACCAAAGTTAGCGTAATAGCCATAGCAGCAGTAGAAGATTGCACAACAACCGTAACCAGAGCACCTACAAAAACAAAAAGTATTCTTGAAAATATTCCATACTGAGCCCATCCCTCAACAAATGTCAATGCCTCACCTCCTAGATCAGGCACTGCATCCTTTAAGGAAGATAAACCCAGAAAAAGAATCGCAAACCCAATAATAAATTCTCCCCAATGTTTACTCTTTTCTCGTTTTGAAAATAAAAGAGGTACTCCGATTGCAAATAATGGTATTGAATAGGCACTGAGTTTTACTTTAAAACCAAGAATCGCAATAATCCACCCCGTAACAGTCGTACCAATGTTAGCACCCATCATGATACCTGCTGATTCGACTAAAGAGATTATTCCAGCATTCACAAACGACACCGTCATGACCGTAGTGGCTGAAGAAGATTGGACTAAAGCCGTGATTAAAAAACCTGTAAAGACACCCAAAAATCTATTCTTAGTCATACTTCTGAGAATATTTCTCATTTGAGAACCAGCTGCTCTTTGTATACCCTCACTCATCATTTTCATACCAAAAATAAAAAATGCTAGGGATCCTAATACCTCTACGATCGTCCAAATCCCAAATGAAGCTTCACCTGCTGCAAAAGCCAAATTAGGCCCAAGCAAAAAAGCAGTTAAAACTAAGAAGGTTGATTTTTTCATTATTGTGCTTTTTGTTTTCCTCTATTTAGAAATGAATATCCACTTGATTTCTCCAGAAAATAATATTTTGAGCTTCTTGTCGATTAACAATCGAAAATTCACTTTGAATTTTAAGTTTATGTCCTACAAAAAATTTATTGAGCCCGACCGTATAATGGTTCTCATCTGTGGCAATATCAGCGTTGACTTCTGTATATCTCGCTGCAATTTCTATATTGTTTTTAAACATATATCCAGCAGCTATATTATAAGCGCTTCCTGTGTAGTATTGTCCTATTTGTGAACCATCTGAATCAAATACAAGAGGACCATCTTCTGCCTCCTTATCAGCATACTCAAGCATTAAAGAGAAACCCTGATATTTGAACATTAAATCCGCAAAGAAAGTATTTAAATCTTTACCCACCACATCACCATTGGCATTTATAATAAAATTTCCCAGTTGCCCTCTTTCTCTTCCTGCATTGTTATTATTGTCATAGGTAAAGCCTACCGCTAACTTAGGTTGCTGTTCCTTTAAAATAGAAGACCCAACATAATCTCCATTTGATTTGAACTTTCCAAATGGTAAAAAATCCAATCTATAAGTATATACATAGCCACCATTGTATCCAGTCAGATGATTTTTACCTTCACCTGTACCTATAGAAGCGCTTTGCTTCACAATAAATTTATCACCAAAAGTGTTTTGATTCATCAACCCAATAAAGAGATCCCTATCTATGTTAAATCCAGAATTTAATCTTGACCGGGTTACGAACTGCATATCTCCAGAGGAGATGACGCGTTCTCTATTACCAGCTAATTTACCTTGTCCAAATCTGACGGATACATTTTTATAAAAATTATAAGTAAGATGGGCATCCAAGATAATATTGGCTGCATTTCCGAATTCATCTCTGTCTCCTCCGCCTCCATTATCCCGATTGGAAAGGGCTAACTCCAATTTATATGTGAGTTTGGTTGTATGCGCCCAACCATCAAACTTCAATCTGGCTCTTCTTACTTGGGCGTCGTAGTTACTAGATGCTGTGTAATTCTGAGTCTCATCAGCCAAAGACCAACTTGCCATCAATAAGTTTTGAAATCTAAAACCAATTGTAAGTTGAAATGTAGAATCTACTCCTTGGACTAGCAAACCATTACCAAATTTTGCAGGAATAAATTGAGACATTAATGGAGTACTACATAGTATGATAAACAGTACTACCATTACAATACAGGGCCGTTTTATCATTTAACAATTGAATATTGACTGAGATCGAGTTGATATATTGCACGAAAATAATTAACAATTTTAATTTACTGTTATTCTTTCACTAATTGCACGCAAACTAACTTAGAATATGCCTTAATTGTCCATTTTGTCCATTCCAATACCGCTCTCTCAGATGCGGCAAAGAAATAGATTTCCTATTACCTGAATGTTAACAAATTGCAGCCTTATGAACAATTTTAGAATCCTTACAAACAGCTATAATACTAAGTATTCTGAAGTATGCACTGCTGTTTTTTAGGTTTTAGATGGCCATTCTTAATTAAAATCTAAACTGAAGGGAAAAATTTTCAATCAAAATACAACCAGATTATTAGGCTATCTTAAGCTACTTTTGTATTGTAATTACAATTTTGTTGAAAAAATTAAATATTGGAACTCAAATATATACAAGGATTTCTCTTTCAGATTATAATATATTCTTTGCTTTGGTTTGTAAGCGAATATACCGGTTTTTTAATGTGCTTGATTATGACAGCTATTACAGGAGGTATATTATTTTTTGCCATGATGGCTGAGCTTATAGAGAAATCAAAAGTCCCCAGATCCTATTTCAAATGGATGTTGACTTTGTTTTTAGCTCCTTTAGTTGTGGGCATATTCTTTTCAGTCATTTACCAAGGCAATTTTGATTGGCTGAAAGGAATATAAATCAAACTTTGCCTAAACAAATTGTTTAGAAACAATACCTCTAGAATGTCACCATTTTAAAATTCTACAATAAAATCGGCATTGTTTTAAGTCTTTCTCTTCTTTTTCTTAGCGGCAGGAAATAAAACATTATTTAATATCAATCTATAGCCAGGTGAATTGGGATGTAAATTTAAATCCGTTTCAGGATCACCTACAAAATGCCTGTAGTCTTCAGGATCATGTCCGCCATAGAAAGTCCAAGTCCCATAGCCTCTTGTGCCGTGAATATATCTTGCCTCATTCACCGATTTATTTTCGCCTAATACTAGCACATCTGATTTGATAAGACTCTTGTGATAAGCTGTCGTTTGACCCATAAATCCCTTTACTGTCCTTGTATGATTTTGGGTTAACATAGCTGGAATAGGATCCCATTTAGCAGAAAAATCAAATAGCGTGAAATAATCTGTCTCTGGAGAAACTTTTCTTTTGCGGTGATCAATAGAAGAAAACTCATATTCCAATGGATTGGTCACCAACTCGAAATTCTTAAATGCAAAACAGGGGTCAAAATTGAGTTTCGATTGAGCTTGAGGATCTTGTGGATCTCCATCATAAATATCCGCACATATGTCATCTCCTTCTGCAGCAAGACAAATATCATAAGTATCTGTGGCCGAACACATAGCAAACATAAAGCCACCTCCGATCACGTACTCTTGTACTTTTTTAACCACGGCTAATTTTAATTGTGAAACTTTTTCAAAGCCTAAACTGGTTGCCAATTCCTCCATTTTTTGTTGGTTGGCTTTATACCAAGGCTTACTACCTTGAGATATGTAGAACTTTCCATATTGCCCCGTGAAGTCTTCATGATGCAAGTGCAACCAATCATATTGTGCGAGTTTATCATCAAGGACTTCTCTATCATAAACAGTTTCATAAGGGATCTCAGCATAAGTTAAAACCAAAGTAACGGCATCATCCCAGGGCTGCACGCGTTCACCTTTAGAATTAAAATCAGGTGTGTAAACCGCTATTTTAGGAGGTTCTTCTAATTTAACAACTTCTTGATTCAGTTCAGGATCAGAAATCTGACTTCTTATTGAGGCAAACTGAGCGTTGGTAATGATTTCATAAGAAACGCCTCTTGTCTTACATTCTTTCTCAAAAAGAGGTACATTTTTAAAAGCAAAGGCTCCGCCTCTGTAATTTAAAAGCCAGTAAGCTTCTACCCCATTATCAAGCACCCAATAGGTTATACCATAAGCTTTTAAGTGATTTTTTTGCACTTCATGTTCCATAGGAATAAGGATATATGAAGCACTGAGATAAATGCAAAAAAGCAGACAACTTAAAGTAGAAATAATACGTTTCATTCTTATCTTTTTCTGAACTACAAAGAAATAGAAGTTTATCTAAATATGTAAACTTTCAATAAAACTAACGGTAAAGCATTGATTTCTGTTTTGAATAAGACTCTATTAATATAAATTTATGAGTATATCTTATTGGATTGATTGAATTTAATAAACATATGTAGACCTAAAACACTACTTTTGCTGGCGAATTAGATATAAGACTTGGACAATATACAAATATCATATCCTGGACATTTTCTCTTCTTTATATTGCTTGGCGCAATTGTTTACGCTCTAAGCCTCTACTTTAAAGACAAAAGAGTCAAAGAAAATAAATCATGGTTACCTTCAGTTTTGGGTGCCTTTAGATTTCTATCTGTACTTGGAATTCTTTTTTTACTGCTTACGCCATTGTTTAAAAATTTTATAACAGAAAAACAAAAACCCATCATCGTCATTGCGACTGACAAAAGTGAATCTGTTAAGCTTTCTACACCATCTGAACTTCTAAATAATGTTAATACTGAATTGTCTCAGCTTTCTGAAAACTGGAAAGAAGATTATGATATAGTCAATATAGAATTTGGAACCAATATGGTATTTAATGCAGATGATTCTATTGATATTCAATCCACAAATTTGGCTAATCCTTTGGAGTATATTTCAGATGCTTACGAAGATCAAAACTTAGGTGCTGTTATCGTTGCCTCTGATGGTATTTATAATGAAGGAAAAAATCCTTTGTACGCAGATTTACAATTTACAGCTCCTGTCTACACAATCCCTTTGGGTGATACTACAATAAGGACTGACATACTTATCAAAAATGTTCTTCACAATAGAATCGTTTATCTCAATGATCGATTTATTATTGAAGCAGATGTGCAAGCTTACAATTCAAAAGGCAGCAAGAGTAACATCTCTCTGTATAAGGTAAGTAATGGAAAACAATCTAAAATTGAAACCCAAAACTTTACCATTGATAAGCAAAATTACTTCAATTCATTTCAATTTGAATTGGAAGCAGATCAAATAGGAAATACAAAATACTTTGTAAGTGTAGGTAGAATTAATAATGAGATTTCAACAACCAATAATTCCCGGAATTTATATATTGAAATTTTAGATGCCAGACAAAAAATACTTCTACTCGCTAATGCCACCCACCCTGATATTAAAGCGATTAAAGACATTGTCAACTCTAATAAGAATTATGAAGTTGAGGTGATGAAAGCATCTGACCCTTTAACATCAATAAACAAATATGACGTTGTCATTCTACATAATCTCCCAAGTAAAAAAGAGCCCATTACTACTCAAATGGCTGCTATTGAAAAATACAAAAAGCCTGTACTTTTTATTTTAGGAGCCGATACAGATTTAAACAGTTTTAATACACACCAAGAAGTTTTGACTGTACAAGGTGGGAACAGCAGCCTTAATGATATCACACCCATTTTGGAAAATGAGTTTTCTTTATTTACGTTATCAGATCGTCTTAAGGCAGAAGTTGAATCGTTCATACCTCTTAAGGTCCCTTTCGGGGAATATAAAACTAGCGCCTCTGCGAATACATTATTGTATCAACAAATAGGCAATGTACCTACACAATATCCTCTACTTTCATATTCTGATTTAAACAGTCACAGGCAAGCTGTACTGGCCGGTGAAGGAATTTGGAGATGGAGACTTATGGAATATTTAGAAGACGAATCTCAAGAATTGTCGAAAGAGATTTTACTTAAGACGATTCAATTTATTTCTAAAAAAGAAGACAAAAGACAATTCAGAGCCTTCTCAAGTAAAAACGCCTATAAAGAAAATGAACAAATCACTTTTGACGCGCAGTTATACAATGAAAATTTCGAATCGATTAATAACACTGAAGCTGAACTGACGATAACAAATGAGTCGGGAGAAAAATTTGAGTATACCTTTTCAAAAACCAATGATTATTATTTTCTTGAAGTAGGCAGATTTCCTGAGGGCAATTACAGATTTAACGCGACGACAGTATACAACGGCAAGAACTTAAATGCTGGAGGCAAATTCTCAGTGCAATCTATTTTAAAGGAACAATTTGACTTGACAGCTAAACATGACTTATTATACAGCTTAAGTGATAAGTTTGGTGGAAAAGTAGTCTATCCTAATGAGCTCAATTCGCTCTCCGTTCTGATTGCTGACAATAAAACCATTAAACCGGTACTCTATCAAAAAGCAGAGACAAAACCATTGTTGAACTTAAAATGGATTTTAGGGGTTTTGATTTTTTTCCTTGTTGTTGAGTGGTTTTTTAGGAGATACTTTGGTGGATATTAGGCGAGGGTGTCAAGGACTTCAAGGGTATCAGGGGTTTTGAGGGTAGCATGGGTGTCATGGAGATACAGTTTGTAAAAGGAAAAAGAACAAATAGCCAAAGACATAGTTTATTAGCTATTTGTCCTTTTAATAATCATTAATTTTCTTTAGTTCCATGCGTCTAGAATGCCACCCATGATTGACATCGTCACAATCCAAAAAACGGCATTCAATAAAATATTCTTTGCAGAACTTTTCTGAAATAAGCTCAGTGAAACAATTACAGGCACTATTAATGTCAATGCCATAAATAAGCCATGAAAGGCACCGTGACCAAATGTGTGCGTACTCCCTAGAATCAGTTCGCCAGCATCGTTGACATCTTTATGTACCATTTCAATAACCATTTTCATTGTAAATGAAAGAAGTAGCGCCATCAGCAGAGCCAGGCCATAGGTTACTGCAGGATTATTGGGTTTCATTTCTTCTTTAGTTCTACCTAAAGATTTTAACCAGGCAGATTCAGCCAACGGACCATAGTAAATAGCACCAAAAATACTAGGGACAAGGGCAGCAACAATTATTGCGAAAATGTTTAATTCGGGCATCATAATGTTTTGTTTTGATTAATTAGATTTCCTAATTTAAGAAATTTAAGATTCATATCACAAACAATTATTGGCCTTACAACATATTTAAACTTCTGTTAATTAGATATATCACATTAAAATTTAAAATAAATTGTGGTGTCAATGAAAAAAATGAAACAACTTCTTTTTTTATTACTTATGGGTTTAAGCATTTCTTCTTGCTCAAAGAAGTTTCAATTTCAAGATGCGGAACCCTTTACTGATCGATCATATTTTCATGAAGATGATGCCATCTCAATTAATACTTATTTTGCGGGTGATGCTGTGCAGTATCTTATATTTGAACTAGACATTACAAATAAATCAGAAGACACAATTACGCTCTACAGTGAAAATGTTCATTTAAGAGTAGCAGGCGACCCACTTAATTCGCGACAAGCGCTAAGTAAAGAAATTATTTTAGAAGATATAGATTACGCAGAGACCGATCTAAAAAGAGAAAGAAAGGAGCAAAATATAGAATCAGCTGTGGGAGTAGGTTTGTCAATATTGGGTGCCATTGCGACTGGAAGTTCTGAACTACTGGCTGAGAGCATAGTTTACTCTATCGATGCTGCGGCTTATACTTTAGAAGGCAACAGGTCCTATAAACTTATTGAGGGAAGTCTTGAAGAAAAAAAACAGTTTGCTAATGAATGGGTTTTGGGTGAGGCTACACTTTTGCCCGCAGAAAAAAAGTCTTTTGATTTATTGTTTGATCCTACGTTAATAGACAATAGAGTCGTCTTAGAAATTGAGTGCATGGGTAAAATTTATGCTTTTGATTATGATTTCTTTATTGGAGAAGAAAAAGTTAATCGCTAAATAAGCTCAATGATTTCGTATTTAGAAAAGATTATTCTGCCAAGGTCCTAGAAAATCAAGTTCATCAATAATTATTCTTTTATTCAAGAAAATCACAGACGCTTCATTACTTTGCTGATAAAGGTTTATTTTGACAATGAGCACTATACGCCCCAGTCAATAACATACATATGACCTCACCGTTTTAAAAATAAAAATGACACATAGAATGCGTCTTATATGTATTTTTGTAAAAATTCTTTGAAATCGAAGACCGATAGGTATCTTTCTAAAATAAAATCGTCTAAAAATAAAGCGTAAAGTTTATGAAACAATTGATGCGGCTGTTAATTATGTTTGGTCCCCTTATATTTAGGCAAATTCAAAAATTCCAGAGGAATAAAGAAAGAAAGAAAGGATATGCTACTCCAGATCCATTGCCACGAGGAAAACGTCGCGCTAGAAAAGAAGAATATATTCCTACTGAAGAAATAAAAAAAGAGCCTGTACTCACAGAAGAAGAGCGGAATTTTAAATTGGATGATGAAGATATCATGTTGGATGAAGAAGATCTTGTTTATACTAAAGAAGATTCTTCTAAGAATGACAATGATATCTATAATGAGTATGAAGATGACCTAAACAATGATTCCTAAAGATTAAGTGACATTTTTTTACCTATAAAAACTAAAAGACAAAATAAACCTAAATTGGTTGTTTTATTGTAGTAGATATATTAGTATGTTAAAGTCAAATACACATGCAAATAATTCAACTGTCCAAGTTGAAAGTAAAAGCAGTAGCCAACAATCAGATTTGTTCGCTTTTACAAAGCCATGGTTGCATATTACCTTATCAGTTAATATTCTATTTCTTATAATTAATTACATTAATCGAGCATTTCCGCTTTATCTTAATTTCCTGACTACAATTATCGCTATTGGTTTTTACTTTCTTTATTATTCAAAACACAGGAAACATATTAACGCCATTTTTTACATCTTTTATGTCCTATGGATCTCATTCTACGTAACCATATCTTCTTACGATTCATTAATGATGACATACTTTATTGTTTTACTTTCATTGAGCATAACATTATTTGATAATCCATCATCTAGAATCAAAATGGCCTTGGTGACTGTTCTAGCCTTTATTGCCGTACTTTTGATTAAACCACACGTTCCAAATTTAGTAGAATATGACTCATTCTATCGATCGTTAATACATTTTTCTGTTTGCTCCGCCGTTATATTTTTTGCTATATGGAAATATGCTTCGATCGCAGAATCAGAATCCGTCAAAAAAGATAATCTTATAAAAGAGGTAAAAGAGAAAAACATAGAATTAGAGAGATTCGCCTACATCACTTCTCATGATTTAAAGCAACCTGTCAGAAACATTGTCAGCTTTACTGACTTATTAGAAAGAAACGTATCTAGAGGAAATGACGTAGATAAAAATCTTGAATATCTAAGTTTTATAAAAAGCTCTTCTGTAAATTTAGAAACACTTATAGATGATATTCTTCGCTTCTCAAAGTTGGGCACTGATGATTTCTATAATGGGAATGTCAATTTAAATTCCACGGTTCAAAATATATTGACCGTACTTAACATATATCTTAATTCTCAAAATGCCATTATTGAAGTGGATAAATTACCTTCTATAAGAGGTAATGAAATATATTTTACCCTACTACTTCAAAACTTAATTGAAAACGGCATTAAGTATAATCAAAGTGAGACACCTAAAGTAAATATCAAATATAAAGAGAACCAATCATCTCATATCATTATTGTAACAGACAATGGCTTAGGTATTGAAGAAAAATATTTTGATCTAATTTTACAACCCTTTAAAAGGCTACATAATAATAAAGTTTATCAAGGTTCGGGTCTAGGATTGTCAATCTGTAAAAAAATAGTGGATTTATTCAATGGCCATATTGAAATAAGCTCAACTGAGGGCAAAGGCTCAGAATTTAAGGTGTATTTACCTAAAGAAAATACAATTATTGAAGCAAAATAAACTCTAAGCATCTTATTCTCAATAATTTATTACTTGTTACATTAAATACCAACAACTCGCTTGACTTTTTATCTTAGAAAAGTTTATATTTGCCTCCCGTTATGGAATTAATGGCATCCCAAAAGTCTATGCCCAGAGGAGGGTGTAAAGTCTGATAAATCAAAACAACGACAAACAATAGGGAGCGCTTGAAAGAGTTCTTGCTAGGAAGACAAAACCAAGGTAGCGTCTTCTAAGTCAAAAGGTGGTCATAATGATTGATCATATCAATATAACAGCGAAACGCATATTGTTTCCAATGTTATTTAAGAAATATGGAAGGCATTGAAGATCAGAATATTATTAAATATTCTTTGATACCTTCCGGAATAGCTTTTGATGAAAAGCTATTACAAAATAAATACCGCGGAGTGGAGCAGTTGGTAGCTCGTCGGGCTCATAACCCGAAGGTCGTAGGTTCGAGTCCTGCCTCCGCTACTAAATTAGACCTAACTGATTGATTTTCAGTTGGGTCTTTTTTATTGGTCTTCGTTTAAATCCTTTCCCTTAAAATTTTGGTCCTAACTACAAATTAACTGAGATTATTTTCAGGCACGGGTATTCTGAATTTGACTTAGGCATAGGGGGATTTTTATGTTCAATTTACGAGGAAGCATTCGTTCAATTATTGGACTTTTATTTAATATGCCTATATTTAAATATCGCAATTCTTTTTAACTTAACAATATATCCAATAAAAATTAGGACTAATTTATCTAAAGTCAAAATTCAATGTTTGAAAAAATAATTTGAACGAGGAATTAAAACTTCCAAATGAGTCACTTTATGAAAAAGGAAAAGTCTAGATTCAATAAATTAAAAAATCCATTTCATAACAAAAAAAACATAAATCAAAAGTAGTTCAATGGCAGAATTAACAGAATACCAACTTGACTATCTCAGTAATTTTAAAGAGAGAAATAGCAATCTCACTATTTCTACAGAAAGAATATTTCAAACAATAAAAGGTTCTTTAAGTCAATTAAAAGAACCTATAAATGAAAAACAGTTTTTAAGTTTTTACAACAATACATATACCATAAAAAATCCTGACAAAAAAGACCACATCTCTATACAACAACAACAACAAGATATTAATCAAAATGCCCATGACTCAATCGCTAATAAAAGAGATGTAAACTTTAATCCAGTAATAAATGATTCTAAAATACCATACATAAAATTACCTGAATCACCAAATAAACAAACTTACACAGATGAAGAAAAAGTAAAAATAATGCATGCAGTTCCTTCATTTCCTGAAAAAGTAGATGCATCACACAAGTCTAAGAAAGAAGACAAGTCTTCATCACTTATGTATGAAAGAAAAGTAAATAAATCAAATATAAAAAAGATTGCTGCTGCTTTATTCCGTGGAATAAAGATGTTAACTACTATAGCAATTGTGTTATTCATAATCGGCTCTGTAATAGGGCACTTCAATCGTATTGAATCAAGAAAAGAATACGCTAAAAATTTATTACGATATGAGGTTGAAAAAAAAGGCAATGTAGCTATATTGCCACTTACAAAATTAGGTTTAATTTCTCAAGATGAACCATTCCATTTTGATAATGTTACTCTGGAGTTACCAAGTACATTTACCAAAACAGATGTTTTGGACTTAAAAGAAGGAATTTATCATGTAACATTTAGAACAAAAAGTAACAATAGTTTTATAAATTTCCTTTGGACAAATAACACAAATATTAATCTTAATGATTTCTCTAAAAATCAGTTAGAATTATATAGAAAAGAAGAATATAATTATATGTTTCAAAATACTTCTAAAATTTACGAAACTAAATTCATGTCGAGACCTGCACTTGCATTTAATATAATATCTACATTTGGAGCGAGGAAAATGAAAGGTAAGGTAATCTGTTTTAAATTATCAGGTAAGACTTTTAGCGTAGTGGGTATTGTCGACAATGCCAATGACTCAATTGATGAATACCTCCAATTTATAGAAAATTCTTTAGAAGTCACGATCTAGCAATAACTTATAACCTACAATTAAAGTATCCTCAGCAAGCCCAATGGTTGTATTTATTATCAGCAAGTAACCCCATTCTAATTCAATAATTTTGAATAACAACAAAGGTTACATGCTCTTCAAAAAAAATCTCAAATTCTGGATCTAACCAAAGTTTGAGATTTTCTTTTTGAAGAGTCGATCTTCATTACATTAATTTATTTATCATTTGCTTAACACGACACGCTTTATATTTGAGAAAGCATCGCTCTGCAATTTCAAGAAATACACACCATTTTCAAAAGCTGACAAATCTAATTTTACTTGATTAGCTGATTGCCTCTTAGACAAAACTTCCTTGCCTGTTACATCAAAGACCTCTATTTGTAAAGCCGAATTTAGATCAATATTAATCACATCAATATTTAACAAACCTGTTGTTGGATTCGGGTTGACTTGTACATTTCTATCATTAATTAGAATTTCAGAACTTGAAATTTGTCCAGGTTCAGCAACATTAACTGTGTTGTCATCTCTATTTGTAAACCAAATATTCCCTTTAGGTCCTACCTTAATTCCTGTTAAGCCAGGATTTTCAGTCCTAATGACTCCAAGTTCAGCAAAGTCATTTTCCATATCATAAACAACAATATTTCCATTTGCATAATCACCTACCAATAGTCTATTCTCCAGAATTTCAATTCCACAAGCTTGCTCTAATCCGGTATCAATTATAACTTCAAATTTAAAATTGTTGATTACGGAATGTTCAGCCAAAGGCTCATTAGTAACAGGTATTTCATTGGGTTGCTCACCAGAGTTAATATCTAAACGCAATACCCTATCGTTGCCGTTATCTACAAAATACAACCAGCCCGTTTCTTTGTCAAGAATCATATGATTAGGAATATCACCATCACCACTTAGACCCATTCCTCTATATCTACGAACGATACCATCTCCATGGTAATCATTACCTGGACCATGGTCATCTACAAAATCATATCTTACTATCTCATCGTGCCAGTCATCATAGAGCCAAAAAACATTATCCTTTTCATGAGCAATTCCTCTACTATTGGGACTACCATGAAGCATATCTAAATGACTCCCATTTCCTCCTGAAGGCATAGCATAGATATCTAAATCACTTGACCAAAGTGTAGGTCCGGTAAAGGTACCTCCAGAATGGTTGGCATCCTGAACGCCTGGTGAGGTTGCAAAATTAAAATTGTCATCACTAAAAGCAATTGCAGATGGCAAAGACATAAAGTGCCATGCATTTCCATCAGTTCGCGAATCAAAAGTAGTCGGTGCATCCGACGCATTTGATATCATTAAAGTACTGCCACCTGAATCTTCAGTTTCTTCGTTTACTATCCACAATTGATCTCTACCAAGAATTGGAAAAAAATCTAAATCAGTGGGTCCATTAAGTGAGTTAGATGCAGCAGTTATTTCTGTAAGCTCTGGAAAACCACTCGCTACAAATTCATCAATTTTATTTGGAATGATAACCTCTTCAAAAATTTCTGTAGTAAATGAACCTCTATTATTAGTAACATCTTGGTCCATTTCTCCATTTACTGCAATGATAGTAATATCAATATCATAATTTCCGATCGCAGTCGGCACCCAACTATTAGTAAGTTCAAAATTAGCTTCGTCTAACGGTGCAATGTTCAAATTATTTACAACTTCCGAAACAGCTGCACCATTATTTACAGTGTAACTGATCTCTAAAGAATTTATAGTATTCCAACCTCCATTTCGAACGATCCCTTTCAGAGCTAGCACTTTACCTGTTTCCCCATAAATAGCACTGTTAATTTTCACCAAATTAACATCCAATGCGGGCGGTACCCACACCTTAACATTATCTATGGCGATACCGTATAACCAACTACCAGCATCATTATATCTAAATCCAATCAATACGTCAGATTCTCCAGCATAGTCGTTGAGAAAAATACCTCTTGTTTTCCAACTGGCATCACCTTCTATATCTTCAATTATGGTCCAAGTCGTACCTCCATCAATCGACACCTCTACTGTTGCATTTTCTTCAACGCCTTGATAGGAATTATCGGTATAATAAACATCATAGTTTAATACAACATTAGACTGACCTGTCAGATCGATAGGAGACATTATCAGTAAATCATTGCTTTTGTCACAGTTACACCCATCATCATTAGTTGCCGCAACTCGTGAAGAACCATTAGGAAGAACGACAAAGGCATCAGAAGAAAGAGATCCTGGCGTACCTATTATCCACCCCCCATCTGTAGCAGAGGTTTCAATAGTCCATTCATCAGGAAATTGCCCACCTTCAAAGTCTTCATCTAAGAATGTCTGAGCTGGTAATGTAATTATGTTGAGTAAACATAAAACAGAAAAAAGTATACTTTTATTCATGTGTGAAATCTGAGTGGTTAAGAAAATATTGCCTCAAGACTATAGGTAGGAAAAAGTTTTTCAGCAAATTTGAAAAAGAAAAAGATAAAGGTTTGATTTTTAAACATCTTCATTAGCAAGTCATCAAGGTTTTATACAATGTCTTTATCGTTCTTGTCAGCTGAAAGACAGTTGTTTTAACCTGATAAACAACTAACATCAAAGGCATAGAATTGTTTTAATTTCGAGCAAGTCTTAATCCCGACATCGCAAGAAATATGTTCTTTATTGTATGATTAAAACATTACATTGAAGTAAATTTATCGGAACTGAAATTTTGTCTTTAAGTTTTTGTCTCAACTATTCCTATATTAAATAAGTATCCCCAATTCGGAATGCCAATTAAATTAAAACAAATTAACATTATATATTTTTTAATGTTCCTTTTTACACTCGTGATTTTCACTGAGTCTAAAGCTCAATCCTTTCAGCGAACCTATGGGAATTTCTATGGCAGTGAAGCAAATTCTGTAATAAACACAAATGATGGAGGCTATGCAATTGCAGGATGGTATGATGTAGATGGACTTTTTTCTGCAGAATTTTATCTTGTGAAAACAAATGCAATTGGTGATACTCTTTGGGCAAAAACCTATGGCTCTAAAACTGAATCTTCATTTAAAAACCTAGACGGAGGTGGTAATGTGGGATACCGCGTTATTCAAACAAAAGATGAAGGATTTTTATTTGTAGGTGAAAAACATGAAGTAGCTGGTGGTCAATCCGATGTTTTTGTTTTTAAGACAAATGAGAAAGGCGATTTGCTTTGGAATAAGATTTATGGAGGCCCTGAAAATGACCTTGGTTACGCTGTTGTAGAAACAGATGATCAGGGTTTCGTAGTTGGAGGTTATACTGAAAGTTATGGAGAAGGCATTCGCGATATGTATCTGATCAAAATAGATAGAGAAGGAGAAGTCCTCTGGACTAAAACTTACGGAGGGTCATCTATTGATGCTGCCTTTGATTTGCATCAAACATCAGATGGTGGGTTGGTAATAGCAGGACATACATTTAGTTTTAGCGAGAGCTCAGACGTGTATGTTATTCGCACAGATGAAAATGGATCTATCTTATGGCAAAAAAATTTTGGAGGATCTTTCAATGACATTGCTTACTCTATTACCGAAACGCAAGATGAAGGATTTATAATTTGCGGAGAAACTGAAAGTTTTGGTGCAGGTTTCCTAGACGCTTATCTTCTAAAGCTCAATAAGAATGGCGCACTTGAGTGGTCAAAATCATTTGGAGGTGAAAATTTTGATTCCGGTAGATCAATAGCTGAAGCCTCTGATGGCGGATATGCTTTAGCGGGGCAAACCAGAAGTTTTGGTGAAGGTGAACAGGACTTTTACTTGGTAAAAACTGATGCATCAGGAAATCTTTTATGGGCCAAAACATACGGTGGCAGCTTTGATGATGCTGCTAGATCTATACGCTCAACAATTGACAATGGTTTTATTATTTCTGGTTATACCAAAAGTTACGGCGCCGGTTTCTCAGATTTACTGCTCATAAAAACGGATAGTCTTGGATTAAGTGGGAGCAGCCTTTGTGAGCAAGACGCAAATGAAACTATAGTTACTGAAGTTGAAAGTATTGAGCAAGTAACTAATTCAATCATTGGACAAGGCGGTGTAAATTCAAGCCCTAGTACCAGAGTTGGATCCACAAGAACTTCCATATCAAATCCTTGCGACATTTTTAATAGTGTAGAGAATACAGAATTTGATAAAGCATTTACAATCTATCCCAACCCCGCTCAGCATGTTTTAATGATCGAATCTACTGACCATAGATTTAATAAGAACATACAAGTTGAGATTTATAATGTTTTGGGCAAGAGAATAAGTAGCTTTCCATTAAACAATAACGCCATTTCTATTTCTGATTTTTCAGCGGGAATTTATATTGTGAATTTAAAAACGGGCAAGCAGATATATTCGTATAAGTTTGTTAAGAACTGATTAGCAATTTATTTAATGCGTATTTGACATCTATTATTTTTTGCACGTGACGCGTCGATGGCTATGCAATTGCCTTTGCGTCAGCCTACGCTGAAAGGGTTTATTTATACTGATGGAAAACGAATTTGACATTAAGGTATATTCAGTAATTTAAAAAAGAAAAGATAGGCGGAGGCAGAAACATAGCATAAAGCAAAGCCGTCTACGTCGGTTAAACAAGCTCAGAAATCCATTTTATCTATTTCAATTAAAGCAGGCTTATCACTATAATTCCTTTGACTACTGTGCATCCATTCATCAGCCCTTTCCACATAACCCGCCTTCACTGGATTTAAATGCATATAAGCCATTTTCTGCATGGTGAATTTATAGCTGATAAATTCAATGGCGTGGTTTTCATGTGTCCAGAATTGATACTTTGTATTCCGTTTATGTTTTGTTGCAGCGTTAACAAAATTCTTCAAAGCAAAACTGTTTATTCAACTTAGAAGCAACTTTGACTGAAAGTCAAATAAAGCAATCCGTGTAATCAGAAGTTTTTAATCCGAGCCATCTGTTATTCAACACTGACAAGCCAGGCGTAGGCTTCAGCATTGCATGAAGCAATAGCCGTCTACGCCGAATAGTTTAATAAATATTTATAATCCGTAAAATCCATGATTCAAAATTCCCACTAAAACTCTACCTCCACCTGATTCTTAATCAGATCATCAAAGACCTCCCTCTTCCTAATCAGATAGTCTTTACCTTCATGAATCAAAACTTCAGCAGGACGAAATCTTGAATTATAATTTGATGCCATTGAGAAGCAATACGCACCTGCGTTTTTAAACAAAATAATATCATCCTTGCGCACCTCATTCAACTTCCTATCAGCACCAAAAGTATCTGTCTCACAGATATAACCTACAACAGAATAGATTTTCTTCTTACCCTCTGGATTAGAGATATTCATTATTTCATGATAGGCATCGTAGAACATCGGACGGATCAAATGATTCATACCAGAATCTACACCAACAAAAGTTGTTGAAGTCGTTTGCTTTATAACATTAGCACGCGTTAAAAACACACCCGAGTCACTCACAAGATATTTTCCAGGTTCGAATTTTAATTCGTAAGTTTTGCCTTTTTTCTCACAGTATTGATTAAAATTCTCACTGAAATCCTTACCAAATTCTTCTATATCTGTAGACAAACCATTGTTCTTATAAGCCACTTTAAAACCACTTCCAAAATCAATATATTGGACTGAGTCAAATTTATCAACAACCGATAAAATCAAATTAGCGGCGCGAATAAAAATGTCTGGATCAAGAATATCCGATCCTGTGTGCACATGAATCCCAACAACATTAATCTTAAAACTATTAACGATGCGTTCCAAATATGGCAGTTGGTGTATGGAGATTCCAAACTTTGAACCGATATGACCAACAGAGATTTTACTATTGCCGCCCGCCATCATATGCGGATTGATTCTAACGCAAATAGGCAGATTGGGATAATTGGCACCTAAATACTCCATCATCTCAAAGTTGTCAACATTGATGCCCACCCCTAATGCTATGGCATCATCATACTCTTTCTCAGAGATGTTGTTTGGTGTAAAAAGAATATCCGCTGGATCAAACCCTGCCTGCAAGCCCAATTTAATTTCCTGGATAGAAACGCAATCTAGTCCTGAACCTAATGATTTCAATAATTTAAGTATAGAAATATTAGATAAAGCTTTACACGCATAATGTACCTTTAACTTGCTGACATTAAAGGAATTATAAAATCTATTGTAATTGTCAATAATTTTCTGACTGTCATAAACATAAAGTGGAGCTTCATATTTGTGAATCAGTTCTTTTAAATTTACGCCTTGAATTGCTTGCATCTTCTATTGTTGAAAAATTGATTACAAAAATATAAGTCTAAAACAAATTTCACCCTTTAGTTATTAGTATTTTTATCCGCTACGCTTAAATAACTTATAATACTTGATTTCTCAACGTACCATACAAGAAGTTCTGAATACTGCCCAAGTCCAAGATATCATTGAGGACTACGTTACGCTCAAACGCAGAGGGGCTAATCTATTGGGACTTTGTCCTTTTCATAATGAAAAATCGGCATCATTTACAGTTTCGCCCTCAAAAAACATTTACAAGTGCTTTGGCTGTGGTAAAGGTGGCGGTGCTGTACAGTTCTTAATGGATCATGATTCTTTGTCTTTTCCTGAGAGCATTCGCACACTTGCAAGGAGATATAACATTGAAATTGAAGAAGACAACAAACAAGATGAAGCAGAATACCTAGCACAAAAAAAAGCAGAGGAAAGCTATTACATTCTAAATGACTTTGCAGGAGACTATTTTAAGAAGAATCTATTTGAAACTCATGATGGAAAAGCCATTGCCCTATCCTATTTTAAAGAACGTGGATTTATAGATGAAACCATAAAGAAATTCGAATTGGGTTATGCTCCTAATGAATCCAAGGGTCTAACCGAAAAAGCTTTAGCCGCTCAATACAATAAAGAGTTTTTGACAACGCTCGGACTCACTTCTGCAAAAGGTTATGACTTTTTTAGGAACCGTGTGATGTTTACTATACACAATGTATCAGGTAAAATAATTGCATTCGCTGGTCGAACATTAAGTACTGGAAAATCTCAGCCCAAATACATCAACTCGCCAGAGACACCCATATACAATAAACGCAAAGTTTTATATGGAATGCACCTGGCCAAAAACGATATAAGAAAAAAAGATAATTGTTTTATTGTTGAAGGTTACACTGATGTCATCAGCCTTGTTCAAAATGGTGTAGAAAATGTTGTGGCTTCGTCTGGAACATCACTGACTTCTGATCAAGTCAGATTGGTCAAAAGATTTACATCCAATATTACGTTCCTTTATGATGGTGATCCCGCAGGAATCAAAGCCGCCATGAGAGGTTTAGATATCGTATTGGAGAGCGACATGAATGTGAAACTCGTTCTTTTGCCAGAAGGCGAAGATCCTGACTCCTTTATTACTAAAAGTGGTAATGAGAAGTTTCTATCGTATGTAGAATCCACAGCTAAAGACTTTATCTTTTTTAAGATGGATCTTTTGATGGAAGACGCAGGCAATGATCCCATTAAGAAAACAATTGTTATAAAAGATATTATCAGCAGTATCGCTAAAGTAAGAGACCCGATTAAAAGATCTCTATACGTTCAGCAAGCCGCTGCTGCACTCTCTTCTAATGAAGCACTCCTTGTTAAAGAAGTCAACAAGCTTATCCGAACGGATATCAAGAAAAAGAAGATCGAAAAAGACCGCGCCGAAAAGCGCAGCCAACTCAAACAAGGCGGTCAAGATCCTCAAGAGCCTGCTTATATGCAAGGCTATGAAGAAATGCCTTATGATCCAAACATGGACACAGGCTATGATCCCATAGTGGAACCCAAAGTACATCATGAGCAACCTTCATTTAAGAAGACATCTCATGAATATCAAGAAAAAGATTTAGCACGAATAATAGTATGCGCTGGAGACACCATCATTAAAGATGAAAACGATCAAGAAATAGTTGTAGCAGACTTTATTTACTCAAACATTTTTGACATCTTTCAATACTTTGAAAACGAATTGTATAAAGATATTATTAATGAAGGATTTGAATTTATAGAATCTGGGACAAACAGTGCGGGGTTTTCTATCTCAGATCATTTTATAAATCACAATAATCCAAAGATCAGTAATTTTGCGATTAACGCTAATGCTTCTCCTTATGAATTTGCAGAGTGGGATAAAAAAGATGTCTTTCTCCAAACACAACCCCTACCTGAAAAAAACTTCTTTAGAGACAGCTTACAATCAATATTGCGTTTCAAGCTAAAGAAAATGAATACCGTCATCAAAATGTTATCAGAAAGGGCAGCTTCTACTGATGGTTCTGTGACACCTGAGCAATTAAAAATCATTTTGAAAGGTTACCAAAAGCTCACCGCAGAAAGGGCTGAACTAGCTGAAAAACTGGGCACAGTTATTCTTTAAAAAAAAACGCCGCACACTTGCTACACACAAATTTACGGCGATTAATATTTTTTAAAGGCTTCGTTTTCTAAAGCACATTAATACAATTTAAATCCTCAAATGCTTTCGACAATCTTTTTTTGAAACTTGCCTCCCCTTCTCTCAACCATTTACGAGGATCATATTTCTTTTTATTAGGAATGTCATCACCATCTGGGTTACCTATTTGAGTCTGCATATATCCCTTTATCGGTTCATAGTAATCTCTTACCCCTGTCCAAAATGCCCACTGTAAATCTGTATCAATATTCATTTTAACAACACCGTAATCAATCGCTTCTCTGATTTCTGCTTGACTAGAACCCGAGCCGCCATGAAATACAAACTTAATCGGTTGGTCTGAACTCAAACCCAATTTGTTCTTTAGATACTCTTGTGAGTTTTTTAGAATTTTAGGCGTCAACTCTACATTACCAGGCTTATACACACCGTGTACATTTCCAAAAGCGGCAGCCACAGTAAACTTATCACTGATCTTACTTAATCTTTCATACGCGTAGAATACTTCTTCTGGTTGCGTGTATAATTTTGAATTATCAATATCAGTGTTATCAACACCGTCCTCTTCTCCACCAGTAACTCCTAATTCAATTTCAATTGTAATACCTAGAGCATTCATACGTTCAAAATAGTCGCAAGAGATATCCATGTTTTCCTCGATCGGCTCTTCTGATAAATCTAACATATGAGATGAGTATAATGGCATATTATGTTTTTCAAAATGCTTTTCACTTGCATCAATCAAACCAGAAATCCATGGCAATAATTTTTTAGCGCAATGATCAGTATGAAGAATGACCGGAACACCATAAGCTTCCGCTACCTGATGTACATGCATCGCACCAGATATACCTCCTAAAATAGCAGACTGCTGATTTTCATTGCTTAAACCTTTACCTGCAAAAAACTGTGCACCACCATTTGAAAACTGAATGATCACAGGTGAATTTAAATCACGGGCCGTTTCCATGCAAGCATTCACTGTATTCGTTCCCACACAGTTTGCCGCAGGTATAGCAAAATTCTTTTCGTTGGCATAATCTAATAAGGCTGTTACTTCATCTCCGTGTAACACACCTGGTCTGAATTTTGACATTTTGTTTTGTTTTATTTTCTTTTAAATAATTTCTTTAGCTGTAAGATAACGCTCTGCATCCAAAGCCGCCATACAACCTGTTCCAGCTGCAGTCACTGCTTGTCTGTAAACATGATCTTGAGCATCCCCACTTGCAAATACACCAGGTACTTTTGTTGTTGTTGAATCTGGACCCGTTAAAAGATAACCTGCATCATTCATATCCAACCAACCATCAAATATTTGTGTATTGGGTTTATGACCGATAGCTACAAAAAAACCGCTGCCATCAATAGTTGATTCCGCCTTAGTTACATTGTTGATAACCTTTGCGCCTACCACTTCCTCATCACCTAAAACCTCAAGAGTAGATGTATTCCAATGTACAGTAAGATTTTCTGTATTTAAAACTCTTTTCTGCATGATTTTTGAAGCTCTCAATTCATCTCTACGCACGAGTAAATGTACTTTGGGACAAAGCTTTGCTAAGTAAGTAGCCTCTTCTGCTGCCGTATCACCACCTCCAACTACAATGACATCTTTACCTCTAAAAAAGAATCCATCGCAAACAGCACATGCTGAAACACCTTTATTCATGAGTCTTGTTTCAGATTCCAAACCCAGCCATTTCGCGGAAGCGCCTGTAGAAATCACAATAGTATGCGATTTAATCTCATTCCCACCGTCTGTTTTTAAAGTATGGACCGATCCTGAAAAATCTACAGAGGTCACCATTTCTGATCTAACCTCAGTACCAAAGCGCTCAGCTTGCTTTCTAAAGTCCTCCATCATCTGAGGGCCCATTATGCCATCAGGATAGCCAGGGTAATTCTCAACATCATTTGTGATCATTAATTGCCCTCCTGGCTCTTTTCCCGTAAACAATAGTGGCTTCATACCTGCTCTTGCAGCATAGATTGCTGCCGTATATCCAGCTGGCCCTGAGCCAATGATTGTACACAACTTAATATCTTCTGACATTCTTAAAATTTTTACAAAAATAAAATTCTTTATAATATGTTCCTTTCTTTAAGACAATGGATTAATACTATTATTAACCACTCAATCAAATAATTGATCATTCGAACTAAATAATAATTTTAAACGTTCAATAATTTAGGTCGTAAAAAAAACATCCAAATGTCAGATATCTTAACAACTATAGGCATCTCAGCAGATCAAGAGCATCTCAGCTACTTATGTTTGGTGCTTATTTTTCTTATAAATGGGTTGTTTAGTAAAAAGTCATTTTTTTCATTTATAGCCATCATCTTCATTGGAATTACGGCCTACAAAACCGTTAATTTATCTGAAACCTCATCGATATTGCACTTTAGTTTTGATTTGATGCTATTATCTGCCATTGCTGGAATAGCGCTACTCATTGAAAAAAAGAGATTTCAACTTCTATTCTTTCCTATTGCTCTTATATCTTTTGCCATAGGACATCATATCCTAGTCAAAAATTTCACCGATGATAAAAACGAAGAACACAATAAATTAGACAGTAAAGGAGAAATATTGGTTCAATTTCAAAACCAATCAGACTTAAAAAAATGGATGGCTCTCAACAGCTCAAACTATGATATTACGTATCCTGTTTTTACACCTGATGACAATTCTTTTTTTCTTGACGAATATCTATTAGTTGATCTAACAGATGCCCAAAATCCGATGACAAGCTTGCGCAAAATTGAGAAAGATAAGTTTGTCGCTTACGCTGAATTTAATGAAATCTTAGAACTTAATTTACCTGAACAAAATACAGTTTTTGAAACATTAAAAAAGACAAGTTCAAATGATCCTTTTAAAGACAAACAATGGATGGCCAATCAATTTGATTTAGATAAATTTCACAAGCAGCTAGATATCAAATCAAAAAACGCAGAAAGCAGCCTTACACTAATTGCGATTCTAGATACTGGTGTTGATGCTGGGCATGAAGATTTAAAAGAGAACTATACAAGTATATCACAAAGATCAGATAGTGATGAGCGAGGTCATGGTACACATTGTGCAGGCATTGCGGCAGCTGTGACGGGTAACAGTATTGGCATTGCATCGTGGATACCTCAAGGTTTAGATATTAAAGTGACTAGCGTAAAAGTAATGACTGGCTTTGGTGTAGGGACTCAAAGAACGATAATTAACGGTATCATACTAGCCGCAGATAAAGGCGCAGATGTTATATCTATGTCACTAGGTGGACCCAGTAGTCCCAATAAAGAAAAAGCTTATAAAGAGGCATTTGATTATGCACGCAGCAAAGGTTGCATTATTGTTGTTGCTGCTGGTAATTCGAACAAAGATGCTAAAGATTACAGTCCGGCGAATGTCGAGGGTGCCATTACAATAGCTGCCATTGATTCTAAAATGAAGAAATCAGAATTCAGCAATGATGTGAATAGTTTAAAAATGGGGTTGGCTGCACCGGGCACAGATATTTACTCCACAATGCCCAAAGATAAATATGCACTTAATTCAGGTACGTCTATGGCTGCACCTTTCGTTAGTGGTATTATTGGTTTAATGAAACATTTTAAACCTGAACTCACGGCACAAGAAGCTTACAATTACCTCTCAAAAACAGCCATAAAGAAAGATGGCCTTTTGATTGTAGATCCCAATCGGTTGTTTGAGGAATTTTTGAATTGATAATTTTCAATTTTAAATTTTTGATTGTTGATTTATGAGATTATATCGCTGCTAATGATTTTATTGTGGAGCGTGTGACCGTGATTAGGAAATAGAAAGAGTCAAGGTAATTCTTTAATTAAATGCTACTTAGTCTTTATTGCTTCGTAACTATATGAGCATATAGCATCTCAGCTACCAGCTGCAATGATCGGGGGATTGTTTTGAATCACGGATTACATGGATTTAATTAGGATTACGCAGATTGTTTTATTGGCTAGCTAAAGCTTGCATGTTGCGTTAATGATTAATGCTATAACTCTGGATTTTAAAAATTGCCTGAATTGGGGAAGCAAAAGATTATTTGGGGTTTGAGATTAATAAATCTAAATGCCAATAAGTCGATAAGCCTCTAAATTTTGGATTTAAGATTATGAAACTGGCAAGTCATCCTAAAATCCTTCCTTTCCTATTAATCCTAATTCTGACGGTGTGTCAAGCCATGTCAGTTTAGAATGCTGGGTATTTGATTAGCGTTTTCGATTTGGGAATATCCTTTAAAACTTCTTGATCACTATCGCAAATCATTTATACAAGCTCACTTGGGTCAAAGAACTTAATGATTTCATTTATTACCGATAAATCTGTAAATTGAAATATAATTAAAACAACTCTACATGAGATTCCAAATCATTATCTTTGCACTTTTATTGACATCAGCATCAAGAGCTCAAATTGTTGATATTCCAGATGCAAACTTTTTACAAGCTTTAATAGAGGAAGGTGTAGACACAAATCAAGATGGTTTGATACAAGTCTCTGAAGCAGCGAGTACAAAATTTATAATTGTTGTAAACAGAGAAATCAACGACTTAAAAGGTATAGAAAATTTCATTAATTTACAGAACTTGAATTGCGCTAATAATGATTTAGAACACATAGATGTTTCGCATAACATTTACTTAAAGACACTTTATTGCGGAGAAAACAATTTGACAACTCTTGATATTACAAAAAATAATGACTTAACTCTACTTTGGTGTAATCAAAACAACCTCACAAATCTTGATATCTCAAATAATATTGATTTAACTACACTTGTGTGCTATAATAATAATCTGACAAATCTTGATATCTCAAATAATATTAATTTAACTACACTTTGGTGCAGCAATAATAAACTGACAGATCTTGATGTTTCAAAAAACACTGATCTGTCCAGGATTACTTGCAGCAATAATAAACTGACAAATCTTGACATCTCAAATAATATTGCTTTGAACTTACTTACGTGTAGGCACAATAACCTGACAGAAATTGATATTTCAAAAAACATCGCTCTAACTACACTAAATTGTAGCTACAATATGCTGGCAAATATAGATTTGTCAAACAATGAAAACTTAAGTGATCTTCATTGTGAATCAAATGATTTAAAAAATCTAGACTTAAGATCAAATATTAAAATAAGAAACCTAGTTTGTTCTTTTAATAATTTAACTGAAATTGATTTATCAAACAATGAAAATCTAGTTATTCTTAATTGTGAGGTCAACCAATTAACAAAACTTGATTTAAAGTCTTGTCCAATTTTAGGTGAGCTTATTTGCAATGACAACAACCTTCATAATCTGGACCTATCAGAAAACGAATCGTTAAGATTGTTAACTATAGGATCTGATTTACAGTTCCTAAATGTTTTAAATGAAAATATTTTGATCTTTTTTTTTGATATCAAAATTACAAGCCAAAAATATCGGCTAATGCTCATCTGTTTAGATGAAGTCAATTTTGATATTGTACAAATGAATTTAGAAGAAAAGAATTTATCAGATAAAGTAAGTATATCAACAGATTGTGCGATCCCTATTATTTTTGAAGAACCTACCTTGTTTATGTCTGGAAAAATTCAAATAGATCAGGACGGCGCTTGTGATTTTAATTCACCTTTGGTTTCACAAGCACATTTTTCAGTTACAGATAACACACAAGAAAATAGTGGCTATTTTGTTTTTCAATCATCAGACGGATACAAAACTTTTTTCAGTCAAGGTGATTATGACTTATCAGTTAGCTTCGATAATCCAGATTTATTTACAATATCGCCAAACACAATTTCAATAAACGCCAATAGTCCAGATTCTATCACACAAGACTTCTGCATTACACCAAACGAAATCCTCACAACGGATCTAGGCATCCAAGTCATACCTTTAGATGTAGCGCGTCCAGGTTTTGACGCATCGTATAAGTTAATCTATTCTAACCTCGGTAATATTATGTCTAGTGGGACAATAACACTTCAATTTGATGATGAAATTATGACTTACCTCTCATCAGATCCTGAGATGGAATTCGAAAACGGCAAGCTTGTTTTTGAATATACAGATCTACCCATACTTGAAGAAAGGGAAATCTGCATAAACTTCAATCTTAATTCTCCTATGGATATACCGCCGCTTAACAACGGAGATCAAATCTATCTTACAGCAATTATAATACCTAATACCGTAGATTTAAACAGAATCAACAATACAGCTAGGGTATGCCAAGAAATTGTAAATTCTTACGACCCCAATGACAAAACTTGCCTGCAAGGTCATGCAATAATTGACTCCACTATTGGCGGTTACCTTGATTACATGATCCGATTTGAAAATACGGGAACGGCTAGTGCTGTCAACATAACAATAGAAGACGAAATAGATTCAGAAGTTTTTGACATCAACAGCTTACGCGTCATTGATGCCTCACACGCTGTGCAAACAATAACCAGAGATGATAAGGCTATCTTTTTATTTGAAAACATCAACTTACCTTTTGACGACGACAACAATGATGGCTATGTGGTATTTGAAATTAAAACTTGGGAGGATTTAAGTTTAGGTGACACCATAGCTAATACAGCTAGCATTTACTTTGATTTCAATTTTCCTATAATTACCAATACAGCAACCAGCGAAGTAGCAACCGATATGGATGATGACGGATTTCACAATTTAGAAGATTGCGATGACTTTAATCCAAACATTAATCCTGCTGCTATCGATATAGCGGGCAATGGTATTGATGAAGATTGTGATGGCGAAGATTTATTATCGTCTACCTATGAATTAGATGGAAAGGAGGCCAGCATCTACCCTAACCCAACTCAGGATTATGTTGAGATAGGTACTATAGGGGATTTTAGATTTGTAATTTTTGATTTACGTGGGCAGAAGGTATTACCGGGTAGAAATCAAGCTGTTATTGATTTGTCTAACTTAAAAAGTGGAGTTTATATGTTGCAGGTTGTAGATGATGTTACTAATGATTTTATTGTGGAGCGTGTGACGGTGATTAGGAAATAGAAAGAATCAAGGTAATTCTTTAATTAAATGGTACCTAGTCTCTATTGCTTCGTAACTACATGAGCATATAGCATCTCAGCTGCAAGCTGAGACGATCGGTTTATATCTAACAGGTTGTTGATGATGTTTCTAATGATTTTATTGTGGAGCGTGTGACCGTGATTAGGAAATAGAAAGAGTCAAGGAAATTCTTCAATTTAGTGGTAGTTAGTCACTTTATTGCTTCGTAACTATATGAGCATATAGCATCTCAGCTGCCAGCTGAGATGATCGGTTTATATCTAATAG